>Ga0101944_10001805_pt1 | contig 40118 bp, 42 predicted proteins | sample DewCreD2012metaG_FD_75245 | JGI IMG/M metagenome (GOLD analysis project Ga0101944, IMG submission 75245) | Hot spring sediment bacterial and archeal communities from British Columbia, Canada, to study Microbial Dark Matter (Phase II) - Dewar... ... | reverse complement strand
AGAGTTCCAGCCAATAGAAGAGAGTTCTTCGTGGCACCTGTAACACCCGGCTCACGACCGTGGGTGACTCGCCTTGCTCAACGGCGGCAATCGCCGCCTTGCGTTTCTGGTAACGCGCCTCTTCCGTCGCCGTGAGCTTCGGTTTTCGCGGTGGCTTTGACTTGGTGCTGCGCTTCATGAGCACCAATTTACCATGCTCGAGTTGTATATGCAATTACTTTTGCAACAATCTATATGCGCGCGAAAATATCGCGCAGCGGCGGAGAACGGCGCAAGATCTCCGCCAGGGTGGCGAGTTCAGGCGTCATCGCAGGCCCGTTCAGGGCGGCATCCACCTGGGCCGGGCTGTAACGATAGGGATTGACTCCGGCCTGAAGGACGCGCCCGTCCCAGAGGTAGCGGTAGATATCAACTTCCTGGATGGGTTGGGACCACCAGAGCGGCAGCCGAAACAGAACACTGAAAGCCAAAATAAGCGTGAGCCATCGCGCACGCTGGCGGCCCATCTCGGGACAGTTCCAGACGAGCGCGAGGCTGCCCAGGTAGACGAGGAAGGCGGAGGTCAACAGGATTACAACCAAGCCCAACGGCCGGCGGGCAAAATCGCCGCCGGGGGTGAAGTCATCCGCCAAAATCGCCACCCACCAACAAAGGGCAAACTGCACCCCGCCCAAGGCGCATAGCGGTCCGGTGGGACCGGCCCTGAATCGCAACCAACCGAGCATGGCATGGCACCCAAGCATGGGGAATACACCTTGGGGGTGGCACCCCGCGCAGGCCACCAGCGACGAGGGATGCCGGAGCTTGGGGTGACCGCCGGCTATTTCGTCCCAGAACCGCCCGATGGCTTGCTGCCAGAGCCAGCCTCCGGTGCTTTTGAGCCAGAACCGTCCGCCGGGGCATTGGTTTTGGTCCCGGAACCGTCGGCCGGAGCGACAGTTGACGAGGAAGACGATCCCGTGCAACCGGTCAAGCCGACGATGAGGAACAGGCTGGCACTAATGATAGCGAGCGCGAACAGTTTCTTCATAATGTGTTAATGCTTTTTATGTGTTTACCATACTGAAGGCTACGAGCCTTCCATGGTATGAGCAACCAGGCGATGTTCTATTCCCAACTATTTCGGGGAATAAACATCTGCTTCCTCGCCTCTCATCTTTGACGTATGAGTTCCATCACCATGCCGGAGGTTAAGGCTCAAGGCCTCAGCTGCGGCGTTCCGTTCCTTGGCAGCACCGTCGTCATTCTGCCCGCGCTCAACGAGGCGGAATGCGTGGCGTCGGTGGTGCGTCACTGGCTGAGCCATGGGGCCGCCCGAGTACGAGTGGTGGACAACGGCAGCACCGACACTACGGTTGAACGGGCGCACAAAGCGGGAGCGGAGGTGGTGCGCGAGCCAAAACGCGGATATGGCGCCGCCGCTTGGCGCGGATTGCAAGACCTGCCGTCAAGCATCGTGTGGGTGCTATTCAGTGCCGCTGATGGGAGCGACCGGATGGATCCCGGCGTGGTTGCCGCGTTCCAAAGTGCGGTGGATGGCGGAGCAGACCTGGTGGTGGGTGAGCGGGTTTCCTTGCCGGATTCAAAACAGCATCTCACCATAGCCCAAAGATTTGGCAATTGGCTCTGTTGCCGGCTGTTGAGCTGGGGTTGGGGCGGTGAGTTCCGCGATTTGGGGTCCCTGCGGCTGATCCGGCGGGAAGCACTGGCCCGGCTGGATTTGCACGACCGGGGTTTCGGTTGGAACGTGGAGATGCAGGCGAGGGCGGTGGAGGAAGGATTGCGCATAGCGGAGGTAGCGGTTATTCACCACGCCAGGATGGCGGGCACGCAGAAGATTTCAGGAAATCCTTGGGGAGTGGTCAAAGCCGGCTGGGGTATGATCAGCATCATGTGGCGGCTTTACCGGCAACACCGCTTACACCCTCAGACCCGCCTTGGACCTCAGTTGGGTTCCTCCTCCAGATTGTAAACGAGCAGAACCAACCGTAACTCGGTCAGGTCTTTGAAACGACTGGTCACCCGACTCCGTAGCAACGATTCCGTGTTCTCCCTTACCGCTCAGGATCGAGTTGGCGCGCGAGGGAAGTGAGATTCGTAGTCGGTAACTGGCAGGTGTAGTTCTCGCAGACGTAAGCTGTCGCTCGGCCTTCCAACGGACTGGCATCCCGGATGAATTCAAGAAAGCCGCCCAGCATTCGCTGCCCCTCCGCGCCGTCGGCCAGAAGCATGATTTTGTTCGGCAAGAAATGGCTGTGGATCGTGCGGAGCATGGCGCGGGTGTCGGCTGCGTCCCGCTGACCCGCCACGATGATTTGCTTCGGTTTGCCAAGGTGAAAGTCGGCTGCGACCATCATTTGCGGCATGGCGCTCGGAGCTTGTTGCAGACGTGCGCCAAAAGCGGCCAGGGTCTTTTCGGCCAACTCGCGAAACGGTATTTCCTCGAGCATCTGTGAAAGCCGCAGTAGGTTCAGGGCCGCAACGGAGTTGGGAGAAGGCTCCGCGCCGTCATAGTCCTCCTTCATGCGCAACAGGACGCTCGGATCGTTGCCCGTCGTGCTGAAAAAACCATTGCCACTCGAATCCCAAAACAGTTCGTTCTGCTTCTTCTGCAAATCCAAGGCCCAGGCGAGGTCGTTGATGTCAAAGCCGGCTTCGTAGAGATCGAGCAAGCCTTGGATGAGGAACGCGTAATCGTCAGCAAACCCATCAATGGCGGCTTCCCCGGCTCGATACCTCCGGATCAGCTTGCCGGTCTTCGCGTCGTAGAGTTTGGCCTTCACGAATTGCCGGGCTCTGGTCGCCGCCATCAGATATTGCGGGTCGTCGAGCAATTGATAAGCGCGGGCAAACGCGGAGATCATCAAGCCGTTCCAAGCCGTGATGGTTTTGTCATCAAGGTGTGGGCGCGGGCGTTTTGCGCGAACGGCAAACAGCTTTCGCCGGGCGTCGGCAAGAGTGCTCGTGATTTCCTCGGGTGACTTGCCGAACTTCTTCGCGGTCGCCTCAGTCGTGCGAGAGACGATCAAAACGTTCTTCTTCGGAAACTCGCTATGGGGATCTTCGCGCACATTGCCCCCTCGCTCGACACCGTAGTAATAGTTGAAGATGTCCGCCGCCCTCATGCCGACGATTTCCGCAATCTCCTTGTCTTCCCACACGTAGAACGCACCCTCCGCATGGGCAGCCGGGTTGTCAGGCAACGGACTGTCCGCGTCTTCGGCGGAGTAAAACTGGCCATGCTCGCCCGTCAGGTCGCGCAGAACGTAAGCAAGAATGTCGCGTGCCACGTCCGCGTAGAACGGTTCGCGCGTGATTTGAAACGCTTCAAGATATGAGCAGACGAGTTGCGCCTGATCGTAAAGCATCTTCTCGAAGTGCGGCACGTGCCAGCGGTCGTCCACCGAATAGCGGTGGAATCCGCCGCCAAGGTGATCGTGTATCCCGCCCTCAGCCATCTTGCGCAGCGTGAACAACGACATGTCGAGGGCGTCCTTCGCGCCGGTGCGCGCATAGTAGCGCAGCATGAAATTCAAAGCGACCGGGCGTGGGAATTTGGGCGCGCCACCGAATCCGCCATAACGCGGCTCGTAACTCGACTGGATTTGCGCGTAGGTCTTGTCCAGCCAGGCCTGCTCCAGTTCACCCGCGCCGCTGCCCTTGGCCTGTGTGTATTCCTGCAAGCGGCGCGTCACTACCGTGCTGGAAGCGATGATCTGCTCACGGTCGTTTTGCCAGGCCTGTGCAATCGTTTTCAAGATGGATGGAAAGCCCCGCCGACCGAACTTGTCCTCCGGCGGAAAATATGTCCCGCCGAAAAACGGCTTCAAGTCGGGCGTCAACCAGACGCTCATCGGCCAGCCGCCTCCGCCCGTGGTCGCCTGCACGAACGTCATATAGACGCGGTCCACGTCCGGGCGCTCTTCGCGATCCACTTTGATGCACACGAAGTGCTCGTTCATTATCTTCGCGATAGCCTCGTTCTCGAAGGACTCGCGTTCCATGACGTGACACCAGTGGCAGGTCGAGTAGCCGACCGACAGGAAGATCGGTTTGTTTTCACGCCGCGCCTTTGCGAACGCCTCCTCACCCCAGGGATACCAATCTACCGGGTTGTGGGCGTGCTGGACGAGATATGGGCTTTTTTCGTTGATGAGGCGGTTCGTGAACGAACGACCGTCCGAACGACTGGCCGCAATCGTTCCAGTCTGCACCGAGGGTGTCGCCGGTTTCTGAGCAAGAGCTACTGCAATCAACGCGGCCAGTCCCAACATGGCTGAAGCAATAACAACACTAGAGGTGGCCTTCATTCGGCGGTCAAATGTAAGAGGAGGTTCGCGGGAGGATTATTCCAATTGAATCAAGCAGAAGCTACATCAAGGTGATATCGGCAACCCCCCGACCGCCTTGGAAAGGCCATACTGCGCCTTGTTGAATTCAGCGATGGCTTTTAGGTAATCGGTGCGGGCGCGGGTCAAGTCCTGTTGGGACTGAATGTTCTCCAGCACAACTCCAACACCAAAGTCCTGTCGCTGCTGTGTCAGGTGCAACCCTTCTTTGGCGGCGGTCAACGCGCGGCGCGCCAAGTTGATTTGCTCGGATTGCGATTGCAGCCGAGTGAACGCCTCCACGACCTGCCGGACGACTTCGTCATGAAGTATTTCCGCGCCGATGCGGGTCGCGTTCAGCCGTGCCTGTGCGGCACGCTGCCGGCCAAAGTCGAATAGCCCGCCCGGCCCGATGCGCCAACTTAATCCGATGAAGTAATCCTCTTGATTGCCGAAGTTCCCGGTGTCGCCGTGCTTGCCGCCTCCAAGGCCACCAGCGAAAACCTGAGTGCCGATGGACGGAATCAGCGGGCCGTAAAGCGTGCCGTTTTTGTTCGCGCGGGCGACTTCGACGAGCGACTGACTCCGCTTCAATTCAGGGCGTTCTGAAATCGCCCGCTCGACGAGCGCCTTCAAAGTGGCGTTGGTTTCTACGAGGGTGATCGGCGCAAGATCTGTGTCGCGTGCCACCAACTCAACGGCGGGGTCAAGGTGAAGCCTTTGAGCGAGCTGCGCGGCGGCCACCCGCTGCTGCTCAATGGCCTGACGCAGCGCCAGCCGGTTGCGATCCGCCTGCACCGAAACGCGGAGCGCATCTCCTTTGAACGCGATGCCGGCCTCCACCGCCGATTGCAACTGCACTTCGTAATTCGTGGAAATCCGCACTGCCTCCGTGGCCACGCTGACGGCGGCCTGGGCGAAGGCCAAATCGAAATATCCTTGGGCTGCGGCTGTAACGCTGTCCTGCCGTTGCGCTTCGAGACCGTGGTCGGCGGCATGTTGGAGCTGTTTCGCAGCAAGCTTTTTGTAAATGGCGTCGCCCAGGTCCACCTGCGCCAACAGCGCGCCGCCCGGCGCGTAGGACTGTTTATGAACTTCGAGAATGTTGCCGGTCGTGTCTTGAATCAGGTTGTCATGCCGCCGGTAATTGACACCGGCACTTAACCACGGAAAAAACTGAAGCAACGCACTGTCATTGTTGGCCTTCGCCACCGCGAGCCGTTCGCGCGCGATTCGCACGTCGAGGTTTTGCGCACCCGCAAGCTGCAACGCGGCGGGCAAGTCGATAAGAAGCTGATTCGTGCCGCTAGACGCCGCGCCAGGAGAGGACACCTCGGCGGCACCGGCGGCACGCTTGGCAGGCAGCACTGCAAGGAGTAACACGAAAGCGCCAATCCTGACTGTGATGCGATTCATAGAGCTTCGTTGATTACGTCAGGTACCTATTTCGCCGGAGCATCTTGGCTGGCCCGCCACCCGGCGACATCACCATCCGGCAGCCAAACCAAGTTTTCCCTCGGCACCCGTTTCTTCAGGCGGTTGGCGCTGCCATCCAAATGTAGCGTGGTGGTCTGACCGGGCTTTATTTGCACCGGAACGGTCGTCTGGCCCAGGCCTGGAACGAAGGAGGACACCGTGTATTCGCCGGGCGGCAAGGAGAGAGTGACCGGGTATCGGTCGAAGCCGCCAACATCGTTGAAGACGTGTTGCAGCAGCTTGCCGTCCGGTGCGTGGACATCGTACGGTGCTCGGGCCACGTAGTCGTAATCAATGGGAAGACTGGAGTCCCAACACGAATAGACCACCAGATGGCCCTTAGTGGTCTTGGCGGTTTTTGCTGGTGAACATGGTCCCACGGGCTCTCGCAAGACTACCTTCGCGTTGGTGGCGCAGCCGGCACTCAGCAAGAGAATGCCCGCAAGGCTAAGCAAGGTTGTTTTCATATCATTTCGCTTTCTTTTTTGTTGTGCGGTCTGGCGGAGTTCTCCGCCCTTGCGTCAGGCGGCTCCTGGCAGCACCAGGCGCCAACGAACCTGAACGAAATTGAGTCGGGATCCGGCGCTGCTGGCACCGGTGGTCGCGGGCGACGCTCATGGAACCGGATTCCCCCATGTTCGTAGGGGCCACAAAGCGGGTTCGCGGGTGAAGCGGTCTTCATTTCGCCTCCGTGGCTTTGACAGGTTGACCGTCGCTCACCGATTGTTTGCCCGCCATAATCACGGCGTCGGTCGGTTGAAGGCCCTCGACGACCTCGACGGAGATGCCGTCGTCAAATCCGAGTTTGACCGGAATGCGGACAGCTTTGCCGTCGCGGTAGGCGAAGACGGCGCTCTTGTTCTTTTCGGTGACGAGGGCTTCAGCGGGCAGCAACAGCGCGTCGGGCTTGCGCTCAATGGCGAGCCGCGCGCTGGCCATCATGCCAGGGCGGAGCGCAAGGTCGGGGTTCGCAATTTCAATTTCCGCGGCCATCGTCTTGGTCATTTCGTCCAGCCCGTAGGCGAAGCGGGTGATTTTGCCCTCAAAGGTGCGGCCGGGCAGACCATCGGCGCGCACTTGCACGGGGAGGTCTTTGCGGATGCGTGTCACTTCCGACTCCGTTACCGCAACCTCGACGCGCACCCGGCTGAAGTCGGCTAGGGTAATGAGGGCGGCGTTGCGCGCGGCGCTGCTGGATGTGGCAGCGGGAATGAATGCGCCAGGGTCGGCCCAGCGTTTGGTGACGATGCCGGCAAAGGGCGCCGAGATTTTCGCGAAGCCGAGCAGAGTCTCGATGCGTTCGAGACTGGCCTTGGCGACTTCGCGATTGGAACGGGCCATCCTCTGCTGGGCCTTGGCTGCCTCAAATTGCGATTGGGCCTTATCCACGGTCAAGGGCATAACCAAATCCGGCGCTTTCTCCTGGGCCTTGCCAACGCGTCTTTGTTCGATCTCCGCGAAGTGCGCTTCCGCTCCGGCGCGCTCCAACTCAGCCTCGGAGCGGCTCAATTCCGCCTTGTAACGTTCCATCTCAGCCAGCAATTCGGGCACTTCAATTTCCGCTAACAAGCTGTCTGCCTTGACCCAATCGCCCCTATCCACCGTTATGGTTTTCAAATAGCCAGGCACTTTCGCGTAGAGCGTGGCTTCCTGGTAAGAACGAACCTGACCAAGCAGCGTGATTGAGCGGACAATTTCGCCACGCTTAAGATGAACGATTTGAACATTTGGGACGGAGGCCGAGGCGTTCGTCGCAGTGGCGGAGCCTCTGGAACTGTCACAGCCGGTGAGCAGGGAGAGCGAAAGTGCGGCGGCGATTCCCGCCGCAAGGGCTAAGGTGTTTTTGCTGAGCATTGGGTTCCTCATTGGATCAGTCCGCAGGCGCGGGTTGGGGGTCGCGTTTGAACAGCAGATAGAGTGGAGGCACGACAAACAGCACCATCACCACTGCCGCCAGCGTGCCACCCACGACAGCACGGGCCAGCGGAATGTTCGCACCGCCAGCGATGGCCATTGGCGTCAGTCCGAGGATCGCGGCCAAGCCGGTCATCAGAATCGGGCGCAGTCGGATGCCGGCGGCTTCGAGGATGGCGTCGCGCGGAGTTTTGGCCACACCCTGCGCGAACGATTCTTGCAGCCGGCGGTTGGCAAAGTCCACCAGCAGCACGCTGAAGCTCACCACAATGCCGACCATCATGATGATGCCCATGAGCGACTGGATGCTCAGGTAAGTGCCGGTGAGGTAAAGCGTCCACGCGATGCCAATCAGACCCAGCGGTACCGCAATCATGACGATAAGTGGGTCGCGGAAGGAACGGAATTGCACCACCATCACGAGATAGACCAGCACCACCGCCAGCCCGAAGCCGAAGCCGAGCGATTGAAAGGACTCTTTCATGGACTTTACTTCGCCCCGCATGTCCACGCGGTAGCCTTCCGGCAAGTCCTGGCGGGTCTGGTCGAGAAATTTCTCGATGTCCGCCGCTACGGAACCCACGTCGCGCCCGCGCACGTTCACGTAGATGTCCGTCACGCGCGTGATGTTGACGTGGTTGATCTCCGAAGGCGCGGTCGTGCGGGAGAATTTGGCGAGGTTGCGCAGCGGAATCGGCGTGGCCTGCTTCTTCCCGGTGATGGGGATGTCGAGGACCGTCTCGAAGGACTTGATCTCCTCCTCGCGGTATTGCGCGCCGATGAAGTAGTGGTTGCCGTTGCGCTCATCAATCCAGAACGAGGGCGCGAAATTTATGGAACTGTTCAGCGCGGTGACGATGTTTTTGACGACGTTCTCCTGCGTCAGCCCGACCTGGGCCGCCTTTACACGGTCGACGTCCACGTCAAGCTGAGGTGCGTCGAGCCGCTGTTGGATGCGCACGTCCACCGCGCCGGGCACCGTCTCGGCGAAGCGTTTCACCTTCTCCGCAATCTCTCGAGCGACTTCCAGCTTGTTGCCCTCCACTTGAATGTTGATGGGAGAAGGCAGGCCGAAGTTCAGCGCCGCGGTCATCATGCCGCCGGTGTCGAAACTGAATTCCGTGCCGGCGAACTGGCGCGGCAGCTTCTCCCGCAGTTCATCCACGTAGTCGAAGGTGGACCGTTTGTGCTGGTGCGAAAGCTGGACCAGGATGAAGGCGTCTGACGGCCCTGAATTCGGCGTGTAGGCCGCCGGCCAGTCGAGCAGCACGCCGATGTTGGAGATGAGGATTTTCCGCTCGTCTTCCGGAATGACCTGTTGAATCGCCTTCTCGATTTCAGCGATGAGTTGCTCGGTGCGTTCCACACGCAGGCCCGTGGTGGCGCGCACGCGGACCATGAACTGTCCGGCGTCCGTTTGCGGGAACAGTTCGGTGCCGATGAAGCGGAACACCAGCATCGAGCCGATGAACACGAGCGTCGTCGCGCCAAGAACGAGCCAGCGGAAATGCAGTGCGCGCACCAGCATGGCTTCATACAGCGACCGCAGGCTGGCAAACCAGCCGCCCCCGTCATGTTTCGTGGCAGCCGACGTTAGGAGGCTCTGACTTCCTTCGGGCGGTGAGGTGGAGTGAGCCTCCTTACGTCGGCTGCTACGTAGAAACTTCGCCGCGCACACGGGCACGAGGGTCAGCGCCAGCACGTAGCTGGTGGCTAAAGCCATGATAACGGTCTTGGCCAGTGGCGTAAAAAGGAACTTGCCGATGCCGGTGAGGAACACGACGGGAAAGAACACCACGGCCAGCGTCACAGTGATGATGAGCAACGGCTTGGCGACCTCCATCGCCCCTTCGAGCGCGGCTTCACGCGGCGTCTTTCCCATCGCCAAGTGCCTCTCCACATTTTCGATGACGACGATGGATTGGTCGATGAGCAGTCCGATGACGAGCGCCATCCCGCCGAGCGTCATAGCGTTGATGGTTTCCTTCGTGAAGTAGAGGCCAACGAAAGCGCCCAAGCAGGCCAATGGCATCGCCACGACGACGATGAGCATGGGCCGGTAGCTGCCGAGAAAAATCAGCACGAGCAGCGCGGCCAACCCGGCGCCCAGAGCGGCTTCCATCGCAAGATTGCGGATGGCATCGCGAACGAACACGGATTGGTCCATCACCACGTCGAGGTTGATGCCCTTGATACGTTCCAAGATGGGCTTGAGTTGCGCTTTGATGCCTTCGACGACGGCGATGGTGTTCGCGCCCGGCTGGCGGTAAATCGGGATATAAACCTGCCGCTTGCCGTCCACCCGGACGACATTCAACTGAATCTGGCTGGAGTCCTCGACCTTTGCCACATCGCGAATGAACGTGGCTGGGCCGGTGCCCACGTTCAGGGGCAAGTCGTTCAGTTCGGCCACCGTCTTCACCATGCCGTTGGCGTTGATTTGGTAATCCAGCGCGCCGAACTTGGCGTTGCCAGTCGGAATCATCACGTTGTAGTCGCGGATGGAATTGATGACATCTACCGGCGACAGTCCCCGCGCCTGCGCCTTCTCCGGGTCCACGTAGGCGAGGATGCGTCGAAGCTTGCCGCCATAGACGGCAGGCGCGATGACGCCGGTGATGGATTGGAGGCGGTTGCGCAACTCGAAGTAGGCCACGTCATAAAGTTGTTTCTCGTCGAGGGTGGGGCTGGACACGCTGATGAGCGCCAGCGGAATAGAGGCCGTCGGGTCAAACGGCATGACCATCGGCGGAATCGTTCCCGGCGGCAGATAATAGAGGTCGCTCATCGCCAGCGACGTGACCTGCGACATCGCGGTGTTGGGATCAATGTCCTCACGGAAGAAATCCTTGACCACACTGACTCCGACCATGGACTTGGCTTCCTGCCGGGCGATGCCGTTGGCCTGGCCGGTCCAGCGTTCGAGCCGCGTGGTGATGTCCTTCTCCATGATTTCAGCCGGCATTCCCGGATAGAACGTGAGGATTTGGACGGCGGGCGTTTTGAAAGTGGGCAGGATGTCCGTTGGCAGTCGCGTGAGCGCGGCACTGCCAATGACGAGAATCGCCAGCGCCAGCACGACGACGGCGTAGGGATTTTTGAGGGCGGATTTGACCATGGATCTCGGTTATTTGGTAGGAGGTGAATGCTGCGGACTATTCCACCATGATGATATTAGAAGATGGCATAATCTGTTCACAGTTGCTAATGGTTGTTAAGACAGTTCATCCAAGAATCGTGAGCAGCAGTTTGGAATCAACCTGCGTTAGGGGCCGCAGGAATCGTCTTGACGAGGTTTTCCAGGCGCTCGCGTGGCATGTCCGCCATGGCGCACACCACATGCTCGCCAACAAGGCGTGCGGCAAATTCAAAGCGCCCTGTTCGAGCGCAGACCACCGGGTGCCCGGCCTCGAAACGCTGGCGCAATTGTGGGAAATGGCTCAACTCATTCCGCCGCAGCACAATCACCGAAACCGGCAGTTGCCCTTCACGCCCCATGATCCAAGCCACCGGCACGCCGGACAGGTGACACACTCTTTTGCCCTCGGAGTGGAACCCTGGCGCAGCCGGAAACTTCGCGAAGGCTGCAACATCCAAACGACCTTGCTCCTTGGCCAGGGTTTCAGCCGGAGGCTGGGCCTCAAACTGCGGCTTAAGTTGTCCCACGACATATTTTGCATGATCGGGCTTCACCACCAAGGCCAAGTCGAGGGTGCCAGACGATGGGTTGATGAGGATTGCCAACGTGACCAAAATCGCGATTACCAAGACCGCGAGACTGCCAAGCGTCACCCGACTCCAGGGCCGTAGGAACCACCCAAGTCCACGGGCTGGCTGTAGCCGCGACTCGATCTGCGCCCAGAGTGCCGGCGTTGTCTGGCCAGAGTTCAGGACACGGCGGACACGATCGTTAAACTTGTCCTCGCACTCGAAAATCTGGGCGCACTCACCGCAGGATTGCAGGTGGAGTTCGATTTCCTGCGCGGATCGGGCATCCAACTCGGAGTCCAAGTAGGGTAACACCAGGTTGCGAATTTCGTTGCACTTCATCATGATCCGGTCCTCCGCTGGATGCGCAGGGCCATCGTTTTCAATTTGTTTCGAGCGCGAGCGAGATGGCCCATCACGCTGCCCATGGGGATTTCCAGCATGTCCGCAATCTCTCGATAGCGAAACTCGCCGATGGCGCGGAGCAGCAGCACGGCCCGCTCGGCCTCAGTCAGCGTCTTCAAGCCTGCCACCAAATCCTGGTCCATGGCGTCCGACATGGCCTCCGGCGTGCTCAGCCAATCCTTGTAGCCCCCGCTCGCTTCCATGCCGGACAGCGCCTCCAACTCCGCAGGCTCCACCTGAAATTCAAGCTGCGCCAGCCGGCCGTGTTTCTGGTTCAACCTGAAGACCTCGTTCGTCACAATCTTGAACATCCAGGCACGGAAGTTACCGTCGTCATGGTAGCGGTCGAACCCTTTGAACGCTCTCAGCACCGCGTTTTGGAGGGCGTCGGGCGCATCGTTCTCGTTCCAAATGAGCCGCCGGCAATGCTCCTCCAGTTCCCGCCGGATCGGGTGCAGCAGGGCCAGGAACCGCTCGGCCAAATCTGTTCGGTCTTCGTTCATCACGTTCTTCCAATAAGTGTAACCCGCAGGATCCTAGATTTATTACGCGAAACTACATCGGGCCTCGAACACCTGCCCCCATCCCGGGCGTCTCGGATCTCCATGCGGGGTTTCACTGGCGCTGCTCGGCCCGGCTATGATCAGCATCATGTGGCGGCTTTACCAGCAACGCCGATTACGTCCCCAGTCCCCCATCTGATCTGAAATGGACGTAAGCGGGGCGATTCTTGGGCACGACTTTGAGACGCTTGGCCTGACAGAATCATTCCCGCTTCAGAGCAGCCTGCCCTTCGCGCACCGCTCCCACGCTGGAAAGGGTGGACACCACATACGGCACAAGCACGGTAAGCCCCAAGCGTAACAGGCGCGCGGGCGGCAAATCGCCGCGCAGAATGGCATCGCCGTGATTGATGGCGATGAGGATCGTACCAACCGCGATGGCGTATTTGAGGGCACGTTTAACCACCGAAGGTTTCAGCGCGAGGGCGAGCGTTTGTTTCATGGTGGAATTTCAGGAGCGCCAAGCGTGGCAGGATTCGTGAGTGGCTCGAATGGCGAAGATCGCGGCCGGTCCGGCAAGCGGGGGAATTGCCGCATGAACCGCCGGTCAATCCAATCCTTCCAGCGCCAGAACAGGGCGGAATGCCCGGCCAGCCAGCGGCGGGAAGCCACCGCTTTCCCGTCCGCCGTGCCGATCAAACTCAGGAAGTGGCGTTGCGCTTGGTAAGGATGCATTGGCGTGCCCGCACAGAATGCTCGTAAATTGACCACGAGAGGTTTGGCCATGCGCACGGCAAAAACGCCCGTCTTCGGGAGCGGGGCATTTTCCAGGGCGGCCACGTCGCCCGCAGCGAACACCCACGAGTGGCTGAGCGACTGTAACGTGGGCGCGACCCGGACAAATCCCTCAGTCGTCACCGCCAGCCCGCTGGCGCGCAACCAAGAAGGCGGCATCGCCTGCGTGACCCAGAAGACGAAATCAGATTCGAAAGCGGCTCCGGAATCACAGCATACGGCGTGTTCCGTAACCGCAATGACCCGGGTGGCCAGGCGGACGGAGATGCCGCGTTCGTGAAGCAGCTTGGTGAGCGTGGCCCTCACACGGGAGTTGTGCCCCGGCAACAGCTCACGACCATGATGAATCAAGGTCAACGACGTCCCTTTCGGCAACTGCCGCTGCATGGCCAACGCTAGTTCGACTCCCCCCGCGCCGCCGCCCACGATCACGATGCGCAGCGCTTGTCCCGCTTGCCCACTCCACGCCAGCACTTGTTTCCAGCCTGCTAACAGACGGGCCACCGGTTTGGAGGGGATGGCCCACTGCTCCGCGCCAGGACAATCCGACAGGCGTGGGGTGGCGCCGACGTTCAGAGACAACACATCAGCCAGAATCGGCTCGCAACCTTCGCAATGAACCTCGCGGCGCTTCAAGTCCACGGCGCTGACGCGGGCAGAAACGAAATTCACGCCTGCGGATTCGCAGAGGGCGCGCAGATCAATATGCATGTCCTCCCACCGGTAAAAACCCGCGATGTGGCCGGGCAACATTCCAGAGTAAGGCGCATATTCAGATTCACTGATGAGGGTGATCCGCATGCCCGCCAAGGGTCGCCGACCGAGCCTCCGGACCGCCAAAGCATGAGTGTGGCCGCCGCCTACGAGTACAAGCTGCCTTTCCGGCTGCGATGTATCAGCCTTGCTCATGCTCACGGCGCGCGCCGCCCCGGCTTGAGCATCCGGCCATACCGTTTGTCATAGGGATGCACCTGGATCGCGGGCTGCCCGTCTTTCTCCAGCGGACGGTCTTCATTCGCCCACGCGAAAATTGAACCTTCCAGGTTCATGACATTCGTGAAGCCGGCCCGCTGCAATCGCTGCGCCATTTGGCTGGACCGGTAACCAGCCGAGCAATAGACCACCACCGGGCGTTGGCGGCTGAGTTTTGCCAGCACGTCTTCCGTCTTGGCGCCGGGAGAGGCCAGCCGGGCGCCAGGCAGGTGACTGACGGCAAATTCATGTGGCGTTCGGACGTCCAGCAACTGAGGTTGCGACCGAGAAGGATCAGCGAGCCACCCGGCGAGATTGGTGGTGGAAAGCTGTTTCACGCCGGGAAACTTCTCCCGCACCCTGATGATCATCTTGGCCAGCTCGGCCTCGTGCCGATCTGCAGGCTCACCACCAAGCGCGACAATGACTGCGACAATAGAAGCCAAACCGAGCGTCCTTAGGCGACAATTCATGGTTTGACTGAGCGGGCGGCTTCAACAATCTTCGCCGGCTCAAGCCGCACCTTGTAGTCGGGGTTGACGTGTGCGAAGCGAATCTTGCCGCTCATGTCTGTAACAAACACCGCCGGATGCGGCAGGAGGTGGTTCTTGTTTCCGGCAGCGGCTTCGAGGTCAATCTGGTAGGAAGCCTTGTATTTCTCCACCGTCGCGTCATCCACCTTGAACGCGATGCCAAACGCCTTTGCCGCTTCGGCGTCGCTGTCCGAAAGAAGGCGGTACCCAAGCTTCGCCCGGTCCGGGGTTTCGCGCAGTTTCTTGGGCTGATCCGGGCTGATGGCCAGTAGCTGCACCCCGTCTTTTTCCAGGTCTTTTTCGATGCCCGCCAGCGCCTGCAAATGCCGGTTGCAGAAGGGGCACCAGCCGCCGCGATAGAAGATGAGCACCGTCGGTTTTTCGGAAACCAGCTTGCGCAGGCTGACTTCCTTATCCTCCTCAGTCCGCAGTTTTACGTCTGGAATCGAGTCGCCGACTTTCAAAGGTTGCGCGGCCGGCGCTGCCGCCAATGACGTTGCGCTTAGTAGGAGCGTGGTGAGGAATGGTTTGAGCATAGTCTTGTTTGGTTTGGTCATAATTCAGTCTGCTTATGGGGCCGGCATCAATTTCACCGCCCCCGTGCAACTGCTGCCGCATCCGGCGGTGCAGGCCAGGCAATGGTCGCCGGTCTGGATCGCCCAGCCATCGAGGTACTCCGGCGTGACGTCCCAGAGGCAAAGCGGTTTTCCGTTGCGCACCTGCATCCCCAACATCTGATTGAAGTCGCAGTCGTACACCTCGCCCATCCACCCAACGCTGATCGTGCTGCGGCACATCAAACCTTCGACCGTGGCGGGATTGAAACTATTGGCCAGCAACTCCAAGTAGGCGTCCCACTGCCCGTGCTGGCGCAAGTCCTCGGCGAAGCGGGCAATGGGTTGGTTGGTTATGGCGAAGAGCTTGCTGAACACAATGCCGAATTCGCGGTAAAGCGCTTCCTTGTAATCCGCCTCCAATTCATCTTGAGGTCCAGGCAGTTTCGCGCCGAGCGGATTGTAAACGAGGTTCAGGGGCAGCTTTGTGCCATAGCCGACGGCGTTCAGCTTTTTGAGCGCGGCAATGCTTTTTTCGAACACGCCGTCACCGCGTTGCGCGTTCACGTTGGCCGCCGAGTAACAGGGCAGAGACGCCACCACCTCGACTTCATGTTGCGCCAGATACTCCGGCAGCCAGCCAAACGCCGGGGTCTCGATGATCGTGAGATTATTCCGGTCAATGACATGGCAGCCCGAGTCCCGCGCCGTCTCGACGAAGTAACGGAAATGCTCGCTTAACTCCGGCGCGCCCCCGGTGATGTCCACAACGGGCGGACGATGCTTGCGAATCCACTCTCCCACACGCTGGGCAATGCTGGCCGGCATCATCTCTTTGCGCCACGGCGCGGCATCCACATGGCAGTGGCGGCACGCTTGGTTGCACTTGCGACCGACGTTTACCTGGAGCGTTTGCAGCCGGCCCCGGCGCAACGAGAATCCATGCCGGGCCAGTTTTGTCTCGAATCGGTTCATCGTTTTTGTCGGTTCCATGGCAGAAAGCATGAATTGAGTCCAGGCTATGGTCCGCTTGCGGGCTTTAATCGTTTCGGCGCCTCAAAAGAGTAGTCGCCGGTGCGCACCATGTCCAATGTCCGGCGAATCGAGGGGCGGTCGCCCCAGAACGTGCCGTAGTAGGCAAACCGCGCGATGCCCTCCTTATCAACAATCACCACCGAGGGCCGGTTGATGTATTCCGCATGCACGGCGAACGCCATCGGTTGCACCCCATACTCCGCCCCGACCGCCCCAGCCCGGTCGGCTAGGTGCGGCCACCAGATCTTTTGGGTGTAGGCTTCCTTGAACGAGGTCTTGCTGAACCAGTATTTCGGATCCAATTCCTTGCCCACCATCACCCGGCAAGGGAACAGGTCGTGACATTCGAGCGTGGCAACCTCGATGTTCGCGGCCTCGAATTCCTTGCGCAGTTCAATCAACTCCCGGAACTCGCCGTGGCAGACCGGGCACCAATCAGCGAAAATCCAAATCAGCACCACGGGCTTCTTCCCGCGAAAATCGGAAAGCCTCCACGTCCTGCCCTCGGTGTCAGGAAGTTGAAAATCCGGCGCGGGTTGGCCCACTTGCACACGGTTAAACTTGGTTTCATCCAGCGCCGCCCAGGCCCGCGCCAATTCCGGCGTAGCGGTCTTGCCCTGCTTGATGGCGTAGGCGGCGAGTTCCGCCTGGTGCTGAACGTCCTTCGATTTATCACGCTCCTGCGCGGCTTGCACCGCGGCGAGCGAAGCGGCCTGGCCGATTTGGCCTAGAGCGATGGCCGCCTGGGAGCGGACCACAGAGTCCGGATCACTCGCCAGTAGTCTCGCCAACGCAGGCAATGCGTTGGTCGCCTGCAAGATGCCAAGCCCCATCGTAGCCACTTGGCGAACATGCCGGTTGGTGTCGCTCAGCGCCGCGGAAAGCGCGGGCACGGCGGGTGTGCCCAGCCGCACGAGATCTCGGACCGCGAGTGTTCTGACGAGCCAATCCTTGTCGTTCAGGCTCGCGACGCCATGCTTGTTCAACTGCCGGTCAAATGTGAACCCATCGCGCAGGGGATTAAACTCATGCTGCGCGGCTCGGTTCAAAACCACGCGAACGTGTGAGGTCACTTGGGCCGCATCGGTCGGTTGCGCCCAAATCGGTGACGCAGTCAATAGCAAACCGGCCCCGGCCAGGGTCGCTCCAAACTGAATGAATAGAGATTTCACAGGTTTATTGATTGTGGTTGGTATTGATGCGAGCCGACGCGTGGAAGCCTGCAACCTCCACTTCCTGCACGACGGCAGAAATCACCGCTTGCCTGGCATCCGGCGAGGCTTGAACCAAAGCCCGGCGGCGGGAATAGTCCACCTGGGCACGGATGACCCCCGGTAGCTTGCGAAGTGACGCCTCCAGCCCGGCGGCGCAGGCCGCGCAGGTCATGCCTTCCACGCGGAATTCGATCGGCGCGGCGGCCGGGAGTACGGGTTGCGGGCCTTGACCGCTGCGCGCCAAAAGACGGCCCGCGTAGTTGGGAAAAGCCGCCAACGCCAGAGTGAATGTTGCCATCAACCACAGCAGGGCGCGCTGGCCTCGTTGCCAGCGGGAACCCGGAGCGGCACACGTGCTGCCCGGCGCGCACTGGGCTTGCCGGAAATACGCAAAGTAAAAACCGGTGGCAAGGATCAAGGCTGTGGCCGCCAGCAGCCACGGGCGGAACTTGTCAAAGAAGCCTGAGACACCCGCCGCCGGGACGCCGAACGCCACCAGCACCAACGGCAGCCAACAACACGCGGACGACAACGCTGCGGTCACCACGGCCCCCGCAGCCCACCGGCCAGAGCGGGCGTCCGCCTTTGCCGTGCGCGGTGGCGCAGTCGCAGGATGCGTTTCGCAACAGCTCGAGTCCTCTACGGCAGACGGCCGCGTTCCGCCGCCCGTTGGACCAAACCGGGCGCGGGCTTCCTTGATCACCCGCTGCACGTTGCCGAGGCAACACGAACCCTGCGGGTTGTTGCGCTCGCAATCGTCGAGTCCTTGGGCGCACTTGGACTTGATGTCGGCGGGCACGGTCGAATCCCCGGTCGTGCGCACCTGTTCTTCAATTTCTGAGACCGCATGCCGGAAGCAGTAGCAGACGAGCCGGTTCGGGTCCGCGCTTTTCTGGAAGATCGCCACACGCAGTTCCGGCGCGGCAAACGTCAGCCCATCGGTCGGGCGGTAATAGGCCACCGGGCAGCCAGGCGTCGCGCAGAAGTAGAAACCGTCGTGGTTAATGGCGCGCGCGAGGCTCTTCGGCTTGACGAGCGACTCGACTGTTACGGCGCTGACCTTTCGGCCTTTCTCCTGGCAACGCGGGCAGACTGGCTCGGTCGCTTTGGCCGACACGGAGCCGGATTGATGGCTTGGATTCATTGTCAGTCAACAGATGGTTCCGCCGTCGCAGCATTTGGCCGCAGCGGTCGTGGCCTCGTATTCCAGGCCTTTGGTTTCGCTCGGATGACGGAGCACGCCGCGGGCGCAATTGTAGGGCTTGGCTTCCTCCGGCTTCACCGGCACTCGCGGTTCGATGAACTCAAAGTGTTCAGCGTAGGGCGCCTTTCGATAGAGTTGAAACGTCTTGTCACAGACCGCCACGCGGTCGCCACGCCGGAGGCGATGGCCGTCGTCATCCAACACCTCGCGGAACGGCCCGCGATAGATGACGGCCTGATTGAACTCGAAGCACTTGCCCTGTTTCCCCTTGAAAGCTTCGACCGTCACGGAACGAAATTCAATGCCCTGCACCGTCCGCCACGGTTGCGCGTCCCGCTTGACCAAGCGGACGCCGTAAAAACCCGCGTCCTCGAAGGCTTTCAGAAACAAATCCTCGCGCAAGGCGCCGCTGATGCAGCCGCTCCAAAGCGTCGGATCCTGCTGCATCCCCTCGGGCACATCCTCGTCGCTGACGATGTCAGATATGACCGCGCGTCCGCCTTTCCTCAGCACCCGGAAGATCTCTCCAAAGAGGCGCGGCTTGTCCTGCGGTTCGACCAGGTTGAGCACACAGTTGGAAACGACGACATCCACGGTCTCGGTCTCCACGAGCGGATGCTTGACCCGTAGCTCCGCGGCAAGTTCCTGGGCGCGCAGGAAGGTATTGGCGTTCGCAATCGGATTCTTCTTCAGCTCGGCATCCAGGATTTCGAGGTCGAGCCCCAAATCCTGGATGCGGCCCTTGCGGAATTCCACATTCGCGTAGCCGAGCCGCTCGGCAACAATGGGGGCGTTGCGCCGGGCCACCTCCAGCATGTCGTCGGTCATGTCCACCCCAATGACGCGTCCTGTTGACCCAACCACCTGTGCGGCGATGAAACAGATTTTCCCGGTGCCGCTGCCCAGGTCCAGAACCGTCTCCCCAGGCTTCACATGGCGGCTTGGATCGCCACAGCCGTAGTCCTTTTCAATGACCTCGGGCGGGATGATTTCAAGATAGCGGCGGTCGTATTCCACCGGGCAGCAAAGCGCCGCCTCCGGCGCTTTGGCCGCCGAACTGTAGCGCTGCTTTACCGCCGTTTCCGGACGGGTCTTTAAGGTCGTATTCATCTCTCTAAGAGCGGTTTTTTTGCTCGGCGCGGATTGCCTGGATTGGCTGCCTTAAAGCAATTTCCGCAAGTCCTGCTCGCTGGTGTGTTTGCTGGCCATCAGGTAAACCTTGTCACCCCGGCTCCAGGATAACGTAGCCACGTCGCCAATTTGCGCGAACTGGGGTGTGTCCGCCGGTGGCTGGTCGAAGGCCTTGCGGTCAATCACCAGCAGATGCGCCACTTGGCGGTTTCCCATCTCGAAGCAAATGAGCGACACCTTCTGCCCCTTCCATTCGAGCAGCTTGCAGCCCAAGCTGCTTTTGCCGGTGAGACCCGCGGGCATTATGAACTCCCCATGCGCGTTCGTCTGCGTCAACCAGTGACGCACTTCCGTCAGATCGCGCGACATCAGGTCCAGGCGCTCGATTTTCGTTCCGGCCATGCTGCTTCGGTACTGGGCAAATTCGGTTTGCCCCCTGGGCTTCGGCCAGACTGTCCATATCGTGGCCAGCAGGGCCAAACAGGCCGCCGCCGCCAACGCAAACCAGGCGGGCTGCCTCCACCACGGCTGCGGCCGCACAATCTTGCGCTGCGCCAGCAGGGTGGCTTTAAGCTGTGCCGGCGGCTTCACCGCAGCTCTGACTTTGCTTTGCACCCGGGTTTCAATCGCCCGCTCAGCGGTGTGCCACGCCGCAAGCTCCGGATCGCGCTTGAGTTGTTCCAGCGCCTCCTGGAACTGTGGGTCTTCCGCATCCTGTCCGCCGAGGCGGTATGCTTCCAGAATCAATTTGGCTTCCTGGTTGTTCATAACGACTGTTTCCGTTGGTTTGCCTGTTCGATCGGCAGAATCTTGCGCTCCGCGCCGATGGAGGTGGCGGCAAGTTGCTCGCGCAGTTGCGCCTTGCCGCGCGATAGTCTGGACATCACGGTCCCGATGGGAATGTCCAGCAGATTGGCGATTTCTTGATACGACTGCTCTTCAAGATAATAGAGTATTAGCGGGACACGGTAGCGCTCCTCCACGGCCAGCAGGGCGGCTCGCACGGCGTCGCTCTCCAACGCGTCCACTAACTCCGGGGTGACGGCGGGCAACTCGTGTTCCACGGTGCTGATTTCGAAATGCGGCAGCCGCGCCTCGCGGTTCTTCCAGCCGAGAAAAACCCGGTAAAGCGTTGTAAACAGCCAGGACTTGACCTTGGAGGGATCGTGCAACTGGCTCCCTTTGGCCAGCAGGCGCGCAAACGCCTCTTGTGTCAGTTCGCAGGCGTCGTCCTCATTCCCGGCCAGGCTGTATGCGAATCCATACAGCCCTTCGTAGAAGGCGCTCACCGCTTGCTCGTAATCTACTTCGTTCACCATGTTATGATTGTCCAAGTTGTCATTTTATTCCGCCTTTTTTTCGTTTTCAGCTCCTTGGCGCCATATCCCGGCGCCTTTCAAGGTGTCAGAATATGGTTGTTGCCGTTCGCATCACCCGAAAACTGGAACTGTTTTCGCAGTTGGTTCACATTCGCGGAAAGCACACTTCCATCAATAATGCTCAGGTTTCCCCCCGGCTGGTGGAAGCCCTGTCCGTTGACAATCCCCCAAGCGTTGTTTTGCCCGGTGACCGCCTTGGCTTGGGCATTCACCGTGCCGCATTGCTGGGCCGTCGCCCCGGTAATGTTGGGATCACCGGACAGGATTGTTTGCGGAACGCGCTCCGTGGCATCGAAACCGACAAAATAAGAGATATTATTGAGCGTCAGGTTTGCGTAACGATCGGTGGCAGCTTTGCCGGTGTCTGTGGGGCAAACCAGTATTTTGGGATTAATCAGCTCATTTGAAACCGTCAGAAAATGAGGCGGCAAAGTGCCAATCGTTTTGGTCCCTCCATCCGCTGGATTGATGTTCCAAGGCAGCTTGTCTCCGTTGTCGTTCAAGAACATTTTATAGCCCAGGCCTATCTGCTTCAGGTTGTTGATGCAGGTCGTTCTTTGCGCCTTCCGCTTGGCGTTCGCCAGGGCGGGTAATAGCAGGCCTGCGAGAATCGCGATGATGGCGATCACCACTAACAACTCAATCAGGGTGAAGCCTGCCTCGTAGCGGTTCCTATTCCTCTTCATGGTTGATTCCCTTCATCTGTTCTGCCCGTATTTAGGGCGTTCATGGTTTCCAGAGTTCGGTCTGTGGATAAAACGCCTGCCACGCAAACCAATATACCTTTACCGCCGGCAAGGCTTCACCGCCTTCCCCTTTTCGGACAACCACCTGCTGGCTTGCCGGCTCGTAGGTAATTTCAAGCGCAGTTTCCTTGATCTGGTCCCGCAAGGTTTTACCGGCCGGCAGCCGGCGCAACGGGTAAGCCTTGGCCACGCCCTCGACAATTACCCCGACCACCCATTCCTTGGTTGCCAGGTCCCGTCGGTAGGTGGGCACAGGAAACATCGTGCCGGGCTTCTCTTCATAACCGGCATAAGCCTTGCCGCTGTAATCACGCTTGTAACCGGTGTTTAGCGAGAGCACTTCGCCTTGAGGGTGCTTTTCTTTCCACGCGGCCCACGTCATGTGCTCCGAAGGCAGCCAGACCAACTTCTCTTTCACCTGCCTCCCGGCTACCGATTGTGCCGCCAGTTGCGACCACAGGCTCTCCGTCTGGCGGTCATACATGAGCATGTCGCTTTGATACAGCAATCCCGAGACCCCGAAAGTCAATGTGCGCTCATTAATCCGGCGGTCAAACACCATCGCCGTGCCGCACAGCGGGCAATACGTTACCGCGAAGGACTGCTCTGCCATCTGGTCGTTCACAATCTCGTGCCAGACCAGGATGCGCAGCGGATACGCGCGCGTTTTGTCCCCCATCGTGACGCTGACCAGCAAATCATCTGGTCGCAGGTAATTTACTCTGCCTGTGGCCACGAATTGAGGCCGATCAATGGCGGGTATGCCGTCGCGCGGTGGCCCGCCTGAGCGGATTTGGGCAGTCGCAATGATCGCGTTCGAGACATCAAAACCATTGTAAGGCGCCGCCTGGCCCTGCGGAACTGCCGTGAAGGCCATTGCCATAGCGCATGCCCATGCAAAATGGCCGTGTGCCCGTGTCAGCCGCCCGAGTTTCGAACAATCATCAATGACAACTTGCTGGTCATTTATCGGTGTTTTCATAGGTTGAGCAGTTTGGATTTTTCAAGGATTTGAACTGCAAACACTTTCGTTGGCAAATACTTGATCAACAACAGCTTTCGGAACTTCCATCGTCTCCCAGGCGTCCCACAGCGGCGGGACTTTCCCTGGCGGCTCTTTGCGTTTCGTGTCATGGCTTCTCATCGCGGGTGGCCTGCCAGAGTCGTCATAAACCAAGCAGCGGCTGGATTTTCTGTTCGAACACTTCTCTGTCCGCAAAGCCCTCGTGCTTGCCAACAATGCGGCTTTCGCGATTGATGATAAAGGTGGTCGGAATTGCCTCCACCCCGCCGTAAGCCCGCAGGACCGCTTCGGTGCCCATCAGGATGCGATAATTGATGCCCTCCTTTTCCACAAACTTCTTTACTCCGTCCGCACCTCCTTGATCCAGGCACACCCCAATCACCGCCAGCCCGTTTTTTCCGTGCTTCTTTTGCAATTCCACAAAACCTGGAATTTCCGCCCGGCATGGTGGACACCAGGTCGCCCAGAAATTGAAGATCACCACCTTGCCATTGAACTCCGCGGACTTGACGATTTTACCGTGCAGGTCTGCCAGTTCCCACTCGGGACTGACAGGCAGGGCATTCGCCGCTTGGCCCGGCCTCAGGCTGCCGCCGGGACCCGGTTTCGTGGCTGCCATCACCACAACCCCCAAAATGATCCCGCCTGCCACCATTGCGAGGCTCCATGTCTTCCCCAATGTCATGTTAATACTCATCGTTCTTATGAACTCCCACACCAATCGTTTATTCCCGAATCCTGCGCCCCTGCAACCCCGGCCTGTCACGCTGGCTTCCGCTCGCGCCAGTTCGGACGCCCTCCCGCTGCCGCGACTTCGGATGCCCCTCGCCAATTCCAACGCGCCTTGAACCTCCAACGCCCAACGCTTCGCGCATTCGGACGCCCGCTCCCGGCGGCCCCGTCGCGCCACTGCTTCGCAACGGCGCTCCCGGGGCTCGCCGGTCGTTCGCAATAGGGTCCACCTTGCCACTGTGTTCCTTCTGCACAATATTTAGGCATATGCGGCTCATTAACTGTGTGAGTTTGGCAACACTTGTGTTGGCTGCAGGGTGTTCACGAGCCCCGGTCATCACCATTAAGAACCAGTCGTCCCTTACGATCAGCAATATCGTCGTGTCAGGTTCCGGCTTCACCAACCGAATCGCCGCTATCCCGGCAGGATCCCAGCATCGGCTCACGGTTCGACCCGGCGGCGATTCTGGGCTCCGGTTAGTGTTTGATGCTGGCACACAGCACGTTGACTCCGGTAGCCAAGGATACTTTGAGGCTGGTGGTGGATACCGCATCACAGCCACCGTGGGCACCAACTTGAGCGTCTCCGTTTCCGAAGCGCTGCGGTGAACATCCCCCATTACCGGACTCCAGGGCTTGCCGTCTGGCTCTCGGTGGTCCCCTCCAGGCCAAATGCTCCGCAATTGGCCTCCTGGGGAACCACCGTCCGCCTAACCACGATGTCAGTCTGCGCCTGCTCTGCCATGACGCCACCGGCGGACCTCCACTTCGCTGGCGCTCCGTTGCGGACCGCCTTTCGCAGCCTGCAGAGTGTGTGTTTGGACCCGACCCCGGCCGGCAAGCGTGGCGGAGGAATTGGGGCTGTTCGCCATCCTTTCTCACGGAGCGCCGAGCTCCGGCTTGGCTTGCGGCGTTCGAACTTACGGAAATGGCTGGCTTTCATCAAAGATTACCCGGCTGGGGAGGTGGGGCAAACGCAGCCGAACCGGCATTCGACGCTCCCCCCGTCTGCCTTTCGTGCGTTTGTTTCGTGCGTCTGCGGAGCAGTGCAGGTTCACAGGCGGTTGAAAAGTGGGTGATTTTGGTCGCGGCGGCATTGGGTCATGGCTCTAGCCCCCGGAGACTCAGTAGATGCAATGAGACATGCGCGTATTTTGGTCAGCTTCGCCGCGGGCGGCACCTTGTCGCTCGCCATCTCCCCAGCCCCGTCCGGGTCCGGGCAGTCGTAGCGCGGCCATTGCAGCGCCTGCTCGCTATCAGCCTTGGTGCCGTAGAACTGAAACTCGGCATCAATCAGCCGCGTGGCCATCTTCAAACATCCGGCGATCGTGGCGCCATTGCCCGAAATGCAGCCGGAAATGGCTCGCTTGGGCCTGATAGACCAATGGAAACTTGTTGAGGATGGCAAACCATACTGGGAGGGGAACGCCAGCGCCGAATAATAGCCCAAGAGCGGAATGCGAAATCCCCCGGACCAAAACCGGAGATTTTTTTGCCGCTAATTGTCCCCTTCCATCATTATTATTTTGTATTATAAATTAGGAAATACCCCCACATACCCCCGCATGAAATGGCCGTATGTGGGGGTATGTGAGGGTGTTTTGCCACAACCGCACAGGGATACGGGATGGAATAGGCCGGCTACGGCATGGCCGCCGGGATGCTGGAAAGGCCGGCAAAGTCGCCCAGGTTACGCGAGAGGATTTTCTCGGCGCCGGCCTTCTCCGCGGCCGCGGCGTGCAACAAATCATGCACCCGGCCGCCTTGGACCCCCTTCTTGCGCGCCTGGCTGATCCAGTCCAAAATTTCCGGCCCGGTCAATTCCACCAATTTGACGCTGTTGGTGAAAGTTTTCAGCCATTCGGTTACCACGTCGGCATCAAGAATCAAATGGTTCATTTCCCCGTTTTCGTCCGCCCAGCGAACGCCCCGCCCGGTCATGCGAGAAAAAAACTCGGCCAGAGTGTGGGCGCGCGTAAAATGCTCGCCTGATTGGATAAGCTTCATCACCGCTGGGCTGATGATGGCGTTAATGACGGCGGAAGTGTCCCAGTAGATTTTCATCGTTCGTCCCTTTCCTCGCGGACGGCTTGCGCAATGGCTTCCCCGGGCACCTCGGGCGCGTCAATGACCAACTGGCCGTCTTTGCGGACCAGCTTTGGCCGGTGGACAATGACCTTGGGCTCGCGGGGTTTCAAAACCCGCCCGCGGATTTCGCCTTCCTCCACCCGCCATTCCACTTGATCGCGGACTTTAATGCCCGCCGCCTGGCATATTTCTTCCGGCAGCGTGGTCTGCCGCTTGGCTCTGACAACTGTTGCCCTCATATACTGGTACGACTTTCGCACCAAATCAGCCCCATTTCAAGCATCCACGGACGCACGCCCGTTTTCCCCCCAGTCGGTCGGCGCGCCAACAAAACCTTGCGTGATCACTTGGACGCACTCTCGAACGGAAACCACGCTGGAAACGGGTTTTCCCAGGTTTTTGTGCGGGAATTCCGGTAACTGTCCGCTAGCAGCCTGTCGGACTTAGAAAAAGATTTTCGCACAAATGGCTGGTAATAAACGACTAGTAGTTTATAACATGAACTCATTAGAAAAATTCATAATGTTGACTATCAACCGCTTCCGAAGATTTTGCGGTCTAAGTCCGACAGGCTGCTAGGAAGCCCAACCGGAAAACCCATCCCCGAAGCTTTTCCAGACCGGCGGAAAACCTCCCAGTGCGCGGCGCGGCGCCACCGTGGGGGCCGACCGCCAAGTCCCCACTGCGCAGGCGATCAGTTGGCTGGCGCCAAGTGGATCGCCTGCCCGCCTTGGGCGGCAGCGGAACATTTCAGCACGGCCTGGCGGGTCACCTTGAAATGCTCGATTTTGACGCGCGTGCGCGTCGGGATGGCCGGATCGTCGGAATAAACGCTGGCGGTGTATTCGCGCCCGGCGGGCAGGAAGGCGAGGGAGACTTCCAAGGCGCGCGCCTGACCGCTGTTCATAAAGCCGATGAACCACTCATCGCCGTTTCGCCGGGCCAGCAGCGCGTATTCGCCGATTTTCCCGTGCAGCACCTTCGTGTCGTCCCACACCGTGGGGATGCGGTCGAAAAATGCCAGTTCCGGCTCGTCGCCGATGCCAGTCTCCGCCCCTCCCGCGCCGCCCACTTTTTGCGGGGAAGCCGCCGGCCGGTCATACCAATAGAGAAACTGCCAGGGACTAAAGAGGCAGACGGCTTTGGCCAATTGATAGGCGTGGCTGGAGTTGCGGGTGACGCGCCCGTCGTAATAGCAAATGGTGTTGTCGGCGGGGCCGGCCAGCATCCGGTTGAAAAGGATGGCCAGCGTGGTGGTGTTGGCGGGGGAGGTCTCGTCGCCGGCAATGCCTTCCGCGGTCATCAGGTTGGGGTAAGTGCGCGAGAAGCCGGTGGGGCGGTATTCGTCATGCACATCCACCATCAAGCCGTGCCGGGCCGCCTTGCGGATCGCGTCATGCAGCCAGGCGGTCCACTTTTGCGAGCCGACGTTCACAAAGCCGTATTTGACCCCCTTGACACCCCACTTCTGGTAGAGCGGGAGAATTTCGTCCAATTGCTTTTCGAGGGCGCGGCGGTTGACGTAAAGGATGACACCGATACCGCGCTCGCGGCCGTAGCGGATGACTTCGTGCAGGTCAAGCGGCCCCTTGGAGCGCTTGGGGTCCACGTTCACGGCGCGGGCGTCGGCCGCGTCGTCGTATTCGTGCCCATACCAGCCGGCGTCAAACTCGACGTATTGGAGATTGCGTTTGACGGCGAAATCCACGCAGGCCTTGCCGCCGGTGGTGGTGAGGGTGACCTCGCGGATCACCTTGCCCGGCTTGATCCAGGAGGTGTCGGCAATGGCGCAAGGATCGTTCAGGTTGAGCAGCAGGTCGTTGTTTTCGAGGAGTCGCCCCGGGCTTTCGGCCGCCATGACGAAGCGCCAGGGGCTGGCGCAAGGCAGCGGCAGCTCGACTTTGCTCCCCAGCGCGCTGACCAGCGCATTGGTCCGGCCTTTGAGCGGGTCAAATTTCATCCGCGCAAAATCCACCAGCCGGGCCTCGCCCAGCGCGGCATACAAATCAGGGGCCATTTCAATGGTCATCGGCCGCTCGCCGCCGGCCTTGATCCGGCTGAGCGGCGTTTTGGCGTAAACGCCCTGCGCCGAATACACCGCCCACGCCGGGTAATCGGCGGCGAAACGGAATTCGGACAACTCCCGGTTGATGACGGCGTTGGTCATCCCTTTTTGTGCCGGCAGCGAGTAACAAAAAGCGATGCCGGCGTCATAGGCCCGGAAGGTATATTGCACGGTGCGTCCCGCCGGCGTGGTCTCCTGCAAGACGAGGCGCAACTGCCGGTAATGATCGCGCACGGAACTGCGCTCGCCCCACACCGGCTTCCAGGTCTGGTCGGCTTCGGTCCGCTCCTGGCTGGCGAGCCGCAGATTTTCGCCCAGCGCGCCGCCTTCAAGGTCCAACGCCAGACGCGAGGGGATGATCACCGGCCGGCCTAGCCGGGAGACCGACCAGGTGAGGCACGACTTGGCGCCCTCGAAATCGCCCAGCGCCAGGGTGAGGACCGTTTTTCCGTCCGGCGATGAAAGTTGCCAGGGAACCTGGGCGGCCAAAGGGCAGACCGCCGCCAGCATCGGCGCCAACGCCGCCAATCTCCACCATGTTTTCAATTCACGCATCGCGCAACGATGCAGGGTAATCTGCCAAAAAGGCAATGGAATTCCCGGCGGAATACCCAGCAACAACCGCCCAATTTTGAATTTTTCCCTGGGCCAGGCGCGCCTTTGGACAATGGCATACCCGCTCGTTCAATGGTATTTGTAAAAGTCCAAGGATGAATATCACCGAACCATCGTTCCGCTGCACCGGGAAATACGCCCTCGCGCCTTGAGTTACATTTTCAGGCAGGGCGGCAAGGACTTCTGCGGCGCCGGCCCAAGCACCCGCTCCGTCTTTTCGGAGGATCATGTATTTGGTCTCCGCATAGTTGACCTCGCTCATGTGGAGCGGTTTGTCGGCTTTGCTGGCTTTCTGGAGGAGTTCCTTGACCTGCACACCCGCCGGCCCCCGCGAAAATAGGCAATTAGAGCAAAGCTATCGAGAACGGTGGCGGGCATGCCTGGCCTCCTCCTTTGCGCGCTCCGCGCGCTTGTGCTCCGCCCATTCATCGGCCAGCGGCTGCCCCCCGGCTTTGCGTCTGAGCATCCCAAAGCCGCGCTCTATGGTGGCCGACGTCACCGGCTTGAGTAAAATGCCCTCCTTGGTGGCGGTCAGGATGGCGCGGGTGCCATCCTCAATATGGTATAATTCACGGAACCGCCGCGGGATGACCACCTGCCCTTTGGCGGTGAACCGAACCGCATCAGTCTCTGTTGTCGTATTCACAGGATAAGGCATGACTTAATGATAAAGTCCGTCAAGTGTTGTGTCATCGGAATTTACTCATGAGTAACGACACGCGCCCCCTCACCCTGCCCCTCCCCCCAAAGGGGAGAGAGGGAGAACGCCGCCCACGGTGACCAATTGTGAATTGCATCCCGGAGACCATACGGTAGGTAACAGTCGGAGCCACACGCGGGCCGGTCGGCGCCGCGCGTCGGCTGCTGGAGTCCCGCCAGCAAGTGTCTCTACGAAACAACCCGCCCGCGCCGAAGCGCGGGCGGGTTGTGTTGCCTTGAACCTCAGTTCCTTGAAAATTTACCAGCGGCAGTGCCGGTAGGGTCCGGGCGGATAACCGCCATGATGGTAACCGAAGTGAAAACCCACCACGGGCGGAGGCACAACCCGAACGGGCGGCGCATAAACCACCACGGGCGGCGGCGCGCAGACTGGCTGCACGACCACCGGCGCGGGTTGAACCACCACGGGGACTTGCTGCACCACGATCGGCGCGGGCTGCACCACCCGCACCTGTTGAACCACGACGGGTTGCGGCGTCACCATCACCGGCGCCGGGGTTACATAGGTCACCGTGGCCGTCGGGGGAGCCAGGGCCTGGCTAAGGATTGAACCCGCAACCACCCCGGTCAGGATTTTACCCGCTGTGGCCCACTCCCGATCCCCGGCCGCCGCGCGCGGCGTCATGGCCGCCGTCAGCGCCAGGACCGTCACCGCTAAAATCGTCTTTTTCATTTCTTTGCCTTTCTTTCCGCTACATTGTAGCTTCTGGCCGGTTTGACGTGTGAAGACGCATGAGTTATTCAATTCAGCCGCCCGCCGCCCGCCGGCCCGCGCGATGAACGAATGAAAAGAAGTTCGTTCAAACCCGAGCGTCCCGCCCGACGCCTGCCCAGGTCCTTGAAGGACATCACGCCCAGCCGGCATTTCAACGCCCGCACCTTTTTCATGGAAATGATCTGGAAAGGGTGGCTGACCCGCCGGGGCGGCGAGCACCGGGCGCCGGCCTTTCCGAAACTCAAGGATGGCGAGGTGGCCGTCACTTGGATCGGGCATGCCTCCTTCCTACTGCACTTCGCCGATTTGAAAGTGCTGGTGGACCCGAATTTCGCCAACTGGCTGTTTTTCCTCAAACGCCTCAAACGCTCGGGGCTGAAGCTGGACGACTTGCCGCCGGTGGACCTGATCCTGCTGACCCATGCCCACTACGATCACTTCCACCGGCCGACCCTGCGCAAATTGCGCGAACCCAAGTTTGGCATCGTGCCGTGGGGCGTCGGCAAACTCACGCGCGGTTTGAATTTCACGCGGGTGGTGGAGCTGGAGTGGTGGGAAACCTTGGCGAAAAACGACTGGCGGGTGACCCTGGTGCCGGCCAAGCATTGGGGCGCGCGTTATTTGCACGACCAGCATCGCGGCTACGGCGGATTCGTCATCGAATACCAGGGACGCAGCATTTATCACGCGGGCGACAGCGCCTATTTCGGCGGCTTCAAGGAAATCGGCGAGCGCTATCGTCCGGAGATCGCGCTGCTGCCCATCGGCGCCTATTATCCTGATTCCTTTCGGCACGTGCACATGGGGCCGGACGAGGCGATCAAGGCCTTTCACGACCTCCAATCGCGCTGGCTGGTGCCCATGCACTATGGAACTTTCAAGTTGTCCTTTGAGGCGCTGGACGAGCCGCCCCGCTGGCTGAACCAACTCGCCCAGGAGAACGGCCTCTCCCAACACTTGCGCTTCTTGCAGGAAGGGGAGACGGAAGTCTTTTAGACGCGGGCGGGCATCCATTCCGCCGCCGGGGCCGGGAACCGCGCTGCCGCCAAAACCCGTCAAACCCTTCTCGCAGGCTGCTTCGTCCTCAATAATCAGCAGGAACCGTTTTCAAGGCTGGAAATGATGAAGACAACCTCTTGATTTTAAGTTGGATCAATGTTGGTTGTGCGGTTCCTCGCTTGCCGTTCACTCCACTATCGCCTTCAGCAGCGCCTCGCGGGCGTCGGTGTAGTAGAGGATGTTTACTTTGGTGATGAGATCGTCGGGCAGGTCGTTGAGTTGCTTCCGGGCCGAGACCGGCATCAGCAACGTGCTCGCGCCTTTCTCGATGGCCAGCTCCGCCACGTTGACCGCGTTGTGAACAGGGTCCACTGAGCCGCCCAGGTTCAGCCCGCCGAAGAACACCCGCCCCTGGAGCGCCGTGAGTCGGCTTTGTTTACGAAGATGAGTCCAGCATTCGGACAAGAAGTCGCTGACCAGGCCGAAGTGGTTGGTGAAAAGCTGTGCCGACACCTTGGGCACGTCCCAGCCGGGCGCGTAGCAATGGATGCGGTCCTGGAAGGCGGTGTCGTCGCGCATCTCTGGCGGCAACGGTCCGAACAGGTGCCCGATCTTCTGCTGGTGCTGCACGTCCACGTCGAAATTGCCGACCATCACGATGCCGCCATCGGCCCGGATGCTCTCTCTGGGGGGAGCTTCGGGACAACGACCGGCATTTGACGTTGGCGGAGAAGCGGGCCGCCCAAGGAAAGTGATCCGCAGATGACGCAGATGAACGCAGATGAGAGTCAGCCGCAAAGAGGCACAAGAGGCGCGAACGCGGAATTCATTCGCATCAGCCCGCATCGTCGCGGTGGCGACGCCGACTCAGGTCCGCGCTCCAACCCGGTTTTTGTGCGTTTTGAGTCTCTTTTTGGCTTATCTGTAATGTTGCAAGACCCTGGTGTGGAGACGGATAAGCTCTGAAAGAACCGTTGATGAATGGCGGTTTAGATATTTGCTGCAAAAATAAAGTGCATTTTTAGGCGAAGCTGGCACACTGAAGCCCATGTTTGACCGATGGTATGCAGCGGAGTTGAAAGCGAGTCTGGAGCGACCGTATGTCCAACTGATTTTCGGGGCGCGCCAGACGGGCAAGACGACCTTGCTCAACGCGCTGTTGCCGCCCGAAACGCTGCGGGTGGACCTGGCCATTCCCGAGGAACGGTCGCGACACCTGGCGGATCCTGGGCTGTTTGCCAGGATGTGCCGCGACCTGCCTGCGGACCCGGAAGGGCGATTTGTGTTCGTGGATGAAGCGCAGGCCGTGCCAACAGTGTTCGACGCGGTGCAGCATCTCTACGACCACGACAAGCGGCGCTGGCGCTTCGTGCTGTGCGGCAGTTCGGCGCGGAAGCTGCGGAAGACCGGAGCGAATCTGCTTCCGGGCCGGTGCTTCTACCATCGGCTTTATCCGTTGACGATGGCCGAGCATCCACCGGAACCGAAAAGGCTCGAGTATGCGGTGTCGCCCGTGCCGCTGGAATGGAAGGCGGGGACGATGCCCGCCAATCCTTTTCCGGTCTGGGGTTTGGAAGAGCGGCTGGCGTACGGGGCCTTGCCCGGTGTGGTGGCTGCGGAAGAAGCGGATCGGGCGCGGATGCTCACCGGCTTCGCGCTGGTGCATTTGGAGGAGGAAATCCGCCGGGAAGCGCTGGTGAAGGACTGGGGGGCGTTTGTGCGGTTCCTGGAACTGGCCGCGGCGGAGTCGGGCCAGGTGCTGAACTATGCGGGCATCGCGCAGGAAACCGGGCTGTCGCAGCCAACGGTCAAGTCGCACTACCAATTGTTGGAGGACATGTTCATCGGCTTGCGCGTGCCGGTGTATTCGGGGAGCAAACGCAAGAACCTGCTTTCGACGCCGAAGTTCCTTTTCTTCGACATGGGGGTGCGACACGCGGCGGCGGGATTGCGGGCGTCACGGGAAATCGTGCAGGTCAATCCGGGCCCGTTCTTCGAGCAATGGGTGGGGATCGAGTTATGGAAACGACTGCAATACCTTGGCGAGGGCCGTTTGCATTACTTGCGAACCCGCGACGGAATGGAGATTGATTACATCGCCGAGCATCGTGGCGCGCTGACGCCCATCGAGGTGAAGTGGAGTGAGCGGCCGACGGTGCAGGATGCGCGGCACCTGCTGACGTTCCTCAAGGAGCACCCCAAGCAGGCGAAGCATGGCTATGTCATCTGCCGGTGTCCCCACCCGCTGCGTATTCACGACCAGATCACCGCGCTGCCGTGGTTCTGCTTATGAAGTCTTTTCCACAGATTTCGCAGATGAGCGCAGATTCTACTTCTGCCGCAACGAGCAACGGGAGTTCTTTTTGCGTCTCCCGTTCCTTCTTACGGTCCATCCATCTGCGCCAATCGGCGAAATCTGCGGATTATGGGGCGGGCTTCATGGTAGAATCGCCAATGAAATCAGGGGCGATGACGATGTTCTTGATTTTTGGAAGCCGCTGTTCCAAATTGCAATAATGATCAAGCGAGCGGAATTGCTTGGGCAGGTTGACTACGGGCTGAAGCATAGCCCGGTCACTGGCATTCTGGGACCAAGGCAGTGCGGCAAGACGACGTTGGCGCGGGAGATCGGACAGCGCGAGAACGCCACCTATTTCGACCTGGAAGACCCGAACGACCAAGCCAAGTTGGCCAACCCGCAGTTGGTGTTAGAGGCGGCGCGCGGAGTCGTGATCCTGGACGAAATCCAACGGCGGCCAGAACTGACGATGTTGTTGCGAGTGCTGGCTGACCGGCGTCCCTTGCCCTGCCGTTTCATCGTGCTGGGGAGCGCGTCGCCCGACCTGATGCGGCAAGCCTCGGACAGTCTGGCGGGGCGGATTTACTTCGTGGACATGAGCGGGTTCACGCTCGGGGAAATCGGCGTGGAGCAGCGTGACCGTCTCTGGCTGCGCGGCGGCTTCCCGATGTCGTTCCTGGCCGAGAACGACGAGGACAGCCACAAGTGGCGGCTGACGTTTGCGCGAACTTTTCTGGAACGGGACATGCCGCAGCTTGGGGTGCAGATACCGTCGGAGACCTTGCGGCGGTTCTGGACGATGCTGGCGCACTATCATGGGCAACTGTGGAACGGATCGGAGATTGGCGGGTCGCTGGGGGTGACGCATCACACGACGCGGAAATACCTCGATCTGCTCACCGGAGCCTACATGGTGCGGCAGCTTCAACCGTGGTTCGAGAATCTAGGCAAGCGCGTGGTGAAGTCGCCGAAAGTCTATGTACGCGATTCGGGACTGCTGCACGCGCTGCTCGGCATCCCGGATTTGGCGGCGTTGCAGGGGCATCCCAAACTGGGGGCGTCGTGGGAGGGATTCGTGATCGAGCAAATCCTGTCGTGGGCCGGGGAACGAAACGCTTACTTCTGGGCCACGCACAGCCGCGCCGAACTGGATTTGATGGTGTTGGCGAAAGGCAAACGCTGGGGCTTTGAGATCAAGTATCAGGACGCGCCGACCATCACGAAATCCATGCGGATTGCGATGCGGGACTTGAAGCTGGAGCGGTTGTGGGTGGTCTATCCGGGCAAGAGTGGCTACCCGATGGATGAGAACATCGAGTGCGTGTCGCCGGCAGAATTGAGCCGGGTCAGGGAGGCGCTGACATGAATCAGGATCCGCAGATTGCGCCGATGAACACAGATTTTGAACTGCCACAAAGCGGCAAAAGCGAAGTCTTATGCGTCTTCTGCGCCTCTTTGCGGCCATTCCATCTGCGACAATCGGCGAAATCTGCGGATGAATTCCCATGACCGTTCTCGACGCCATCATCCAATCGCTCAGCCGCGCCGGTGAATACAACCGGGACGATCAGGTTGCGCCTGCGGTGATCCTGTGGCCGGACAAAGAGCGTTAGTGGGCGCCGGTGCTGCCGGTATTGCGCGAGCGGTTGCCGCACCTGCTCACGCTAGGGCCGTATGCCGCCAACTGCAAAACCGGCCCCGCCATCTGGCTCCGGTGCATGATTGCCCGGACACTGCCGGAAGCCAACTGGCCTGCCTGTGCGCCCCGCTGGCCCCGCTCTTAAAACCAAACTCCGTCCGCAACTCGCCCAGAGTGCCTGGGCTGCTGGACGTATGTTCCATCAATTTACGAACGCCCTTCATCGGAAGGCAAAGCTAGTCGGGGGCTGATTCAAACAAAAACCAGATGTCCCGACAATGCCAAAAACCTGGAAAATCCGGCTTCGGCCTCTTCCTAACCACCGCCGCACGAAGCAACTGCAAGGCCGCGCAAATTGCGGAGCGCGTGTCGTTGTTGGCAATGCAAAAGCAGCCAAGACTGAAACCTGATAATCAAAGCAGCTTTCCCTTTGTTACCCCATTACCAGGAACAAGGCAAAGACCCCGGCCAGCAAAAGGCAGAACGCCAATTCTTGCCACAGCGGCTGATTTTCTGCCGGGTTACCCGGATAATACCTGATCGTGTATTTCATGCCGCCATTCTGAAGAAGCCGGTCGGACATTGGCGGTCCTACCCTAAAGAAATTTGCGGGGGGAGAAGGGAGCAGGAAGATCGCGCTAAATAGCAATCCGCAGCCCTCAAGTTGAGAACCTTTGGAAAAATCGTCAAAACGAAATCTCAATTAAAGGGGATACTCTGGGCTAAAAAAGTGGCAGAGTTTTGCCAGAGTCTTGGTTTTGATTGATGAGGAAAAATCTTTGTAGCCCGTTGATTCTAAATGGCGCATCCGTCAGGAGTTGAACCTGAAACCTTCTGATCCGTAGTCAGATGCTCTATCCAATTGAGCTACGGATGCACCGTGGAGGGGCAATATACTAACGCGCCCCATCGGGCGCAAGCGGTTCTTTTTTGGCGCCGCGCGGGCGTTTCGCGGGCATTGCCCGCGCCGCCAACGCCGGGTGGAAAGCGAAAGGGCTTAAAGGTTGATCACCCATTCTTCCGGGGCGGCGGGACGGTCCAGCAATTCAAACAGCCGGGCCGCCACCATTTCCGGCCGCAGTCGGCGCAGACATTCAATCGGCTGGGCCAGCCGGCAATCTCCCCGCAGGCAAGGCACACATTCCAATTGGACTTGCAGCACGTTCGCCGGCTGCCCATAGGGGCCGGTGCGACGGGGTTCAGTTGGCCCGAACAAGGCGAGCGTCGGCTTGCGCAAGGCGGCGGCCGCATGCATGGGGCCGGTGTCGTTGGTGACCATCGCATCCGCCCGGCGAATCCACTCGATCATTTGGGGCAGGCTGGTGCGACCGGCCAAGTCGAGGCAAGCTGCGGGCGCCGCAGCGGCGATGGCGCGCGCGGTATCCTGGTCATCCGGCCCGCCGAGCAGCACCAAGCGCAATCCGGGGCGACGGGCGGCCAAAAGGCGGACTAATTGTTGGAAATGCTCGACCGGCCAGCGTTTGGTGGGCCAGCGGGCGCCCGGCGCCAAGACGACCCATTGATCGCCGGTGTCAGGGTGCCGACGCATGATCTCGTCCCGCTCCGCAGGTCTGGGCGGCAGCCAGACAAAAGGACGGTTGACAGGAACCGCCAGGTGTTTAAGCACCGCGAGATACCATTCCACCGCGTGAGTGTGCCAGGTGGCGCGCGGCACAATAATGTCGTAAAAGCCGCGAGCGCCCTCGCGGTGGTCGTCCAGTCCCGCCAGCAGCCGGCCATTGGCGAGCCAGGCAACGGCGCCGCTGCGGGCGAGGCATTGCAGGTCAATCACCCAGTCGAAGCGCTGTCGGCGCAAGTCGCGCAGGGTGGTCCAAAGCTGTCCCCAATGCCTGGGCCGGGCCCATTGGCGGCGGTCGAAAGGGATCAGCCCCGCCAGGTCCGGGTCCCCTTCCAACAGCGGCAGCAGCTCGGTTTGGAGCCACCAATAAACCCGCGCGTCCGGCCGCCATTTTTTGAGCAGCCGCAACACCGGCAGGGCTTGAATGACATCGCCCAGCGAACTGGGTTTAAGCAGCAGGATTTTCACGCGGGAGGAAACGCCCGGGCGAGGCGGAAACGGGCGGGGCGGGCGGATGAATCCGCCGTTAGCCAGGAAGTGGGGCGGGGGTCACCGGCCAATGGCCAGGCGCTCGGCGAGTCGGGGCGGCAAGCCGGCCGCCAGAATTTTCTTTTGGGCGCCTTGAATATTGTAATCCAAGCGGCGCAATTCGATCGTGCCCTCATTGAGGTCATAAACCACATAGGCGGCCTTGGGATTGTTATCCCGGGGTTGTCCGATGCTGCCCACGTTGACGAAGTATTTCTTGCCTGGCTCGGTTTTGAATTTGGAGTAGGTGCCGCCCCGCACGAGCGAATCGCGAATGAAGGCCACCGGCACATGGGTGTGGCCAAAGAAACAAACCGGTGTGTTCTGGTAGGTGAAACTGGCGGCGGCGGCGAGTTTGTCGAAGACGTAGCCCCAGCGCTGGGGACCGTCGAGGGTGGCGTGGACCATGGTGAAATTGGCGGCCAGGCGGAGGTATTTGAGGTCGCGCAGCCACTGTTGCTCCTCCTTGTTCAACTGGTCGCGCGTCCAGAGAATGGCCTCCGCCGCGTATGGATTAAAGCCCTCGAGAGGCTCTTCCCCGGAGCACATCTCGTCGTGGTTGCCTTTGATGCAGGGGATGTTTTGGGTGCGCACAATCTCCAGGCATTCCTTGGGATTGGCGCCGTAGCCCACGACGTCCCCCAGGCAGACGGTGTGCGTGCATTTCTGCTGTTTAATATCCTCCAGCACCACCTGGAACGCTTCCAGGTTGCCGTGGATGTCAGCAATGATCGCGTACTTCATCTTGTCTCCGCCATCTAACCAATAATCGTAAAACCTTTCAGCCCGCCGGCGGCTTCGCTCCATTCCACCAGTTCGGACCGGATAAAATGCCCCAGACCGGATTCCCGGATGGCTGTCAGGAAGGCCTCGATTTCATCCCGGGCGCCTTCCGCCACCAACTCGACGCGCCCATCAAGCAAGTTTCGGACCGTTCCTGTAACCTCGAAACCCATCGCCACGGTCTTGGCGGTGTATCGGAAGCCAACACCCTGCACCCGGCCGGAATACCACACCCGCACCCGCTGTCGTTTTATGCCTGATTGAAACGTCTGGGCCATAGCTTAACCCGCAACGCCGTAACGATAAAGCCAAATTTTTCAGGCCGCCACTTCTTTTGTCACGCGCCGCGAGCGCGCGATTGGCTGGACATCGCAGGGATAAACCGGTAGAAAACCGGCGGAAAGGTTTAATATGATGTCAAATACAACACGTCGGCAATTTGCCATTCGCTCCGCAACGGCGCTCTCCGCCCTGGCCCTGGCGCCCGGCCTGTGGGCGCAGCGCGGCAAAAAAATTCCCCTGGCGCTGCAGCTCTACTCGGTGCGGGATGATTGCAAAAACAACTTTGACGCCGCCTTGGAACGGGTGGCGAAGATGGGTTTCGAAGGGGTGGAATTCGCGGGCTACCACAGCTACAGCGGCAAGGCCAAGGAGCTGCGCAAGCGGCTGGACGACCTCGGCCTCAAAGCCCCGGCGACGCACATCGGCACCGGCAGCTTTCGCGGCGACGCGCTGGCCAAGACGATCGAATTCCACCAGGCCATCGGCTGCAAATTCCTGATTGTGCCGGGGGACAAGGACTTCACCGACCCGGAAAAGAGCAAGCCCCTGGCGGAGTTGTTCAACCAGACCGCCGAAAAGCTCAAGCCGCTGGGGATGTATTGCGGCTACCACAATCACACCGGCGAATTCAAAAAGGACGGCGACAAGACCTTCTACGACCTGTTTGCCGAGCGGACCAGCCAGGACGTTGTCCTGCAGCAGGACTGCGGCTGGACGGCCGCCGCCAAGCTGGACCCGGTGGCGATGATGAAGAAATACCCGGGGCGGATGAAATCCACGCACTTCAAACCCACGGTGGTGAACCGGGAACCGGGCAAGAAGGCGTTCCTGGGCCAGGATTCGGTGGACTGGAAAGCGGTGATCGCCGCCTGCCGCGAGTTTGGCGGCACCGAGTGGATCACGCTCGAGCAGGAGGCCTACCCCGACGGCAAATCCCCGATGGAAGCCACGGAGATTTCCTTCAAAGCCCTGAGGGAGTTAATGGCCGTTTGATCGCTGCCCAACGAGGTGGGCGCGACGCCACTCAAGTCAAGTCGCGCGCGGGACGACCGAAAATTGCCGAGCAAGCCTTGGATTGGATGGCGGCTGGGCGAGGGGCCCGTCCCGCCTCGCGGGGCGGGCGCGGCGGTTTTTTCCAGCGATAAGTTGTGTTCTTTCGGCGCGCTCGCGCAATAGTCCGCCGCGCGCCAAAGGCTGTGTTGGCCGCTTTCCCTGAATTCCCGTCAACCAGCGAACGTCTGATGGAACAACGCGCGGGCGTGCGGCCGAGGCCGACTCCGGCGGGGAGGCCGATTTGGATTGCGAGCCCGCCCGAAACTTGGTTGGATGAACCGGAACTTAGGAAACAAATATGAAAACGAACCTGGTCAAGAAAACTTTAATCTGTGTGAGCTTGGGAATGGTTGCCGGTTTGATGGCCCAAAACGTGGAGCCGGGATTCCAGAGCTTGTTCAACGGAAAGGATCTCACTGGCTGGCGCGGCAATCCCGACCTCTGGTCGGTCCAGGACGGCGCCATCACCGGCGTGACCAAGGCCGACCCCAAACTGACCCATAACACGTTTCTGGTCTATACCAACGGCGAGGTGGGCGATTTTGAACTCCGCCTTTCTTATCGCATCGTCAAAGGCAACTCCGGCATTCAATACCGCAGCAAAGTGCTAAGCGAAGGCGCTTTTGGCCCCATCGTGGGCGGCTACCAAGCGGATTTCGAGGCCGGAACCACCTATTCCGGCATCCTTTATGAGGAGCGCGGGCGCGGCATCCTCGCCAAGCGCGGCCAAAAAGTGGTCATCAAGGCTGATCCCGCCAAAGCCGACAAACACAAGGTGGAAGTCACCGGCGAGGTCGGCAAAACCGAGGAAATCCAAGCCAAGATCAAGAACGAGGATTGGAACGACTACGTCATCATCGCCAAAGGCAATCATTTGCAGCATTACATCAACGGAATGCTGACCGTGGATGTGACCGATGAGCACGAGGCGAAAGCCGCTAAAACCGGCGTGCTGGCGCTGCAAGTCCACCAGGGGCCGCCCATGACGGTACAGGTCAAAAACATCCGGATTAAGAAGCTGTAAACCCAGAACCATTCGCGCCCATGAAAGCATTTGCTTTGACCGCCGCCCTAATAACCGGCGGCGCCCTGCTGGTCCA
>Ga0101944_10001804_pt1 | contig 40141 bp, 30 predicted proteins | sample DewCreD2012metaG_FD_75245 | JGI IMG/M metagenome (GOLD analysis project Ga0101944, IMG submission 75245) | Hot spring sediment bacterial and archeal communities from British Columbia, Canada, to study Microbial Dark Matter (Phase II) - Dewar... ... | reverse complement strand
CGCTCGGCAAGTTCATGTCGCCCGCCCGGAGCCACGCTCATTCCGGGCGGCAAGGATGCCGCCCTCTACGGCAGGCAGGATGCCTGCCGCCACCGCCTGCAATAAACTGAGATGCGCCCGAATCGGCAACGGGAGGCAGGCCATCGCGGCCCCTTCCGCCGTGCCGTCCGGCACGGATTCCCCACCGCCTGCCATCCCGCCACCGGGTGGCTGACCAGGTTTCGGGATGCCTTGGGCACACCACGGTCGGCGCTCGCACTAGCCCGGATATTTCACACTTCGGCAGCGCCGATTTCCAATCCGCTGTATCGCCGGGCTTCCAGCCGACGGCGCGTGGAGGCTTCCCACGCCAGGGGGCCGGCAACACCCGGCCGATTGGAAATCGGCGCTCCGGCGGTGCGCCAGCCCGCCCGTCGAGCACCGGTGTGAAAGACCCGAGCTGGACCATTTCCTTCGTCACTGCAAAGTCTGCGCCGCCCCCCGGACGCGGTGGCTGCGGATGTGCGTGCGCTCCATCTGATTGCGGAGGAAGCCAAAGCCCACTCACCTCGGCCACTGCGGCGGCGGGCGTTCCGTTCCCGGCAACATGCCCGCTCACCGCCCCGCCGCGTGCGTTTCCAGAATCTTCCCGAGGATGTTTCCGATGTCCTCGTTGTGCTGCCGGGAAGCCATCGCGAACGCCCGCACGATGTCCAGCAGGAAGCCCGCATTCTCCCGGTCGAAGCGGTAATACACCGTTTCCTTCGTCCGCGCCGGTCCCGCCGTGCGCCGCGCGCCGGCCATCGTCAACACCCGGTCCAGCGGCACGCAGACATAGACCATCGCCTGAAACCCGACCGCGCGTTGCCGGGGCTTGAGTTGAATCTGCACCGCGCCGTGGTCGGTCAACCGGATGAACTGCGGCACCCGCTGCATGGCGCGGGCAAAGCCCGTTTCGTCCGGCTGCTGCGGCGGTTCGACCCGGACGGTCTCCCGCTCCTCGAAGGTGCGTTCCGCCAGCCGGGGAAGCGCGGCGACTTCGCGTTGCAGGTCATTCGTGCTCACGATGCCGAGCCGCAGGGCGTCGAGCAGGATTTTGGCAAGTTCGTGGCCGTATTTCGTCTCGCCTTTGCGCGTGAAAACAATCTGCGGCACCGCGCTTGGGCTGTTGGTGGTCGGCAGGTCGTAGCCGATCTGCCATTCGAGGTAGTGGTTCGCGCCGAGCGCCGTGCGGGAGGGCGCGAGGGGCAGCCCGAAACCATCGGGCGTCCGTTCCTTCGCGCGGACTTTCCCGGTCACGTCAGTCAACGGCAGCCGCACGAGCACTGCGTCGTTGGTGGGAATAACGAGCACCTGCTTGTAATCCGCCTCCTGAGCGCGCACGGCGCCAACGCTGATGAGCAACGCAAGGGCAAGCCCCGCCATCCGGAAGCCAGGCCGGCGGCCGGCGGGAAAACAGATTCGTGCGGGTTGCATGGCGTTGGGTTACGCTGCGCCCGCGCCCGCAACAAGGCCAATTCACGCATGCAGCCCGACCTGATCCGTTACACCGCCGACCTCATCCGCCAGACCTCGCGGGACCGTCCGGCGGATGGCGTGCTGCGCGCCGCCCTCAAGGCCGACACCCGGCTCACCCCCGGCGAGCGGCGCGCCGTGGCCAACGCCTTCTTCGCCTACTACCGCTGGCGCGGCTGGCACGACCGCAAACGCGAAATCGAGAGCCGTCTGGACTGGTCCCTGGAGCTGGCCGCGCGATTCCAGCGCAATCCCTTTGCTCTGCCCGGCGACGCGTTGCGGGCCAAGGCCGTGCCCGCCTGGCTGGCCGACGCGATGGACTGCCCGGAACCCTGGCTGCGCGCGTTGCAACGCGAGCCGCGACTCTGGGTCCGGGCGCGCCCCGGCCAGGCCCGCGCCCTGGCCGCCACGCTGCGGGAGGCGAAAGTTGCCAAGGGCTGGCTCGTGCGGGACGCGGTGGAATACTTTGGCCACCGCGACCTCTTCACCACCGAAGCTTTTCAACAGGGCAAATTCGAGTTGCAAGACATCGCCTCACAGGCGGTCGGCGAATGGTGCGGGCCGCAACCGGGCGAAACCTGGTGGGACGCCTGTGCCGGGGAAGGCGGCAAGACGCTGCATCTGGCCGACCTGCTCGCGGGCCGCGGCCAGGTGTTCGCCAGCGACCGCGCGGACTGGCGGCTCGCCCGCCTCAAGCAACGCGCCGCCCGCGCCGGCATCCAGAATTACCAGAGCGCCCTCTGGGATGGCGGCGCGCGCCGACCCTTTGCCCAGACCTTCGACGGTGTCCTGGTGGACGCGCCGTGCAGCGGGGTCGGCACGTGGCAGCGGAATCCCCACGCGCGCTGGACGGTGACCCCGGAGGACGTGCGCGAACTGGCCGCCGCACAAGGCCGCCTGCTCGCCCACACGGCCCCGGCCGTGAAACCCGGCGGCCGTCTGGTCTATGCGGTTTGCACGATGACCCGCGCCGAGACGACCGCCGTGGTGGAACAGTTCAACGCCGCGCGCCCGGATTTCGAGCCACTCCCGCTGCGCCCCTTGTCCGATGAAGCAGCAAAGCTCGGCGTGCCAGCCAAACCGACCATCACGGTGTGGCCGCAGGAACTGGGCGGCAACGGCATGTTCGTCGCGGCCTGGCGGCGGAAGCGTTAAGCGCCCGCCCGCTCACGGCAGCCGTTTGACCCGGATGTTCCGGTAACGCACCACGCTGCCGGGATCGTGCGCCTGCAAGCCGAACGTCCCCGCCGCCAGCTTGCGCGTGAACGGCGTCCCCGCCTGCGCCCCCGGCGGCTCCGTGTATTCCAGCACGATCCGCCCGTCCACCTTCACCGTCACCTTGCGGCCCTCGACGATGATTTCCTGCGTCCACCATTCGCCATCACGCGACCACGGCTGGCTCACGTTGACCACGTCGTAGAGGCTGCCCGTCTTCTTCCAGTCCGAATGCGAGTTGTTGACCTGCGATTCCAACCCGACGCGCGGCCAGTCGCTTTCCTGATAGCGGGTGTGGAAATAAATCCCGCCGTTCGCGCGCGGCTCGGTCATCACCTCGACCTTGAAATGGAAGTTCGTGAACGGCTGCCCGTCGCCGACGTAGAACAAATGGCTGCGCGGCCCGCGCGTGACGAACGCGCCGTCCTCGATGCGCCAGGTGTTCGAGTTCTCCACCGCCGACTTCCAACCCGCAAACGTCTGCCCGTCGAACAGACGGACGAACCCGGGTTCGGCTTCCTGGGCGGCGAGGACGAACGGGGCAAGCAACAGGGCGGCCAGGGATGATTTCATGCGCCGAGCATACTGGCCGGGCCGCCCCGCGCACGCCGAAACTCGCACCGTTGCCATCGCCGCCGCGCCGCCTACACTCGCGCCATGAATGTAGTCCGCCTCGGCATCGTGGGCCTCGGCAACATTGGCCGGCACCACGCCGGTTATGTGCTGGCGGGCGAGGTGCCGCGCTGCCGCCTCACCGCCGTCGTCACCCGCCGCCCGCCCGCCCCGCCACTGCCGGAAGCCGTGACGGTCTTTCCCGAGGCGGAGGCGATGTTCCGCTCCGGCACGGTGGACGCGGTGTTGATCGCCACGCCACATTACTCGCATCTGCCGTTGGGGGCGGCCGCGCTTGCCGCCGGCCTGCATCTGCTGGTTGAGAAACCCATCGCCGCGCACAAGGCCGACGCCGAACGGCTGCTTGCCGCCCACGCCCGGCACCCGGATCGGGTCTTCGCCGCCATGTTTCAGATGCGCGTCGAGCCGCGTTACCAGAAACTGCGCGACCTCGTCCGGGGCGGCGCGCTGGGCCGCGTGACCCGCGTCAACTGGATCAACACCGACTGGTTCCGGCCCGAGGCGTATTACCAGAGCAGCGCGTGGCGGGCGACGTGGCGGGGCGAGGGCGGCGGCGTGCTCATCAACCAATGCCTCCACAATCTCGACCTGCTGCAATGGCTCGTCGGCATGCCCGCGCGCGTGCGCGGCTTCTGCGGCTTCGGGCGGTTCCACGACATCGAAGTCGAGGACGACGTGACCGCGTATCTCGAATGGCCGGACGGCGCCACCGGCGTCTTCGTCAGCGGCACCGGCGAGGCCCCCGGGACCAACCGCCTCGAAATCGCCGGCACGCGGGGACGCGTCGTGCTCGAGGGCGGGCGGCTGCACTTCACGCAAAACGAAACCGACGCGGCGGAATTCTGCCGGACCACCGACAACGCCTTCGCCAGGCCGGCGGCCAGCACCCTGCAGATTCCGTTCACCGATGCCGCGCGGCCACATGCGGAGTTGCTTGCCAATTTCGTCGCCGCCATCCTCGACGGCGTCCCGCTCCTCGCGCCGGGCGCGGAGGGCGTCGCCGCGCTCGAGCTGGCCAACGCCATCGTGCTCTCGGCGGTGCGCGATGCGGCGGTGCCGCTGCCGCTCGACGGAGCCGCGTGGGAAGCGAAACTGAACGAACTGATCACCAACTCGCGGCGCGGCGAAAAAGTCGTCCGCGCCGTCCGCGGCGACGTGGCGGGGTCGTTCCAGCGTTGAAGGGCGCGACATCCTGAAATGGCATTCACTGATTTCCCATCCAGCGGGCCGGGCATCGAGCTGCTGCGGCGTTCGCTCGAACGCGGGCGGCTCGCGCACGGTTACCTGTTTTCCGGCGGCGAACTGGACGAACTCGAGGGCCTGGCGCGCACGCTGGCCAAAACCTTGAACTGCGAACGCCCGCCCCGGCGCGGCGCGAACGGCGTGGCGCTCGATTCGTGCGACACCTGCCTCGCCTGCCGCAAGATTGCCGACGGCAACCACGCCGACGTGCATTGGGTCCGGCCCGAGTCGAAGTCGCGCCAGATCGCGGTGGACCTGATGCGCGAGGTGATGCAGCAGATTTACCTCAAGCCGACCGAGGCGGCGTGGAAGGTCACCATCGTGATGGCGGCGGACCGGCTGACGCCGCAGGCGGCGAACGCGTTTCTCAAGACGCTCGAGGAACCGCCGCCGCGCTCGATCATCATCCTGACGACGACCGAGCCGGAGCGGATGCTGGAAACCATCGAATCGCGCTGCCTGCGGCTGAAGTTCGGCGGCGAGGAGGGCAAACGGTTCTCGGCGGAACAGCGCGAATGGCTCGCCGGTTTTGCGGCCACGGTGGCGGCGGAAAACCAGGGGCTGCTCGCCCGCTACCGCGTGCTCGACCGGCTGCTGCAACAACTGGCCGCCCTGCGTGAGACCATCGAGAAAACCCTCACCGAACGCTCGCCGCTGGAAAAATATCCCGACGCGGAAAAGGAGCAGCTCGAGCGGTGGGAGGATGAGTTGCAGGCGGCCATCGAGGCGGAATACCGCCGGCAGCGCGCCGACTGGCTGGGGTTGCTGCACTGGTGGCTGCGCGACGTGTGGCTCGCGGCCCAGGGCGCGGACCCGGCATTGTTCGCCTTCCCGCACCTGGCCGAGACGGGCGTGGTCGCGGGCCGGGTGACGGCCGCGCAGGCGGCGGCAAACCTCCGCACCCTCGAGGACACGCAACGCCTGTTGCACACCAACGTGCAGGAGGCGCTGGCCCTCGAAGTGGGCCTGCTCAAGCTGCATTTGTGAGACCACCACGAAGCGTCCCGCCTGAACGCATGGCCACGGTCCGCGCAGCTTCATCGCCCGCCGCGCCCGCTCCGTCCGCCGCGCCCGAACCGCGTGCGGTGCGACTGTGGACGCTGGCCTTCGGCGCGTTTCTGGGGCTGGCGTTGCTGAAATTTCCCAACCCGGCGTTGCTCGACCACCTGGTGACGCCGCCCGCCAACGGCTGGGAATGGGCGCTGAGTTCGTGGCCCTTGCGCTACGCTTTCGTTCCATTGCTGGTGCTTCTCGTCACCGGCGCAGGGCTGGCCCGGCGGGCCACAGGCGCGGGCCGGGCGGTCTGGCTGCCGCTGGCGTGGCTCGCGTGGGTGGGGCTTTCGGCGTTGGCGGCGGCGTCCGGAGAACGCCCGTGGAGCGGACTGACGTTGCTGCACCATGCGGCGGGGGTGGTGTGTTTTTATCTGGGCCTGCTCGTCGCAGGCCGGACGCGCGGGCCGTGGTGGTTCCTGGCCGGGCTGCTCGCGGCGATGGCGGTGGTGTGTCTGGCCGGCTGGCAGCAGCATTTTGGCGGGCTCGAGGAAACCCGGAGGTATTTTTACGCCTACACCTACCCCAACCTCACAGAGGTCAACCCCGACCAGCTCAAGCGCATCAACAGCAACCGCATTTTCGGGACGCTGTTCTACCCCAACTCGCTCGCGGGCGCGGTGCTGCTGCTGACGCCCGCGTTGCTCGGCGGGCTGGCGGACGCGCGGAAGACTTTCACCCCCGGCGCGCGCACGCTGCTCCTGCTTGGACTGGGTGTGGCGGCGGCGGGTTGCCTGGTGTGGTCGGGGTCGAAAACGGGCTGGCTGCTGGCGTTGGGGCTGGGCCTGTTGGTGCTGTTGCGCTGGCCGCTGGCGCGAACGCTCAAGATCGCGCTGGTCGCGGTGGTGTTGCTGGCGGGACTGGCGGGTTTTGCGGCGCGTTACGCGGGATTTTTTCACAAGGGCGCATCGAGTGTGGTGGCCCGGTTCGACTACTGGCGCGCCGGGCTGACCATGGTGGGGGAACGGCCGTTGTTCGGCGCGGGGCCGGGCCTGTTCGGCGCGGGCTACAAGCGCTTGAAACCGCCGGAAGCCGAAATGGCGCAACTGGCCCACAACGATTACCTCCAGCAGGCGGCGGACTCGGGCCTCCCGGCGGCGACGCTCTTCGCGGGCCTGGTGGCGGGCGTGCTGTGGCGGGGCAGGCGGTTGTGGCGGCACCCCGGCTGGCTCGAATGGGGTGCGTGGCTGGGATTGCTGGCGCTGGCGGCGCAATCGCTGGTCGAGTTCGGCTTCATGGTGCCCGCGACGGCATGGTGCTGGTTCGGGCTGGCGGGCTGGCTGTGGCGGCGCACTTTGCCCGACGGTTGAGGCGCGGTTCCGCGGAAGTTCCCTGTTGCCCGCGTTCCCCGGCGGTCTAGTATCCGGGCCAAGATGGCGCGCACCCCCAAACCCGATTGACGCATGATTCGCTCCCTCGCTTTCACCACCCAGGGCCGGCTGCACAGCCGGGACGTTGAGGTGTTCCTCATGCCGACGGTGTTGAACGACACCAACCTGTTCCTCTGGGTGGACCTGGAGAACCCGACCGCCGAGGAGACGAAGATGGTGCTCGAGGACATCTTCCATTTCCATCCGCTGGCCATCGAGGACTGCGTGATGGTCAGCCCCGCGCCCAAGGTCGAGGAATACCACCCGAAGGAGGGCGACAGTTTTGCGCCGCACCTGTTCATGGTCATCCACGCGGTGGATTACAGCCGCAAGGACGGCGTGTTCGACACGAACGAATTGAACTTCTTCCTCGGGAAGAACTTTCTGGTGACGTTTCACGAGCGCCCGGTCCGCAGCGTGGCGGGCGTGGCGGAACGGGCGGTGAAAGGCACCATCCACATCGCCAAGGCGCCGGACCGGGTGGCGCACCAACTGCTCGACTCGATTGTCGAGAACTACAAGCCCGCCCTGGACGAGTTGTCGCTCGAAATCGCCGAACTCGAGCAGGCGGCGCTGCGGCAGCCCGGCAAGCAGACCTTGAACCGGATCATGCAGGTCAAGAAGGAGGTGCTGCACCTGCGCCAGATCATCGGCCCGCAGCGGGAGGTGCTGGGCCGGTTCGCGCAGGGCGAGTTCAAACTCATCCGCGCCCACATGGTGCCCTATTACCGGGACGTGTATGACGGCCTCTCCCACATCGCGGACGCGGCCCACGGCTACACCGATTCGCTGACCGGCATCCTGCAGATTTACCTCAACATGTCCTCGAACCAGACCGGCGAGGTGGTCAAACTGCTCACCCTCATCACCGTCATCACCACGCCCGTGATGATCATCGGCACCTGGTATGGCATGAACTTCGAGCACATGCCGGAACTCAAGCCCGCGGTCTCCTATCCCGTGGTCATCGCGGTCACGGTGCTCTCGACGGCGGCCACCTACTTCTATTTCAAGCGGAAGAAGTGGTTTTGACCATGCCCGCGACCAAGACCAACTTCCTCGACAAAGTGCTGGGCCGCATCGGCCGGCTGGACACCGAGGGCCTGCAGACCGTCGTCCAGCGCCTCGCCCGCGAGCGCACCTTTCTGGAGACGCTCTTCAACACCATCGAAGACGGCGTGCTGGTCGTGGATGAGCGCGGGTTGATCCTCTATTTCAACGAGGCCGTCACCCGCCTCCTCGGCCTCCAGCCCGGCGCCGAAGGGCAATCCATCACGCGCTTCCTGGGCGAGCTGGACTGGCGCAAGCTCACCCGCTTCGACGCCGAGGGCGGCCGGCACGTGGTCCGCCACGAATTCGAGGTGCAGTATCCCCGGCCCCGCTTCCTCCGCCTCTACGCCGCCCCGCTGGACGGCGAGGCCGCCGGCAGCAGCGGCGTCGCGCTCATTTTGCACGACGCCACGGAGGCCCGGCAGCAGACCTTCGAAACCATCGAAAGCGAACGCATCCAGGCCCTCACCCTGCTGGCCGCCAGCGTCGCCCACGAACTGGGCAACCCCCTCAACGCCCTGCACATCCACCTCCAGCTCATGGAGCGCGAGGTGAAGAAGCTCCAGGACGACGCCCGCCCGGGGGCGGACGCCGCGAAAAAAACCGCCCGCCTCACGCGTCACACCCCCGCCGACCCGCGGGCGAGCACCCACAAACTGGCGCAGTATCTCAACGTGGCCAAAGGCGAAATCCACCGCCTGGACTATATCATCACCCAGTTCCTTCAGGCCATCCGCCCCGCGCCCCCGCGCCTGGTCCCCGCGCAACTGAACGAAGTGGTCGAACGCACCGTCAACCTGCTCCGGCCCGAAATCGAGAATCGCGGCCTCATCCTCAAGGTCAAGCTGGCGCGCCACCTGCCGTTGGCGCCGCTCGACGAGGGACAGATGCAGCAGGTGCTCGTCAACCTCGTGAAGAACGCCATGCAGGCCATGAACAAGGGCGGCACGCTCTCGCTGGCCACCGGCGAGGGCGCCGAGGGCGTCTGGGTCAGCGTCACCGACACCGGCTGCGGCATTCCCGACGAACAGCTCAAGCGCATCTTCGAGCCGTTCTACACCACCAAGAAGAAAGGCACCGGCCTCGGCCTCATGATCGTCCAGCGCATCGTCCGCGCCCACAATGGGCGCATCGAACTCGACAGCCGCGTCGGCCGCGGGACACTGTTCCGCATCTGGCTCCCGCTGCATGAACCCAAGCCCCGGCTGCTGGAAGCCCCGGCGGCAGAGTGAGTCTATGATTCGCGACTGGCGATTGGCAATTGACGCGCCGCCACCCGGAGCGCGGGCTTCCGCCCGCTGCGACGCGGCCATGACTTGTGAAATCGTGCCCGGCACCGGTTTGCGTCCGCGCCGCCGGCTCGGAAATCGTGAATTCTGAATCGTAAATCCCTTGAACCCGACCCTGCTCATTGTGGACGACGAGAAGCCGACGCGCGACGGCCTGCGCGCCGCGCTCGAGGACCGTTTTGACGTGTATGTGGCCGACGACGCCCGGGCGGCCACCGAACTGCTCGAGCGCGAGCACTTCGACGCCATGTTGACCGACTTCCGCATGCCCAGCGAGGACGGCCTCAAGCTCATCGCCCGCGCCAAGTCCCTGCCCAAGCCGCCCGTGTGCATCCTCATGACCGCCTACGGCTCCGAGGAAATCGCGGTCGAAGCCATGAAGCGCGGCGCGGACGATTACATCGCCAAGGGCCGGATGCAGATTGACGAACTGGAGATGCGCATCGCCCGCGCCCTGCGCCGGCAAAATCTGGAGACCGAAAACGCCGCCCTCCGCCAGCAGCTCGACACCAAGTTCGGCCTCGAAAACCTCGTCGGCGAGTCGCCCGCCATGCGCGAGGTGTTCGAGATGGTGCGGCAGGTGGCGCCCACCCGCGCCACCGTGCTGCTCCTCGGCGAAAGCGGCACCGGCAAGGAACTCATCGCCAAGGCCATCCACCAGCTCAGCCCGCGCGCCAGGCTGCCCCTGGTCACGGTCCACTGCGCCGCGCTGACGCCCACGCTGCTGGAAAGCGAGCTGTTCGGCCACGAAAAGGGCGCGTTCACCGGCGCGCACGAGCGGCGCCTCGGGCGCTTCGAGCAGGCGCAGGGCGGCACGCTGTTCCTCGACGAGATCGGCGAGATTGACGCCACGATCCAGATCAAGCTGCTGCGCTTCCTCGGCGAGCGGACCTTCGAGCGCGTCGGCTCCAGCAAGACCCTGACCGCCGACGTGCGCCTCATCACCGCCACCAACAAAAACCTCGAGGAGCTGGTCAAGGCCGGCACCTTCCGCGAGGACCTCTTCTACCGGCTGCGCGTGATGGAAATCCATCTGCCCCCGCTGCGCGAACGCGCCGGGGACATCCCCCTGCTCGCGCAGGCCTTCCTCAAGGAGTTCGCCCGGGAAAACAGCAAGCCCGTCCACGACTTCACCGCCGACGCGCTCACGGCGCTGCTGAACCACCGCTGGCCCGGCAACGTCCGCGAACTGCGCACCGCCATCGAGCACGCCGTCGTCCTGTGCCGCGGCGAACGCATCACCCTCCGCGACCTGCCGCCCTCCGTGCGGTCCGGTGCCGCCGCGCCGCCCGACCCCGCCCAGCTCATTGCGCGCGGCGAACTCACCGTGAAGGAGGCGGAAAAACAACTGCTCATTCGCGCCTTGAAGGAGACCGGCGGCAACCGCACGCTGGCCGCCAGGAAAATCGGCATGAGCCGCCGCACCCTGCACCGCAAACTCCACACCTACGGCCTCGAGGAACTCTGACATGCCCTTCCTGCCCCAGGACCTCGTCCACAAGCTCGTCGCCGGCGGCGCGGCGCGCGGCCTGCGCCTCGCCCTCGTCGGGCTGGGCATCCTTGCCCTCGCCGTCGCCTACAACTGGCGCTCCTACAAGAACCTGGCCACGCCCGCCGCGATGGACCAGGCCCAGCTCGCCCGCAACCTCGCCGAGGGCGGGGGCTTCACCACGCGGACCCTCCGTCCCTTCACCATCTACCTGCTCAAACAGCACAACCAGACGCGCCTGGCGGCCCTCCCCGAGGCGCGCCGTGCCGACCCCGCCCACCTGCGCGGCCCGCACCCGGACATCGTCAACGCGCCCGCCTATCCGGTGCTGCTGGCCGCCTGGTTCAAGGCCCAAAGCCTGGCGCGCTCCGCCTCCGCCGGCTGGGAGAAAAAATTCTCCGCCGTGGCGTGGGACAATGGCTGGCATCCGCAGGATTTCTGGATCGCGCTGCTGAACCAGGGGTTGCTGCTCGGGGCGGTGGGGCTGACCTTTCTGCTGGCGCGCCGGCTGTTTGACGCCCCCGTGGCCTGGACGGCGGCGGGGCTGCTGCTGGGCGCGGAAATCCTCTGGCGGTTCAGCGTCTCCGGCCTGTCCACGCTCCTGTTGCTCGTGCTCCTGCTCACCCTGGTCTGGGTGCTGGTGCGCCTCGAGGAGGATGGCCGCGCGGAGGCCGGCCCCGGACGGCGGCTGTTGCTGTGGGCGGCGCTGGCCGGACTGGTGCTGGGCGCCGGGATGTTGACCCGCTATGCGTTCGGCTTCCTGTTCCTCCCGGTGCTGGTCTATGTGCTGGTGATCGCCGGGCCGCGCCGGGTGCCGGCGGCCGCCCTGCTCACCGTGGTGTTCGTGGCGTGCATCACACCCTGGATCGCACGCAACCTGGCCGTGTGCGGCCTCCCGCTCGGCACCGCCACCTACACCTTGCTGGAAAACTCCGTCTTCTTCCCCCAGCACCGGCTCGAGCGGTCCCTCCAACCCGATTTTTCCCGCGTCGGCCTGACGCCGCTCTGGTGGAAATTCTTCCTGAATGCCCGCGCGGTGGCGCTGGAGGACCTGCCCCGCCTGGGCGGCACCTGGATCACCGGATTCTTCCTCGTCGGCCTGCTCCTCAATTTCCGCAACCCGGCGCTGCGGCGGCTGCGTTACTGGCTGCTGGGCGCGCTCGCCACGCTCGTGTTCGCGCAGGCATTCACCCGCACCGCCACGGCCACGGACTTCACGGAGGTGCATGACGAAAACCTGCTCGTGCTGCTGCTGCCGCTGGTCATCATTTACGGCGTCGCGCTGTTTTACATTCTGCTCGACCAGATGCCGCTGCCGTTTCTCGCCGCGCGGTATGCCGTCATAGCCGCGTTTTGCGCGGTGATGACGCTGCCGCTGCTCGCCACCTTCCTGCCGCCGCGCCCGTCGCCCGTCGCCTACCCGCCCTACGAACTGGGTTCGCTCAAGGCCGTCTCCGACTGGATGCAGGACGGCGAACTGATCATGACCGACGTGCCGTGGGCGCTCGCCTGGTATGGCCGACGCCAGGCGGTGCTGCTCACGCTCGACGCGGAGGACGAGTTCTACGCGCTCAACGATTTTCTCAAGCCGGTGCGGGCGCTGTATCTCTCGCCCGCCGCGCTGGACGCGCGCTTCCTCTCGCAATGGGTGCGGCCCGGCGGCGACCGGACCTGGGGCGTGCTGATCATGTCCGCGCTGACCCGGGAGCAACTGCCGCCCCGCTTCCCGCTCCGCAAATCCACCCGCCTGCCCGAGCAGCTTTTCCTGGCGGACTGGGAGCGCTGGATCAAACCCGAGCCGGCGGCACGATGAAGCGCGCCCCCGGGGGCGCGGGGCTACACCACCGGACCGCGCCGGACGGCCACGCGCAAGGTGAAACGCCCGCCGGCCCGGAGCAGCTTCGTCCGCGTTCCAAAGGCGCGGGCCAGGTGGTTCGAGGTGAGCACCTCCGCCTTCCGCCCCGCCGCCAACACCCGACCGGCCCGGAGCAACAAGGCGTGCGTGAACACGGGCATGATTTCCTCAACGTGATGCGTGACGAACACCAGCGTGGGCGCGGAACGCCGCCGCCCCAGCCGCTGGACAAATTGCAGGAACCGCTCGCGCGCCGCCGGGTCCAGCCCCGCGCACGGCTCATCCAGAATCAGCACCCGGGGCCGCGCCATCAACGCGCGCCCGATGAGCACGCGCTGCCGTTCGCCCTGCGAAAGCACGCCCCACGGGCGGGCGGCGAGCGGACCGCACTCGACCCGCGCCAGGATGCGGCGGGCCGCGCGCCGCTCGGCGGCGGTGGTCCGGCCCCACCAATCAATCATGGCCCGCCGACCCGAAACCACCGTGTCCAGCGCCGGTTCACCGTCAGGGATGCGCTGGCGGATGGCGGAACTGACGAGGCCCGCGCGGCAGCGGAGTTCGCGCCAGTCACTTTCGCCGTATCGCTCGCCGAGCAGTTCAATGTCGCCCGCCGTCGGCATCAAATAACCGGTGAGCGCGGCGAGGAGGGAGGTTTTGCCGGAGCCGTTCGCGCCGAGGATGACCCAGTGTTCGCCAGCGGCGACGCGCCAGTTCACGTCGTCGAGAATCACCACGCCGCCGCGTTCGATGCGCAGTTGGCGGACGTTCAAAATGGTGGAAGGGCGGCGCATGCACCGCGCCTTTGTAGCGGGATCGTCACCGCCAAACACGCCCGAAATGGCTCAACGCGAACGGGGCGGAACCGAAAACAGTCGAACACGCCAGGCAAACAGCCCGCCGAGCGACAGCAGCGCCAGCGGCGTTGGCTCCGGCACCGGCAGGCCCGTCGTTTGGCCAATCCATCCCAAGTAAGGCTCCAGCACCACGCCGCCGCCGAGATCACCAAACCGCCCGCCAAAGCCCTCGACAAACGTATTCACCCCGACCAGCGCGTAGCTTGAACCGTCGAAGAGAAACAACGGTCCGCCCGAGTCGCCCGGCCCGATGAGCGTTTCAACGGCGTTCCCCAGACTGCCCCCCGGCACGCCAACGGTGTTGGGCGCGTCAAAGTCGTAGTGAAACAGCGCGGGCAACCCGCTGCCCAAGTCATCCAGCGTCAGCGAATCAACCACGTTTTGACCGACGCGCCGGTCCGTGAGGCTGGCCAGCGTGGTGTAGCCGTAATCGCCGTATCCAGAGCGGCCAAAGCCCACCATCGTTACCGTCGAGCCAATCAGCAGCGGCACCCCCGCCAGGCTCGGATACACAATGCCCGGCGGCAGCGGCGTCTCGAAATACAGCAGCCCCAAGTCACGCTGGATGGACGGATTGCCAAAGCCAGAGAAACCCGGCGCGGTGTGGAACGCGCTGGCCGAATAAACGCCAAAGCCGGGGAGATGAAAATTCACGCTGAGGCCCGCATCCGGCTGGCCGTTGTCGTTGAGGTCGAGATTATGCCCGGCGGTCGGTCAGCGCCCAGTTCGGTGAAATAGCCGTGGCGCTGCCGTAGTAGGAGAAGCCACCGGCACTGATGGCCAACGCGCCGACCGCGTTGAAGGGTGATGAGGCACCGAGCAGATCGAGACGGATGGCCGGGGAATCCGGCGGCAGTGCCGTTTCCCCACCGGCGAGGATGGCGAATACGCGCGGCGCGGACGCGAGGAAAAGTATCCCCGCGAGGGCGGCTGACCCCCTGCCGCACCTACCTGCGCTCTGGCTTTTCATCCACATTCAGCCTGGCCTCCACCCATGCACGCAACCGCCGCACCTGCTCCAGCACAGCGGGCCGGTCCAACGGGCGTTCCACTTCCTCTGCATAAAACTCGTAACGATACTCCACGGCGAAGGGCGTCAAACCGTCCAACTCCTCAAACTCCCCGGGCAATGGCAGGCCGTGATCATAGCCGAGGTCCAGCAAATCACCCAGACGATGCGTGCGCGGCACCACCACGCCCGCCTCCAGCAACGCGGCTTTCAACAGCTTCTCGGCCGCCTGCTGCGCGTGAAATCCGAAAGTCTCATCCGCCGCTGCGGCGTCGCCAACGAATTGCGTCAGCACGTATTCATCCTGCCGGGCCTTGGCCACCAGGAGCCGGGCGGCTTCAAGACCCGCCATAGAGCACCCTCCCTTCCGTGGCCGCAGTGTGGTAGATGGTGCCCGGAACGGCCGCCCACTTCTCGAACGTCTTGCGGCTCGCCACCAGGACGTCCGCCGGAAGCCGGAGCGGACGCAGCAACCTGCCCAACGCCGTCATCTCCTCGCGACGCGACACCACCTCGGGCTGCACCACCATGAAATCCACGTCACTATCCGGACGCGCATCGCCGCGGGCCTGCGAACCAAAGAGGATGATGGTGGCATTGGGCCGCGCCGCGTGCAGACGCTCGGCAGCTTGCCGCACGGACTCGGGCGTTGTCATGACGGGAATGTATTGGCCCCGCGCAGGGGCCGCAAACGGGAAAACGGGCGGACTGTTCAACCACAAAGAACGCATAGAACGCAAAGAAGCCGGGGAAAGTGGGGAAGCTGGCTCCCATTCCTCTGCCAAACATTCCCCTGCCTGATCTGGGATCGCTGCCGCGCGGGCCGGGAGGGTCGGCAGGGGAATGATTGGCAAGGGAATGAAAACCGGACGGGTAAATCAAGAATCCTCGCGCCAACAAACTCGGAACAACCCGGAAGACGCTGGCTTTTCCCCTTTGTGCTGCTCCCCGCTTTTCAAATGGCGGCTTTCTGCCGAAAGCCGCTACGACGGGAGCGCCGGTTTGCAAACGGCTGGGGGGAACAAACCGGCCGCCGACGGCACCAAGACCAGCACACATGCGCTCAATGGTTGGACACGCAAAGCCGACTGCAAGTCGGCACTCCGCTCCGCAGTCAGTCTCCGCTCGTCCCTCGCTCCGACTCGACTGCTCCGCTCCGTTTTGTAGCTCACTGACCTGCGGCTCGGGCGCAACGGAATCCCATGTGGTTGTAGCGCTTGGTCGGGGTGTAGGAGTTGCGAGACGCCGTCCGGCAGTTGAGCGCGCTGTTGCTCCAACTGCCGCCCCGAAGCACCCGGTGGGAGCCGGAGGTCGGACCTCGCGGATCACTCGACGGCGAACTGCTGTAATACGTGCCTGAATACCAATCCCAACACCACTCCCACACGTTCCCGGCCATGTCGTATAGCCCATACCCGTTCGCCCCAAAATACCCCGCCGGACTCGTGTAGGGAAACACCCCGTCGTTGAACGTCGGGTGGTAATTCCGGGTGGGGCTGGTGTCGTAGGCGTAGCCCGTGGAACTGTAACTGTAGTAGTTCGCCCGGGCGTGCTGAATGGTGTCGCTGTCGCTCCACGGAAACCGCCGCCCGCTCGACCCGCCCCGCGCCGCCTTCTCCCACTCCGCCTCCGTCGGCAACCGATACCCGTTCGCATTCCAGTTGACGAAGGGCGTCACCTCATTCGTCTTGTAGATGGCCGTCAGCCCCGCATCCGTGTAGTAGCACGGCACCAATCCCTCCTTCTGCGACCGCGCATTGCACCACTTCACCGCGTCATACCAACTCACCATATGCACCGGATGATTCGCCGCCTTCCCCAACCCAGAACCCGATTCATACGCATACCCATTGCCCCCGTTCCACGCCCTCACCTCGTCCCACAACGCCTTCGTCACTTCATACTTGTCCATGTAAAAGGCAGAAACATACACGCTGTGCAGGGGAAGTGCGACGCTGCTGCCATCCAAGTTGTCCCCCATCGTGAAATTCCCGGCGGGAATGAGGGCCATGCCAGAGGGAGGATTGGGATCGAAAACGTGGTGAACAGTGACGGCGTTCGTGACGGGAATCTGAACCCAGTCCACCCAGTTAGTTTCACTGCCCAACGCCGTGGCGGTCTGCACCGTGAAGGTGGCGTTGGTGGGCGTGTTGGTCCACGTCACCCAACCCTCCGGCGTAACGGCGGTGAGGGTTGCGGGCACCGGCCTCGCCACCCGGAAGAAACGGGCATCCTGCGCGGCGAGCGGCAATGCAGCGGTGAGGAGTGTGCTGAACAGCAGGGAGGCGATAGTGTTTTTCATATCCGGTTCCTTTCTGTGAAGCGTGAATATCCTGCCCGAGCCCGGTCCGCCGACAAAGCAATTCTTGCCCAATTTCCCCCGTATTTTGCCCGACGTGACCGCAGCGGCGCGTTGGCAGACCGCCGCCAATGTCTTTCGCGCGCCAAAGCGGCGGAGGGCCGCCGCACTCCCAGACGCTTCGCGACCACCGGGGGCAAACAAGCACGCGCCAGCGTCCGGGCGGGCGCCCGCCCTCTGTCGCTTTCTCCGGCAAACCGCGAACCCGGGGCCAGTTCAAATGGCGGCTTGCTGCCGGAAGCCGCCGCGGGGGCGACTCAATGCGCGAGGCGCGAGGTCATGGCGTAAATGATGAGCACCAGCAGCACCAGGCCGAGGCCGAAGAACAGGTAGCCGAAGAAGCGCGCAATCCCCTTCCACCGTTCCCATTCGTCGCGCACCCGATGCTGGTCGAGCTTGCCGGTGGCCACGAGGCGGTCATACCAGCGTTTGCGTTCGTGCAGCAGCTCCGTCTTCGAGACGCGGCCCGAGAAGATGACGGTGTCCATCGGGAATTTCTCCAGGCGGAAGTGCGTGTTGAAGAAATGGATGGTGAAGATGAAGCCGGCGGCGAGCAGCGCCTCGTCCGAGTGAATGATGAGGGCCACGTTGATGATCCAGCCCGGGAAAAACCGCGTGAACCACTCCGGGAACCACAGCACCAGGCCGCTGAAGCCGATGATGAACACGCCCCAGAACACGGCGAAGTAATCGAACTTCTCCCAATACGTCCACCGGTCAAACTGCGGCTTCGGCCCCTTGCCAAAGAACCACCGGTTGTGCGCCACAAAATCCCGCCAGTCCTGCAGCGTGGGCACCATCGAATCCGGCCCGAACATGGCCTGCCCGATGCGACGGAAGCAGAATTTGCCGGTGGCGGCATCCCGCAGGGTGCCACGGCTGTTCCAGGCGCTGATGGCCAGGCTGCCGAGGTGCAGGCCGAAATAGAGGAACGTCACGATGGCTCCGAAGCGGTGCAACATGCGGCACGCTTCCGCGCCGCCGAGGAGGTTGAACAACGTCTTCGCCCAGTCGGTGTAATAAAACTTGAGCGGCATCCCGGTGATGACGAGCAGCAGGAAGCTGGTGACGACGAGGAAATGCAGGAAGCGCTCGAAGGGGGCGAAGCGGGTGAACCACTCGTCATCCTGCTGCACCTGGAACTTGGCCTCGCGGAATTTTTTCGAGTCGTGCCAGTAAAGATACACGGCGCGGACGAGCCAGGCGAGGGTGTGGAGGCCAAAGAAGATGAACACGCTGATGAGCAGGCCGGTCATGAACAGGAACACGGCGTGCAGGACGGGGTAATTCTCCTTGTCGAGCGGGTTGGCGTGGGGCCGGTAGGTGGCGAAGCCGGCGTTGGCCCTGGGATGACATTGCTGGCAGGTGGCGACGATATTTTGTTGCGACAGGCGCGAATTGGGATCGGTCGGCGGCAGCACGTCGTGGTGGCCGTGGCAGTCGTAACACGCGGCCACGTCCGGCGCGGCGCTGGCCTTGCCGAGGGCCATGGCCTTGCCGTGGTAGGTGTCGCGGTAATGCTTGAGACTTTCCTCATGACATTTGCCGCAGCGCTGGTCGCTGACTTGTTTGAAGTGGCCGGTGAGCGGCTTCTCGATTTCGTGCGCGGTGTGGCAGTCGGTGCAGACGGGGGCGTTCTTGTGGCCGGTGGCGAGCAGCTTGCCGTGGACGCTCTTTTCATAGACCTCCTCGACGCCGAGATGGCACTGGCCGCAGGTTTTGGCGATGTGCTGATGATGGATGCGCGAGCCACGGTCCACCGTGCGCTTGATGTCATGCACGCCGTGGCAGTCCGCGCAGGAGGGCGCGACGATGAGGCCCTTTTTCGTCAGTGCCTGACCGTGGATGCTGTCGAGGTAATGCTCCGCAGCGTCCTGGCTGCGCAGGTGGTATTCGGCGGTCAGATTGGTGTTGGCATGGCACTGGGCACAGGTCTTGGGCAGGTTGAGCTTGAAGACCGGCGAGGCGGGATGGCGGGCGGGCAGCATCTCGTGCTTGCCGTGGCAGTCGGCGCAACTGGCGGCCGCCGAGGCGCCCAGCCGGTGGCTGATGCCGTGGATGCTCCCGGCATACTCCTCGGTCACGGCCCGGTGACAGGCGATGCAACTGGCCGGTTTGGCGGGCACGTTGTCGTCGGGATGCTTCCGGGTCAGGTCGGCGTGGCAACTGACGCAGGCGTTGGTGCCATGCACGGAGAGTTGGAAGAGCTTTTCGTCCACGAACAGCGAAACTTCCTTCCCGCCGCGCTCCATCGTGAGATCCTTGTCCGCGTGGCACTCGAGACAATGACTGTTTTTGATTTCCTCGGTGCGCGCGGCTACTGACGCGGAAAGAAAAAAGGCGCTGGTCAACACGACCAGCGCCGGAAGCGCGCGCCCGGTTCGGGGTGATGGGGTGGTTTTCACGTCATTTGCCTTCTCCGTGGCAGTCGTGGCACAGGAACCCGTCGGGCACTTCCTCGCCCGGATGGACGAAGGGATGGCCGGTGGCGCTGAGTTCCTTGAGTTGCGGGCCGGTGCCCTGCGCCTGGATGATGTGGCACTCGGCGCAGTTGTTGAAACCGATCTTCCGTTTGGGGTCCCCCACGGCGAAGTGCTGGTCATCGTGGCAGCGGGCGCAGCCGGGCCAGTCCTTGTGGCCGATGTGCTCGGGGTAGGCCTTCCAACTGGCCCGCATCTCGGGGAAGAAGTTGTTGGTGAAGATGTCTTGCAACGCGGCGATGGCCGGCGTCACGCGGGGGTCGTCGGGATAGCGCTCACGCATGAGCTTCGCAATGCCGGCGACGCCCTCGGCCTCGGTGTGATAATCCCGGGTCAGCACGAAGACCGCGTTGGTCTTCACCCACGGCAGGGCGGGGTCAATCCGGCCCCGCGCCAGCGCGAGGTTGACCGCGTCGTTCGGTGACTTGTAGCGGTGGGCGGGGCGGTTGTGGCAGTCCACACAATCCATGGTGCGGATTTCATAGCCCGCCGGGTCGTTGGTGAAGCTCTTGGTGCGGAATTCGGTCACCGTGCCGTCGGCTTCGGTCATGCGCACCCACGGGATGACCAGACGTTTGTCGTCCGTGGCCAGGTATTCGATCTTGTGGCCGGGGTTGACGTGCCAATGAATGCCCTCGGCGATGCCGTCGCGGCTGCTGGCCCCGCCCACCTTCAGCACCATGGAAATGGCGTGATGCGAGTTGGATTCGTCGCCCAGATAGTAGTTGTAGTTGCGGATGAAATCGCCGACGAACTTCTCGGGCCAGTGGCAGCGCTCGCAGGTGTCGCGCGCGGGGCGGAGGTTGTGAACGGGCGTCGGCACCGGGCGGGGAAACTTGTTGAACGCCACCGAGTAAAGCTGGTAGCTCCCGGAAATCTTCGCTTTCACGAACCATTCCGCACCGGGGCCGATGTGGCACTCGACGCAGGCCACGCGCGCGTGGGGGCCGTTGTGGTAGGTGACCATCTCGGGCTTCATCACCGTGTGGCAGGCCTGACCACAGAACGTGACTGATTCCGTGAAATGGTAGGTGTGGTAGCTGCCCACCGCCGACAGCAGCAGGAAACCGACCCCGCCGCACGCGAAGAAGGCCAGCGCGCGCCGGTCCTTCGGCTGCGAGAGGTCAATGTGAAGGCGCGGAATGAGCGGGGTGCCGTAACGCCGCCGCCACCGCCACGCGCCCAGCAGCAGCAGCCCCAGGCCAAGGAACAGAAATCCAGGCGCAACAAACCACGTCAGGATGCCAACGTAGGGATTCGAGGCCGTGGCCAGCGTGTCGAGGATGAACAGGAGAACGAACGAAAACAGCGCCCCCACGGCAATGACCAGCCCGGCGAGGCTGAGCCAGTTGCGGGAGGAAAGGAAACGCGGGGCTTCGGCGGGAGACTGCTTTTCGCTCATAACAGCGCGACCCGGGGCTGGATGTCCACTCTGACCACCGGCCGGTGGCGCCGGAGGCTGGCCCGGAACCATCCGGGCAACCGGTGGCCGGCGGAACTCGCCGGCCACCGTTGAAAAACGTCAACCGGACGGTGGCCCGAGGGCTGGACCGCCCGGCGTTAAATTACTTCTTCAGGGACTTCATGTGCTCCAACGAGGCCTTGATCTCCTCGTCGGACAGGCTCTCGCCGTAGGCCTTCATCAAGGTCTTGCCGTCCTTGTCCTTCATGCCCTCTTTGACGGCCTTGAACGCCTTGTCCATGTCGAAAGCCTCCTTCGAGTAGTCTTTGCAGCCGACCTTCTGTCCCATCTTGGTCTGCCCCGCGCCATCTTCGCCGTGGCATTTGGCGCATTCTTTGGCGTAAACGGCCTTGCCGTCGGCGGCGGTGGCGCTCAACGCGGCCCCCAGGCCGACCGCCATTGTCAGAACGAACAGTTTTTTCATCTTATATCCTTTGTTGCTTCAGCGTTGTTGGTTCACCGTTGTAACCCGGCCAGCATCCACCCCCCGGCCAGAATCAACCACGCATCTTTTGGCCAATGCTTGCCGTTTTTTGGTAAGTCCACGGACGCCCGGCTACTTCTTGAACGCCTTGAGGTGCTCCAGCGACGCCTTGATTTCGGCCTCGGTCAGTTTTTCGCCCATCGGCTTCTTGATGACCTTGCCGTCCTTGTCGGTCATGCCGTCCTTGAGCGACTTCATGGCCTTGTCCAGGTCGAACTCGGTGACGCTGTAGTCTTTGACCCCGGCCTTCTGGCCCATCTTGGTCTGGCCCTTGCCGTCCTCGCCGTGGCATTTGGCGCATTCTTTGGCGTAAACGGCCTTGCCGTCGGCGGCAGTGGCGGCAAGGGCGGCGCTCATCGCGAGGGCCGCAGTCAGGAGGATGATTTTCTTCATGGCTTTGTCTCTTTCACAACGTCCGGCGGGCCGGATGGGCGCCCTGACCGGACGAATCCAGGGGATGCTGCGCCCCGCCGCCCGGCATCACCACACCGATTTTGCCCATCTTTGACCCTGTTTTATCCCGGCGGCGGCCCGCGCGGGGCCCGGCTTTCCTTTCCTTCGGACGCGCGTTACGCTGGCGGGATTCAGTGACGGCAAAATTCACGGCCCATGAGCAAAGACTTCATCCGGATTGGCGGGGCGCGGGAACACAACCTCAAGAACCTCACGCTCCAGATTCCGCGCGACAAGCTGGTGGTCATCACCGGCCTCAGCGGCTCCGGCAAGTCGTCGCTGGCGTTCGACACCATCTTCGCCGAGGGCCAGCGCAAATACATCGAAAGCCTTTCCGCCTACGCCCGCCAGTTCCTCGACCAGTTGCAGAAGCCGGACGTGGATTTCATCGAGGGATTGTCGCCGGCCATCGCCATCGAGCAGCGCAGCTCCGGCTCCAGCCCGCGCTCGACCATCGCCACCACGACCGAGATTTACGACTACCTGCGGCTCCTTTACGCGCACGTCGGCCAGCCGCATTGCCCCGATTCGGGCGTGCCCATCGCCGCGCAGAGCGCCACGCAAATTGTGGACCGGCTCATGGCGCTGCCGCCGCGCACGAAACTCATGATTCTCGCCCCCGTCGTGCGCGAACAAAAGGGCGAGTTCCGTGACGTCATCGAGCGCCTCGCCCGCGAAGGCTTCGTGCGCGCCCGTATTGACGGCGAACTCGTCGAGCTGGCCGCCAACACGCGCGTCAAACTGGAGCCGACGAAACGCCACAGCATCGAGGCGGTCGTGGACCGGCTGGTGATGGACGAAAAGGTCCGCGTGCGGCTGGCGGATTCGGTGGAGACAGCGCTCAAATGGGGCGAAGGGGTGTTCACGACGCTGCATCAGTTGCCGGAGAACGTGGCCCCGACCGCCCCGGCGGCAGCTCCACTGAAGAAAGTCGGTTCTGTTGGCGGGACGCCCGGCAACCCGGTGCCAGCGCAGTGGCTCGAAACCGTCCATTCCAACCGCATGTTCAGCCCCGTCACGGGCCGCAGCTTCGAGCCGCCGACGCCGAAACATTTTTCGTTCAACTCGCCCAGCGGCGCGTGCCCCGTCTGTCACGGTCTCGGCCAGAAGATGGTCTTTGACGAGGGGCTGATCGTTCCCGACCCGGAAAAATCACTGGAAGCCGGTGCGATTCAGCCGTGGAAGCGGCTCGGCGGGAAGCGCATGGTGGTCTATTACAAGGCACTGCTGAAAGGCGTCGCCGCGCATTACAACCAGAGCCTCGAGACGCCGTGGGCGAAGTTGCCGGAGGATTTCCGCCGCATCGTGCTGCACGGCTCGGGCGAGGTGGAGATGGATTTCCACTTCTGGCGCGCGGGCAAGGTCAGCAAAATGACCAGGCCGTTCGAGGGGGTAATCCCCAATCTCGAACGCCTCTACGCCGAGAGCGAAAGTGAGTTCACGCGCAACCGCCTCAAGGCCGTGATGTCGCCGCAGTTTTGCGACGCCTGCCAGGGCCGGCGGTTGAAGCCGGAGGTGCTGGCGGTGACTTTGGAGTGCGGTGACGTGTCACCGCTTTCCAAGAACCGTGCAGCGTCAGGGGAGGCAGCCTCATCGCCGGCAAATGCAAGTTTCCAGAAAAGCGGCGACGCGACGCCGCGCTCCAAAATTCCCGGCCTCAGCATCGCCGACGTCTGCGCGCGCTCGGTGGACGAGGCCGCCGCATTTTTCGCCACGCTCAAGCTCTCCGAGTTTCAGCAAAAAATTGCCGGTGAAGTCATCAAGGAAATCCGCGCCCGCCTCGGCTTCCTGCAAAACGTCGGCCTCGGCTACCTCACGCTGGACCGCGAAAGCGGCACGTTGAGCGGCGGCGAGGCGCAGCGGATCCGGCTCGCCACGCAGATTGGCGCCGGCCTGGTCGGCGTGCTTTACATCCTCGACGAGCCGAGCATCGGCCTGCATCAACGCGACAACGACCGCCTGCTCACCGTGCTCAAGGGCCTGCGCGACCTCGGCAACTCCGTCATCGTCGTCGAGCACGACGAGGACACCATCCGGCAGGCGGACTGGATTCTGGACCTCGGCCCCGGCGCGGGCGTGCAGGGTGGCGAAGTGGTGGCGGCGGGCACATTGAAGGAATTGCTGGCTGCGCCGAAATCGCTCACGGCGAAATATCTGCGCGGCGAGCATTCCATCGCCGTGCCGCGGGAACGCGTGCGGCCGTCCCCCGAGCGCGGCTGGCTGGAAGTGCTGGGCGCGCGGGAGAACAATCTCAAGAACATTGATGTTCGCATTCCCATCGGCACGTTCACGTGCGTCACCGGGGTGAGCGGCTCCGGCAAGAGCACGCTGGTGGACGACATCCTGCGCCGCGCGCTGTTCCGCAAATTCTTCGGCTCGAAGGAGCGCCCCGGGGAACACCGCGAACTGCGCGGCTGGGAGGGCTTCGAGAAGGTCATCGTGATTGACCAGACCCCCATCGGGCGCACGCCCCGCAGCAACCCCGCGACCTACACCGGCATGTTCAACGTGATCCGCGACCTGTTTGCCAGCCTGCCCGCCGCGAAAGTCCGCGGCTACGACGCGGGGCGGTTCAGTTTCAACGTCAAGGGCGGGCGCTGCGAAAAGTGCGAGGGCGACGGCGTGCTCAAGATCGAGATGAACTTCCTGCCGCCGGTGTATGTCACCTGTGAGGCGTGCAACGGCAGGCGCTACAATCGCGAGACGCTCGAGATCCATTACAAGGGCCTGAACATCGCCGACATCCTCAATCTCACCGTGGATGAGGCGGTGACGTTTTTCCGGGCCGTGCCAAAGATTTGCGAGCCGTGCCTGGTGCTGGCGGAAGTGGGCCTGGGCTATCTCCGGCTTGGCCAGGCCGCGACAACGCTGTCCGGCGGCGAGGCCCAGCGCGTGAAGCTCGCCGCCGAACTGGGCCGCAAGTCCCGCGGACGCACGCTCTACCTGCTCGACGAGCCGACCACCGGCCTGCACTTCCACGACGTGTCCAAGCTGCTCGAGGTGCTGTTCAAGCTGCGCGTCCACGGCAACACGCTCGTGGTCATCGAACACAATCTCGATGTCATCAAGACCGCCGACTGGGTCATTGATCTCGGCCCCGAGGGCGGCGCGGGCGGCGGCGAGATCGTGGCGCAGGGGCCGCCGGAGGTGATTGCACAGGTCGGGCGGAGTCACACGGGGCGTTACCTGGCGCGCGCCTTGAGCCGGCCACAGGCTTAACCCTACTGATCCTGCGGAATGGCGTGAGGGGCGCGGGCTTCAGCCCGCTTCACCGTCCGATTTCCCCAGCAGCCCCAAAATCGCTGCCCGCCGGGGCCTGGTGCGTCGAAGCGGCGTGAACGCCGCGCGCCCCGCGTCCGGGACGGCCTCACTCAATACTGCAAGTGTCCGCAGGGCTGGACCGGATATTTCACGCTCCGGGGGCCGGAGCGCCGGTCGGCTTTTCGGGCGGGGTGTGAAATCTCCGGGTTAAGGCTTCCGCGCCCTTGCCGTCCGCGCCCCCGGCGGCTTGGCCGTTTGGGATGGGGCAAATCCAACTTGCCGCCCGTTTGGATTGGCCCATACTCCGCACGAGTCGGGCCGCGCGCGCGCCGCCAGCAGGCGGCTGCAGGCGGCCCGGCATTGCGAGCGGAAGGGTGGCTGAGTGGTTGAAGGCACCTGACTCGAAATCAGGCTTAGGAGCAATCCTAACGGGGGTTCGAATCCCTCCCCTTCCGCCAAGCCCTGCGGCAACCGACCAGGCCGGGCCTTTCGTCCGCTGCCCGATTCCTGGCGGCGGCGCTTTCGGAATGACTTTCCCGCGCCGGGGCCGGTTCCCCGTTTGCCGCAGGCCGGAGAAGTCCGTCCTCAGACGCGGGGCGCGCCGCTCATTCGCCGATGATTTTCACCAGCACCCGCTTGCGCCGACGGCCGTCGAACTCCCCGTAAAAAATCTGTTCCCACGGCCCGAAATCGAGCTTTCCGCCGGTGATGGCCACCACGACTTCGCGCCCCATGACCTGGCGTTTCAGATGCGCGTCGGCGTTGTCCTCGCCCGTGAGATTGTGGCGGTATTGGCTGGTCGGCGCGTGGGGGGCCAGTGTTTCCAGCCACACTTCGTAATCGTGCAGCAGCCCGTCCTCGGCGTCGTTGATGAATACCGACGCGGTGATGTGCATGGCGTTGACGAGGCAAAGGCCCTCGCGCACGCCGCTTTGCCGCACCAGCTTCTCGATGGTGCCGGTGATGTTCACGAAGCCCCGCCGTCCGGGAACCTCAAACCACAGATATTCGGTCAGGCTTTTCATGGGATGGCGTTCGCTTTCCCCGCTTTCGGCACCGCTCCGGCGCCGGCAATTTGCTCCACGATGCGCGCGGCCGCCACGAAGCCGAACGTGCCGGTGACAAACGTGGCCGTGCCCAACCCGCTCCGGCAGTCCAGCCGCAAATCCGTCCCGGCCTCGCGCGTGGCGCACACGCCGCCATCGCGGTGCGGAAATACGGGCGGTTCGGTGGAACACACGGCTTCGATGCCAAACTTCCGCTCTCCGCGCGGGAAACCATGTTCCGCCCGCAGGGTCTTCCGCAGCGATTGCAACAGCCGGTCATGCGTGGCCAGCGCGAGGTCGGTTACGCGCACCCGGGCGGGATCGCGCCGCCCGCCCGCACCACCGGAGGTTATGACTGGCAGGCCCAGTTCACGGCACAGCGCGAGGCACAATGCCTTTTCCCGCACCGCGTCCATCGCGTCGAACACGAAATCAAACCGCGGCGCGAGCAGTTCGCGCGCGTTGGCCGCGACGAAGAAGGCGCGCACCGGATGCACCTGGCACTCCGGATTGATGGCGCGCACGCGGGCCGCCAGCGACTCGACCTTGGGCTTGTGAAGCTCACCCTCGAGCGCGTGCAACTGGCGGTTGGTGTTGCTCACGCAGATGTCGTCCAAGTCCACCAGCGTCAACGCGCCCACCCCGGAACGGGCCAGCGCCTCGACCGCCCACGAACCCACGCCGCCCACGCCGATCACACATACATGCGCCCGGCGCAGCCGTCCCTGTCCGGCGACGCCGTAAAGCCGGCGCACGCCGCCAAAGGCCAGTTGGTAACGGTCCATGCGCCCGTTCTATCGGCGCGGGCGGCGTTTGCCAAGTTCGCCGGGCGTTGCCGCTTGACCCGCCCCCCCGCGCGCCTAGCATCGCCGCCGCGATGGACAAGATGAACGCGATGCTGGCGCTGGAGGACGGCTCGGTCTTTCACGGTGCCGGGTTTGGCGCGCGGGCCTCCGCCTGCGGCGAGGTTTGTTTCAACACCTCGATGACCGGCTACCAGGAAATCCTCACCGACCCCTCCTACAAGGCGCAGATTGTCACGATGACCTACCCGCTCATCGGCAACTACGGCGTCAACACCCAGGACGTCGAATCCTGGCGGCCGCACGTTGCCGGTTTCGTCGTGCGCGAACTCTCGCCCGTCGTGAGCAACTGGCGCGCGGAGGCCTCCTTGCACGATTATCTTGCGCAACACGGCATTCCCGGGCTGCAAGGCATGGATACCCGCGCCCTCACCAAAAAGCTGCGCGTGCGCGGCGCGTTGAACGGTTTCATCACCACCGAACCCATGCCCGCCGAGGAGGCCGTGGCCCGCGCCCAAAACTGGCCGGGGCTGCTGGGCGTGGATTACGTCAGGGAAGTCACCCATCGCGCCCCCTTTGCGTGGGATGAGAAGGACGAGCAAAGCGCGGCCTTCGACCTCGTGCGGGGCAACGCCGTCGCCGACGCGCGCCACCACCGCCAGCCGCTCCCGCCCGCCGACGTGCCCATCGTCGCGCTCGATTTCGGCATGAAATACAACATCGCGCGGCGGCTCCGGCAGCATGGCTTCAAGGTGCAGATCGTCCCCGCCACCACGCCGGCCGACGCAGTGCTGAAATACCGGCCGGCCGGCCTCTTCCTCTCGAACGGCCCGGGCGACCCCTCCGCGCTCGATTACGCCGTCCGCACCGTCAGCGAACTCCTGCGGACGGGCCTCCCGATGTTCGGCATTTGTCTGGGGCACCAGATCCTCGGCCAGGCCTTCGGCGGCCGGACGTTCAAGCTCAAGTTCGGCCATCGCGGCGGCAACCAGCCCGTCAAGGACCTCCGCTCCGGCCGCGTCGAAATCACTTCGCAGAACCACGGGTTCGCCGTGGACGCCGCCTCGCTGCCATCCGACGTCGAGGTGGACCGCATCAACCTCAACGACCAGACCGTCGAGGGCCTGCGCCACCGGACGAAGCCCGTCTTTTGCGTCCAGTATCATCCGGAAGCCTCGCCCGGCCCGCATGATTCGACCCCGCTGTTCGCCGAATTCCGCGAACTGGTCCGGAAGCGGGGCTGACGGCGGAAACTCCGCGCCCGATGGAACAGGAGTTCCGCAAAGTTTGAGTAAAGGGGTTGTGGGGCTTGTGGTCAGAGCAGATTCGTCTTAACGGCTGATTCATCTGGATGAGGGGGGCGGGCTGGAATGGGTGAGTTCTGAATATGACTGGAGACCTCTGCAAAAGGTAGTGGGACAGGCGTCTCGCCTGTCCGGGGGGATCACATTCTTCGGAAACCCTCGAAAAACAGCACGCTTTTCTGGACAGGCGGGACGCCTGTCCCACTACAGCGAGGCTATTGCAGAGGTCTCGACTGAACTTTTTTACGCCCAGCGCCGAGGCTTGCCGCCTGCAGATGCCCCAAGTTGCGAGCGAAAGCGACGGGTTGGACCGCGTGACGGTGCGGCTCGTCGCCGCGGAGGCAATGGGCCGGCTCCAGCATCCTCTGCCGGAGGACCATTATCTGGAAAGCAGCCGGCTCGCCGGCCAGCCCGCCGCTGCGCAGGCTGCGCCACCCCGTGCCCAACACCAGATGAATCAGCCGTGTTCTTCCGACCACTGAAAGCGGTTTTTAACTTGTGGTTTTCTCGTTCCGTTTCCACCCCATTTTGAACCGGAAGGGACTGGGGGGCATGTCGCCATTACCTGTCCCCTCCCGGTTCGGTTCTTGGGGTGCCTTTCATGACCTCCAACGGCGTGCGGTAAGCAAGCCCTTGGTGCGTTCGCTCGGTGTTGTAAAAACCGAAATACCGCCCCAAGCCCGTCCGCGCCTCGGCCAGGTCGCCGTAATCCCGAAGGTAAATGTCTTCATACTTCACACTGCGCCACAGCCGCTCGACCATGACGTTGTCCAAGGCCCGCCCGCGTCCGTCATGACTGACCCGGCTGCCAGCCGCTTCCATCGCCGCGATCCACTCGCCGCTGTTGAACTGGCAGCCCTGATCACTGTTGACGATCTCCCCGGCCACGCCCGCCTCCTCGCGCGCCGCCGCCAACACCCGCACGCACGGCAGCGTCTCCAGACTCGGCGACAACTCCCACGCCAGCACGTAGCGGCTGAACCAGTCCAACAGCGCCACCAGATACGCGAATCCACCCCGCAGCCGAACATAGGTGATGTCAATGGCCCACACCTGGTGCGGTCGCGCAATCGCCAGCCCGCGCAGCAGATACGGAAACACCTGCGCGCCCACGCCCACTTGGCTCAAACGCGGTTTCGGATACACCGCCAGCAACCCGAGTGGGCGCAGCAGCCGCCGCACCCGCTTGGGGTTGGTCGTGTGCCCTTCCCGCCGCAAGGTCCGCGTCATCAACCGCACCCCGTAATGCGGATGCGCCGTGTAGAGTTCATCCAGCCGATGACCCAGCGCCAGTTCCACCGCGTCCGGCCCGACCGGTTCGTAGTAGAGTCCGCTGCGATCCAGCCCCAGCAAGCGGCACGGGTGGCGCACCGAGAGCGTGTCCTGACTGTCAATCATGGCGCGACGGGCCTCAGTCGCGAGGGTCGAGCTTTTTTAGCCAGGCGTTCTCCATCTCCAGCCGCCCGATCTGCTCGTAGAGCTCGGACTCCCGCGCCGCCACTCGCTCCGCCGGCTGAGCTTTGTTCCCGCTCGTTCCTCGGCTTCCGTGTCTCCTGGCTGACGGTTACGGTGCTCCGTCCGTGGAGTTGCGGCCGCGGTCAGGTGGCGAGGGGCGTTTCCGTTGGTGGGAGCCAGGGTTTTTCAACCCGGAAACGGCAGTTGGGAAACCACGAAAGCCCCGAAACACTCGAAAAGACCAGACGAAAGGCTGCCGGGGCTGCAAGAGCCGGTGTTCCCCTGCCGGGTGAGCGGCGGCCGGAGATGAGTGGCCAGGGTTTCGTGTCCTTGCGTGGGTTTCGTGGGTGGAACGGCTTTTTCCAGGTTGAAAAAGCAACGGGCGGGCAAAGTTGCCTTCGCCCGCCCGTGATGGTTTCCGGGGGCTTACTGTTTGCCCTTCACCAGCGCTTCGACCACGTGCGGGTCGGCCAGCGTGGTGGTGTCGCCGATCTGGTCGGTCTGGTTCTCGGCAATCTTACGCAGGATGCGGCGCATGATCTTGCCCGAGCGCGTCTTGGGCAGGCCCGGCGCGAACTGGAGCTTGTCCGGCGCGGCGATCGGTCCGATTTCCTTGCGGACATGCATGATCAGTTCCTTCTTGAGTTCCTCGCTCTCCTGGATGCCTTCCTTGAGCGTGACGAACGCGTAGAGCGCCTGTCCCTTGATGTCGTGCGGCATGGGGGCCACGGCGGCCTCGCTGACTTTCGGGTGGCTGACCAGCGCGCTCTCGACCTCGGCGGTGCCGATGCGGTGCCCGGAGACGTTCACCACGTCATCAATGCGGCCCATCAGCCAGTAATCTCCGTCCGGGTCAATGCGGCAGCCGTCCCCGGTGAAATACAGGTTGGGATACATCGTGAAGTAGGTGTCAATGAAGCGGTCGTGGTCGCCCCAGGTCGTCCGCATCATGCCGGGCCACGGTTTCTTGATGCACAGCTTGCCGCCCTCGTTCGGGGCGCATTCGGAGCCGTCGTCGCGCAGCACGACCGGCTCGACGCCGAAGAAGGGTCGGCTGGCGCTGCCGGGCTTGAGCGTGTGGGCGCCGGGCAGCGGCGTGATCATGTGGCCGCCCGTCTCGGTCTGCCACCAGGTGTCCACGATGGGGCAGCGTTCCTTGCCGATGACGCGGTAATACCACATCCAGGCCTCGGGGTTGATGGGTTCGCCGACCGAGCCGAGGACGCGGAGGGAGCTGAGGTCGTATTTGTTCGGCCATTCCTCGCCGAGCCGGATGAGCGACCGGATCGCCGTGGGCGCGGTGTAGAAGACGGTGGCCTTGTATTTTTCGACGATCTGCCAGAAGCGGCCCGCGTCGGGATAGGTGGGCACGCCCTCGAACATGAGGCTGGTGGCGCCGTTGCACAACGGGCCATACACAATGTAACTGTGGCCGGTCACCCAGCCGATGTCGGCGGTGCACCAGTAGATGTCGTCGTCATGCACGTCGAAGACGTATTTGTGGGTCAACGCGACCTGGAGCAGGTAGCCGGCGGTGGTGTGGACCACGCCCTTGGGTTTGCCGGTTGAGCCGGAGGTGTAGAGCATGAACAGCACGTCCTCGGCGTTCATGACTTCGGCCGGGCAATCGGGACTGGCGGCGGCCATCAGGTCGTGCCACCACACGTCGCGGCCGGTGACGAAATTGCAGGGGGCGTCGTTCCGTTTGACGACAATCACCTTCTCGATGCTGGGGGTGTGCTTGAGCGCCTCGTCGGCGATGGCCTTGAGGCCGATTTGTTTGCCCGCGCGCAACGAGGTGTTGGATGTGACCAGCAGCTTGCACGTCGAGTCATTGATGCGGCCCGAGAGCGCGTCCGCGCTGAACCCGCCGAAGATGATCGAGTGAATCGCGCCGATGCGGGTGCAGGCCAGCATCGCGATGGCCAGTTCGAGGATCATCGGCAGATACAATGCCACGCGATCGCCCTTCTTCACGCCGAGCGACTTGAGGACATTCGCGAACTTGCAGACCTCCTTGTGCAGTTGCGCGTAGGTCAGCGTCTGGGTGTCGTTCTCGGGCTCGCCCTGCCAGACGAGGGCGGGCTTGTTCGGGATGGTCTTGAGATGGCGGTCGAGGCAGTTGGCGGAGACGTTGAGCTGGCCGTCCTCGAACCACGTGTGCTGAATGACCCGCCCGGCGGTGTTCCACGTATATTTGCGCGCAACCGTCGGCTTTTTGAACCAGTCGAGCGTGGCGGCCTGCTCGAGCCAGAAGGCATCGGGTTCCTTGACCGAGCGGTCATACATCTTTTGATAGGTCTCGGCGTTGATCCACGCGCGCTTCACCACTTCGGGTGACGGCGGGAAGGTGCGGTTCTCCTGCAACAGGGAGGCGGTTTTGACGGGTTCAGCCATGATGGGTCCTTTCTCGTTGTTCGTGTTGTGGTTTGTGTTCGTTGCCGCTCAGCGGCGAAAGACAAATCACCGTCGGACCCGCTTCCGGGGCGCGGTCAGGGACGGGAATTCCGTGGAAGGGAAACACCAGTTCGCGGACGGAGGCAAGCGTGCGGTTCAATTCCGCGTCCACCAGGTCGCGCTGTTCGGGGGCGAGGTAGCGCTCGCGGTCGCGCAGGCCGCCGGCCCATTCCGAGCTGCCCAGCATCACGCCGCCCAGCCCGAAACTGAAATCATCCGCGTCATCGCCGCCCGCGCAGGTCCGCCAGGCCAGCGCCCAGCCGCGCACCGTGTGCTCGACGTTATAGCCGCCGCCCCCGCAGATGAGGAGCGGCTTGCGCAACGCGAGCAGGTCGTGCAGCAACTCCACCACCACGTTGTTGGTCATGGTCAGGTGCGTCAGCGGGTCGCCCGCGAGAATGTCCAGGCCCAGCTCCACCACCACCACGTCCGGGTTGCGCGCCTGGAGCAGCGGCAACGCCACCGACCGGAACGCGCGCAGGAACGCTTCATCGTGTGTCTCCGGCGGCAGGGGCAGGTTGGCGTTGAAGCCCAGGCCGCGCCCCGCGCCGAGTTCATTCTCGAAGCCGCCCCACGGAAACAGCGTCCGGCCCGTCTCGTGCATGGAAATCGTCAGCACGTCGTCGCGTTCGTAGAACAACGCCTGCGTGCCGTCGCCGTGATGCGCGTCCACGTCGAGACAGGCAACCCGTTGGCCCGCGCGGGCCAGCGCGTCGCAGGCGAGCGCCACGTCGTTGAGGAAACAGAAACCGCCCGCCCGGTCGGCGTGCGCGTGGTGGAAGCCACCGAGCAAGTTGAATGCGATGTCCGCCTGGCCGGACCGCAGCAGTTCCACCGCCGTCAGCCCCGCCCCGCACGCCCACGCGCCGTAATCGAACATCGCCGGGAACACCGGCGTGTCCTCGCGCCCGATGCCGGCGTGCAGCGCGGCGAGGTCCAGGTGGCCCGCCGCCGCGCGTTGCAGCACGTCGAGATAGGCGGGGGTGTGGAGGCGCTCGAGTTCGGCGCGCGTGGCGGGTCGAGCGGGCACCTCGAAGGCGTCCGGCCCGCCGAGCAGACCGAAGGCGAGCAGGCGTTGCCGGGTTTCGCCCGCGCGCTGGGTCTTGAACGGGCAATCCGGCGGGTAGGTCAGGGCTTCCACCTCGGGCGAATACAAAAATGCGAGCCGCCGGCCATTCATGGGTGCCGTCCTCCGGCAGTTCTTGGGGAAGCCTGCTGTCCATGAACCGCAACGTGCTGCCGTGCGTCCCGCCGGGAGAAACCGTTATTGTGAATCGAGCTGCCGGCCAGAGGCACGGCGGCACGTTGCCGCGATTCCTGGCCCCGATGCGCGTCCAAGGTTGGAGGTCGAAGCTCCCCATGAACCGCTTCGTAAGTTGCCAGCCCGGCGACTAACCCGCGACCAACGCACGCCGCGCCGGGAAAAAAGCCACCCGCTGCGGCCGTCAGGCCGACACGAAGAGCGCGCCCGGTTCGCATGGGACGGCGGGAGCGTGCCCGCAAGCCGTCCGCCGGACTGCCCGGATTTTGGCCAACATTTGCCCTCGATTGCGCCCGCCGACTTGCCGCGTCCGGCGCAAACTGCAACGCTGCGGCCCACGATGAACGCTTCCCCCCGGGTTTGCTTCCGCTGCGCCGCCTGGTTGCTGCTCGCCCTCCTCGGCGTCTCCACCGCGTCCGCCGAGACCAACGGCTACCGCCGCGTGCCCGAGGCCATCCGCCAGGTGCTCGACGCGCCGGCCACGCCCGCCGTTTCGCTCAGTCCCACGCGCGACCGCCTGCTGCTCGCGCAACCGCTTCGCTACCCGCCGCTGGCCGAACTGGCCGAGCCAATGCTGGCCCTCGCGGGCACCCGGTTGAACCCGCAAAACAACGGCCCCTATCGCCCGCCCGGCTTCGTCGCGCTCACGCTACGGACGTTGCCCGGCGGCGCGGAAACGAAAATCAAGCTGCCCGCCAACGCCCGCGTCGGGCAGCCGGTCTGGTCGGCGGACGGGCAGCGGTTTGCCTTCGCGCGTTACACGGAAACGAGCGTGGAATTGTGGACCGGCGACGCCCGCACCGGCGCGGTTCGTCTGCAACGGGGGGTGGCGTTGAATGCCGCGTTCGGCAACCCCTTCGAGTGGATGCCCGACAACGTCAGCCTGCTCTGCCGCCTCGTCCCCGTCCGCCGGGGCGCGCCGCCGACGGATAACGGCGTGCCTGCCAGCCCGGTTACGCAGGAAGCCAGCGGCCAGCGCTCGCGCATCCGCACCTACCAGGATTTGCTGCAAAGCCCGCTCGACGAGGCGCGTTACGATTACTACGCCACCGCCCAGCTAGCGTTCGTCAACGCCCGCAATGGCCGCGTCACGCGCGTCGGCGCGCCCGCCATTTTCGCGGCGGTGGACCCGTCACCGGATGGCCAGCACCTGCTCGTCACCCGCATCGTGCGGCCCTACTCCTATCTGCTGCCGGCGGCGCGGTTTCCGCGCGAAGTGGAAATCTGGGACCGGGCGGGCCGGGTGGCGCATTGCCTCACGCGCACCGTGCAGGAGGATGAACGTCCGCCTGACGGCGTGCTGCCCGGGCCGCGCCGGCATCATTGGCGGCCCACCGCACCGGCCACCGTCGCGTGGGTCGAGGCGCTCGACGGGGGCGATCCCCGCAAACAAGTTTCGCACCGCGACCGCGTGCTGCTGCTGGATGCGCCGTTCACCGGCGAACCGCGCGAAATTGCCCGCACGCCCCAGCGCTTCAACGCCCTCATTTGGGGCGAAGATTCCGCCGTGGCCCTGCTGCGCGACAATCAGGCGAGCCGTCGCTGGAGCCGCACCTGGCTCATCCACCCGGACGCCCCCGCCACCGCGCCGCGCCTGGTTTGGGACCGCTCGACGCAGGACCGTTACGGTGACCCGGGCACGCCGGTGATGAAACGCCTGCCCACCGGCCACAGCGCCATGCGCGTGCATGACGGCGCCATCTTTCTTGCCGGGAACGGCGCGTCGCCCGCCGGGGACCGTCCGTTTCTCGACCGCCTGCCGCTGGACACGCTCCAGCCCGAACGCCTCTTCCACTGCGATGAACACAGCTTCGAGTCGTTCGTTGCCCTGGTGCGCGAAGACGGCTCGCAGTTCATCACGCGCCGGGAATCGCCCGCCGACCCGCCCAATTATTTCCTCCGCGCGCCGGGCGGCGGCATGGGCGTGGCGTTGACACAATTCCCCGACCCCGCGCCGCAACTGCGCGGCATCCGGCGGCAGTTGATCACCTACGAGCGCGAGGACGGCGTGGCGCTGTCGTTCACTTTGCTGTTGCCGCCGGACTACACGCCCGGCACGCGGCTGCCCACGTTGCTCTGGGCGTATCCGCGCGAATACACCGACGCCGACACAGCGGGCCAGATCGGCGGCTCGACGAACCGCTTTACCCTCATGGGCGGCGCGAGCCATCTGTTCTTCGTGCTGCACGGTTACGCCGTGCTCGATGGCGCGACCATGCCGGTGGTGGGCACCGTCAAACGCGCCAACGACACCTTCCTCGACCAGGTTGTGGCCAGCGCGAAGGCCGCCGTGGCCAAGGCCGTGGAATTGGGCGTAACCGACCCTGACCGCGTGGGTGTGGCAGGCCACAGTTACGGCGCGTTCATGACGGCGAACCTGCTCGCCAACTCGGACCTGTTCCGCGCCGGCATCGCGCGCAGCGGCGCCTACAACCGCACGCTCACGCCATTCGGTTTCCAGAGCGAAACCCGCACCCTGTGGCAGGCGCCCGACATGTATCTGAAGAATTCGCCCTTCCTCGCGGCGGATAAAATCAACGAGCCGCTGCTGCTCATTCACGGTGAAGCCGACAACAACCCCGGCACCTTCCCGATGCAGAGCGAACGGTTGTTTCAAGCCATCAAGGGCAACGGCGGCACCGCGCGGCTCGTCATGCTCCCGCTCGAATCCCACGGCTATCAGGCCCGCGAAAGCATCGAGCACACGCTCGCCGAGATGCTCGACTGGTTCGACCGTCATGTGAAAAACGCCCCGCCCCGCCCGGCGGCCCCCGAGCAATCCGCCCCCGCCGAAGACGACCTGCCGGAAGCGCCGGAGCAAGCTGGTGGGCGCATTTGGAAGGCGGGCCGGCTGACAGCGTTTTGAACCCGGAATCCGAAGTCCGAAATCCGGGGACCGAAAGCCATCCGCAACCCGCAGCCCGAAAGACCGCGTTGCGACCGTTTGCCTGGCCGCGCAGGTTCCCGCGCATCCGCAAAGCCCGGTCCGGCCTGCGGCTTTCGAGCTTCCTTCGGACTTCGGGGATGCGGGTTTCGGAATTCAGCTTGAACCGGCACCCGCGCTCCTTTCCGATGTCGCGCGGTCGTTGCCGTCCGCCACGCCGGCCAGCGTTTGCCGCATTTTCCATTGCAATCCCGATGCGTCCGGGCAACGTGACGCCCGCAATGTCTGACGAGAATGCAACATCCGCCCCGGCACCCGCCGGAGGCGGCAACGGTCGGCGCCGCCGCCGTGGCGGTCGCGGCGGTCGTGGTCGTGCCCGCCGCCGTTCCTCCGCTGAACCGGCCCGTCCTGGCGACGAACTTTCCCCTCCTGAATCCGCTCCCGAAAGGGATGCCGCCGAACCAGGCGAACCGGTCGAGGCCGTGCCGCTCCCGGATGCGGATGAAGCCACGCCGGCCTCTGAATCACCGGTCACCGACGAATCGGCGGAACCGGTGGAGGAGTCGGCGGCGGCAGCGGCGGACGAACCCGCCCGGCCCGCTCCGGCGCGTCCGGCGGCACCGGCCCCGCGGCACCCGCCCGAGCCGCGCCCCGCGCCCGCCCGGCCGGAGCATCGGCTGCCCCGCGCCTTCCGGCCCGTGACCGCGCCGAATCCGCCCCCGCCCCGCAATGTCCCCGCACTGGGCGAGGCGATTGACGAAGTCTATCGCGTCATCGAAACCTTGCAGCGCGTGCTGGAGGATTTGGACGAGGTGCTGGAAACGCTGGAAGTGGCTGACCGCCAGCGCAACGAGGACGCGAAGGAAATTGACCGTCTCCGCCAGGCCCTGCGGCAGTTGCAAACCCAACGCCCGCGCGAAGGCGCGCCCCGCGACAACCCGCCCCGCGCCCACGCCCGCCCGGCGCTCGACCGCGAGCCGGACGGCGATTCCGGGCGCGGTGACCGAACGCCAGATTGAACCGCCGCCCCCCAACATGTCCGCTCCGTTTCCGTTCGCGCAGCGGGCGGGCCGCCGGTGAGGTTTCCGGTTGACCCGCCACCACCCGTCTCCCGTTCACCTTTCCCATGCTCAAAGCTGGCATCGTCGGTCTGCCCAACGTGGGCAAGTCCACCCTCTTCAACGCCGTCACCCGCACCCGCAAGGCGGAGGCGGCCAACTACCCCTTCTGCACGATTGACCCGAACATCGGCGTCGTCACCGTGCCGGACGACCGCCTCGCCGTGCTGGCGAGCATCGCGAAGACGGGCGTCATCATCCCCGCCGCCATCGAATTCGTGGACATCGCCGGCCTCGTGAAGGGGGCCAGCGCGGGCGAGGGCCTCGGCAACAAATTCCTCAGCCACATCCGCGAGGTGGACGCCATCGTCCAGGTCGTCCGCTGCTTCGAGGACCCGGACATCCACCACGTTACCGGCGCGGTGGCCCCCGTCCGTGACATCGAAACCATCAACACCGAACTCGTCCTGGCCGACCTCGACAACGTCACCAGGCGGCTCGAAAAAGTCGCGAAGGACGCCAAACGCGGCGACAAGACGGCACTGGCCGAGGAGGCGGTGTTGAAGAAATTCCAGCCCGTGCTCAACGCCGGCAAGCTGGCCCTCACCCTCGAACTTTCCCCCGAGGAAAAGACCATCGCGCGCGGCTTCTACCTGCTCACCGACAAGCCCACCCTCTTCGCCTGCAACGTGAAGGAATCCGACCTGGCCACGGCGGACCGGAATCCCTTCGTGCAGCAGGTGAACGAGTATGTGAAAACCCACCTCGCCTGCGAGGCCGTGGTCATCAGCGCGCAGATCGAGAGCGACCTGATTGATCTTTCCGAGGAGGAGGCGAAGGCGTTCCTCGCCGAACTGGGTGTGAAGGAATCCGGCGTCGGCGCGCTCATCCGCGCCACCTACCACCTGCTCGGGCTGCGGACGTTTTTCACGGCCGGCGAGAAGGAGGTCCGCGCGTGGACGATTCACGCCGGCGACACCGCCCCGCAGGCCGCCGGCGTCATCCACTCGGATTTCGAGCGCGGCTTCATCAAGGCGGAGACGGTGGCCTATGCGGACCTCGTCGCGTGCGGGTCGGTGGCCGCCGCCCGCGAGAAGGGGCTTTACCGCATGGAAGGCAAGGAATACGTCGTGCAGGACGGCGACGTGCTGCTGTTCAAGTTCAACGTCTGAGCGGACGGTGGTCACGGCACATCAACCGGAAAACTCACACGTCCGCAACCAAATCAGCCAATCGCACTCCCAACGCCCTGGCAATCCGAATCAGGGCGGCCACGCTGGCGGTTTCCTCGCCCCGCTCCACTTCTCCCACATAGACGGGGTGCAGCCCGGCCTTCTCCGCCGACGCTTCTTGCGTCAACCCCGCGCACTTCCGTTGCCGACGGATGCGCTCGCCGATGAAATGAACTCGCGAGCCAACGATCGCACGCGTGGTGCCAATGAAAATAAGCACTGGCGCAGCTTCTCGATTGCGAACCCTTCACGAAGGAAGGAAAGCTGATCTACTCAAACTACGGACACTTGCATTATTGAGTGAGGCCGTCCCGGACGCGGGGCGCGCGGCGTTGACGCCGCTTCGACTCACCAGGCCCCGGCGGGCAGGAGATTGGGGGGAGGCCGCTGGGGAATTCGGACGGTGAAGCGGGCGGAAGCCCGCGCCCCTCACGCCATTCCGCAAGGATCAGTAAACATCCCAACCCCATGCCCGCCTCGGGGGGGCTGGTCAACCAAGGACGTGGTTTCGCGAGTTAGTTTCACCTCAGCACGCCCGGTTCGCTTTCGGTCATGGATGCGACTGCGCCCGTTATGTCGCGCCAAGTATCGGCAAACATTTTTTGCCATTGGCAAACCCGTGCGTTGCTTCATGCTTCAAGCCACCGTGCGGCGGACGCTTCCATTCCTGATTTTGATCGCCAGCCTGTTGCTCTGCGTTACCGCCGAGGCAGGGTTGCCCAAAAGCATTTTCAAGTTTGACGCCGCCAACCGCCTCACCAACACCGTCAGCCCGCTGGGCCGCCAGACGTGGCAGCTCTGGAACGACCGCGGCCTGCTGGCCGCCGTCCGCGAACCCTCCGGCCAGTGGACCACCAACCATTACGACGCCAAAGGCCGCCTCACCAACCGCGTGGATGCGCTCGCCAGCACGGTGTATCGCCACGACGCCAACCACAACCTGACGAACCTGGTGGAACAGGCTTCCAGCCTGTCCTGGACTTACGACGTGTATGATCGGGTCTCGTCTTACCGCGATGCCGACGGCAACTTGATTCAGTATCGCTACGACGCCAACGGCAACCTCACCAACCTCGTGTATCCGGGCAACCGCAACGTGTTCTATGCCTACGACAGCCTCAACCGGCTGACCAACGTCACCGACTGGGCGAACCGGAAAACGTCCTTGGAATACGACCTGGCCAGCCGGCTGCGGAAGATCACCCGCCCGAACGGCACCGTGCGGACGATGGATTACGATGCCGCCGGGCAGACCACCAACATCTGGGAGCGCACCGCCACAGGCACGCCCATCGCGTTCTTCAAATTAAACTGGAACGCCGCCGCTCGCATCGAATGGGAGTTTGCCGCGCCGCTGCCAGCCGCCTACACCCCACCAACGCGGACGATGACGCATGACGACGACAACCGCCTCGCCACGTTCAACGGCAACGCCGTCACGCACGATCTGGACGGGAACATGACCTGGGGGCCGCTGACCAACGACACCTTCGCCACCTACACGTATGACGCCCGCAATCGGCTGGTCCACGTGGGACAGGCGTCCCCGCCTGTCTCCATCTCCTACGGCTACGACCCCAACGGCAACCGCG
>Ga0101944_10001802_pt1 | contig 40156 bp, 28 predicted proteins | sample DewCreD2012metaG_FD_75245 | JGI IMG/M metagenome (GOLD analysis project Ga0101944, IMG submission 75245) | Hot spring sediment bacterial and archeal communities from British Columbia, Canada, to study Microbial Dark Matter (Phase II) - Dewar... ... | reverse complement strand
CGGACGGCGGGCAAACCGGCCAAAGTGGCCCTGACAGCAGTGATGCGCAAACTCGTCATCCTGATGAACCATGTGCTCAAAAATCCCCACTTTGTCCTGGCAACCTAAATACCGTTGCTGCATCATGTTCGCCTTGTCGCGCAGTATATCGTCCTGGACTCCGTGCTTGGCCGTAATACGGGTCAACAAGTCCATTTGCATCGGTGCGATTGTAAATAATGCCTTCCCCACGCATCCCAGCATACGTGAGTGCGCCGAATCCAGCACCCATTCCAGTGGAAATCCCGATGGATGTCAAATCCTGGCCAACGGTGTGTTCGTACTCAAGACCGGTTGCGGCATAACCCAGCCTCGTGCCAGCCACATCAGTTACGCCTGATGTAAATCCCGCCGCCGCTCCGCTGACGGTCAATCCAGTGAGAGGAGTCGCGCCCGCAGCAATCAGACGACCGGCTGTGAATGTGCCCACCGTGCCGCCAGTGTAAATGGTCGCGCCCGCAACTGCGGCGTTAACTGTCATTCCGCCATAGAATTGAGCATCGGAGATTTCGCCAGCAATGTTTCGATCAGCGAGACGATCATTCTTGGCAAAGCTGCCAACAGAGAACGCGTTTAGTGCGGTGATGCCGAAAGAGATTCCATACGCACCAGCGTTATTCCAAAAGCCGCCCCGGTTGATCAGATTTTGTTGAGCTTGCTGCCAAGCTTGAATTACAGCGCGACCGTCTGCATCCCAACGAAATCCGACCGGGTTACCCATGCAAAACGTATAACCATTATCGCTCGCGTCGTGTCCAAGGGGGTCGAATGAAATAAATTGCCCACTTTGGGGGTCAAGCCAGTTCCCGCCCATCCAGACAAGACCTATTGTATCTGCGGCTCGATTTCGCCAAGCGTACTTTATCGCAAGGCTCGCACTCCCTCCACCAATCGCAACAGGACGGTATCCTGGCACTCCGCCATAGGCCGCGACACGATTGCTATTCCAAGCAAGAGCACTCTGAACGTACACAGCATGAACGTTCCCAAGCGCATCAGCCACGATTGGGGAGAATGTGAATCCCGATGCGACGCCTTCAAATCCGCCCGTCCCGTTCTGTCCGCCGTAGTCCCCGTCAAAATCCGGGCCGATAAGCTTCCAACTCGTTTTGCTCCCCTCCGTGACGCCAAGTTCAAGAAATTCCACCAAGGGATCGAAATAATGGGTGACGACCAGCGGTTGATTGGTCAACGCCACGCTGTTCGTGACCGTGATTTCCTTCGTTTGCAGCCGTCTTCCCAATGCGTCATACGTCACGAAAAAGTCTCGCCCGCTTTGTGTGCCATCGCGTTCGGTGACTTTGTAAAGTCGTCCGCGCGCGTCCCATGCGAGCGTTTGAATCAGGTTGGTTGTCCCGTTCGGCTTCCGCCAAATGCGTTGCGTCAGATTTCCCGCTCCGTCAGTGATGTTAGTAACGGTCAACGACCCAATGTTGTTGGTAAAGAAGCTGACTTGATTGGTCGTGAACTGGCCGCTTGGATGCGTCGCACTGACATCCAAGCGGTGCGTGCCGGGCGTCAGTTCCATTGTCGTACGCCATTGGCTCGTCCAAGTGCTATCGCCAGTGCCGGTCTGAGTGACCGTTTGCGGCACTCCATCCAGGGTGGCCGCCACGGTGGACTGTCCGTTGACACGGCCATACGCCAATTGACGGGCAGAAGTGTTGGTTTCGGTGCCCACGCGAGAAAACGGATCGGTAACACCGGCCCAAGTTGTTTGATTGACTGCTGGCCCAACCTTGGTCAGCACACCGGGACCGGAAGCGGTGCCATTGTCGAATGCAAAAACGTTCGTCCACCGTTTCGACGCATCGAGATTGAGCCTTTCTTCGGTCAATCGTCGGCTGAGATTAGCGTAAAAATAACTTCGCGAGTCGGTGAAATCCTCTCGGGCAAGCGAGTGTGTATTCAGCATTCCATCGCCTGTCCATGACAGAGTTTCAGTGAGTTTGGTGAGCGTATTCACCTTGGTTGTAACCGTCAATGGGCGGCCCGCTCCGTCGCGCGATGAGATCGTCGTCTGCCGGTTACCGACAGTCCGGTTAGTCAGTAAACCACCAGTCGTGTAACTGTAAGTTCCCGCACCCAGGCCCAAGGATGCGTATGAAAGCTGCCCATCGGCCTGCCAGCCGAAGGTGTAGCCATTGCCAAGCCCCAATGATGTCCGCCGTCCCGCCGCGTCCCATGCCTGGCCAGCAAAGGAAACAGTGGCCCCGCCAATGGCTACGCTCTCGCCGCTCATTTGTCCGTACGCATCGTAACTTCGCGCCAGCGAAACCGAGGGCCCCGTGCTACCGCTGGCAAACTGCTCTGTTACGCCGGTGACAAATCCACGCGGTTCGTACTGGCGCACGGTTGTTAGATTGTGTTCAGGCAACGGGCCGCTGTGGGTGTTGGTGGCTTGCCGCAAATAATCGTCATACGTGTAAGTGCAAACTACGCCCCGGCCATCGGCGCGAGTTTGAAGCAGGCCCGTAAATGGGCCGCTGCCGTAATAGGTGTATGTGTTCGTGCGCGTCGCAACTCCGCCACTACCAACATTCTTCTCCTCCAAAATGCGCCGGGCGCTGTCATAGCGGGCCTGCCATTGCAGACCTCCCGGCATGGTGCGGTTGGTCAAGTTCCCTCCCGCATCGTAGCGAAATTGCGTTACAGCAGAGTCGCGGTCGGTTTTTGCCGTCAAGCGATTCACTCCGTCATACATGTAGGCTGCGCCACTCCAGCCGGTGACGACACCGCTCGTGGATGAATCCCGTTCTTCATAAGCGAGATTACCTGCGGCATCGTACTCGCGGAAGGTAAACTCCCTTGTGCTGGCCCCAGGATAGGCAATGGACAAAACAGTGTGTCCATCATTGTCTGTGTAGGTTGTGCTAACGATGGCGGCGGCTCCAGAACCATTGGTGACAGTCACGCTTTGATGATCGGCGGCATACGCGGTCGAAGTTTCACGCACTAATATCCCGGCTGCATTACGGACTTCCACACGAGTAATGCGTCCGAGCGCGTCCATGAATGAAATGGTCTTTTCGGCGAGAACATTAACATTGGTGACGGCGATCCCGGCCGAGTCATAAAGGTTCGTAACCACATGCTGAAGGACATTCGTCACCAGATCGCTAAACGGGCCGGGACCACCACCCGTAACGGTAATGATGGGCGGGCCAGCGATTACTTTCAAGCGATCAAGACCATCATAAACACTTGTAAAAACATTCCCGCCAGCGTCCACGGTCTGCACCACGTTGCCGCGTCGGTCCAAAACGGAGATGTTTGTTGCAAGTGGAGCACCCGCTGCTGAATAAAAGATGCGGGTAGTTGTGCGATTAGCATCATCGTAGGTGGTTTCGGAATAAGCCCCATTGGATTGAGTTTCCCGGCGGGTGCGGCCATCCACGTAATAACGCCAAGCGTTGGTTGAACCATCAGGATTCCTGCGGAATTTCGGCAATCCATTTGTAGTGTATTGCGTCTCGGTGACACCGCCCAAAGCGTTCGTCTGGAACCTAACCAAGCCGCCTGGCTCGTAAGCGAAGCCTTCACTGCTCAATACGGTAGTACCATCGAGATCAATGGACTTGCGCTGAATCAATCGTCCAAGGCTGTCCCAAGAGTTGGTGGTGATTGCGCCCCGAGGATCAACGGCACGTTTGAGATTGCCAAATGTATCATATTCAAAAAATGATTGGGCGTAAAGGTCGTCGCCGCCCACCGCTTCGACGCCCGTACCATCGGACTTCGCTTGGGAACGCCAGCGAATCTGGGTGATAAGCCGTCCGCCGCCATCATAATCGCGCCAGGTGTAATCCTCCGGGTTGAAGCGCGGCCCGTCACTCCAAGTTAGTTCTCCGTTGTCGTTGTAGTACGAGTATTCCCAAGCAAGCGGAATGGACTGGTTGGCCTCATAAACCTCGCGATATTCGGGCCGACCCATTCCATCGTAACTAAATGTGGTCTTCCTGCCTGCGGCGTCGGCTTGCTCGACCAGTTCGGCGCGGCCATTGTAAAAGAAAGTGTTCGTGACTGCCGGGTCACTGGTTCCAGTATAGCGGACACTTTGGGTGATGAATCCGCGCCCGTCGTAGGTCCAGTCGTTGGTCGCGGCATCCGGCGAACCAAACGCACGAATTTCCCGGAGCAATACGCCAGCGGCAATGTTGGTGTAATTGACGCCGCCCATCACAAATGTGTTGGTGACGTTTCCGTAGAACATTCGATTGGTACTGATGGGAGTGCTTCCACCGAAACGGACAATATATTCAGGCAGGAACGGATATTGGGCATGATAAAGAGTCTGCACCTTGTTGCCGATTGGATCGGTGCTGGATGTGGGCAGGTTGTTGGCGTCGTAGGCAATGGTGTTGGTGGCGTTTTGCGTCGTTCCATCGCCTAGCAGGTCGCCGGTGATTACAGTGTTGGTTGCATTGCCATTGGCATCGTATTTGAAAGCCGTCAGCAGTCCGCGCTTGTCGGTTCGCGCCTCCAAACTGCGGGGATAATAGCCCGCCTTGTTGGTTTCTGACGGTTCAAACCAATCCTGAATGACAAACAGCCCCATCGCGTCGGTGATTTTGGTAATGAGCCCGTTGGTGTAGTCATATCGGTTGGTGCTGTTGAACACATCCTTGATGAGAGTGAAACCAGTGATTGTGTTCGTCGGCGAATTAGTGAGATTGAAATTGTTGGAATAAATAAAGGTCGCATTGCGCACCGGCTGCAAATCAACTCCAACCGTTGCCAGTTGGTTTGTTACACGGCGTTGATTGTCGTACTGATTGATCAGCACTCTCCCATCAGGCTTTACCTCTCGCGTCAAAAGATGGGTCGAATAAGGCAGCGTTTTTACAACCGCGCCATTGGTCACGTTTTGGAAGCGATGCTCATACTCAAAGGAGACTTCGCTGTTATCTGGCCGCGTTACCCTCGCGAGATCGCCAAACTGGTCGTAATCGTATTTCACTCTGCGCCCGTCACCGGTGTACGCCTCCACGATGTGACCTGCTGCGTCGAAGTAAAAACCAAGCGAGTTTCCATTGGCCGCTTGAATGCGCCGCAATTCACCAAAATCAGGCTGGGAGGTATCAGTGTTATACTCGAAGGTGAGTAAGTTACCGCGATTGTCCTGCCAGCGGGTTAAAAACGGACGGTCCGCCGGAGCGCCGCCAAATGGTGAAAGTTGATACGTCCGCAGACTGCCGTCAGAACCATACAGCGTATAGGTCGAGTTGGTGCGGACCAAGTATTGCCGAAGCCGATTGGCAATGGAACCGATGCCCTGCTCCGAGTTGTTGTCGAGCATCGGATTTCGATTCGATGTCACCTTCCATAGATTGTTGGTCCCTTGGCGTTCGTACGCTAATGTCGAGCCGTCCATCTCCGCAGCATAAATGATGTTACTGTCCACACTGGTCGAGAGGAACGGCAAGTAGTTGATTTTCCAGCCTTGGCCGAATTGATTGTCAGCCAGATTTTGGGACGAATAATTGCGCCGCAATTGCAGTGGGAACGGTCCCGGCAACGTGAGGTCAACATCTTCGTGGTAAAATTCGCCGGTGAGGGGGGATACTGGATCGGCAACCGTGCCGGATTGCTTGTCATAAAAGTCCACATTTCCGGCATCGCCCCTATTATAGTCCGCCTGCACTAGCGAGCTGTACAAGTCGCCGGGAGAGCTTCCGCCGCTGGTGGAAATCAGGCCCAAATTCAGAGCCGACTGGCTGTGCAGGTTTTGCGTGTCGGTCGTGAGGTAATAATCATTGTCTGCTCCGCTGGCGATGTTGTTACGATCAAAGGAGAGCGTTGCGTCCGGGGCCAATGTTTTAGCGGCGGCACTCAACAAATCCCACAAGGTGTAATAATCGCCGTTGGCGTCCTGACGGACTTGAATGTTCCCGGCATTAGCGGCACCCAACGCTCCAGCGTCAATGTAGTCCCCATAAGCACCATTAAGGTTCTGTCCAATTAGCGCCGTGGTATGCCCCCAACCCAAGCCCAGGAATGCCAACCCTCGAAAGCTGCCCGACGAATTGGTGATCGGACCGGGCGTAATGAATCCGACGGTTCGGCCCCGGTCATTCGGCTCGGTAAAGAGATCCACCACTGCCGGCCACACGTCATATTGGTTTAGCGGTTTGCCTTGATAAGATACCGCGCCTTCGGCGTCCGCGTTGAGAAGATTGAGGAAGATGACGCCACGATTACCATTGGTGGCTCGCGCTTGAGCCAGTTGCATCAACCTCACAGTGGACACCGCGTTGGTTTCGCGGAGAAAAACATTCAGCGTCTGGTGTTCTTCTGACGAAAGAGCGGTGACCAGGAGGACACTATTGTCGCGCCCGACTTCATCCCGCGTATGCCCGCTATCAAGCCGGACGGTGTAGTTGCCAACGCTGGTGGCGTCATAGAAAAACATATCCAGAGCAGGCCGCGTAAAATCCGGCTGGCCGGTTACTTTTCCATTGCCGTCGCGCGTCGCGGAAAACTTCGCCAAACCCATGCCCAAGGTGCTCAAGTTCTGCATTTTAGTAATGTCATTGATCCATTGGTTGACGCGGCTGGATCGCTCAAAATAACTTTGGCCCATCAAATACACGAGCGTTCCATTATAGATGTCGGCATTCGGAGTGCCGCCGGAGTTGAGGACACTTTCATGCTGCCACAGTTCGCGCGCATGAACATCCAACATGCGCTTGGTGACCCGGCCAGGCGCGAAGCAGATACCCACTAAATCTCCCTTGTTTATCGGACGCTCTTGGGCGAACACGCGGGTTTCAACCAAATCGAGGAAGGCGTAATTGGCCGGGACTGGTGTCTCTGGCGTTACCGCCCGATGCTCCCGGACGATGAGTCGGATGGCCAACTCATCGTCGGTGCTATCCAGTGTCAGCGTCAATTGCTGTCGTTGGAGCAAATCAGCGTCGCTAAAATTACCGACGCTGTTTGTGTTCAACCCAAACGCGCCAAGGTTCAATTGCAACTGATGCCCGCCCCCGCTTTGAACGTGGGTGATGTAAAACTTGCGGTCGTTCAGATCGGCCATGCGCAGAGGCGGTGTCGTGATTCGCTTCAGCGGATTGGCCTTGCTGTAAACTTCGACCGCCACCGTGTTGAAGATATTGGTAAGCGCCGGAGAAATGTTGGTGATTCCGGTTGAAGTCAGATTCTCAATCGCGGTGAACGTGTTGGTCACTTGCGTCGGTTGCGGAAAGTCCTCCCACCGCGAGCGATATTGCGGACGATTGCGCCAACGCATTCCCACATCTTCTGCCGAAAGTCCGGGCGCAGTTTGTTGGATCGAGCTTTCCAACCAGCGAGGATAGATGTACCCGAACGTTTGGTCAGTCGGCGACGCGAAGGCCATGAGGTTGGTGTTGCCCATGATGTAATCCCGCACCCATGAAAAAGCATCGGGATAGCTGGACGACAACACGTCACGCAAATCCATGCCTTCGATGACTTCGTAGTCTTTAAGCCAGGGAAACAGATGCACCCATCGTCCATTCACATACGCTGCTACCCACGGATAATTGACGCCAATCAGACTGTTGGCCGTATAAACCTTGTCGAAAGCATCACGTCCAAATGGCAGGCGCATCTTTAACAAACGGCTCAATCGGTCATCCAGCATCTTGACGCCTTGTGATGGGGCAAACACGTACGCGGCTGGAACGTTCGCCGCGCGCAGCATATAAATTAACAACTCACATTGTTCAATAGGCGAGCCTTGGCCTTCCAAATAAACTCCCAATGCGCTTCGGTTGACACCCCCCAAGTTCACCGCCTGTTCGGATTGCGGGCCGTCGTCGTTCAAGCCGATGGGGTCGGTCAATTCAATTTCGTTCTGAACATAATTGGCGATGGCGATGGGGTCGCGGCGCAGATCGTTGACCAGTTGATCCAGCAACGGATGTCGGCGCAATTCCGGGCTTTGATTCAGGTTGGTGTAACTCAACGCTCCCGAGGATAATTGATTGGTCAGATTCGCCTTGACCATCAATAGTTCCTCCGGCGATTTGCCGTCGTAGGCCGGTGGCAAAGGTATTCTTTCAAAATGAGGCTGATCCACGAAGTTAGCTCGCCACGAGGGTCGTGGTTCAAATTCCATTGTGTACAACCGGCTCGCCGCCGCACTTCCGCCGGATGTGACCACCATCGGCGTGGCCCCGAGATACCCAGTTGCTTCGACGAGATAATAATAAGCCTTGGCCGTCTCACTGGCTTCATGGGTCAATACGTAAGAGCCGTCTGTTACGACACCCCATGTCAATTGTGGCGTATGCCGCAGAGTGGTTTTCAGGCCGAACCCCTCAACCGTCTTCTCGAAATCACCATTGGCATAGTTGGTCCAATTGTTGGCGTCATTGGGATTGGGGACTGGCATCAGAATTTCTCCCGCGTATGCGCCGTTGGTGCGGTTATAGACCGCGATACGGATTGGAGTATAAGCCGGTGCCGGGTCACCGGCGTAAACCCCGACGCTATATCTCTGGCCAATAAAAAGCGGTGAACCGCCATGCCCGCCCCCAAAGGCAACAATTGGGTTGTTGCACGCAAGTCGGTTGGTGATGTTAGTCTGTGAAAGGCCGAGGTAATTGTTAAACCAATCGAAGTGATAGACAACGTTGGTCCAAGCACGATTCACAAAGTTCGTTGCCAGCGAACCATTAACGTCGTCATACGTGACGCCAACCTCCCCGTCCAGCGGTATCACCGAACTGATGCCGTCCCATGTGTAGTCATCCAAGACAAAAGCGGGATGTGGTTCAGCGCGAAAATAGCGGGCGTCCACCTGAGCGATGCGGTCATTGTCGGGAAGGGCGCTGATGATGGTGACAGCAGCCTGATTGTTCACTCCCGCGACATAGCTGGCGTTGGTCTGTAACGTCACGACCACCGAACGCGCATTATCAAACACTCCGTCATTGATGGGAATAATGGGGACGTTGGTCACGGTTTGCCCAATGGCAAACGTAACGCTGCCTGGCAAACTTTGATAATGTGTGCCCGCCACAGCGGTGCCCGTGACTTGATATTGAGCCGTTACGGAGCGGCTTAGGTTACCCGCGCGTTTGAACGTGATGACTCCGGGAATGGTTCCTTGCTCCCACGCTGTTCCGGTGGCCGTGGTGACGTTCACTAGGGGATAATCATCCAGCAGATTTACCGACAGGCTGCCCGGATTCCCAATGTCGTACACACCGGAGTCCAAAGTGATCGTGAGGTTTTCAACGCCCTCTACCAGACTATCATTGAGCACATTCAATGGCAGGGTCACGTATCCTGGTGGGCCTCCGGTAATAACGGCACTGGCAGGGAACGTGAAATCTGTTCCGCTCGTGGCTGTGCCGCTGATGTGAAAATTGATGGACTTATTTGTGCCTGACGTAAAATAGGTATCCCGCGAAAAAAAGACGGACATGTTTGATCCCTCATTAAGCTGATTGGTCGCGGCCAAAACGGTTACGGTCGGATAATCATCCAGAATCGTCACTGTTGTGTTGGTCCATGCTGGATCAACATGGTAAATGCCGCTGGTCAACCGCACGGTCAGGGTTTCATTTCCTTCTTTTAGTGAATCTGGCAGAGCCGTGATGGTGAAATCGGCATGGTCGCTACCTTGTGGAATCGTCACCGAACCACTCAAACTCGGACTGGCAGTCTAATCTGAGCCGGATGTTGCCGAACCGCTGACGACATAGTTAACCGTTCTGCCTTGGGTCACGCTGACATCGCGCAGGATGCGAATTGTAGTTGTATTGGCCCCAGATTGACCGCCTTCAACCAATTGCGTGCCGCTGTAATAATTTCCCCCGGAGTAAACCGCGACATACATGGTGGAGTCGTCGTCCAGAAGCGTAACCGTTGCATCCTGGATGGAACTGGTGTCCACTAATCCGCCGCCAATGCTTATGGTTGCCGTACGGTCATATTGCAAGGTACTGTTTTGAACGAATGGGATTGAAAAGTTCGCCGTAAAGACATTGGCCGGGAAATTGACGCATTCTACGCCGTCCTGCCAGTTGGCTGGCAGGTCTGAGGCCGAGATTTGATATGTGCCGCTGGGACTCAAAATCAAACAGACACTTGACGCTTGGTTGGGGAACCAATCACAAGTAAAAGTGCAACTTGTAGTGATTGGATACCGCTCGACAGTTCCAACAATCGTGCCGCCTTCTGCGGCAGAATAGGATGCAGAAGTAAAGCGGTACGCCGTCTGTTGACCAGCGTGCGCCGACAATGCAATAGCCGCCAAGAATGCGGTTGCCACCTTAGTCAAAACACGGAAGTAACATCTTTTAGAATGCTGACAGTTCATAACTTTATCCCTTCTTCTGAGCCGTTTACTGCAAAAGCGTGCCGTTCAAAGGACTGTCAATGGTGAGCGTTAAAATCCCCACGGACGGATTGAGGGGCTGTGCATCTTGCCACTCTGGAATCCCATCCCCATCTTGGTCGGCACCGACGAGAACGCGAAAATATCCATAGGGCCAGTCTCCAGCGTTAATGTTGAAATTTGTTTCGCCTACGCTCCCTATTCCCAATACTTGCCAAGGATAATTTTGTGCATCCCCTAAAACCGGTGTCCAGAATAAAGTGTAATTCGTCGTCATCGCCCCATTAGTAATGACAACGCTGAACTGATTGCTTCCAAGAGAACTGATTCTTAATACCGGTTGGGGCACGTCGGCAAAAGCTTCCAAAGCCAAAATGGCGGTCGTTGCTATAACGAACAAAGACGTAAGCCCGATCCAGTGTTTCTTTATGGTTTTCATGGTTCGTGTTGGTTAGCTCTAATAAATGCCAAGTTTTCCGATGAATTACCTTGCAGGTCTTCAACCTGCAACTTGAAATCCGTCCGCCCGCAGGTCTTCAATAATTGTCTGCTGTTTGTTGAGAGGGACAGAGATTCTTTCGCGCGCCTTCACAGTTTTCATCTGCAAACCACAACGGCGGCGAAGCCAATTCAAAGCCCTTTCATTTTGTGGCTCGAATGCCAGAGCTTGAGACGTGTTAATCACAATCACGTCTGGATTCAGTTCTGCACAGAATTCGGTCGGAATGGTTTTATATCCCGAAACCTCATTCATCCGCTTTACCAATCCGGCGTAAATCTGATGCTTGATTTCAGGCCAACGTGACAACTCGCCGCCATCAGAACGGGAACTGCTTGTTTGTCGGAGTTTCATGTCGTTGGTCCTGATGGAGCTATTCCACCATAGTGAAATGCGCTGTCAAACTCATTTTCCTGTAATCCTGCTCGGTGGATCGAAACGCACAAATACTTTGCGAGCGGGTGATTTTGCTTCTTCGGCGAGAGCGCGAGCGCCGCAAGCTGTCTAAATACTTCGTTGCCCAGGAATCGGGTCTGTCGCCACAAATGATTGCGTATGTGGAAAATGGGGAACGGAACCCCACTCTGGAAACGGTTTTGAAAATAGCCGCCGCACTGAACGTTGATTTGGCTCAGGTCATTACGAGAGCGCGCAGGGAAATCTCGAAGACCAAATGAACATCGAGTGAATCGTTTGCGGATCGGCGTATGAGTCTCAATTGGGATTTGAGCCGTCCCATTCCGTCGAAAGTTGATGGGCAATTCCACTGCGTTGCCAATGCAGCATTGGTGATTCGTGCATGGAACCTCAAAATGCGTGCAACGATGTCCCTTCCCACGCGACTGCTCTTCTAAGCAATCATAGATCGCGGGTTTTGAAACGCGGTCTGTGTAAGTTTTTGACAAGCCGGTTTTCATTCCAATTGCCAATCACCGGGGCAATTCTATTCGGGCCACCAAATTATGCAACAGGTATTGTGACCTGAATCGAACATTTTGTGGAGGGTTGCCTTGTTACGGTTTTGGCATCAAAAAGACTTCACTACCCTTGAATCTTATCGGCGCGCAGGTTCGGAAGTTGCGTGATGGCAAAGGTTGGACGCAATACGATTTTGCCGCGCAATTGCAGCTTTTTGGTTGGGATGTCAGCAGGGAGTCTCTCGCAAAATTGGAGACTCAAAAGCGCCGAGTTCCCGATGGAGAACTTTTCATTTTGGCAAAAGTTTTAGGTGCGCGGACAGATGATTTATTTCCGCCCAATGTAAACATCAAAAAATTTGGCCCGGCTTTTCGCATGAGACTCTCGCGCAATCGAGTCAGGGAAAAATAATTTTGTGGCACTCTGGTGCCGTTGCGAATTTTGATGCTCTTCAAATAGTTGCTCCGCATTTTGGTTCCGAATCAATAAGCGTTGCAAAACAACGACTTTGTGTATGACCGTCACCCAGTTGTGTATCAGGATCACAATTCGACCCATCCGAATGCGGCTCGCTATTTGGTCAGGCATTTGAGAATCTAAACGGAGATGGATCGGCGCAACGAAACGAGGAAGCCATGCAGCAGAGACATGGGTGTCTAATGCCAGAACGGAAACCGCCGCAGATGCGGTTAATTTAATGCCACTCGTGATGGGTGGGCGGTTCAAGAAATGGAACGGGCCGCGGCGAAGGGGAAATGGTGGCAGAAAACCTGTAGAGCCGAGCAATCCACCCGCTTGTCACGACGGCCTGCGAAGTGTAATTCTCAGCGATTGGCAAGCCATCTCGCAAATCTCCCACTCGTTTGTGGACGGTTCTCCAGGGGAAATTGATCTCGGACGTTTTACTGCGCCCGCATTTGGAGCATCTGCGGATTCCTTCATCGGAGCTACAGATGGCTTCAAATGTTTCAAAACGATGCTATCAGGAAAAAATGATTTCCACGAAACACCAAGCACCCTCGCGAAAAAGACGATTTGAAAATCAGTGACAGCACAACGTTGCGTTTCAATGCTGGCAATGATGTCGCGCGTGATAGGAATGCCCGCCTTTTTGAACATCTCGGCCAACCGATGCTGCGTCCAGCCGCGTTTCTCGCGGGCCAGGCGAATCTGCGGACCAGTGAGATTCCTTTCAGATTGCACGACGGTTGCGACCTTTCAGTAAAGGCGTGTTTTTCAGTCGCGGTTTTCTCATCCGAAAACCTGCCGCCATCGGGAGAACCATTTTGCGATTGTGCCGTTAGCCTCCAATGGTGGAAGTGTCGCCCGGCGAAAGCCGCGTTCACAATGAACCAGCACACATTCATGATCGCGTAGTTTTCGGAGTTCGTACGGTTTGATCTTGTGTTCTTCGGTTTCTGAATAATTAACACTCCGCTTGCCGGCGCTTGAACCCCACGAACGCTTAACGACACGTTTCTTGCCAAGAAAATCTGCCGCTTGAACCGCATCGGCCTCATCGGCGGAACGGAATATCATCCGGTTGCGCAGATTCAACGTCAGCACTTTTGATTTGTCCTGGCCAAGTGGTGGAACAAGCGACGTGGTGGACTGTGCGGCGGCAACGATGGTTGCGCCCGCTTCACGGATCACGTCCACGCAGTTGTAATCGCTTGTCCCGTCCTCGCTGGCGGTCATGAACCGTTGCGCTTCGTCTGCCCAAAGGATGAGCAAATTATCACTGCTGCGTCCGATTTTGCCTTTGTCAAAGCGGCGTAGGGCGTGGTTGTAATACAACAATTTCAGGAACGTGTTCACGTAGCGGCGTTCGGTTTGAAACTTTTGCGGCATCGTGACGAGGATGATTTTGCCTTCGTCAATGGCGGAAAAATCAAAAGTGCTTTCCTTTGGGCAAAATACCTCGGCGATTTTTGGCGTCAGAAAAAATTGCAGATAATTTCCGATGGTTTCGCGGACACCTCCGAGTTGCTCTGCGGGCTGTTCGAGGAAACGGTGAACGAAATGATCGTGCAAGACACGGCGACGCGGCGTTTGTAAATCGAAATTCTTCAGGTTCTCCAGTTCCTCGTCGAGTCGGCTTTTATTGGAAAGGATTTCAAACGCGCCGGATAAAGTCACTGGCAGGTGCAATTCAGCGAGCAACTCCAGCGCGTGGGCAGTGTGAGTTTGTGCCTGGCTCTTGAAAAAGCCCTTGTCACCGCCTTGGCCGAGACTCGTTGCCGCATCCACGATAAATTTCGCGTACGTGGAAAACGGGATGCTACGGTCGCCCGTGAGGTTGAACCGATGTGGTGGTTTCCATTGCTCACCGACTTCGCTGGTGCGGATTTGCAAATGAATCAAATCCTTTTCGCGCTCATAGTGTCGAGCCATCGCCGAAAGTGTTTCCCAATAGACACCTTTTTCATCAATGCACAGGCCGCCCCATTTTTCTTCATTTTGGAAAACCTGGTGTGCGAGCTGGTTGATGCCAGAAGATGTTTTGCCAGAGCCGGTGTCGCCTGTGATGAGCCAGCCACGACAAAATTGGTTTCGTTTCCACGTCAAACCACCAAGTTGGGCGACGTGCCGCTTGCGTGATAACAATAACCGCACTGAAATGATCGCCAGCAAAATCCCATAGCCGAGCGCAAAAGCGCGCAGCGATTTGGATAGATGCGAATAATCGAGTATCGGCGGAAAGAGAAACAAATCGGGTTTCATAAAAACTTTCCAATCAGGAAACCGGCCAATGCCGCAGCGATTGCGGCGAAGGCCGCAGTAGGCAAGTTCACCGCTTGCGCCTGGTTCTGAGCCTTATCTTTCATAAGGGTTGCGACATCCATCAGCACGCCGATGTCCGTGCGCAGCTCGTCGAGTGAGGGCATTTGTCGGCGGCGGATTTCATCCCAATGGCTTTGATGGATGCGGAACAGATCCAGCAATAGAAGAATCGTATCGTCGTCCTTGATTTTATTTTGCTCACGCCACTTGGAAAGTGCCTGCAAAAAATCCTCATCGAAGTCGGGCGGTGTCTCTTTGTCGGTCGCGCTCATGGCTCATGATTTTGCAGGCAACAATAATTCAGCCGCCGATTCGATTTCGGCATAAAGCTTTCGCTGCCACGTTTGCAGGCGCTGGCGATCCAGAAAATGCAGTTGCCCATCCGCGACGGCGGCGGTGATGGTTAGATTTTTATGGCTCAGTTCCTCGACAAGCCAGGGCTGCATTTTGGCCATCGTGATTTCCTTCGCACCAAGTTCCTTCAAAAGCCGTTTCCGAATCACGGATTGGTCGTAAAGTGTGAAAGTGTCGTTGTGAACCTTGTTGCGCAGCACAACGTAGCCACAGGTGCTTTTCAGGCTGTCCACGATGCGTTGAAGCTGGTCAATGCTATCGGCCTCCTGGTTGACGGGCATGATAAGCGTGAGCGCGGCGGATGCGGCGTTTAACGCCGACTGCAAGTCAATCTCGTCAAAATAATCGAAGAACACCTCGGTTGAGGCCGCGCGACAATCCACCACAACGAGATCGGTTTTGTCCAAAGCGCGAATCATGGCATCCAGCCCACGCGGTTGTACCAGATCGAGAAATTCCGCTTCGCTGTGGAATCGCTTCAGCGTGGAATTTTCGTTATCACAGTCGCACGCAATGAACGGGACGTTTTTGTCCTTGAGGAATTGGATGAAGTTGACAGCGAAGAAGCTTTTGCCGACCCCGCCCTTGCCGTTCAGAATTAAATTGAGGCGTTTCATATTTGTTCGTCAGGTTTTAAGAGTTCCACCTTCGCAATGCGTGGGCCGCGCGGCTTCACCGGCTCAATAACAGTCGAATTTGCATCCGGCCGCATTGCGGGTGCAGGAGGAATTGATGGCGCGGTCTGGAGCGCAGGTGAATTTGATGGTTGTTTCCGCCGGCGGTTTCCCTTCGGTTGGGAAAGAGTCCGCACAAATTCATTCACCATCGTGCGGCTTGTCTTGACACCATAGCGGGTGAGCAATTCAGCAATCGCCTCGCATGACGCGCCCTTTTCCCGTAATTCAACAATTACGTCACGGCACGGCTGTAAATTCTGGAAGCGTGGACGGCGGCGCGGTTCAAACTGCGCGACCGCCTGTCGAATGAGATTTGTGTCAGGGCTGGGCATTTGACTGGAATGTGATGGGTTGCCGCCCGGCGACTGTTTCGGTGACGGCGGCAGACAGCCGACGGAATTTCGTCGCAAGTTTCTCGGATGAGAATCCGGCGAATGGCGGCAAGCTGCCGGTCAACTTCCCGGCAACTGCCGGGAGCATTCGCGGTAATGAAATTGGAAATCCCGCTGAACACTCGACGGAATCGTCGCCGCCAATCCAATGGACAACCGGGCGGAGTGCCGGTGGAAATGCGGCGGCATTGCCGACTGATAATCGCCGGAATTTCACCGGCGGCAGAATCCGTCGTTGACGACGGGGTAACGCGTGCCCTTCCTTAAACGGATTGAGATACATGTTGCCTCCGTTGTTCCAGCAATTCGTCTCGCCAGTTCTTTAACTGGCTGGAAACAATTTCAACATGGTTGGTTTGCTCGATTGCCCGCGCCTCGATATGTGCTGCGTACCTGTCTCCCAATTCGGTTTGGGGCAATTGGGTCACGGAGTGAGCTGACTGTTCATTGATGCGTTGATCGAGCATTTTGAGGACTTCAATTGCCGTTCGTAATTCGGCGGTGGTGGGAGTCATCACAATTCAGAAGATGTTGCGTCCAGTTTCCGCTTTTGGCGTCGGAGACATGAACTGGTTTGTTTTCATGCCTGACAGTAAAGCAATTCCCGCCGGTCTCTTTGTGCAATGGGTTGCACAACATGAAGCCTCGGTTTTGGCAGACTCCTCCTGTGGTCACGGCCAAAACCCAATACAACCTGAAGAACGCGAAGGAGTACTTCCAAGAGCATCTTTGCGTCGGGGACTATTACAATGAAGGGGAGCGAGTATATGGCGAATGGATTGGTGCTGGCGCACAACGGCTTGGTTTGTCGGGTGTCGTTGGCGCAGAAGCATTCTTGCGACTATGTGAAAATCGTCATCCAGTATCAGGTGAGATTTTGACGCAGAAGGTGAACACAACACGAACGGACAAGGCCGGGGATACCGTGGCGAATCGTAGGATTTTTTACGACTTCACTTTCTCACCACCGAAATCAGTTTCCATCGCAGCAATGGTTGCCGGCGATGAACGGATTTTGGATGCGCACACAGTCGCCGTCCGGTCCGCTTTGAGGGAATTTGAGGCATTCGCTGCGACGCGCGTTCGCATGGGAAAGGCAGATCGTGATCGGATAACCGGCAATTTTGTCACCGCCCAATTCACGCACGATACGTCGCGGGCTTTAGACCCGCACCTGCACACACACTGCATCGTCTTCAATGCGACGTTTGATGCTGTCGAAAACCGCTGGAAGGCGCTGCAAAATTACGAACTGCTGCGAGCGCGAAAATTCGTCGAGAATGTCTATTACCATGAGCTTGCCCGCAAGTTGCGGAGTTTCGGCTATGGGATTCGTAATCAGGCGCGTGGGGATTTTGAAATTGAGGGCATTTCGGAAGCGATCTGTGAACGGTTTTCCAAGCGCCACGTCGAGATTGATAAAGCCATTAAAAAGCTCCTGACAGAAAACCCCGATTACGTAGGTGGGGACATAATGAAGATGCGCCGATTGATCGCCACGGCGGAGCGGGCGCGGAAGCAAAAGGAACTAAGCCAGGATGAAAAACAGTCTTTGTGGCAGGGGCAGTTGACCGAAGGCGAACGTGCCGGTCTGCGACAACTGACAACTCATTCGGAACGGAGCAAAGAGAATTGCGCAAATATGGCCGAAGCGGTCCAATGGGCGGAAGATCATTTGTTTGATCGCAATTCAATCGCCCTGGAATGCCAATTGTGGCAGGGAGCGTTGGAGCGTGGTCGGGGCGCGAATTTCTCTGTTGTTGAACTGAAGGAATTCACGCGCCAACGGCCTTACATTCGGAATGCGGACCGCCCCGCAGAAGTGACTTTGCGGAGTGTGTTGTTGCGCGAACTGGAAATCGTTCAAACCGTCAAGAAGGGGGTAAGCGACTGTCGGCCACTGGTGGAACATCCCGTTACGACCAATCCCAAATTGGATGAGGAACAACGCCTGGCACTGGAAGCGTTACTGCGTTCCATCAATGCCGTTTCGTTGTTCCGCGGCGGCGCGGGGACGGGCAAAAGTTTCGTGCTGCGCGAGTTGGTTGAACAAGTCCAGCAGTCCGGGAGGCACGTAATCGTGCTCGCGCCGCAACGTCAGCAAGTGGTGGACATGGAGAAAGCGGGATTTCCATCGCCGACAACTGTGACGAATTTTCTGCTTAAACATGAGTTGGCCGAAGGCGCAGTCATTGTCGTGGATGAGGCCGGGCAAATCGGCGGTCGCCAGATGGCCGAATTGCTGAGGCTGGCGCGAGAACGCAAGGCGCGGGTGGTTTTGTCTGGTGACACCCGTCAGCATGGAGCGGTGGAGGCATCCGATGCGCTATTGGCGATTGAACGGTATTCAGGCGTCGAGCCGGTGGAATTGCATACAATTCGCCGCCAAGACCCGGCGCGCGGGCGTGACCAAAAGGAACGGACGCACATCAAACAATACCGCAAGGCCGTGGAAGTCGCTGCCGCTGGCAAATTGGACGAATCGTTTGAACGGCTGGACAAAATGGGTGCGGTCGTTTCCTGTGGTTTGGCCGACCAGTCTGACAAACTGGCGGATGAATACGTGCGGCTGACGGAAGAAAACGCTTCCGCCGTCGTGGTGTCGCAGACTTGGGCGGAAGTGCGTCGGATCAATGAGCGAGTGCGCGATGCCCTCAAATCAAAGGGTTTGCTCGGCGCAAATGACGTGACGGTTCAGGCATTGGACAAACTCGATTTGACCAATGCACAAAAGCGCGACCAGCGGTTTTACCCACAAGATGCGGTGATTGTCTTCAATCAGAAAGTGCGTCAGACCGAATCAGGGATGCGCGGGACATTGATGGGCATCGTCAAAGCCGGTGTGCTCGTCGAGGTCAATGGTCAATGCGTCACCGTTTCCAACAAGGTGCTGGACAAAATCACGGTTTGCCAGACCCGCGAAATAGCGGTGGCGCAAGGTGACAAACTGCACTTGAAAGCCAACCGCAAACTGGCCTCCGGTGCGTGTGTCACCAATGGAGAATTGGTCGCCGTCAAATCCATTCAGGTAAATGGCAACATTGAACTGACGGACGGACGGATACTGGACAAAAGTTTTCGCGAGTTCCTGCCTGGCTATGCCGTCACGTCCTACGGTTCGCAGGGCAAAACGGTGGATTTCGTTCTCTTTTCCGACTCCACCATCAAGGCCGCAACCAATGCTCAACAATGGTATGTCACCATTTCGCGCGGCCGGCGTGGCGTCCGCATCTTCACGCCGGATAAGGAACAATTGCGCGAAAACCTCGCGCGTTCCGGCCACAGACCGCTGGCTCTGGAGTTGGCCGGTGGCGGCTTGCCTCCGCACAATAGCAACCTGCTTTGGAAACGGCTGCACGGTTACATGCTGCGCTTTGGGCGACGCGCAGCCGATAAATTCTGCCGATTGAAGCAATCCCGTCGGCATTCTCAACCACAACAAATGTATGAGCGCCAAATCAACCGAGTGTTATACCACTGATTCGCACGCCCGCTGTCTCCGCGTGGAAATCTCCGCAACACAATCCTTGCTGCTGCCACTGGACCAGTTTGCATTTTCTGAGCTGGTCGGTGACGGCAAGGAACAGAAGCTGCGATTGGTTTTCGCCACTCATGAAGTTTTGGTTTTGGGGCACACGTTGCGTCGGATCGAAACAGCCATGCAGCGAATGGAGTTGTCTTCCGTGATGCAACTGCCGGAGAAATTCCAGTCGCTCATTGGCGAGAACCAGCCGAAGATTCGGGGAATTGTTATCACGGAAATTCAGCCTGGCAATGCCAACACGTCGGCACTGAATTGAGTTCGGCAGAACGAATTTAGCGCGTCCGCTCCACACGCCAGAAATATGATGGCGCATTCGTCGGTGCTTCAATGGTCAAAACCTCAACGACGGAAGCGGCGCTGCTGCCGCTCGGAATGACAAACTCTGGCGTGAAATCAGTAAATGGAACGTGCAACGCTGGTGAGCCTTGAAGTTTGAAAGCCGCACCCGGTGTTGCATTCCAAATGATGTCCCACAAATCGCCGCCGCGTGGTTGAATGTTGCATTTGAAGCGTGCTGGGGAGATTGAAATTGGCGCAGCGGTGACCGCCGTGTCGGGCTGGGTTTCGTACGCCCACCCGAGCACATATCCACCTGTACCACCCCAGCCGTAACCGACTTCCTTTCGAAAATCGCAATGGATATAACCATAGTGTCTGTTTGTGCCTATCAAGAATTCGATGGCGATCACGCATTCTTTCGCGGCGAAATCGCCGAAAACGACCGGAGGATCTCCAGGAAATCCCCCGGCAAGCATCCCGAACATGCCGCTGTAGTGGTCGCTGAGAAAAGGCACAGAGTCGTCTGGAGAACGATTGGTCGTGCCTGTGTGCCAGATGTAGGTGTTAGTATTCAACGTCGTGACCAGATTGCTGCCGATGACAGTGCCGAGGGGCAACGCCCCAGTCCCGCCGTAAATGTTGGTCGTCCATGGATAGAAATCCCGTCGAATGATGATTCGGCTCGGATGATCGAAATAGAGGGTAGCTCCACCGGAATACGCTAGAATTCGAGCGTCAACCTGCCCGTCGAGATTGAAATCAACAGCGACGATGTTCAATTCATCATAAGAACCAATCAACAGCGGCGGCTCTAGCTTCGTCACTTGGATACCAGCAAGGCTGACAACTGCTGATGCGGCAAATAACAAAGCGAAAATAAAAACAGAGACGCATCGCATCATACACGCACACAAATGATTTTCGTTCTCAGCAAGTGAGGGTAATGCCACATCGTTGAGTGAGCAAATGACAATTCCGTGAAGTTTACGTGATCGTGACGCACGAATTGCTCTTGACGAACACCCCATTAGATCGAGGATTTTTGCTGAAGAGCGCGCATTAAATCACACACTGGCGGGCCGTTCCGAATCCGAAAGTGGAACGGAGCGGTCGCAAGTCTGCGAGCGTGCGCGGAGTGGAAAGCGGATTCGGAATGGACGGCTAGTGCGTCACCGCATAGGTTTTTCCTTCGGTCGTTTTGTCTGTCCGCTTTCGAGTGCCCGCAGAAAGCGGACAGTCAAAACAACCCGTCGAGTCAGGCAAGATTACCGACCCTCACGATAGCCTCATTGATACCCCGCACAACGCGCTGAATGTAGGCTTTGTCTCTTGAACTGAGAACTTGGAGTTCGCCGGATGCGGTTGTCAGGCCGACGTGAAAATGCGTCCTGGCTGTAACCATCCACAGAATTGCTCCAACAATCATTCCGCCCGCCATTGACGTAAACGCCAATAGCGGCTTTCGCACATCACAATTTCCCGCTCGTTACCCGGCGTGCGATTTAACAATCGCCATGTTGATGCTTTGCACGATTCGTTCAATGTAACTTTTGTTCTTTGAAGTCAGTGCGTGAATTTCGCCCGATGCGCTTGAAAGGCCAACATGGTATTTGGTCTTTGCACTGATCATCCAGATAATCGCACCAAGAATCATCATTCCCGCAATCACGTAGGCACTGGCTGGTGCGGGAGCGTTTTCATTTATCGGCATGAATGCTGCCAGCAAGATCATCAGGCCAACTATGAGAAGCAAGATCGGCTTCACGAGTCGCGGCGGCGTGAACAACATTTTGACCGAAGTCACGTTACGCAACGCGTAGGTCGCGCCGCCTATTATTACCCGCACGGTGGTGACGGTGATTATTCCATCGGAATAAATCTGTTCTTCCGCCGTGCTTTGCTTCGATTCGATAATCGGCGGCTGTCCCGGCAGCGGTGGTGGCACAGGCCGTTGCTGCGGCGCACCGCAATGCGGACAGGCAACGGCCTCGGTGCTGATGGACTTGCCGCATTCTTTACAAGAAATTAGAGCCATAAAATATTGTCGTTTGTTGGCCGTCGTTCTCAGCTTTTTGCCACAGCCAATGATACAGCCTTTTTTTCGTATTCTTCAAGGCTCGGCAATTTCATTTTGGCCCGCTTTGCGTAAGCTCGGTGCACGGCGGCGGAATTGTGTCCCAAGGCTTCCTGGGCAAACCGTTCGGGATAGCCGCACGCTTTGGCCCGCTCTGCCCACGCATATCGGTAGCTGTGAAGCGAAATTCCTTCGATGCCAAGACCGCGACAACGCTGTTTGAATTCTGTTGCTCGATCACCGGCGCGAACCCGTGACAGGTAGGGAAACAAAAACCCTTCGCTGGCCAAGTCCTTCAATACGTTCAACGCACCTTCTCCCAAGTGCAGAATCACCGGCACGCTGGTCTTCTTGCGGGTAAAGCTGATGGTGTGGCTTTCCCAATCCACATCTTCGCCTCGCAAGCACGCGATGTCACCCTGACTGCCGCCAAGATACCAGCACAGCTCGTAGAAGATTTTGCGCTCCGGGTTTTTCTCGCGGCTGACAATGGCCTGATGCTCATCAAAGGTGATGGCACGTTTTTCCTTGAACTGAACCGCCGGCCACTGCCGTTTGGGAATGATGGAACGTGGCAGCCAGTTCATATCGAGTGCGAAATTATGGATTCGCCGTAAAAAGACATTCGTCGAAACTGTGCCCTTGTGCATCGCGTCCAAAAGGTGTTCCGCTTGGGTTCTAATCAGGACCAGAGAACGAATCAGATCAAACGCCTTGTCCTTCGTCGCAACATCCCACCGCTTTTTGGTGCTGCCTGATTTGGTCCGCCCCATTTCGTCCATGACGTGTTGCCACGTGCGTTTGACGAAATCCGGGTCACTATGCTGCAAATAAGCCTGAGCGATTTGTAAATTGATCGCCGGTTGCTGATTGGCCTCGTTGAGTGCGCTCAGGAGTCGCTTGGCTTCTGCGGGGTCAGAGGTGTTGAGACTGTTCCGTTTCTTCGCAATGGTGTCGAAGTAGTAGTAGATGCCGTTTTCACGGCGGTAGCTGCGGTAGCGTTGTTTCATGGCTCGTTTTGGTTACGAGCCTCCTCCAGAATTGTGCCGACTTGTTAGCGACTTCTGGCGGCCTGGTGGATGCCTTTTGACAGCCTTTCAACTGCCTAGTGCTTGGAGGATTCGTTCCACGCACAATTTCATACACACCGGGCCACTCAAATCGTCCAACTTGGCCTCTGCCAGCCACTTCAAATTGGAGGCGAGGGTCGGAATCGAACCGACGCATAAGGGTTTTGCAGACCCCTGCCTTACCACTTGGCTACCCCGCCCCAACGCCGTTTTAGATAGCCGATGAGCGCATCAACCGCAAGTCTCGTCTGCGGCCAAGACTCATGGCCACACGGACACACCAGCGCTTGGTCCCGGGAACAGAAACTGCCCTGCGGCAGATGGGCCAGATGCTGGCCAACCCCCGTCCTCTTGCGCTGAGATCGCATGCACGACAAGGGTAGCAGGTCGTCGCACCCGGCCGCACCGGGGTTCAAAGCTGCTGTATCGCCTCGTCCAGCGCCGCGAACAGTGCCCCCATGCTGGCCTCGGTTTCGTCGCCCATGTTGGAGATGCGAAAAGTCGTGCCCTTGATCTTGCCATAGCCGCCGTCAATCAGGAAGCCTCGTTCGCGGGCCAGCTTCTGCAGCTTGGGTACGTCCACCACCCGACCGCCCGGTTTGGCACCGTTATTGATGCAAGTGAGTGTGAAGGACTCGAATCCCGGCTCGGGGAACAAGGTGAAGCCGTGTTTGGCTGCCCAATCGCGGGTCATTTGGTTGGTGCGGCGGTGCCGGGCGTAGCGGTTGTCGAGCCCCTCGGCGAAAAACTCGTCCAACTTGGCGCTCAGGGCGAAGACGTGTGCGATGCTCGGCGTGCTGGGAGTCATGTTCTGCTCGGCGTTCTTCTGGAACTCGATGAAGTCGAAGTAGTAGCCGCGGTCTTTGGCCTTGGCGGCGCGTGCCAGCGCGGCGGGGGAGCAGACAAAAACCGCCATACCGGGTGGCAGCGCGAAGGCCTTTTGAGTGCCGGCCAGCATCACGTCAATCCCCAGGGCGTCGAATGCCAACGGGACGGCGGTCATTGAGCTGACCGTGTCCACGATGAACATCACGTCCGGGTACTTCGGTTTGAGGGCGGCGATTTCGGCCAAGGGGCTCATGACGCCGGTACTGGTCTCGTTGTGGATGAGGGTCAGGGCGTCGAACTGGCCGGTGGCCAGTTTCGCGTCCACTGCCTCGGCGCGGATGGGCGACCCCCACGGCACCTGGAGCGCCTCCGCCTCCTTGCCGCAGCGCTTGGACACATCGAACCACTTGTCCGAAAACGCGCCGCACATACAGTTGAGGACCTTTTTTTGCACCAGGTTGCGGATGGCTCCCTCCATAACGCCCCAGGCGCTGGAGGTGGACAGATACACCAATTGCTTGGTTCCCAGCAACGTCTGCAACTGGGGTTGGACCTTGGCGTAGAGGTCCTTGAAGCTCTGACTGCGGTGGCCAATCATCGGCGTGCAGAACGCCCTGAAGGTCCGCTCGCTGACTTCCACCGGCCCCGGGATGTGCAGTTTCAAATGTGCCATGACTTGAACGTGTTATTTGGTTGTGCCGCGCGCGGCGGCAGCCCCAGCTTTCCAAATACGTGTCCGGGACGCAAGCTGGCTCTGCCCAAAACCGTTCCCGGCGGGCTGCAATTCCGCTCGACGCGCCCGGGCCGGTGGGGCTACACTGACCGGCAGTGGTCAACAATCTTTTCAACACGATGAAGACAACAACCGCAAGCAATCTGAACCGAAACGTTCTCACACGTCGCCAGTTTATCCAACGTGCCTCCCTGGCTGCAGGAGTGGCTGGTTTGAGTTTCCCGTTCGTCGGCCGCGTGCTCGGCGCCAACGACCGCATCCGCGTCGCCTGCATCGGCGTCGGGGGCAAGGGAGACAGTGACAGCAGCGACGCCGCCAACTGCGGCGGGGAAATCGTCGCCATTTGCGATGTGGACCGGCGTACGCTGGACAAGAAGGGCCAGCAGTTCCCGCGGGCGCGCAAGTTTCAGGATTTCCGCCGCCTGTTGGATGAAATGGGCAAGGAGATTGACGCGGTGACGGTCTCGACGCCGGACCACACCCACGGCGTGGCCGCCATCCGCGCCATGAAGATGGGCAAACACTGTTTCTGCCAGAAGCCCCTGGTCCAAACCGTGGCTGAGGCGCGGATGATGCGGCAACTGGCCAACGAAAAGAAACTGGCCACGCAGATGGGCAATCAGGGCAGCGCCGAGAGCGGCCTGCGCCGCGCCGTGGAGGTCATCCAGGCCGGTGTCATCGGCAAGCCCCTGGAGCTGCACGTTTGGAGCAACCGGCCCATCTGGCCTCAGGGGCTGGAACGGCCCACCGGCAGCGACCCGGTGCCGGACTATCTGGATTGGGAAAGCTGGCTCGGTCCGGCCGCCTTCCGCCCGTACAAGAACGGTGTTTACCACACGTTCAACTGGCGCGGCTGGTACGACTTCGGCACCGGGGCTTTGGGTGACATGGCCTGCCACACTGTGAACATGCCTTTCCGCGCCCTCAAGCTGGGCTACCCGAACGTGGTCGAGTGCGAGCTGGCCTCCCGGGTGTATCCGGAGACGTTCCCCAAGACTTCCCGCATCCGCTTCGAGTTCCCCGAGCGCGAGGGCTTGCCACCACTCAAGTTCTGGTGGTACGACGGCAATCCGGGCGACCCGCTCAAGCCGCTGCGGCCGGACGCCGAGGTCACCAAAGAAATCATCCAAACCATGGGCACGTTGCCCGGCTCGGGCGCGCTCATCATCGGCGACAAGGGCAAGGTCTTCTCGCCGGACGATTACGGTGCCCGGTTCTTCGTGGCCATGAAAGGCCAGGATGAGCTGGTGCCCGGTGACAAGCACGAAGCCTGCAAGGCTGTGCCCCAAACCATCCCGCGCTCTCCTGGACACATGCAGGAGTGGTTCCGCATGATGAAAGACGGCACGCCCGCCTACTCGAACTTCGACATCGCCGCGTACTTGACCGAGATCATCCTGCTGGGCTGCGTGGCGCTGCGCGTCGGCGAGGGCCGCCGCATGGAATGGGACGGGCCGAACATGAACTCGAAGAACGTGCCCGAGGCCGCCCAATTTGTGCGCCGGCAAAACCGCAAAGGCTGGGACGCCTAGCCCCGCCCCCGCTGTTTTAACCGCACGCCAGTCGGCGCCACCGCCCGTCCACGGGCTGCCCGTTGCGCCGGCTGGCGTTGCTTTTGACCCCGGCTGCTAACACCAGCGGCCAGGACCGCCAACACGGGCGCGGCCTGGTGTCCTGCCATCCTCGGCGGCGCCGCCGCAAACCTGGCCGCCGGCCCATTCCGACCTGCAGCGCCCCCCGCGCTCAGGTCGTGAAGCTGACCACCTTGGGCTGAACCAGCCGCTCGAAGTCGGCGTAGGCGAGTTTGATGACCTCAACGTGCGACCCGGCGTTGAAGGCGATCTCCGGGTTCTCGCGTAGCGAGTCGGCGACAAACACCTCCATGCCGTAGAGGTTGCCGAACGGCGGCATGGCTCCCACCTCGCAATCCGGAAACCGCGCCTTGAAGGCCTCCTCCGAGGCGAACTTGACCTGTTCGGACCCCGTCAGTTCCCGCAGGTCCTGCAGGACAATACGGCGGTTGGCCGGCAGGACAGCCATCGCCATCTGGCCGTCCAGCTCCACGATCACCACCTTGGCCAGGGCCTTTCCGGGGATGTGCGCCGAAGCCGCCACTTCCTGAGCGGTGTAGGCCGCCGAGTGAATGATGCTGACGTATTTGACGCCGTTGGCGTCCAGGAACTCCTTGAGCTTCTTGACAGGCATAACAGTGATTCGGTTGTGGGTTCTGCTCATACCGTAAGCCGCTTCGGCAAATCTGCAAGCCCCGGTATCAGCTCCCCGGGCCTCGCCAGGCCGCTTCGTCGGCGGGCTGACCGGACGGGCGACCGCGCCGCTTCGGCCCGGACGCCTCGCCAGCGCCGCGCCCGCTGCCCCCCGTCAACATGCTGGTCAGCAACCGTGCACGGGGATTTGAAATTGTCCGGGCGGGCGGCGTGACGTAGCTTGGGAGCGATGTTTGATGCGCTCAGTAGCAAACTGCAGGAGGCGTTCCGCAACCTGCGCGGCCTGGGGCGGTTGTCCGAAAGCAACATGGCCGACTCCCTGCGCGAGGTCCGGCAGGCGCTGCTGGAAGCGGACGTGAATTTCAAGGTCGCCCGCGATTTCATCGAGCGGGTCAGGCAGAAATCCGTTGGGCTGGAGGTCCTGCCCAACATCCAGCCGGGGCAGCAGGTCATTAAGATCATTTACGACGAGCTGGTGGCGTTGCTGGGCGCGAGCCATGTGGGCCTCGACCTGAGCGGCCAGCCCAGTTGCCTGTTGCTGGTGGGCCTGCACGGCTCGGGCAAGACCACATCAGCCGGCAAACTGGCGCGTCTGCTCCACAAACAAGGCCGCCAGCCGCTCCTGGTCGCCGCTGACGTGTACCGCCCCGCGGCCATGGACCAACTGGAGACCCTCGGCAAGCAACTGGAACTACCCACCTTCGTCAAGCGCGGCGCTACCGACGTGCTGGAAATCGCCCGCGACGCCCTGGCCCACGCCCGTGCCACCAACCGCAACGTGCTGATCTTTGACACCGCAGGCCGGCTTCAGATTGACGAGCCGTTGGTCCAGGAATTGGTCCGACTCCGCGACCTGGTGCGCCCGCGGGAAATCTTGCTGGTGCTCGACGCCGCCACGGGCCAGGAGGCCGTCAGCGTGGCCACGCACTTCGACCAGGCCCTGCAGATCACCGGCGCAATCCTCACCAAGCTGGACGGCGACGCCCGCGGGGGCGCGGCCCTGAGCTTTCAGGCCGTGGTTGGCAAGCCCATCAAGTTCGTTGGCGTGGGCGAAAAGCTGGACGAGTTCGAGCCCTTCCACCCGGAGCGCATGGCCTCGCGCATTCTCGGGATGGGCGACGTAGTCAGTCTGGTGGAAAAGGCCGCCGAGGCGGTGGACCTGGACGACGCCAAGCGTCTGGAGGCCAAGATGCGCAAAGGCGAGTTCACGCTGGAGGATTTCCTGGACCAGTTGCGCCAGATGCGCAAGCTGGGGCCGCTGGAAAACCTGGTCAAACTGCTGCCGGGCGGCGACCAGGCCCTCCGTGGCGCAGACTTGTCCAGACAGGAGCGTGAGTTCCGCCACATGGAGGCCATGATCTGCGCCATGACCCCGCAGGAACGGCGCACCCCCTCCATCCTGAATGCCAGCCGCCGCCGCCGGATTGCCGCCGGCAGCGGCGTCAGCGTGGCCGAGCTGAACAACCTCCTCAACCGCTTTGCCCAACTGCAGCACATGATGAAGAAGATGGGCAAGTTCCAAAAAATGATGGCCCGCATGGGCGGCGGCCTGCCAGGCATGTTCCCGCGCTGACCCGGCTCGGTTGTCTCGACACGGTCGTGCCGCGCGCCGGACGCGACGTCCAACAGCACCGCCCGGCTCGGCCATGCCACAGGAGCAAACCTTGACGCAAGTCAAGGCTGACATTCCCGTTCTTTGCGATTGTGTGCTGGCGGCAAACGCCTGCAAGCACGCTCATGACCAACGCCATTGAAACCATGATGGCCGAGCACCGGCTGATCGTCAGGGTGCTCGGTGGCCTGCACACTCTGGCCAGCAGACTCCGTCAAGGGCAACCTGTCCCGCGCGAGGACGTGGCCCGGTTTGCCCGCTTTTTCCGCGAGTTTGCTGACCGGGCTCACCACGCCAAGGAAGAGGACCGCCTGTTCGGGAAACTGATCGAAAGCGGCTTCTCGCCCCAATACGGGCCGGTCGCCGTAATGCTGGCCGAGCATACTGCCGGCCGTCAACACGTCCGCGCCCTGGCCCAAGCGGGGGAGGGCTGTGGCCCGCTCACGCCCGACGAGACAGCCCAAGTGATCCATCACGCCGAACAGTTTGTGCCGCTCCTGATGGACCACATCCGCAAGGAAGACCACATCCTTTACCCCATGGCCCAAGAGGCCCTGTCAGCCAAACAACTGGCAAACTTGGACGCCGAATGCGACGCGTTCGACCGCCAAATCCAGGACTCCGGGCAACTGCAGCAGTTGAAAGACCTGGCGGCCGAGTTGATTCGCGCCTATCCGGCCGACCCGGCTAGGTTCGGTGCTGCAGATTAGGCCGCTCGCCGGACGCGTGGTCAACCTGCTACGAAGACACCAGAAACCAGCCGACCACCCCTCAAGAGCTTATGGAACAGCATCCCCGATCAAAAACCTCTCACGCCCTGGCAGCCGGCGGCAAGGTCTCGCTTGCCGAGCTGGTCAGCTACCAAAGCGGCGCCGTCGTCAGCCGTGAAATCCTCAAAAAGCCCACCGGCACGGTCACCGTGTTTGCCTTCGACCAGGGCCAGGGGCTGAGCGAGCACACCGCACCCTTCGATGCACTGGTGCTGGTTTTGGAAGGCGAGGTCGAGATTCGCATCGCTGGCCAACCGCACCGCCTCGGCAGCGGTGAGATGATCCTCATGCCAGCCCACCAACCGCATGCCCTCAAGGCCCTCCAGCGGTTCAAGATGCTGCTGACGATGATCCGGTCGTAACCCGCGCCAATCCTGCTGCTGTCACCAGGCTCGTCGCGCCAACCAGTGCGGTACGCCCCGGGCCGCCCGGTCCGGCGAGGTAGGCGGGCGGACGGCGCACCGGATGCCGAACTCCTGCCGCTTAGCTGCCTGCCAGCCGCGGGCGCGTTGTTCCAGTTTGGGGTGGGTTGCACGCACCGGACGTATCTGTTTCAAGACTGAATGTCCCCAGCGATCGCCCTGGCCAACAAGGCCGACGCGGACTGCGGGTCAACAGCCATCCCGCCACGCATCACGCCCCAGCGCGCCTGCTCAGGTGAAGATGATCTGCGCCCCGGCAGATAACTCGTAGAATTCCCCCACCGTCAGCACCTTGTCCACCTGCGGCACAAAGTCCGCCGGCGTCAGGTGGAACATGTCCACCGTGGCCTTGCAGGCGTAAATGCGCCCACCGGCGTCGTGGATCATCTCCAAGAACTCGGACACAGGCGGGATATCCAGCTTCTCCATTTCCTTTTTCATCATGCCCGTGGCAAAGGCGGACATGCCCGGCAACGCACCCAGCAACGTGGGCAGCGGCATGCCCTTGGCGTGCGGCACGCGCAACGCCGGGTTGCCCACCGTGGCGATGCGCAGCTTGTCCTGGAAGCCTTTCAACACGGCATACAGGCCGAAGAACGTGAAGAACAGGTTGGCCTGGATGCCCTCCATGCGCGCGCCGTTGGCCATGATCAGGCCCGGATACACGCCATCCAGCGTGCCGCGCGACACGATGATCGAGACCTTGCGAATGCGGTCGGGTGCGGTTGTGCTCATGGCCGCCTCCGTTCAAACGCAACTGGCCGGTTTGGGCAGGCCGGCGATCAGCGCGCCCTTCTTGATCGGCCCATCCGGGAACAGCGCATAAAGGTCCTTTGTGGCAAAGCCGCCCACCTTGTTGAGCCGGCGCATGCCCGGCACCGAGCCGCGCTCCTGGAAGTCGCGTTGCAGGAACTCGACCACCTTCCAGTGGGCGTCGGTGAGCGTGAGACCCAGCTCTTGGGCGAGGGCTTCGCCCACGGCGCGATTCCATTGTTCGGGACGCGTCAGGTAACCCTCCGCGTCCACCTCCACGGTTTGTCCAGCGATGACTTTTTGCGGCATAGACTCGATTGCGATTTGAGGTTTTCGAGAATTGTTGGTTCAGCCGACGGCCTCGGCTTTGAGCGCGCCGGCGGGAATCTGTTTGCCGGCCAGACTCATCTGATGATCCACGAACGGGATCGGCCAGCCCCGCAGCAGCATGTGCCAGTAAACCCACTTGAACGCCAGCTTGCCCCAGTGGTTGAGGCGCGACTCGCCCAGCAGCGCCAGCGGGCCAATCTTCGGGAACGGGAAGCGCCCCGGCACCGGCTCGAGGCGGTAGTTGAAATCCAGCAGAAACCCCTTGCCGAAACCGGACTCAATGAAGCAATTCGCGTGGCCGTCGAACCGCTCCGGCAGCGGCTCGCCGCGAATGCGGGCCAGCACGTTCTCGGTCAATACCTCCGCCTCGAAGTGGGCCACCGACCCGGCTTTGGACGTCGGCACATCCGTGGCGTCGCCGATGACGAAAATATTCTCGTGCCCGCGTGCCTGTAGGGTGTGGCGGTCGGTGGGCACGTAGTTCATCTCGTCGCCCAGCCCTGAGCGCTCGATCATGTCCGCGCCCAGGTTCGGCGGCACGGTCACCAACAGGTCGTAGGGCACATCGCGCTCATCCCAGGAGACCAGCGCGTGCCGATCGTTGTCCACGCGCGCCACGGCAAAGTCGCTGACGACCCGGATGCGTTTGCGCTCCAGCAGGCCGCTCAGGACCTGCGACGCGATGGGCTTGGTGAACGCGCCCGACAACGGCGTCACATACACCAGCTCGGTCTTGTCGCGCAGGCCCTTTTCGGTCAACCACCAGTCGGCCAGGAAAGCGAATTCCAGCGGGGCTACGGGGCATTTGATGGGCATTTCGCTCACGTGCACCACCAGCCGGCCGCCGTGCCAGTCGCGCAATGCCGCGGTCAACGCCTGCGCGCCCTCGAAGGTATAGAACTCGTGCACCCGCCGCCGCCAATCCCCGTCGGCCATGCCCTCGACCTGCTCCGGCACGGGCCGCGTGCCGGTGGCGATGATGAGCAGGTCGTACGGCAGCTCGGCGCCGTCGGCCAGCCGCACTCGGTTACGGTTCGGCTCGATGCGCTCCACGGCCGCCTGCACGAACTCGACCCCGCGGGGCAAAAAGCGACGTTTGGGCCGGACCACATCCCGCTCGGTGTACAGGCCGAACGGCAGGAACAAAAATCCCGGCTGATAAAAGTGCTCGGACGCCTCGTCCACCACGCGCACCCGCCAGGTGTCGGCGGGCAGGCGACGGCGCAGTTTGTTGGCCATGATCGTGCCGGCGGTGCCGGTGCCCAAGATCAGCAGCTCTTTCATAAGCACTCTGCCAATGCAGAGCCGCCACAGGCCCACAGGTTACAAACCCCTGCCGGTTTTTCTGGTCACCCGGTTCACCCAAGCGGCTGGCCGATCCAGTTGGGTGGCGATGGCCGAGAAACTTCGGCCCCCTGAGGGCCGGGCCCTTTACCGGGGAGAAGCCCGCACGGTCGAGCCGGTGTGTGGGGTGATCCAAGCGGTGCTGGGTTTTCGGCAGTTGCTGCCGCGGGGGTTGGAGAATGTCGGTGGAAAATGGAATCTGGTGTGTCTGGCCTGCAATTCTAGGCGACAGCGCGGGCTGGGGGCGTGGCTGGCACTGGCAGCGACGGACTGAAAAACCGGGGGCAGACTCCCCACCGGGGATTTCGTTCGCCCGCCGCGCGATCAGTGTTGCCCTCAACACCGACCACGGATCCGGCTGCGGGTTGGTCTGAGGTGGCTGCATCAGCCGTTTGAATCGCTCAGAAGCCCAGCTTCGCCGAACGCTTGAGCCAAGTCCGACAGAGTCTTGGCCGTTGGATCTCCAGCACGGGGCGGTAGCCGCTTGGCACGGCTCGCTTAGGCGTGGGGTTCTGATCCCACGTAACGGGCGACAGCTTCTGCTCGCGAGCGGACGTGCAGCTTCTCGTAGATGTGCCGAATGTGGGTGTTGACGGTGCCCATCGAAACGCCGAGTTGGTCGGCGATTTCTTTTGAGCGATTACCTTTGGCCAGCGAGCGCAGGATGGTTTCTTCGCGCGGTGTGAGATCGGCGTCATCCGCCCCCACAGGGGGACGTTGGCGGAATGCCGAGACCACACGGCGCGCAATGTGACTCGACATCGGGGCTCCGCCAGCATGCACATCTTGGACGGCTGCGAGAATGTCTTCTGCTGTGACATTCTTGACCAGATAGCCGGTGGCCCCGGCCTTCAATGACTCGAAGACCTGCTCGGTGTCTTCTTCGACTGTGAGCATGATAACCTGCATTCGGGGCAGCAGTCGGCGCAATCGGACAACGCATTCAATGCCGGACGCAGCGGGCAGGTGAATGTCCATCAAGACAACATCCGGCGCGGCTTCAGGCATGCGTTTCAGCGCTTCCTCCGCACTGCCGCACGCCGCTGCGCAAGTGAAGCCCGGCGTCTGGTCAATCAAAGCCGCCAAACTCTCACGCACACTCGAATCGTCTTCCACTATGCCGACGCGGATACTCATGAGTCAGGCAAGTCGGGCGGGAGGCTGGTTGGTTCCAGTGGGAGGCGAAACTCGATTGTTGTGCCGGCGCCGGGCTTTGACATGCACTTGCAGTGTCCCCCGATCTTCTCCGTGCGCACCGTGATGTTCGCCAAGCCTCGGCCATGGGATTTGGCTTCGGTAACGTCAAATCCGCGACCGTTGTCAGTTACCCACACGATCAATTGGTCACCGGCGATCCGGAGTCCCAGGACGACTTCGGTCGCGTTGCCGTGGCGCACGGCATTACTGAGCGCCTCGCGGACGCTGAGCGCAAGCTGGTGCCGCTTGTCACCGTCCAGCGACAGCGGCGGGATGGATTCCGGGAACTCAAACCGACAGCGGAGCGCGTCAGTCTTCAGGAACTGCGCAGCTTGTTGTTCGAGGAAACTGGCCAGACTGGACACGGTGTCGCATCGGGGGTTGATCGCCCAGACCACTTCACGCATCCGTTCTGCCAGGGCGCGTATGCGCACGGCTGACTCGGTCAGGCGCTGGTTCAGTAAGGGGCCGTCGTGCGCCTCTCGGCGCAGGACATCAACCTGAAGCGCCAGGCCCGTGAGCGCCGTGCCCAGATCGTCGTGGAGATCACGCGCAATGCGGGTTCGTTCGTCGGCCATGGCATGTTTCTGTTCAAGTCTGAGAACGCGTCGTTGCCAGCGCAGCCGGTACGCCTGGATGGCAGCGGCAAGTCCGACCACAGCCGCGCCGACCCCCACAGCGAACATCGGCGTTTGCCAATAATGCGGCGCGAGGGTGAATAAGAACGTGGCCGGCGCCTCGCACCAGACACCGTGATTGTTGCAGGCTGCGACCTGGAAACGGTAAGCCCCGGGGCGCAGGCGCGTATAAAAAGCCACACGCCGGTTGTCTTCGTCGTAACGCCAGTCCCGATCGTAACCGTCAAGGCGATATTTGAACCGCATGCGGCTCGGGGCCGCAAAGCTGTTGGCGGTGTAGCGGATTTCGAGCACGCGCGCCCGGCCTGCCGCAAGGTGATAGTAGTCGGTTGAAAATCGAGGGATATCCGGTTCGGGAGCGTCCGGTTTGGGGTCTCTGCCTTGCGTTTCGGACTTTAGGCCATCCCCGAGTATCAATTCGTCGTCAGCCTTGACCTGCTCGATCACAACCGGCGGTGGTACTTCGTTGAGCCGGACTGCGCACGGGTCAATCACGGCCACGCCACGCACCGTGGGGAACCAGATCCGCCCCGAGCGGTCCTTGCAACCTGAAGGCTGAATGACACCGCCGTTGCACTGGCTGTTGAGCATGCCGTCTGCCTCACCGAAGGCGAGGACTTGCGCCCGGGCCTTTCGCCCCGCAGCCAGATCGTTTAATTCCTGGCGTGCCACGCGGTAGATACCCTGCGGTCCGCTCAACCACAAGTATCCGAAGTCGTCCTCCTGGATGTTATTGATGATGTTCTCGTAGAGCCCATGCCGCGTAGTAAAGGTGAAGAAGCGGCCGTCGGGATTTTCGATTGCCGATTGCCGACGGCCGACTGATCGCGTCCGTTCATGTCTGCTCTCTGCTTTCGGCTCTCTGCTCTCAGTTTCTGGCGGCACGAACCGATTCAACCCATTGCGCGAGCCGACCCAGAAAACGCCGTCGGCATCCTCGTGAACGCACCACATCCGGTTGTTGAACTCGCCCCACACCGTGGTGTAGGCGGTGATTTGGCCGTTGTGCAGGCGGTTCAACCCCCCGCCGTATGTGCCGAACCAAAGATCCCCGCGGCCATCTTCGTGAATGACCCGCACGTCCGGGGACGACAGCTTGTGGGGCAACTCCTGCACCGCCCCCGCCTCGTTGATCCAAGCCACGCCTTGATCGAAGCCCGCCCAGATTCGGCCCCTCCGATCCTCATAGAGCGTGCGCACCCAACGTTCTCCCAGACTCAACGGTGCCGGTGCAACCCAGACGCCGTGATCGAACGCCAGCACGGCGTTTGCCCTGGCTCCGTACCACACGCGGCCGTGGCGATCCGCCAGCAGGCCTTCCGCGCGCCCCCAGTTCGCGGGCAGTTCGACCGGCGGCAGATTCGTCACCTGCCCGTCTTTGATTCCGCTCAGCCCCTGATCGGTGCCCAACCAGATCGTGCCATCCGGGCCTTCTGTGAGCGACTTCACATAGTCATTCCGCAGTCCGTGCTCGCGCGCATAGACCCGCACGGCCTGCGGACGCAACTGACAGAGGCCGGACTCGGTGCCGAGCCACAAGTGCCCTTCGCGATCCTGCACCAGCCGCGTGATCGGGTAGTCCCGCAGCGCCGACACATCCAGGAACTCCGAGTGGCCCGCTCGGAACCGAGCGAGCCGGGGCGGTAGCCACTCCGGATATCGCAAAGCCCCGATTCCCCAGGGAATCCACAAATCGCCATTGCTCGCCGGGCAGATGCCCACGGGACACTGGCGGTCGCCCGGAGGAACGGTTTCCATCAGCTCCCACCCCGCTTCGTTCCCGCGCCAAAGCCCTCCCCGGGCTGCGACGACAATCGTGCCATCCGATTGCCGAAGCAAGTAGCGCAGATCGTAGAGATCAGGCGGGCCCAGTCGCCTGAGAGTGCCGGTTTCCGGATTGAAACGGAACAGGCCCACCTGCATCAAGATGAACAGCTCCCCGGTTTCGTCTTCTTCGAGCCCGAGGATGTGGAATGCCGCGTCACCCGGGTCACGTTCCTCGCCCAGTTGCCAGGTGTGGACGGTGCGCTTGTGGAGCCGGACGAGTTGGTTGGGCCGTGGACAGTACCACAAGCCACCCTGGCGCGCGGGCCACAGATCGCCGAATGCCAGCGGGAACCCCGCCGGCTCGTCAAACCGCTCGAACCGATGCTGGTGATAGCGCAGCAACCGCCGGCCGGCGTTGATCCACAGGCTGCCGTCCTGCCGGTCTTCGGCCAGGGCATCAATCGCGTCGTTGACCATTTCCGGGGTGTTGCTCACGTTGAAGACCTTGAACCGCACGCCATCGAATCGCGCCAAGCCGGCGACCGTGCCGACCCAGAGATACCCGTCGCGCGACTGGAGCAGCGCCCGAATCCGGTTGTGCGGCAAGCCATCCTCGGTCGTGTAGCGGGTGACGTGATAGGTGGCCGACGCCGCCTGCAGCCCGGCCTGGGTGCCCAACATCCGGAGAGTGACCCCGGCGAATGCCGCCCAAACGACCATCCAGCGCTGAACAAAGCGGCCAACCATCTGACATCATCGTTAACATGAAGTCACGGCCATGCAAAGGGCGAACGCTCAATGTTGAGGCCGCAGATGACACGGGTGACGCGGGCAAGGCCGCTTGTCCGAGATCCGCCAGCCTCCGATGTCTGCTCGCCGCCCGGCGAGCAAAGTCTCCCGAGCGGTGTCCAGGGCCGTTCCCACCTGTGTAATTCGGGGCGTCTGTAGTGCGTGCATGAAGGGGGCGGAGCGGTTCACAACTCGCCGCTCGAAAGAAGCAGACCGCAGCGGCATTGGACTCTGCGGATGGTGACGTCGCCATTGCATACAACCGGCAGATCCGTCGGCATGTTGATGACGACGTCGTCGGACGGGCCGGACACCTTGTTCGGACTCCAGTTGGCCGCGGTGTTCCAGTTGCCGCCGCCGGTGTTCGTCCAGGTGACCGTGGCGGCCGGCGCGAGCGAAGCGCCGAGCGCCAGGAGCAGGAACGCCAGAGGCTGGCCGCGTTTGAGCCGGGGCTGGTGTGCGGAGTTGAGCTTGAGCCTCCTCAGGCCGGCTGCTGCGGACGCCGCAAGGCAGCGACCAGTCGGTTCGTCGGATTCCGTTTTCATGGCTTGATTGCGTCGGGGGTTAACCGGGCGAATGCGGTCCTCGCTCCCGCTCACGGCCCGATGAGCACGCGATAGAAGCGTTGCGCCGCGCTGCCCGCCGGGAACGTGTTGGTCAACAGCGCCGGGCTGCTCATCAGGTTGGTCGTCAGCACCGCCCCCCAATCGGGCGTGGCCAGATTCGTGGCGACCAGCACGGTGTAATCCGGACCGGCCTGCCCGGTCATCTCGAAGATGAACTGATCCGCCGCCGCCAGCACCGGGGTCAGGCGCACTTCGGCCAGCGGCACGACCACCACCGTGAATGCCTGCGTGGCACTGCGGCTGGGCGAACCGTCGTCGGCCACCCGCACCCGAATCTGGTTGGTGGTGTCGGCATCGGCCACGCCGGGCCGCCAGGTGAAAGCGCCGTTCGCCGCATCCAACGTCGCGCCCGTCGGCGCGCTCACCAGCGCGAAGGTCAGCCCGTTGGCCGGCAGGTCCGGGTCAGTTGCACTCGCCGTGAACGCCACCGTCTGGCCGGGATTGACCTGCCGGTCGGCAATCGCCTCCAGCACGGGGACTTCGTTCACTTCGGTCACCGTTACCGTGAAGCGGTTGGTGACGCTAAAGGCCTTCTGGTTGACTGCCGGCCGGTTGGTGTCGGTCACCACCACCGTCAACATGTAGCAGTTCGACCCCTGGGCTTCGGTGGGCGTCCAGGTGATCACCCCGGCGGCGTCCACGCTGGCCCCATCGGGCGGATCGAGCAACTGGTAGGTCAACGGGTTGGCCGGCAAATCCGCGTCGGTGGCCGTGTTCACCACCGTTAGCACCGTGCCTTCATTTAGCGTTTGGTCGGCTATGTCTGGCAACACGGGCGCCACGTTCACTTCGTTGACCACCACCTCGAACGTGTTGGTCGTGGTCAACTGCTGCGCGTTGAGCGCTGTGGCGTTGGTATCGGTCACCGTTACCGTGATGGTGTAGGTGTTCGACCCCTGGGCCTCGGTGGGCGTCCAGGTAATCGCGCCGCTGGCCGGGTCCAGGGTCATCCCCTCGGGCGGGGCCACCAGCCCGAACGTCAGCCCGTTGGTGGGCCAGTCCGCATCGGTGGCGCTGGCCGAAACCGCCAGCGACGTCAACTCGTCCAGCGTCTGGGTGTCCGGCACGGTCAACCCCGGCGGGCGATTGGACTCGGTCACCGTCACTTGGAAGCTGTTGGTGACGCTGAACTGCGGCTGGTTCACCGCCAGCGGACTGAGGTCCGTGACGCGGACGGTCAACGTGAACACATTCGAGCCTTGCGCCTCGGTGGGCGTCCAGGTGATCGCGCCGGTGTCGGGGTCAATCCCCGCGCCCGCCGGGGGCGCCAGCAACTCGTAGGTCAGCGCGTTGGGCGGCAGGTCCGCATCGCTGGCCAGGGCGGCGACCGCCAGCAGCGTCTCTTCGATGACCACCTGATTGGTCGGCACGACGAGCGTGGGGGGCAGGTTCACTTCGTTGACCGTGATGGTGAAGTGGTTCGTCACGCTCAACTGCTGGGCGTTCACCGCGTCGGGACTGCTGTCCGTCACCGCGACGGCCACCAGGTAACTGTTGGACCCTTGCGCCTCGGTGGGCGTCCAGGTGATCGCGCCCTCCGGCGAAACGGCCAGACCCGCCGGACCAGAGACCAGACTGAAGGTCAACGGATTGGCCGGCAGATCGGCGTCGCTGGCCGTGGCGTGGAGACTCAGGGCCGTTTGCTCGTTGATGACCTGGTCCGTCGGCACGGTCAGCAGCGGGGCTGTGTTGATCTCATTGACCGCCACTGCGAAGGTGCGGCGGACGGTGAGCGGCGGGGTGCCGCTGTCGGTCACGCACACGATAAGGTTGGTTGTCATGGGCCCTTGTTCCTCCGTGGGCGTCCAAGTGATCAGACCGTTGCCCGGGTGGATGCTGGCACCCGGCGGCGAGTTGGTTAGCCAGAAGGTCAGCGTCTGCGCGGGCCGGTCGGCATCCGTGGCCGTGGCCGTGTGGTTGAAGAGGTCCAGTTCGTTGAGGGTCACGTCAGGCAGGGCGGCCAGTTCCGGCCGGACATTGATGACCCGGACGGAGGCGACGGTGGCGCCGTGGTTGAGCTGGAGGCCCACGTCGTTGGAGGGGTAGTTGAAGGTGCTGAACGTGCCGCTGCGCGTGGTAGTGGTGAGGAAGGTGAATAGGGCGTTCGTCTCCGGGTAGAAGCCGTTGGCCAGCGTCACGTTGAGCGTGCCGGCCAGCCGCGCGGCGGTGTTGGCGCCCAAGCGGTCGTAGCCCGTGCCCGCCGTCGTGCCGGCCAACTCGATGTTCAGCACCCCGTTGGTGGTTTGCGTGTATTCGCCGGTGATGGTGAGCTGCCCGGGCGAAACGCCGGGCGAGACTACGCCGTTGTTGGTGACGCTGCCGGTGATGGTGCCCTTGCCGGCCAACGTGCCGCCGTGGATGCGCAGCGGGGAACTGGCCGCCAGGTTGCCGTTGGTCAGGAGCGTGAGACCCTCAGTCTGGGTGTAAATGCCCTGCCAGTTCAGCGTGCCGCTTTGCGCCAGCACCGTGCCGGTGTTGGTAAAGGCCACCTGAATGGTTGTCGCGCCCGCGGCCGCGCTTTTGCGGAAGGTGCCCGAGTTGCGAATGATCTCCTGCCCATACGCGTACCCCAGCGACTGATCGCACTGCACGTCGAACAACGCCCCGGCCTGGTTGTAGATCGCCCCTCGGTAGCTGCTGCCGTTGTTGTAAATAATCAGTCCGCGGCTCAGCCAGTTGATCGTCCCCCAGTTGGTCAGCGGCTGATACACCGTCTTGTCCGCCGTCCCGCTCAGATTCAACACCCCGCCCACCGCCACTGTCAGCGGACCGTTAATCTCTCCCCCCGTCCAAGTGAGCGTGCCCGTGACTGTATTCGTGCCGATGAGCGTCCCGCCCGTTAGATCGAAACTCGTGATCGGACCCGTGAACTGGATCCGCCCCCCCGTAAACCCCACCTGCCCAGCGCCGCTCTTGGCGAGGCTACCACCAAGGTAGAAGCTCCCGTAGCTGAATTGCACCGCCGCTCCCGCTTGCGCGCTGAACGTGCCGTCCAGCGCCCCGCCATTGTTGAAGTTGAGCGTCCCGCTTTGTGCCGCCACCGTGCCGGTGTTGGTAAAGGCCACCTGAATGGTTGTCGCGCCCGCGGCCGCGCTTTTGCGGAAGGTGCCCGAGTTGCGAATGATCTCCTGCCCATACGCGTACCCCAGCGACTGATCG
>Ga0101944_10001801_pt1 | contig 40173 bp, 33 predicted proteins | sample DewCreD2012metaG_FD_75245 | JGI IMG/M metagenome (GOLD analysis project Ga0101944, IMG submission 75245) | Hot spring sediment bacterial and archeal communities from British Columbia, Canada, to study Microbial Dark Matter (Phase II) - Dewar... ... | reverse complement strand
ACCTCGGGCCGCCGGGCTCGATCGAGGCGTACTACCAGGAGGTGGGCCGCGCGGGCCGTGACGGCGCCGACGCGATCGGCGTGCTCTGCACGAGCGCGCGCGACCTGCCGCTGCGCCGGCGGCTGCTCGAGCAGCCGGTGGAGGGCGCGACCCCCGACCCGGCGCGCGTGGCGCACCGCTGGTCGCTCTTCCTCGAGCTGATGCGCTGGGCCGAGGGCGGGAGCTGCCGGCACGACGCGATCCTGCGCTACTTCGGCGACGACGCCGAGTCGCTCGCCGGCTGCGGGAAGTGCGACGTCTGCCTGGCACTCGACGACGGCGACGGCGCCGACCCCGCCAGCACGGCGACGGCGGTGCGGAAGGCGCTGAGCGCCGTGGCGCGGCTCAAGGGACGGTTCGGGCTGCAGGCGGCGGTGAAGCTCCTCGCCGGCAAGCCCGACCCGCGGCTCGAGCGCGCGGGGCTGCACACCACGCCCACCTTCGGCACCCTGAAGGAGCACTCCGAGGAGTGGCTCACCACCCTCCTGCGCCGCTGCGTCACGGCGGGCTGGGTCGACTTCAGCGCCGACGAGCGGCCCGTGGTGGCGCTCACGCCGGCGGGGCGCGCGGTGCTCTTCGCGGAGGGGCCCGTGCGGTTCCTGCTGCCGCCCGCGCATGCGCCGCGCGCGCGCGCGCCGAGCGCGGGGTCGGCGGGGCGCCGCGCCGGGCCGGCGCTCGACGCGGCGGCGGAGCGGCGGTTCGAGCGGCTGCGCGCCCGGCGGCTCGAGCTCGCGCGCGAGGCGCGGGTGCCGCCCTACGTGATCGCGAGCGACCGCACGCTGCGCGAGATCGCGGAGGTGATGCCCGCGACGCTCGCCGCGCTCGAGAACGTGTACGGCATGGGGCCGACGAAGGTGGAGCGGTACGGGACGGCGCTGCTGGAGGCGGCGGCGGGACAGAGACCCAGCCAGTGAAGTCGCGCCTCACGATCGAGAGGAACTCCTCCACCGGCTGCAGCCGGCCCAGCGCCTCGAGCACGCGATCCATGTCGAGCGCGACGTACTCGCTCGTGGATGAGCACGTTCCGGGAGCCGGGGAGCCGAGATGCCGCCGCAGCTCCGCGAGCCGCTCGACGCCGTACGGCGTCACCGGCCGATCGCCTCGCGCTTGATCGCGGCGGTGCGACGGAGGAAGGGGAGCAGATCGGCGGCGCGGAGCTGGCTGTCGCGGCAGAAGGCGTGCTCGAGGTCCGCGTCGGCGCCGTACACACGGCGGCCTCCGGCCGCGACCGCGGCAGCGAGCACGGGCGGCGCATCGTTGAGCACCACGAGGTCGAGCGGCACGCCACCGAGGAGTGGCTGCAGCTCGGCGTGGAGCCGCAGGCCGGCCTCGAAGCGCTCCCGCGCCGTCGCGAGCCGTGCGTGCCGCAGCAGCACGCCGACGTCCACGTCGCTCTCCCGGTGCGACCGGTCGCCGACGCTACTGCCCTGCACGTACACGGCCGCCACGCCGTCGCCCGCCGGGCCGGCCAGGTGCGAGGAGAGCGCCGCGGCGAAGGCGTCGAGTTCGAGGTCCATGTCCCTGAGTCAGGATGGGGCTGCCACCTGGGCACCCGCCCCCTCCACGCGTCCGTCCCCGTGGGCCCGCAGCGCGGGCGCGAGGCGAGCGAAGCGCGGGCACGTGCGCAACCCCCGGTGACTCGCCGCAACGGGCTGGCACTGGAGGTGCGCGGGAGTCTGCCTCATCGTCCACTCGACGGTCGGACTCCGCAGATCCGGAAGAGCAGGCCGTCGGCGATGTGGAGACCGTCGCTGTTCACGGACACGACGCGGAGAGCGTACCATGCACGAGCGGATCCGCCACGGACTCCTTCGATCGACGGCTGCGCTCGCGGTGCTCGCCACGACCGTCGCGGCGCTTCCTTCCGAACTCGTTGCCCAGCGCTGCGCATCGTGCGTCGAGTTCTTCATGTGCAAGGGCGGCGCGTCGGGCGGCCTCACGTGCGACTTCCTCACGGGGCCGTGCCGCGAGGACGGCTCCTGTCCCACCATCACGGGACAGGTGCCCCACGGCTGGCGAGCCCCGGTCGTTCTCGTGGTCGATGGCACGCCGGGAGTCTTTCTGAGCGACGGGGATCGCCTGCTCCCTGTCCGATGCGACAGTGATGAGCCAGTCGCTGCCGGCGTGGTCCTGCAGGTCGGCAACGAGCAGTACATCCGGCTCCCCGGCAACCTCGGTCTCGCGCCAGCAACCGGATACGTCGCGACCAGCCCGACCCCGCTCACCGCAACGCAGCATGCGAGCAAGTAGACTCCTGCTGGCCACCTGCACGGCATCGCTGGCCGCCTCGAGCCTCGCCGCCGCGCAGGCGCGCACCCCGGTCGAGGTCGTCTGGTGCACCGCGGGGTCCGAGCCGACACATGAACTGCTCAGCGTGACGGGAGCCATGGAGATCGCCCCCGACACGCTGTGGGTCGCAGACGCGCGCGCTGGCGTCGTCGTGGAGTTCTCGGGTGCCGGCAGCGTGCGGCGCGTCGCGGCGCGCTCCGGTGACGGGCCCGGTGAGGTGAGAGCGCCGTACTACCTCCTTGCGCTGCCGGGCAGGTCGGTCGGCGTCTATGATGTCCAGCGATCTTCCGTGGAAGTCTTCTCACCGGAAGGCAGGTTTCTCCGCCGGATTCCGCTCGCGGTGCGGCTGCAGAACGTCAAGGGCGTGCTTGGCCTGCCGGACGGACGCATCGTCATGAGCGGCGGCATCACCGGCAATCCGCACACGGTGCACGTCTTCGACGCGACCGGGCGCCTGACCTGGAGCTGGTTTCCCGCACCCGTCACGCAGAACCCTCGCGCCGGCATCATGGTCGGGGGCGGGGCGCTCGCTTCCGCCACCGACGGTTCCCTGTGGTTCTCCAGGGCGGCGCCCCACCTGATCGCCCGCGTGGGCATTGGCTCCGCGGCGGCGGATACGCTTGCCGTCGACGACACGCTCATTCCGGCCATCGGCGACGAGTTCATCAGCGAGACCATCGAGAATGGCCAGCTGATCCGCAGCTTCCGCTGGTTCTTCCCGCAGTCCCGCTTCGTCATGGAGCGCGGCGGGCAGCTGCTCAACGTGGTGTGGCGGCACGACGCCCGCGAATCGATATGGGAACTCTACGACATCGCCGCGCGCCGGCGGGTGTCGCTGGCAGCCGCGAACGAGGCATGGCAGGTCTGGAACGCCGTCCGCGACAACTCGCTCCTCGCCTCGCGCATCCGGGAAGACACCGGGCAGCACGAGTTCTGCCGGCTGCGGTACCTCCCGCGTTAGCGATGCGACGCATCCTGTGTCCCCTCACGCGGAGGAGCATGTGCGCCCGATGCCAGCGCTGATGCGCATGACGATGCTGCTCCTGCTCGTCGCTGGAGTTGTCGGAGCGATGTCTCCCCTCGCTGGTCAGGCGCTGGCCTGTGCGTCGTGCGGCCAGAGCGTGCTCGACCCCAACGCGTGCACACCCGGCTCGGCCGGAGGCGTCGCCTGCAGCTTCTCGGAGAAGGGGACGTGCAGGGAGGTCGGCACCTGCTCCACGCAGATCGTCGGGACCCGCCAGACGCCTGCGGGCCACGAGCTGTTCGAGGTGGTGGTGGGTCCCGACTTGCTCATCGCCGAACGGGCCAGCCCGACAGACCACATCCGCATCGCCTCATGCCGACGTGACGGCCGCGACCAAGTGGCAGGGCTGCTCGTCCGGCCGACCCTCGCGCAGCTCGTTCGCCGGCCGACACGGGTCATGGAGGCTCGCGCGATTCCATAGGCCAGCGCGTCTCGACCCAGGCAGCAGGGGCAAGGGTGTCGCGCGCGCCTTCGCGCCAGCGCGCTGCCGATCCTTTGCTCCACCGGGTATCGCTCGGACAGCAGCGAGCCACGCTGCGGCGACGCTACGCCTGCCGCGGCCAATCGGTGGCGACAGGGGCAGTCGGGCTGCCGGGAGCCGCCAGGATGGAGCTCAGGCGATCCAGCGCTGCGCCTGCCTCCACATGCGCCGGCGACCGTCCCAGACGGGCACGCGCCTGCCGCCACAGGGTGCGCGGTGACAAGCCCACCGCACGCGCGGCCTCTGCCCACCCAAACCCGCCAGCGCGCAGGGCCTCGCATCGCGCCAGATCGATCAGGGCCAGCAGGTGCGACAGCGGCGGCAGGCCGGCACGCAGCGCCTGTCGATGCAGCGTCGTCCGATGCACCCCGGCGGTCGCGGCGAGCGAGCCGATGTCTCTCCGAGCCCACGCGCGGCGCAGTGCGGCGACGAGCGCCACGCGAAGCTCGACTCCCCAGTCCTCCCGCCTTTCGCAGAAGCGCGCGAGGCGCTCGAGGGGTCGGCTCGACAGCGTCCCTGCTACCACGCCGGCCAGCGTGCCGCGCTCCGCCGGCCAGAACAGCACCTCGACGGCAGACACGCCAAGCAGCTCTCTCACCAGCCTCGCCCGCTCGGGCATGAGCGCGATGCATGGCGTGACGGCGATGACGAGCCGCAGCTGTCGCAATCGCCGGACGTCGGTACCGCTCGCCGACGGACCGAAGGCGGCCAGCACGCACTCGGCACGTGGTGCGAGCGCTTCCAGTTCGAGCCACTCAGGGGTGACATGCCGCGGCCACGGACGCAGCTCGCGCTCGAGTTCCTCGGCGGCGAATTCCCTCGCGCGATAGACCAGCAGCATGCTGCCCAAGCTGCCAGCCATCGCCGCGTCGGTCAAGCATCACTGCGATGCCCACGACGCCACGTCGTGACGAACGGCCAGGCCCGTGTCCGGGCGCGCGGCCTGCGCCACCGGCCCAGACCCGCGGCGAGGCGCGAGACGAGTGCCGCGCCGGTCACCCCGGGATCGAGGTCCATGCTCCTGCACCAGCACCCGGCTACCACCCGTTCACCCGCTCCCACCACGCGACCGTCCCGTCGCCCTGCAGCGCGTGGTACCCGGCGTGCTGCGCCGCCGTGGCGCAGGCGTGGTTGGGGAGGATGCGGAGCCGCGTGCCCACGGGAAACCGCGCCGCCACGTCGGGCGCGGCGGCGCCGGGGCACGCGATGATCCCGTGCTCCTGGTTGGCGGCGGTGACGAGCCAGCCGGGGAGCGGCACGCCGGCCTCGTCGCACACCTGGCCGTAGCCGTAGTCGGTGGCCTGGCGCTCGGTGCCGCGGTCGCGGCTCAGCGCCATCCAGCCGGCGTCCACCAGCACCCACCCCTTCGCGGGCTGGTGGCCGATGACGGTGGCGAGCACGCTGAGCGCGATGTCGTCGGCCGTGCAGACGCCGATGTTGGCCATCACGAGGTCGAAGAAGGCGTACACGCCGGCACGCGCCTCGGTCACCCCCGCCAGCGACCGCGCGGCGACGACGGTGGGCGTGGAGCCGACGCTCACGACGGGGCACGGCAGCCCCGCCGCCCGCAGCCGCTCCGCCGCGTGCACGGCCCCTGCCCGCTCCCGTTCGGCGCAGGCCGCGAGCGCCTCGTCGCCCGTCAGCTCGTAGCTGGCACCCGCGTGCGTCATCACCCCGCCGAGCACCACGCCCCCCTCGTGCAGCAGCCGGCCGACGGCGAGCAGCTCGTCGCCGTCCGGGTGCAGCCCGGCTCGGTGGCCGTCGGTGTCCACCTCGAGCCAGCACTCGAGCCGGTCGCCGCCGCGGAGCCCGTGCGCCCCGGTGAACGCGGCGAGGCGCGCGGCGGTGGCGGCATTGTCGCTGATCACCTTCAGGTCGCATCCCCGCCGCCGGAGCACCAGCACGCCGGGCAGCTTCGCCTCCGCGATCCCCACGGTGTAGAGGATGTCGCTGACGCCGTCGGCGTGGAAGAACTCCGCCTCGCGCAGCGTGGAGACGGTGATCCCGCGCGCGCCGGCCGCGAGCTGCGCCCGCGTCACCTCGCGGCACTTCGCGGTCTTGGCGTGCGGCCGCAGCGCCACGCCGAGGTCATCGGCGCGGCGCTGCATGCGGGCGATGTTGCGATCCAGTCGCGCCACGTCCACCAGGACGGTGGGCGTTGCCAGCTCGTCGGGCCCGCTCACCGCCCCTTCCCGCCGCGGCCCGCCAGCTCGTCGGCCAGGCGGTCGGCGCCGTAGGCGCCGCGCAGCGCCGCCAGGATGCCGACCGAGTGGACGCTCACCGAGCGCGCCACCTCGTCGGTGAAGATGAAGCGGTTGGGGAGCGACTCGATGTTGCCGTCGAAGATGAGCCCCACCACCTCGCCATTCCGGTTGATGACCGGGCTCCCCGAGTTGCCGCCGATGATGTCGTTCGTGCTGACGAAGTCGAGCGGCGCCGCGAGGTCGAGCGACCCGCGCGCCTGCTCCCACCGCGCCGGCAGGCGCCACGGCGGCACGTTCCCGAACTCCGCCGACCGCGCGTAGAGCCCGTAGAAGCTCGTGCGGTACGGCGCCACGGTGCCGTTCATCGGGTAGCCGCGCACCTCGCCGTCGCTGATGCGCAGCGTGAAGGTCGCGTCGGGCGGGAGCGCCGTGCCGTAGGCCGCGAACTGCGCCTGGCCGACGAGCTCCGCCTTGCGCGACACCGTCTCCTCCAGCTTGAAGGCGCGGCGCACGACCGGCGCGCCGATCCGGTTGATCTCGCGGGCGACACGGATGAGCGGGTCGGTCGAGGCGGCGATCGCGGCGGGGCCGCCCTCGAGGAGCTGCTTGCGGACGTTCACGTCGTCGAGCTTCGTGCCTTCGATCAGCGCCTCGGCGGCGACCTCGGGGCTGCGGCCGGCGAGGAGGACGACGAGCACGGGGTCGGTCGCCGGCAGGTCCTGCCGCATCACGGTGAGCCGCGCGGCGAGGAGCATCTTCTCCAGCTCGCGGTTCACCGGCACTTCGCGCGTCAGGCTCGCGCGGATTGCCTGCGGGCCGTTGCCGCGGTACGGCGGGTAGCGCAGCGAGTCGGGCAGCGACGGCTGCGCGGCGAGCAGCACGAGCTGGCCGGCCCAGTTGAGCATCGTGGACCCGATGAACTGGTAGTGCCGCACCTTCGGGTCGAGCGCGGTGCGCTCCTTGAGCGCCGTCGCGATGTCGGTCCACGCGGTGCCGTAGCGCCGCCGGAGCGCCGGGTCGGCGGCGACGCGGGCGCGCACGTCGCGCTCGAAGGCGCGCTTGCGCGCCATGATCGTCGAGTCGAGGAGGCCGGCGCGGTAGCCGGTGACGGCCTTCTGGGTGTTCTCGAGCGAGAAGATGGTGTTCTCGTACTGCCGCTTGAGCTCCTCGCTGCGGCCGGCGAGCTCCGAGTAGATGGCGATCTGCCGCTTGTACTGCGCGAGGTTGGCCGGGTACTGCACGTCGCGCAGGTACTCCATCTGCGCCACCGTGAGGAGCCGGCCGGTGGAGCCGGGGTTGCCGATGACGAAGACCAGCTCCCCCTCGGCGGCGCCGGCGGCGCTCCACTTGAACCAGTGCGCGGGCTCGAGCGGCCGGTCGTTCTCGTAGACCCGCAGGAACGTCACGTCGAGGTCGTACCGCGGGTAGGTGAAGTTGTCGGGGTCGCCACCGAAGAACGAGATCTCCTCCTCGGGCGCCATGACGAGCCGCACGTCGGCGTACCGCCGGAACTTGTAGAGGGAGTAGATCCCGCCCTGGTAGAGCGGCACCACCTGGCAGGTGAGGCCGGTGCCGTCCGAGCACCGGTCGCGGATCGCGGCGATCGCGGAGTCGCGCTGGGCGACCTGGCGGGCGGTGGTGGTGGCGGTGACGGCGCCGCGGACCTCGGCGGTGACGTCCTCGATCGCCTGCAGCTGGTCGGCGGTCATCCCCGGGCACTTCTTCTCCTCGCCGGTGCTCCGGGCGACGAAGCCGACGCGCTGGTAGTTGGTGTCCGGGGGCGAGGCGGCGCTGATGCACTGCCGGGCGCAGTGGTGGTTCGTCATCACGAGCCCCTGGTCCGACACGAACGACGCCGAGCAGCCGGGGATGCGGACGGCGGAGAGCCGGGCGTGCTCGAGCCACTCGGGCGTGGCGTCGAAGCCGTAGCGCGCCTTCCAGTACGCGAGCGGCGGGGCGTCGAAGGTCCACATCGTGCCGAACTCCTTGACGTGGCCGGCGACGGCGGCGGGCCGGGCGGGCGCGGCGGCGGGCTGCGCCGGCAAAGTGACGGGCACGACGACGAGCGCCGTCACGACGAGCGCGGCGGCGAGACGGGCGATGGGGCGGGCGGGCACGGGCGGATCTCCGCGATGTGATGGGAAGGTGCTGCGCCCCGAAATGTAAGCGGGGCCGGCGCCCGGCGGCGCGGGGACCGTCAGGGCTGCGGCGGCCGCAGCCCCACCGGGAGCCCCAGCACCTCCGAGGCGATCAGCGCGCGCCGCAGCATCGCCCGGCGCGCCTCGCGCGGGCGCGCGGCGGGGGCCGGCGGCGCGGACTCGCGCACGCGGCGGTCGAACGCCTCGTGATCGGCCTTCGTGAGCGGGCGGTCGCGCTGCGCGGCCTCAAGCCGCCGCTGCTCGGCGACGACGGCCGCGACGTCATCGCGGTCCACGAGCGGCCGCTCCGCCCGCTCCACGTCGAGACGCTCGAGACTCTCCACCCGCGCCTCGACCTCGAGCGACTCCGCCTCCTCCACCTCCTCGGCGGGCTCGAGCCGGCGATCGGCAGGCCGGCCGAGCGGGCCGCCCCGCGGGCGCCGTGTCGCGGACGCCGGCGGCGGGCGGCGGGAGGGCACCGGCAGCGGCGCCGCCCCGACGGGCGGCTCCGAGGTCGGCACCTCGTAGCCAAGCCCGCGAAGCCACTCCTCGAGCCGGAGCGCCTCCTCCTGCGTGGAGCGTCCCCGGGGCTCCGGCGGCGTGTCGTACGCCGGCACGTCCCGCCGCACGCGCTCGCGCCCGGCCTCCTCCGCGCGGCGGCGCCGTGCCGCCTGCTCCCGCGCCTTGCCGATGGCGCTCAGCACGGCGTACACCACCGCGAGGATGACGAGGGTCTCGACGTTCACGCGCGCCTCAGCCGCGGTCGGCGCCGGCCTCCGGCACCTCGCCGGTGCCGGCGATCGACTGGCGCATGGCGGTGTCGGCCTGGAGGTTGAGGTAGCGCTGGTAGTCCATCACGCCGAGGCGACCGCTGCGGAAGGCCTCGGCGATCGCGAGCGGCACCTGCGCCTCCGACGCGATCAGCTTCGCGCGCTCCCGCTGCGCCTCGGCCTTGTACTCCTGCTCCATCGCCACCGCCAGCGTGCGCCGCTCCTCGGCCTTCGCCTGCGCGATCCGCTTGTCGGCCTCCGCCTGGTCGGTCTGCAGCTCGGCGCCGATGTTCTTGCCCACGTCCACGTCGGCGATGTCGATCGAGAGGATCTCGAACGCGGTGCCCGCGTCGAGCCCCTTGGCGAGCACCGTCTTCGAGATCATGTCGGGGTTCTCGAGCACCGCCTTGTGGCTCGCCGCGGAGCCGATGGTGCTCACGATCCCCTCGCCGACGCGCGCGAGGATCGTCTCCTCGCCGGCGCCGCCGACGAGCCGGTTCACGTTGGCGCGCACGGTGACGCGGGCGATGGCGAGGAGCTGGATCCCGTCCTTCGCCATGGCGGCCACCTTGGGCGTGGTGATCACCTTCGGGTTCACGCTCACCTGCACCGCCTCGAGCACGTCGCGGCCGGCGAGGTCGATCGCGGTCGCCTGCTTGAAGTTGAGGGCGATGCCCGCCTTCTCGGCCGAGATCAGCGCGTTCACCACGTTGCTGACGTTGCCGCCCGAGAGGTAGTGCGACTCGAGCTGGTCGCCCGAGAGCGAGAGCCCGGCCTTGTGGGCGTTGATGAGCGGGTTGACGATCGCCGAGGGGGTCACCTTCCGGAAGCGCATCAGGAAGAGCTGCAGGAAGCTGACGCTCACCCCGGAGAGCCGGGCCTGGAACCAGAGCCCGAGCGGCACGAACCGGAAGAAGACCGCGAGGAGGATCGAGCCCAGGAGGACCAGGGCCACGACCAGTCCGAGCAGGACGCCGGCGTCTTCCACGAGAATGCTCCTTGTGTGTTCGGTCGAGGACTGCGCGAGGCGCGCGGCGCTCAGGCCACGCGCTGCACGACGTGGCGATATCCCTCGGAGCGCACCACGCGCACGCGGGCGCCCGAGGCGACGTACTCGCCTTCCGTCACCACGTCGATCCGTTCCTCGCCCACCTGCGCCGTGCCCGACGGGCGCAGGTCGGTGAGGGCCACGCCCTCCCGGCCCACCAGCTCGGGGCGCGGGGGCGCGGAGATGTACCCCTCGCCGGCCGGCATCCCGTCGGCGAGGAGGAACCGCCGGAAGCGGGTGCTGTGCGGGAGGTGCCGCAGCAGGGCGATCCCGACGGCGCCGGCGATGACGATGCTGGCGCCCAGGACGGTGATCGCCTGCACGATGTCGGTGCCGGTGGGACCCGAGCCGAGCATCGCCATGACGGCGGAGGCGGCGATGAGGATGCCGCCCAGCACGCCGGCCACGCCGAAGCCCGGCAGCAGGAAGATCTCCACGCCGACGGCCACGGAGCCCAGCGCGAAGAGGATCAGCTCCTCCCAGCCGGCGAGGCCGATGAGGAGGTTCGAGCCGAAGAAGAGCCCGAGCGAGGCGAGGCTCACGAGCCCGCCGAGCCCGAACGAGCCGCTCTTGATCTCGAAGACGAGCCCGAGCATGCCGAGGGAGAGGAGGAGCGGCGAGACGAGCGGGTGGGTGAGGAAGCGCACCACCGCCTCCGCCCAGTTGGTGCCGACCGCCACGACCGGGCGCCCGCCCGCGCCGAGCAGGTCCAGCAGCTCGGGCTCACCGGCCACCTCGGCGCGGGCATAGCCCACGCGGATCGCCTCGCCGGTGCTGAGTGTCAGGAGCTGTCCCTTCTCCACCAGCCCCTCGACGGCGACGTTCTCGTCCACCATCGCCTCGGCGACGGCGGGGTCGAGCCCCCTCTGCTCCGCGAGCGCGCGGAACTCGGCGCGCATGGCAGAGACCATCTTCTCGGAGGCCTTCACCCCCTGCCCGTCCACGGGGGTGGCGGCGCCGAGCACGGCGCCCGGCTTCATGTAGATGGCGCCGGTGGCGAGGGCGATCATCGCGCCCGCCGAGAGCGCGCGCGGGTTCACGAAGGCGACCACGGGAACCTTCGAGGCGCGGATCGCGTCCACGATGCGCTGCGCGGCGTCCACGCGGCCGCCGGGCGTGTCGAGGTCGAGGACCACGACGCTGGCCCCGGCCGCCGCCGCCTCGCGCAGGCCGCGCTCGAGGTACGGCGCCAGGCCATTCTCGATCACGCCGTGCACCGCGAGCCGGTAGACCGGCCCCGACGGCGATGCCGCCGGCTGCGCCGCCACCGGCTGCGCCAGCGACGTCACCGCCAGGAGCATTCCTGCCATCCGTACCCGCATCGTCCGCTCCCGCGCAAAGCCGAGGGAAACACTCAGAAACATAGCAGGGATCGGGCGCACCAACGGTCCCCCGACGCGCGCGGCGCCCCGGAGCCAGGCCCCGGGGCGCCGCCGTCACTGCATGGTGCCGGGCCGGCCTACGACCGCAGCTCGAACCGGTCCGCCATCATCACCTTGTCCCACGCGGCGACGAAGTCGCGGACGAACTTCCCGTGCGCGTCGTCCTGCGCGTACACCTCGGCGAGCGCGCGGAGCTGCGAGTGCGAGCCGAAGACCAGGTCCACGCGGGTCGCCGTCCACTTCACGTCGCCGGTGGCGCGGTCGCGGCCCTCGAAGATGTCCCTCGACTCCGAGATCGGCGTCCACGTGGTGCCCATGTCGAGCAGGTTCACGAAGAAGTCGTTCGAGAGCGTCTCGACGCGGTCGGTGAAGACCCCGTGCCGCGCGCCGCCGAAGTTCGCACCCAGCACGCGCAGGCCGCCGACGAGCACCGTCATCTCCGGCGCCGAGAGGCCGAGGAGCTGCGCCTTGTCGAGGAGGAGCTCCTCGGGGCGGACGGTGTAGTGGCCCTTCAGGTAGTTGCGGAAGCCGTCGGCGATCGGCTCGAGGACCTTGAACGAGTCCACGTCCGTCTGCTCCGCCGTGGCGTCCATGCGGCCCGGCACGAACGGCACCGTGACCTCCACGCCGGCCTTCCTCGCCGCCGCCTCGATCGCGGCGCAGCCGCCGAGGACGATCAGGTCGGCGAGGGACACCCGCTTGCCGCCGGTCGCCGACTCGTTGAAGGCGCGCTGGATCGTCTCGTAGATCTCGAGCGCGCGCTGCAGCTTGGCGGGCTGGTTCACCTCCCAGTTCTTCTGCGGCGCCAGGCGGATGCGGGCGCCGTTGGCGCCGCCGCGCTTGTCGGAGCCGCGGAAGGTGCTCGCCGAGGCCCACGCCGTGGCGACGAGCTGGCTGATGGGGAGGCCCGACGCGAGGATCCTGGCCTTCAGCGCGGCGATGTCGGCCGCGTCCACGAGCGGGTGGTCCACCGCCGGGATCGGGTCCTGCCAGATGAGGTCCTCGGCGGGGACCTCGGGACCCAGGTAGCGCACCTTCGGGCCCATGTCGCGGTGCGTGAGCTTGAACCAGGCGCGCGCGTACGCGTCGGCGAAGTGTGCCGGGTCGGCGAGGTACCTCCGCGCGATCGGCTCGTAGACGGGATCCACGCGGAGCGCCATGTCGGCCGTGGACATCATCGGCAGGTGGAACTTCGTCGGGTCGTGCGCGTCCACGACCGTCCTCGCCGACTTGTCGGTCGGCTCCCACTGCCAGGCGCCGGCGGGGCTCTTCACCAGCTCCCACTCGTACTTGAAGAGGGTCTCGAGGTAGCCCATGTCCCACGTGGTGGGGTTCGGCTTCCAGGCGCCCTCGAGGCCGCTGGTGATCGTGTCGGCGCCCTTGCCGGTGCCGTAGCTGTTCTTCCAGCCGAGGCCCTGCTCCTCGATCGGGGCGCCCTCGGGCTCCGGGCCGACGAAGGTCGGGCTCGCGGCGCCGTGGGCCTTGCCGAAGGTGTGGCCGCCGGCGACGAGTGCCACGGTCTCCTCGTCGTTCATCGCCATGCGGGCGAAGGTCTCGCGGATGTCGCGCGCGGAGGCGAGCGGGTCGGGCCGGCCGTTGGGGCCCTCGGGGTTCACGTAGATGAGCCCCATCTGCACCGCGGCGAGCGGCATCTCGAGCTCGCGATCGCCCTGGTAGCGCTTGTCGCCGAGCCACTCGGCCTCGGGGCCCCAGTAGATGTCGCCCTCGGCCTCCCAGACGTCTTCGCGGCCGCCGCCGAACCCGAAGGTGCGGAAACCCATCGTCTCCATCGCGACGTTGCCGGCGAGGATGAAGAGGTCGGCCCACGAGAGCTTGCGGCCGTACTTCTTCTTGATGGGCCAGAGGAGGCGGCGGGCCTTGTCGAGGTTGCCGTTGTCGGGCCAGCTGTTGAGGGGGGCGAAGCGCTGGGTGCCCGCCGACGCGCCGCCGCGGCCGTCGGCCGTGCGGTAGGTGCCGGCGGCGTGCCAGGCCATGCGGACGAAGAAGGGACCGTAGTGGCCGTAGTCGGCGGGCCACCAGTCCTGCGAATCGGTCATGAGCCGCGCGAGGTCGGCCTTCACCGCGGCGAGGTCGAGCGTGCGGAACTCGGCGCGGTAGTCGTAGTCGGCGCCCATCGGGTTGGAGCGCGGCGAGTGCTGGTGGAGGATGCCGAGGTCGAGCTGGTCGGGCCACCAGTCGCGATTGGAACGGCCGCCGACGATGTGGCCGGGGCCGGCCTGGGTACCGTGCACCACGGGGCACTTGCCGCCGGTGGTGGTGCCGGGATGTCCATCCATATAGGTCTCCGAAGTACCTGGCTGCGGGTGTGCGTTGAACCGGCAGCAAAAAAAGCACGGCGAGGGCCGGATTTCCATGCCGGGGGGGGCCGGGCGACGTCGTGTAGACAGTCTGGTGACGCCTGCGGCGTAGCATGCTGGGACCCGCAACAGGACGGTCCCCGTGTCCATGTCCCGAATCCGGGCGCTCGCGCTCGCCGCCGGCCTGGCGGCGTGCGGGTCGCCGACCGACGGCGGTGCGCCAGCCGGGCCGCCCGCCGTCCGCATCGAGGTGACGCCTGGCGGGCTGCGCCTGCCCGTCGGCGGCTCGGTGACGCTCGTCGTGCGGGGGGTCAGCGCGTCGGGCACCACGGCGCCGCTCCCCGCGCCGGCGACGATCACCAGCCTCGACCCGTCGGTCGCCACGGTGTCGGCCCAGGGCCTGGTTACGGCGACGAGGGTCGGCGATGCCAGGATCGAGGTCGCGTGGACGGGCGGAACTGTGTTGGTGGGCATCGCCGTGCTCGGCCCGCCGGTGCGCGCCGACGTGCCCGGCGACTCGATCGTCCTGGCGCCCGGGTTCTCGACGGATCGTCGGATCGTGCTGCGCGATGCCGCCGGTCACGACGTGGGCGACGACGCGCCGCTCCATTCGGCCGACGCGTCGGTGGTCAGGGTCTCCGCGGGGTGGACGCTCGAGGGTGTGCGCCCGGGGGCCACGGAGGTCACCGTCCCTGGGGAGACCGGCAGCTTCACGCTGCGCGCCCGGGTGGTGAGCGTGCCGGGCGCGCTCGCGATGGGGATACCCGTCGCGACCGGGGCTCCCGCGGAGACCTGGGAGTTCAGCCAGTCGGTGGAGTTCCTCGCCGTCGATGGCTCGGCGCCCACCCTGCTCTCGCTGCCGGAGCGGCTGTCGTACCTCACCCTCTCCCCGGATGGCGCCGCGATGGCGGCCGTGCGGGAGAACCGCGAGCTCGCGCTTGTGGACCTTCCGGCGGGCACGGTACGCCTCGTCCCCGGCATGCCCTCGGGCGGCGGGACCCCGGCGACCGTTCCCGAGGACGTGGCGTGGACCCCGGACGGGGCGCGCCTGCTTTACACCGGCCTCAGCGGGGGCACCCCGCCGAGGGGTGTCTTCGAGATCGCCCTCGCCGGCGGCGGGCCGCGCTTCCTCACCATCGGGGCGCGGGCGCAGTGGATCGAGCAGGATCGCCTGCTCGCCTGGGAGTGTGGCGTGAGACCGCCGCAGGACACCGGCAGCGGGATCTGCGTGGACCGTCCCGACGCCGCCGCGCCGGCCCTGCCCTATCCGTGGGCGAGCCGCGCGCTCCCGAAGCCCGGCACCGAAGAACTCGCCCTCGCCAGCATCGACACCGAGGAGTATCCGGCCCTGGAGGGCGTCGTGACCTTCCCGGGCGGCCGGCAGGCGCGCGTGCCGGGGAGGGTGACCTCCATATCGTGGAGCCCGGACGGCCGATGGCTGGCGGTCGCGACGAACCCGTTCCCGATCCCGTCCTCGCGGGGCGAGTGGCCGCGGGTGTGGCTCCTCGGTCCCGACGTCGCGCTCCCGCTGTGGAGGGCGGCGCGGACGTCCGTGACCTGGCGGCCGGCGGCGAGCCGGTAGGTGTCCGCGGGCGGGGCGCCGACCGGCAGCTCATCATGCGGAGCGCGCCGCGGCTCGTCGCCCGTCCAGGTCTCGATCAGTTCGAGAGGCACCGGCCCACGGGGCGTTGGCCGACATGGTGGCCGGACCCGGCGGGGCGAGCCGACGGCGAGCATTGCGCGCGGACGAATAACTACTATATTACGATTTAGTAATCAACCCAGAGGATCTCATGTCCGCGCGCTTCCGGTTTCTCCGGTTGGCCGCCGCCCTGCTGTCCGTCACCGCGGCCACGATGGTCGTCGCGACGCCCGCCGAGGCGCAGGCTCCCGCCCGCAAGCTCTTCCTGAGCGTCACGACCGACGACCCGTGGCGTGCCTGGATGGCGCTGAGCTTCGCCGAGCAGGTGCAGGCGCGTGGCCACGGGGTGACGGTGTGGCTGGTGAACGAGGGCGTGCGCCTCGCGGTGCGGGAGCCGGGACAGCAGGCGAAGGACGCGAACGCGCAGCTGCGCAAGCTGATCGACAAGGGCGTCGCGGTCCTCGTCTGCCAGGGGTGCATGGCGCAGGCGGGGGTGAAGGCGGACGACCTGATGCCAGGTGCCCGGCTCAGCACCCCGGACACCACGATCCCGCTGGCGCTCGACCCGCAGGCGGCGACGCTCTCCTGGTAACAGCCACCCGGGCGCCGCTGGCGTCCGGGGGCCGTCGCGACTCGCCACGGGCGAGCGCCATGACCGCCCGGGTCTCCGCGAGAGGCCCGGGCGGTCTCGTTGGTGATCGATCGCACCAGCGCGCGTCCGAAGCGCGGGTGCGGCAGCCGACCTGCCGCGGCCGACGGCAGACGCGCCACGCGGGAGGCGCCCCGGGGCCCCTCCCGCGCGGGTGTAGCGGCCGGTGGTGCGGGCGAGCGCGGACCGCTAGCCGAACAACCGGCGCAGCACCTCCGCGCGATCCACGCCGAGGTGCGCGGCCACCTCACCGATCACGGCGTTGAGGGTGCCCACGCGCAGCGATGCGTGGTCCGGTATGGTGAGGTGATGCTGGACAGGCAGGTTCGCTGTCAGGCGGATGTGGCTGCCTGACTGGCGGCTGATCTCGTAACCGAAGACGCGGAGGGCTGCGGCAAGCTCCCGACCGGACAGGTCGCGAGGAAGCTTCACGCCGCGAACACCTCATCCCGCACCATGTGCAGGCGCAGGAGCCTGGGCAGCTCCGCCGGCTCGAAGTGGCAGCGCACCGCCTCGCGCACCGCCTCCCGCAGTGACGGGAGGTCGTCGGCTTCCGTCACGATGGAGGCACCGACGGCGCGGGCCACGAGCCCGCCCTCCGGGGCCTCCTCGACGATGAACAGCAGTTCGGTCATGTGGCGCTCCTCGCGATACCCAAAGCTACAGGACGCTCCGAGGCGGGCAACCCAATGAGTGTGCGCCGGCGCGCCTCGCGCGGCGCGCCCCGTCCGGACGCACCACGCGGGAGGCGCCCCGGGGCGCCTCCCGCGCGGGTGCTGCGGCCGGTGGTGCGGCCGGCGCCTCGTCAGGCGGCGGCCGCGGGTCCTGCCGGCTCGTCCTGCTGGTCCGGCGTGCGCCGGAACGGCCCGAGCACGTTCACGGCGCTGGTCCAGGCGTCGGGGTCGTCGCGGAAGCGGTAGCGGTGGATGCCGTCGAGCGCCGCGACCAGTTCCCGCACCTTCCCCATCACCACCTCCAGCTCGGCCCGCGCGCCCACGTGTCGCGCGCGGCCCGCGTTCGACTGCTCGAGGGCGGCCGTGTACTCGGCCACCGCGCGCTCGATGTCGGCGACGAGCGGCTCGGTGATGCCGTAGCGCTGCAGCGTCGGCATCCATTCCCTGGCCTCGGCCACCATCGCGCGCACGCCGGTGAGGCAGGCGAGGTTGGTGCTGCCGAGCCGGGGGAGCTGGAAGTGCTTCGCGAGCCCGGGCACCTCGCCGGCGGCGAGGTTCGCGACCCGCACGAGATGGGGCAGGAGCTGCTCGTGCAGTCTCGTCTTCACCTCCTTCCGCTGTGCGGTGCCGCCCCGCGCGTCGTTCGTGCCCGTCCGGTGCTCGAGCACGAGGGTGTCCACGCGGCCCAGCAGCGTCGCGAGCCGGCTCGCGAGCTCCTGGTGTGCGGGCTCCTCGAACGGGTGGCGTGCGAGGAAGCTCCGCACCCGGGTGGCCATGGCCAGTTTCCGCTGGTGATCGCCGTTCATGGTACCGCTCCTTCCGGTGAGGACTCCGGCGCCGCCCGGCCGGGGCGAAAGGCGCCACGCTGCTCCTGGTTGCATCCGTCCCGTGCCCCGGCCGCGAGACGGTGAAGCGGCGGGAAGCGAGGGGCGTGCCGGCGGGGGCAGGATGTTGCGGAAGGGGGGATGTCGTGCTGGGCGCGGGCGAGGTGCAAGCTGTCGATCTGGTGAATGGATGCGGGGCCCGGCGGAAACGGTCGGCGGCGTGGTGGCGTGGTGGCGGTGGCTGATGCCCGCTTCGGGAGTGATGGTGCGTGCTCGCGGGGCGATGACCTGAGCGCCGCGCGCGATGAGGATGGGTTCGTTTCAGATGGCGCGGGATTCCGTGCCGAGGGTGTGGTGGCGCGGGCGGATGACGGGAGCTCCGGGCGGGAGGACGGATGACCGCACCGGAGGAGGCCGGATGTCGCCGGGCGGGGATGGGCCGCTGGGCGGGTTGCGGGCGTCACAGGAAGGCCAAAGATTCACTTCATCAAGGGGGCCGGCGGGCGCTGCAGGATCGCGAAGCGGGATGCCCGCCGTGGGCGCCTGCCAGGGGTGGGGCTGGCGGGGTTCCTTCCGCTACACGTCATGGTAAAGCGGCGGAGGGAACGGCGTGTGCGCACCTGCGCCCGGCCGCGGCGGCAGCTTACGCAGACGGCGCTACGCAGCGGCGGCGACTGAGGAGTGGGACCGGCGAAAGCCACCCAAGGGCGCGCAAGAGCGGCAGTTACGCAGTCACGAGCTGCTCTGCCGGTCGTGGTGACTCAGTGTACTTCGGCCGCAAGACGTGGACTTAGGCAGGTAGGCCTAATTCGACGTTAGGCACCGGAGAAGGCACACGCATGCAGCCTCGCAACGCGAGTAACGAATGACAGTCAGCTTGGCCCATGGTCAGCGGGAAGTTGGCCGCCTCGTGGCAGACGACAGCATTTCGGGGAGGCTCGTGTTTCGCAAGCGCCGACCTTCACGTGTCAGTGCACGCGAGCGCAATGGCGAGAATCAGGCCTCTTTGGTCTCCCTCAATACCGTGTGCCCTTACTACACGATGTTCCCGCTAGACTTCCCGCTCAAGCGACTCGCGCGGGCGCAAGAGGACGAGTGGGTGCTGGACCCGTTCTGCGGTCGCGGGACGACCATGTTCGCCGCACGGCTCCGGGGGCTCGGGTGCGTCGGCATCGACAGCAACCCCATCGCCGCCGCGATCGCGGCCGCGAAGCTCACCGATCCGAACCCCGACGCGATCGTCCAGCGCGCGGCCGACATCATCGCCAACGCGGGCGAGCCGGCCGGAGTGCCGCACGGGGCGTTCTGGCGGATGTGCTTCAATCAGAGGACGCTCCGCGACATCTGCGTGCTCCGCGAGCACTTCATCCGGTCGTGCTCGACCGACGAAGACGTGGCTCTGCGTGCGCTCATGCTGGGCATTCTCCACGGACCGAAACACAAGACGGCACCGACCTACCTGTCGAACCAGATGCCGCGCACCTACGCCACGAAGCCCGATGCAGCGATCCGGTTCTGGAAGAAGCAGCATCTCACGCGGCCTCCGGCCGTCGACGTTCTCGACGCGATCACACGCCGCGCCCGCCACACCTTCGCCTCGACACCTCCAGCCTCTGGTGGCGAAGTCCATCTCGGTGACGCACGGCGCGCACACCGGCTGCTGTCGCGCGAGCGTCGCTTCTCGTGGGTGATCACCTCGCCGCCGTACTTCGGCATGCGCACCTACCGGCCAGACCAGTGGCTCCGGAACTGGTTCCTCGGCGGCGAGCCCCGGGTTGATTACGCGCAGGATGGCCAGCTCGCGCACCATGCGGATGAGTTCGCCGACGAGCTGGCCGCCGTGTGGCGCGCGGTCGCGCGCCGGTGCCACGACGGCGCGCGTCTCATCGTGCGCTTCGGGTACCTGCCGAGCATCCCCGTGGACGTCCGCGCCATGTTGCGCTCGTCACTCGAGAAGGCGGACGCCGGCTGGCGCATCACGCGATGTGTCGACGCGGGCTCCTCCAGCAATGGCAAACGGCAGTCGCAACAGTTCGGCCGGTGCACCGAGGATGCGGCCTGCGAGATCGATGCCTACGCGCGACTGGAGGCATGACCTTGTTCGACCCGAAGGAGCTACCCGAGCTGCGGCAGACGATCAGGGACGCGACCATCCGTGACCGCCGGCTCCTCGACGACCTTCGCAAAGAGGTGCGCACGCTTGCCCCCGAGGTGCGCGCAATCCAGCCGAGGACCACGACATCGGTGTCGCTGGTTGCCAGCGACGGCGGGAACAACAAGCTCGTCTTCGACCCCTTCCACGTGCAGCTCGTGCGAGTGGTCGACTCGTACGGCGAGCAGCTCTGCCTCGACGCTGTCACGCCGACGACCGACACCGATGCGCTGAGCCGCGCACAGTTCAACGACGATGGCACGCCGCGCACCGCGCTCGGGCGCGTGATGATCGACGTCGGCGTCGACTCACGAACCCTCGCCGGCCTGAGCCACATGGTCCCGGAGGGCAGGAAGATCCGCGAGACGCCCGACGAGGTCTCGCCATCCTGGGTCCTCGTCTACCGGGACCTATGCGAATGGGCCGCCCTGTACGAGCGCATCTGCTATCGCAGCTTCGCGACCGACACGCTGCTAGTTCGGGACGGCTTGCTGCGAAGCAAGCTCTTCCGGGGCGAGTACTTCATCACCTTCCGGAAGCGGATCGAGAATGCCATCGAGCGCATCCGGCAGCAGACGCGACGGAAGGTCTTTCTGGTGGGCGTTGCGAAGCACAGCAAGGTGCTCGCCCGCTACAACCTGGCGATGGCGCTCGAGGCAACGTTCACCGCCGGTGCTCCCCGTTTCGTGAAGGTGCCGCGCGCGCTCGAAGCCAAGGCCTACGTGTGGCCCGAGTACGCCAGAGGCGCCGAGACCGAAGGCGGCGGCGGCGAGGCGCCGAAGTTCGTCGCCGGCGACATGTACTTCGTCCGGTTCGGCGACAAGAGCGGTGACCCGCTCTGGACCGTCGACATCCTGAGCAGTCAGATCGGCCAGGCAGCCGAGATCTTCGGCTACTTGCTCGCAGACGCGACCGACGGCTTCCCCGTGCCGTTCTACCCGCGGTGCCTCCAGCGGGCGCACGAGTTCGCTCAGATCGTCGACTTCGACCTCGACATCCTGCAGGACGAGGTGATCGGCGCTGTTCGCGGCCTGCTCAGCGACAAAGAGGTACCTGCCCTTGAGGCCCTCCGCCTCCAGGGCGACGTGTCCGCCCGGAGGTACGAATGAAGCTCTTCACGAGAGAAACGACCGTCGGCATCTTCCGGGGGTTCAGCGAGGGCGGCCTCGAGTTCCACGCAGATCTGGTCCTCCCGTACCGCAACGAGTTCCAGAGCGCACCGATGCACGGGCAGTTCCTCGTCGTGCAGCTCGAGGATGAGGACGAGGCGGTGCTTGGGCGGATCACCGCGATCTCATCCGAAGGCAGGCTCGCGTCCTCGGCCGGCGAGGACTACGGCATCCGCGCCGTCGCGGAGGAGCGCCCGATCCCCGAGGACCTGCGCGAGCAGTACCTCAAGTACCGGGTCCACATGCGCGTACTCGGCGTGCTCCGCAACTCCGGCGAGGACGTCGTGTTCGCCGCGTCTCACCGGCGGCTGCCGCACGTCGGCAGCAAGGTGGCGTTCCTGAGCCCCGACCTCCTTCGCGAGGTCGCCGGGCACAACATCAAGAACGGGGCGGAGCTCGGCCACTTCGCGCTCGGCGAGTTCATCTACGCGTCCGGAGATCCGCGGCTCAAGCCGGAGCCGTGGATGCAGGTGAGGGGCCCCTGTGTCATCCCGAGGTTTCGGGTGCTCGACCTGGTGGCGCGCAGGACGCTCGTCTTCGCGCGGGCCGGATTTGGCAAATCCAACCTCGTGAAGCTGCTGTTCGCCCACCTCTACCAGACCACACCTACTGTGGAGAAGCGGGGCGGACGCGAGGTTCCGGTCGGTGCGGTGATCTTCGATCCAGACGGCGAGTACTTCTGGCCCGACGACAAGAACCGCCCGGGCCTGTGCGACGTGCCTGCGCTGCAGGACAAGGTCGTGGTCTTCACGCCGAAGGCTGGTCCGAGCCCGTTCTATCAGTCGTTCATCGCCGGCGACATCCGCCTCGACATCCGCCGGCTCCGGCCAGGTGACGTAATCTCGATCGCGTTGCCGCCAGAGAAGCAGGACCAGCAGAACGTCCGGAAGCTGAAAGGGATGAACGACGCCGATTGGCAGGAGCTCGTCGATCTCGTCTACCGAGACGGCAACGCTGCTGATGGCGACACGATCAAGAGCCTGCTGCGCCTCGAGTCGGGTCAGCAGGACGCCGAGATGGTCGCGGCACGGGCGAACATGACGACGATCGTGCGCATGTTGCACGACCCGGCCTCCCAGATGATGGACATGCTCCTGGCCGCGCTCCGCGACGGCAAGCTGTGCGTCATCGACGTCTCGCAGATGCGCGGCACCCCGGCCCTCGTGCTCTCGGGATTGATCCTCCGTCGAATCTTCGACACGAACCAGCAGGAGTTCACGAAGGCCCAGCCTCAGACGATTCCCGTGATCGCCGTTGTCGAGGAGGCTCAGTCGGTGCTTGGGAGCGGGGGCAGCTCCGGCGAGGGGCCCTACATCTCGTGGGTGAAGGAGGGCCGCAAGTATGACCTCGGTGCGGTGCTCATCACGCAGCAGCCCGGCTCGATATCGAGCGAGATCCTAAGCCAGGGTGATAACTGGTTCTGCTTTCACCTCCTGTCGGCCGGCGACCTCAAGGCAATCAAGAGCGCGAACGCACATTTCAGCGACGACGTCCTCTCGTCACTGCTCAACGAGCCCATCCCTGGTCACGGCGTGTTCTGGAGCAGCGTCGGCGGCAAGAGCTACCCCATTCCGATCCGGGTGCTCTCGTTCGAGGGGCAGTATCAGGCGCAGGACCCACAGTACAATCGGCCGGCCGTCAGGACTGCTGCCGAGGAACTGCGACAGCGGTTCGCCGCCGCCCTCGCGTCCGCGCGAGGCGCAGTTCAGGTGGGAGATCCGCCGCGCGGAAGAGCAGTGGCGCCGCCCGTAGCGCCGCCGGGGCTGAGGGACGAAGAAGCCGACGTGGACGAGGGGCAGGATGCTCTGGGTTCCTACGAAGATGCGGCCATTCAGGCATTCCGCGCAGACAGCGAGATCATCGAGAAACTTCGGCGCAACGGAATGCCGTGGCGAGGTGTCCTAGAGCGCCTGAAGAATGCGCTGCCCGATGTCCTTTCGGACCGTGATCAGATCGCCTACGGGATGGTCCCGAAGGCGATGAACGCTGTATTCGGATCGCAGCCTGCCGGCTGGAGAACTGAGAAGCGACCCCGCAGGAGTGGTAGCGGCTTTACGACGTGGATCGTCATCAACCAGGGGGAGTGAGTGAGCGAGCCGGTGCCTAACAACAGCATGCAGCGGACGGCGCTGCGCGCCGCCGCTGATGCTGAGCGTTGGGCGGACACGCCCGCCAGTTGAGGTATAGAAGACAACATCAACGATCAACCTAGATAGAGGTCGCAAACATGGCCGTAGCAATTTTCGCAGAGGTCCCGGGCCAGACCAAGGAAGGGTACGAAGAGACGATTCGTGTTCTTGGGGCCACCCTCAAGGGGGCGCCAGGTTTCATCATGCACTTCGGTCATCCGATTGACGGCGGTTGGCGCGTCGTGGAAGTGTGGGAATCTTCCAAGGACGCCGCGGAATGGTTCGCCAAGTTCGTTCGCCCCAACCTGCCACCTGACGTTAAGCCACAGCGCCAACCCCAAGAGCTACACACACTTATCCGTGGGTGAGTGCACGATGCGCGCCGCCCAACAAGCCGTTGCAGCGGACGGCGCTCCGCGCCCTCACTGAACGGCATGGCGTTCGGCGGCGGAGGCAGCCGGTGGCGTTTACCCTCGACTACGATCGGTGGATTCACCTCGACGCCGAGAACTTGGCCGAGACCGGCATCGCCGAGGCATACGAGCGTCTGCTGCCCGAACTGCGGAAGTATGTCCCACAGCCGGCGCGGGTCGAGGAAGTGATCGACAACGACACGCCGATCTACTCGGTGCGGTGCGGGGGCAAGGAGTACGCCATCTACGGCCCCGACCTGGACGAGGGGGACGGTTGGGGCCGTGCCACCGTCGCGTTCTTCGCCATCGTCAACGAGCAACTCGCCGGCACCGCGTACCGCTTCTACGCGATCAACGCCGGGAATGATCTCGGGGGCACGTTCCTGACCCCGGCCCAAGCGCACGAGTCACGGGCTGCGTTGCCGAGGCCGCAGGATTGGCCGTATCTCCCCAAGGACGAGTCGCCGTGGTATGGCCAGCATCACTGAGCGGGGCGGCGCAGACGCCGCATCAGGCGCTGCAGCAGGCCGGGGCCGATGTAGGCTTTCTGGGATTCATCGTCGCTCCAGCGGCCCCGGCTGCTGAGCGTGGTCGTTAGCCCGTACCCGGACAGTCACGGAATGCCAGGAGGTGGGACAAGCATTCGTGACCCAGCAAGGCAACGGCGGGGCATGGCGACACCAGGACGGGGGTGCCGCGCCGCGAGCGCTACCGACCAGGGCTTCGCGGCGACTGTTGTCGGCCACTTCCGCACGCATGCGCGATCTCGGCAGCAGCGACATGGCAAGACGGTCTGCCTCGCGCGCATGCTCACGCATGATCGCGAGGGCGCCATGAGGCGCTGCACCTGCCATGTCCGCCGGCGATTGGTGGAGGCCGGGAGTCCCTGAATCGCGCCAGTCCGGCATTCGCCGGAGCCGGTGGAGTCCCTCCGGTAGGGAGTTGGTCGCGCTCAACGAAGGCCGCTTGCCGGATGGCGCGGCCACTCCTCCCTAGGCAGCGTGGCGGGCGCGCGCACCGGGGACGGTCGCGGCGCCCAGGATCGCCGTCGTCGCCGGCCGGCAGGTCACGCCGTCCTGCGTCACGGGATGACACTGGGCAGGGTCAGTCAGCAACCCCGGTGTCTCGGCCGCTCCCGTCCCCCTCATCCTCGAACGGCGTGAACGGAAGGAACTCGTCATCCCTGGGGAGCGTCTCGCCCAGCTCGGCGAGCACGGCGCGCAGCTCAGGCGCGCGCCCGCCAAGGCGCCAGCACCAGTCGCCGGGTCGCACGCGCCACGGCGTGTCTCTCAGCAGCTTCTGCACCTGGCCCCAGCGGAAGCCGAATCCACTGGTGAAGCGCGTGCCAACCGCGCCACAGCGGAGGCAGCGCCCGCTGGCGGTGCCCACGGTCAGCAGTCCGCCGAAGCCCGTGCCGAGCATGCGCCCGCCGCACGCAGGGCACTCGCCGACGAAGGGGGGCCACTGATCCCAGAGGATGAGCACGGCGGCCGCGTCGGCCGGCTCCCCGAGCTTCCGCGGCCAGCCACTGATCCGCGGTGCCGACGCACCCGCCGCGACGTGAGGCTTCGGCGGGGCGGACTCGGTCGGGATCCACGTCGGAAGCGGGAGCCGGGGCCACCGCTGCCGGATGACCTCACCGTGGCGGACGAGCCCCTCGAGGAGGGGGGCGCGCCGGGGAACGCAGGGGACCCTCGACCACGGCTCGACGATGTAATCGGGGTCGTACGACATGGGATGCCCTTTCGCGTGCGGTCTCCATCCCGATCGCGCATGGGTCCCGCGCTGCCGCCGCGGGCCGGCTGGGCCACCGCTGGGTCTCGGGTGGCGGACGGGTCACGGAGCCGGGGCTCTCGCCGTCACTCGTCATGCACCGGCCGCCGGGGATGGGCGGCGGCTGGCAAGAGAATGAGTAACGGAACCGTGTGTCAGCGGGTAGATGGTGCGACCTGATGCGCCGCCCCGGGATCGGGGGAGGCCCGTCCGGGGTGCCCGGAGCGGCAGGCAAGAACGCCGTGGATGGCACGGCCTGCGCCCGCGCGTTCTATTCAGGCGTCCGCCATGGAAGTCGACGCCGCTGCGGAACGCCAGGTCCCGGCCGGGCGCACCACTCTCCCCTGCCCCGGAGGCCTCTCCGTGCCGATCCGCATCGCCCGCCGGAGGTCGCTGACCGCGCCGCTCGCGCCGGCCACGCTCACCCCCGCCCTCCGCGCCATGCCGCCACTGGGCGCCCAGTCCGCCGCCTCGCGCGCCATGAAGGCGCGGGGTCGTGGCTCGCCCTCCCGTGGGGCGCCGTGTTCGTGCCACCCGAGAGCCTGAGGGCGCAGTACATGGAACAGTGGCAGCCCCCGAAGCGCTCCGGGAGGGAAACGCTCGCAACCGCGGTGGCGCCCACCGTCGGCGGACCGATCGTCGCACGGGTGAACCGGCAGGAACTGGCCGAGCTGCCCGGGCAGCGAGGCGGCCACTGACTCCCGATCGGCCGCCGTCGCCCGAGGCCCCCGTCCAGGCGGACCGGTGGCAGGAGGTCCGCCGGACGGTCCTCGCGCGCGACGGCGGCACCTGCCGCATCTGCGGGGCCACCCCCGCCGCCGCCGAGCTCGACATCCACCACCTCATCCCGCGCTCGGTGGGCGGGGGCGACGAGCTCGGCAACCTCATCACGCTCTGCGACGGCTGCCACGCGACCCGCCACCCCAACCTGCACGCCTCGCTGGCACGGCGCACGATCGAGCGGTGGGGCGTGCGGCTGGCGCGCCTGCTCGACCGCCACGGCACCCTGCAGTCGCTGGATGAGGCGATCGGGGCGGCGCTGCGCGTGCTCGGGGTCGAACGCTTCCGCTTCCCGCAGCTCGAGGTGGTGCTCGCGGCGCTGCGGGGCGAGTCGCTCCTGTTCGTCAGCGCCACCGGGTCGGGCAAGTCGCTCTGCTTCCAGGTCCCCGTGCTGCTCTCGCGCGGCCTCGGCGTCGTGCTCTCGCCACTGCGCGCCCTGATGAGCCAGCAGGTGGAGGGGCTCCACCGCCGCCAGATCCCGTGCACGTTCATCAATGGCGACCTGGGGCCGCAGGAGAAGAAGCTGCGCTACGAGCTGGTCCGGCAGGGCGCCGTCAAGTTCCTGTTCTGCACGCCCGAGCGCTTCGATGCCACGGTCGTGCGCCCCGCGGAGATCGCGGCGCTGAGCCGGGTGCGACCGACCTACCTCGTGGTGGACGAGGCGCACTGCATCGACCGGTGGGGGAAGGACTTCCGCCCCAACTACGACCGGATCGGCGGCATCCGCCAGATGCTCGGGCACCCGCCGGTGCTCGCCTTCACCGCCACCGCCGGGACCGAGAGCCAGCAGCGGATCCTGGCGTCGCTCGGCGTGCCGCACGCGCGTGTCATCGTCACCGGCGCCAACCGCCCGAACATCGCGCTCGCGCGGCTCCCGCTCGAGAAGGACGGCGATCGCTTCACCCTGGTCGCGGAACTGCTGGAGGCCATGCCGCCGGGCCGCGCGATGATCTTCGTGCCGACGGTGCGGGTCGGGGAGCGGGTGCGCGATGATCTCAGGGACGTTGGCTGCGACCTGCCGTTCTACCACTCGCGGATGGGCACGGCGAACGAGCGCGATACCCTGCTCGGGCAGTTCACGGGCCGCCTTTCGCCGCCGGCCCACGCTGTCATCTGCACCAACGCCTTCGGGATGGGGCTCGACGTCCCCGACGTGCGCCTCGTGGTGCACTGGCAGCATCCGGCCTCGGTCGAGGACTACCTGCAGGAGTTCGGGCGCGCGGGGCGCGATGGGCGTCCGGCGGTAGCGGTGCTGTTCACCGGGCCGAGGGATGATGGCCTGCTCAAGTTCATGGCGGAGAAGACTGCCCGCGCGGCGCCCGTGCCGGACCCGGAGGCGCTCGCCGCGAAGTACCGTGCCATCGACGTGATGCAGGCGATGGCGTGCGCTCGCGGGAGGTGCTTCCGCAAGGACATCGTGGGCTACTTCGGGGAGCCGCTATCCGCGGCGAACCGGACGGTGGCGGAGCGGATCGTGGCGTGGATCTTCGAGCGGGGGAGCCGACGCAAGGCAAGCACGTCCTGCTGCGATGCCTGCGACGGGGTAAACGATCGCACCGTCGTCGCGTGGGCATCCCGGGTGTGGACCGGGCGGACGAACCCATCGTGGCTTCGCCGCGCCGTCGCGCGGCGGAACCGGCCCCCGCGGTGACGCGGCGAGCTGCGCGTGACGCCTCGCCGCTGGCATCCGGCGCCCGCCGCGTGCAGCTTGCAGGCACCCCGCACCTCCTCCTTCCCGGGGACCCGATGAGCGGCACGGTGGCCGAGATGGACGAACGCCGGATGGGCGGAGGCGCGGCGTGAGCGACGCCCGCCTCGCCGCCGCCCTGGCCGGCCGCTACCGCCTGGAGCGCGAGCTGGGCGCCGGCGGCATGGCGACGGTGCACCTCGCGCACGACCTGAAGCACGACCGCCAGGTCGCCATCAAGGTCCTCAAGCCCGAACTCGCCCGCTCCCTCGTCGGCGACCGGTTCCTGCGCGAGATCGCGATCACCGCGCGGCTCAACCACCCCCACATCCTGACGCTGCTCGACTCCGGGGCCTCGGACGACGGCGCGATCCTCTACTACGTGATGCCGGTCGCCACCGGGCAGTCGCTGCGCGACCGGCTCGAGGCGTGCGGTGCGCTGCCGCAGGCCGACGCGCTGCGGATCGCGTGCGACGCCGTCGAGGCACTCGTCCACGCGCACGCCTGCGGCATCGTGCACCGCGACATCAAGCCCGGGAACATCCTGCTCTCCGAGGGCCACGCGCTCCTGGTGGACTTCGGGATCGCGAAGGCCGTGGGGTCGGCGCGCGAGGCGCAGACGCTGACCAGTGAGGGCAGCTCGCTCGGCACGCCGGCGTACATGGCGCCGGAACAGGCGTCCGGCGACGGCGCCGTGGACCACCGCGCCGACATCTACGCCATCGGCGCGGTGCTCTTCGAGATGCTCGCCGGCGAGCCGCCGTTCACCGGGACGTGGCAGCAGGTGGTGCTCGGGAAGCTGGCGGCGGACGCGCCGCCGCTGGCGACGCGGGCGCCGGCGGTGCCGGCCCCGCTCGCGCGGCTCGTGGACCGCTGCCTGGCGCGCGACCCGGCACAGCGGCCGGCGACCGCCGAGGCGCTGCTCGCGGAGCTGCGCGCGCTGGCACGGCCGGAACCGGCCACGGCGCGGCGCATCACCCGCACGATGGCGATTGCCGCCGGCGCGGCGGTCATGGCCGCCGGCGCGCTTGGCGCCGTCATCGTGCGCGACCGGCGCGCCGCGTGGGTACGGCAGACGGCGCTCCCGGAGATCGCCCGCCTGATCGAGGCCGACGAGCTCGACTCGGCGTTCGTGCTCGCGGAACGCGCCGAGGCGCGCGCGCCCGGCGACCCGGCGCTCGCGGCCCTCTGGGAGGAGATCGCCATCACGCAGGAGTTCCTGAGCGAGCCGGCCGGCGCCACGGTGACGCGCGCGGCGCTGGGCGACACCACGCGCTGGATCCGGGTGGGCACCACGCCGACCGGGCCGGTGCGGATCCCGAGCAACGCGTGGTTCTACCGCTACGCGCTGGAGGGCCACCGCACGGTGACCGTGATGGGCGCGCGGGTGGGCGGGAGCTACGCGCCGATCCCCTCGCCGATCCCCCTCCAGCCGGCGAGCGACGCGGACACCGGCATGGTGCTGCTGCGCGGCCGCGGGCTGGTGACGACGCTCTACGGCGTCGCGTCGGACGACACGCTCGACCTCGCCGACTTCCTGATGGACAAGCGCGAGGTGACGAACCGCGAGTACCAGGCGTTCGTGGACGCGGGCGGCTATGCCGACCCGCGCTGGTGGGACACGACGATCGTGCGCGACGGGCGCGTGGTGCCGTGGCGCGAGGCGGTGGCGCGCTTCACCGACGAGACCGGCCGGCCCGGCCCCGCCGGCTGGGAGGGCTCGGCGCCGAAGCCGGGCACCGAGGAACTGCCGGTGGGCGGCGTGAGCTGGTACGAGGCGCGGGCCTACGCGCGGTTCGCGGGGAAGTCGCTGCCGACGGTGATGGAGTGGAACGAGGCGGCGATCCCGGACGCGGCGCGCTGGGTGGTGCCGCACGGGCGGTACAACGCCGACGGGCCGGTGCGCGGCGGCGCGCCCGGGGGGGTGAGCGCGCGCGGGGTGTACGACCTCGCGGGGAACGTGCGGGAGTGGACGGAGAACGCCCGCGAACCGGGGTCCCGCTACATCCTGGGCGGCGGCTGGTCGGACCCGGCCTACCTCTTCGCGGAGGTCTACAGCGCGCCCGAGTTCGACCGGTCGCCGATCAACGGCATCCGGCTGGTGCGCCGCCTCGGCGACGCGCCGGACCTGGCCCGCGCGCTCGCCCCCATCCCGCGCCGGGTGCGCGACGTCGCGCGCGCCGTGCCGGTGGATGACGCGACCTTCCGCGGCTTCCTGGCGCTGTACGACTACGACCGCCGGCCGCTGAATGCGGAGGTGACGGCCCGCGACAGCTCGCACCCCGACTGGGTGCGCGAGGACGTCGCGTTCGACATGCCGGGCGGCGGGCCGCGGATGGCGGCGGCGATCTTCCTGCCCCGCCGCGCGTCGCCCCCGTACCAGGCGATCGTGATCTGGCCGGCGTCGGACGCCTTCGTGCCGCGCGACACGAAGGTGCTGTCCATGAGCTACGTGGACTTCCTCGTGCGCAGCGGCCGCGCGGTGATCTACCCGATCTACGAGCACACCTACGGGCGCGGCCCGTCGATCCGCGGGGACCGGGCGTCGGCGACGATCGCGCACCGCGACCAGGTGGTGCGGTGGACGACGGAGATGCGGCGGTCGATCGACTACGCGTTCACCCGGCCGGACGTGGACACCACGCGCCTCGCGTACGTGGGCACGAGCTGGGGCGGCCGCATGGGCGGCACCGTGCTCGCGGTCGAGCCGCGCATCCGCACGGCGATCCTCAACGTGGCGGGGTTCAGCGCGTACCCGATGCGGCCGGAGGAGGACCCGGTGAACTTCCTGCCGCGGATCCGCATCCCGGTGCTGATGCTGAGCGGACGGTACGACAGCGTCTTCCCGTACGAGTCGTCGCAGCTCCCGTTCTTCCGGCTGCTCGGGTCGCCGCCGGGGCTCAAGAAGCAGGTGCTGTTCGAGGGCGGGCACTTCCTCCCGCGCCCGATGTGGGTGGCGGAGTCCACGCGGTGGCTGGACGAGCGGTTCGGGGCGGTGACGCCGGCCCGCGGGGCCGAGTGAGCCGCGGCGGGGGCGGGACCGCTAGCCGGACTCCGCGAACCTCGCGCGCAGCTGCTCGATGACGTGGAGCAGCAGCTCCCAGCCGGGCTCGGCGCCCTCGGTGCAACCACGATCCAGCAGTTGCGCGTGCTGCAGGGCGGCGGCATGCGCTACGAGCAGGTCGCGGGCGCCGACCTCGCGCGCGTAGCCGCCGACCTTGCGCCCCGCCATCCCGTCCAGCCACTCGGCGGCCGCCGCGACGAAGCGGAACTGCTCATGCCACCACGGCCAGCCGGTCGCCTCCTTGCTCACGCCGAGCAGGGCGGCCCAGCGGGTCGTGGGCGCGGCGTAGAGCCGCTGGCGGCTGCGCTCGCCCGCGAGCGTGTCCGGCGTGCGCAGGAAGCGCGCCGCCGCGAGGTCCTCGGCCGCGCGGCGCACCGACGCCGGCGTGTAGCCGACGGCGTCGGCGATGGTGCGGCCCGAGACCCACTGCGGCTGCCTCGGCTCGTGGACGTTGACGCCGAGCACGAAGGCGAGGATATCGGCCTTGGCGCCGACGCCCATGCCGCGGCGGAGCTGGAGCAGGAGCGCGCTCCAGCGGCCGGCCGGCGCCTCGATCGCGCGCACCTTGCCCTCGCGCACCCGCAGCGGCTCGGCGCCGCGGGCGTCGCCGGCGATCGACTTCCAGCGCGAGTCCTTCGCGACATCGGTCGCATGGACGGCGAGTGATGCCAGCCGCGCTCGGACGGCGGCGGGCCAGCGGCCGGCGAGGTTGCGGAGGCGCTGGATGCTGACGAGCGACGCGTTCAGCCGCACCCAGGAGCCCAGCAGGTCGGGCAGGCGCCGCTCCTCCTCGGCGAGCCAGAGCGAGCAGAGGATGAGCGCCTCGGGATCCACCATCGCGACCGCCGGCGTGCCCGCGGCGGCCGTGGCCCCGATGGCGGCCCACTGGCGCCAGCACAGGTCGAGCGCGGCGGCGCGGAGGCCGGCAGCGTGGGCGCTAGCGTCGGGCACGGACATGGGCGATGACCCGGTCGAGGACCTGGTGGAGCTCCGGCGAGACATCCTGCCTGACGAGCCACGCCCGCGCCGCCGCAAGCTCCGCGTCGGAGGGGCGCAGGGCGAGGAGATCCTGCACGTGCACGCTGGACGGACCGCGGTGGTCGGCGGCGGCGTAGAGCTTGAACGCCACCAGGTCATGACGATCCACCACGCCGACCTCGAGTCCACCGAACTCCTGCCACGACACGCGCGCCGGGAGTCCGGGCGGCAGCTCCTGTCTCCACTGCTCGGCGACGCGGACGTCGAGCCAGTCCTCCGCGAGCCCGACGTCCTTCGCGACCGCCGAGGCGGCAGCGAGGAGGGGCGCGGGCAGCGGCGCGTCGGGCGTGCGCACGACGCGCACCTCGCCGGCCGCAGGGTCGGCCATCGCGAGCACGTCGACTTCGGTCGTGGCGCGCGAGACGTAGCTGGCGAGGTTCATCGCCGCCCCGCCGACGATGACGATCGCGAACCGCTCACCTCGCGCTTCGAGGAGCTCGCCGACCATCCGGAGTGCCCGTTCGATCGCGCCCGGTGCGTCCATGTGCCGGTCCTCCGTGCGACGTGGCTGCGGCCGGTCGGAGGTGCGCGGGGCCTTCCGCGGATGGTCCCGGCGCCTCGTTGCGGACGATAATCGTCCGCTGATAGATAAATAATCGTTCTCGTTCGGCGCGAATGCAATCCCGGCCGACCCTGCCGGAGTCAGGTCCCGGCGGGGAGAGCCAACCTGTAGACGGTTTGGTGACGCCCACCGATTAGGGTCGGTCGTGTCGTCCGGACCGCGCGCCGGGCCCGCCGTGCGCCGCGATCCGGCGGCAGCCGACCGGGAGGCCCACCATGACTCACCCCGCCCTTCGCCTCGGCGTCGTGCTCGCCTGGGCAGCGAGCGCCTGTTCCGGCGCGCCCGACGCACCGACCGCACCGCCCGCGACCGACCCGACCTACTCCCTGGCAGTCTCCGGCCAGTTCCGCTTCGCCGGCACCACGTTAGGCGCCCGGCTGTCGGTGAGTGACCGGAACCCCGGGTTCGCGTGGTGGGGCGCTCACACCGTCACCTGGGAGTCATCGAACCCGGCGGTCGCGGTGGTGTCCCCGGGCCCCGGTCCGACCGAAGCGGACGTGCGCCTGCTCGGCAGCGGCACCGCGGCGATCAGCGCACGGGTGGATGGCGTCCGCTCGACGGTGGTATCCCTCCAGGTCGAGCCGTTCCCGCCGCCCACGCAGGCGCTCGTCGTCGAGAGCTTCACGCTCTACGACTTCGTGGACCCGTTCGAGCCGCCGGGGCGTGTCAGCTACATGCCGATGATCCGGCTGCGCGAGCCGAGCGGGACGGCATCGGCGTCGGTCGTGGGGATCATGGCGGCGATGCCATCGGCGCCGCCGACGGGCTGGTGCGAACCATCGCCCGCCCGGACATGGGCGCCAGGCGCGTCAGCCGAGCTGCTCGGGCTCGACCGCTACTCCCACGAGCCGGAGTTCTGGTTCGGTCCGTACCAGCCGAGTCCCACGATCGGGCCGGTGGAGGTTACGCTCATCGTCCGGGACGGCACCGGCGCGCTCGGGTCCATCACGCTGTCGAAGACGATGGGCGCGGCGGACATCACGACGGTGGCGCCGCGCGTGATGGCGGAGTCGCGCCTCGGCTGCGGCTGAGGGACGAGGGGCGGCACCACCCGATCACCCGCCCCGCATGGGCGCCGCGCACGGCTCGGCGACCATGGCGTCGAACCGGCGCCGCTCAGAAGTCGTAGGCGTGGTCGAGCGAGACGTCGGTCCGGCCCCGCAGGTCGCGCAGCACGCCGAGCAGGTCGTCCGCCGTGACGATGGCGACGATGCGCTGCCGCGGCGCGGCGCCCGGCCGGTCGGGCACGGCGCGGTACTGCGTGACGAGGCGCAGCGCCGAGGGCAGCTCGGCGGACTCCGGCACGCGGAAGGTGAGCACCAGCTCGTCGCTCCCGTTGACCTCGGCGACGCGCGCCGCCGTGTCGGCGGCGAGGTGCGCGAGGAGCGCCTCGAACGGCCGGTAGCGCGGCACCTCGAGCCGCTCGTAGCCGCGCCAGCCGAGCTCGTGCGCCACCGCGCCGGCCGGGAGCGGCCGCGCGCGATCGCGGCCAAGCACGACGAGGTCGCGGTGCAGCGTGTCGGCCTCGTCGCCCATCGCCCAGGTGAGGAGTTGCGCGTACGCCGCCTTCACCGACCAGAGAGCCGAGAGGAAGAGCTTCCGCTCCAGCGACCGCACGCGCGCGCCGCCCGTGCCCCAGTCGGCACGCCAGAGGCGCGGCACCCACTGCCAGAAGCCGAAGCGGTACCACCCCGCCTCGTGGATGAGGTCGCTGTACGCGCGCGCCTGCTCGGCGTACAGGCGATCGGCGGCGGTGGCGTGCCCGCCGACCTGGTCGGCCAGCCAGCCGATGGTGTGCTCGTAGAGCCCGGTGAGCGCGTACTCGACGGTGGTGCTGAGCCCGATGACCATAAGCATCGAGTGGAAACCGCCGGGCACGCTCCCCACGCGGGTCGCCTCGCGCCATGCCGCGCGGTAGCTGCGCCAGAAGGTGCCCGTCGCCTGCATCCACGCGAAGCCGCTCGGCGCGCCACCGGCCTCGAGCCAGTCGCGCAGCGCGTCGGACGACCAGACGAGGTCCCACTCAGGGTGCGCCACGATGCCGGCGAGCGAGGCGCGCAGGTATCCCGGCACGGTGTCGAGCGCGAGCCGCACCTCGGCGGGGAGCGTCGCCGGGTGGCGCGCGGCGGTCACCGTGGGCAGCGTGTCGGTGCCGGGGACGGGGGCGTAGAGGTCCCAGAGGGTGTTGGTGAAGCGGCCCTCGGGGTCGAGCCGGGCCTTCAGCGCGAAGAGCGAGTCGGCGCGCGGGTACGCCGCGCGGAACTGCGCGCGCGTGGCGTGCGGCTGGTACGGCAGGTAGTAGCGGCCGCCGTGGGCGAGGACGCTGTCAATCGCCTCGCGGGTCCACGTGCCCACGGCGCGGCGGTGCTCCGGGCGCGTGCCCTGCGCGTAGTAGAGCACCAGCGCGAAGGTCTCCTCGGGCGCCCACGTGAGGAACGGGAGCGTGTCGGGGAGCGCGTGGCGGATGGAGATGTTGACGGCGCGCACGTCGTGCCGGCGCAGGATGCCGGCCAGCGCGCGCACGGCGCCGACGAGCCGGTCGCGGGGGACGAAGTACTCCTGCAGCGCGAAGGTGGTGCGGTCGCGCGAGGCGGGCTCGAGCTCGGAGACGTCGTAGCTCGCCTCGAGGTTGCGCCAGGTGACGGGATGGCCGCGCCAGACGAGCGGGTCCACCACCGCGGCGCGCGCCCAGACGGTGAGCGGCCGCCAGGTGCCGCTCGCGAGCCCGCCGAAGAAGCGGCGGCGGATCCAGCTCGCCTGGTCGGGGGGGCGGAGGCGCGTGGTGTCGGTGAGCGGCGCGTCGGTGCGGCGGTAGGTGAGCGCGCCGACGCGGTCGTAGGCCGGCGGGGCGAGGTCGCCGTTGTGGAAGATGACGGCGGTGTCGGATGCCGTGATGCCGGCGATCGCCGAGTCGAACCAGGCGGGATAGCGGTCGAGCGGGAGGCGTTCCCAGCCGCGGCGCACGCGATCGTTGCGGGCGAGGTCGAGCGTGGCGTCGGTGATGACGCCGATGGCGCCGTAGCCGCCGAGGGCGGCGGCGTAGAGGTCGGGCCGCACGGTGCGCGAGGCCTCCGCCATCGAGCCGTCGGCGAGGACGAGGCGGAGGCTGCGCACCGTCTGCGAGACGGGGCCGAGGCCGATGTAGCGGCCGTGCGCGTTGACGCCGAGTGTGCCGCCGACGGTGAAGTTGTTGTAGGTCTGCATGACCTTCACCGCGCGGCCGAGCGGGTCGAGCGCCTCCTGCACCTCGCGCCAGCGGGTGCCGGCGAGGACGCGCATCGTGTCGGCGACGGTGTCCACGGCGAGCACGCCGCGGAGCTGGCGCAGGTCGAGCTGCAGGCCGCCGGGCGTGGCGGTCTGGCCGCCCATGCTGTAGCGGCCGCCGCCGATGCTCACCGGGCCGCGGGTCTCGCGCAGGGCGGCGGCGACCTCGTCGGGGGTGCGCGGCGTGCGGATGGCGGCGACCGCCACCGGGTGCAGCCCGGTGACCTCGCGCACCACCGGCGCGCCGCCGTCGGCGACGCGTGCCGGCGTGCCGTGGGGCGCGTTGACGAGGCCGAGCACGACGAGGGCGAGCAGCGCGGCGACGGCGAGGCCGAGCCAGCGCAGGAGGGCGCGGAGCCGGCCTCGCGGCCGGCGGGACGGGCGGGGACGGCTCGGCATGGATGCCGGAGGATAGCCACGGCCGGCGGCCGCCTCTATCCTCCGGCAGTCCCGACCCCCCAGCCGACGGAGCTCCCCGCATGCGCCCGCTCACGCCGTCGCAGTACCGTCTCGCCGCGCTCGCCTTCGCGGTCCTCGCGGGGGGCGTGGTCGCCATGGGCTGGGTACCGGGCTGGTACACGATGGACGGCGCGGAGCGGAAGCTCTTCGGGCTGTTCGCCCTGAGCCCGCTCGACGACATCACGCACGGTGTCACGGCGCTGGCGTTCGCGGCGGCGGCGGGGGCGCGCGGGACGGCGTCGCAGCGGCTCGCCTTCGTGACGTTCGGCAGCTACTACGCGCTCGACGCGCTGTTCTTCCTGCTGAACGGCTTCGTGAACGACCTCACGTGGGCGCAGGACATCGCGCTCAACCTGCCGCACGTGCTGATCAGCTCGGCGATGCTGGTGCTGGGGTATCGGATGGTGCCGCCGAGCCGGCAGGCGGCGCGGTAGTGTGGCTGGCGGACATGCGGCGCAGCGCATGCCACCCGGTGTGCGCGGCGTGGCAACCGCTCCCCTGCGCGTCGGCAATCTCATGCCGGAAAGTGCAGACCAAGGCCACGACGCCCTCCCGAGGAGCTTCGCGGTGGAGGCGAATGCTTCCATACCCCGGGCCCGAGTGGCGTGAAGCAGCGCCCGTGACGTTCGCGAGCCGGTGGTTCCGCCCTCGTCAGGGCGTCGGTAAGATGCGCGTCGACGTCCTCGATCCCGAACGGATGACGCCATGCGCCGCCCGGTCCTCGCTCCGCTGCTGTTCGTGCTGCTTCCCGCCATGCCGCTCGCCGCGCAGGACCCCGCCGAGCGCGCCGACTCGCTGTACATCGAGGAGGTCGAGCGGGGCGAGTCGCCGTACAAGGTGCTCCATGCGGAGCCGCTGTACATCGACCTGATCCGCGACCTTGGCGCGCGCAAGGGCGAGGCGGAATGGAATGTCGGCGTGGGGCTCACCGATCGCGCCGGGTTCGACCAGTACGAGTTCCTCGTCGAGTACGAGTTCGCGCCGATCGACCGGCTCGGCCTCGAGGTCGAGCTGCCGTTCCTGATCACGTCGCGCGGGACCGGCTCGGAGGCGGTGCCCGCGAGCCGCCTCGAGTCGCTGAAGCTGGCCGCCCAGCGGACCGTCGTCGTCTCGGAGCGGGCCCAGGCCTCGCTCGCGCTCGGCTACATCCACCAGTTCCTCATTCGCCCGTTCTCCGAGATCGGCGAGCGCTCGTTCTTCAAGGGCAATCTCTTCAATCCCTTCATGGTGACCGCGAAGCGATTCGGCCGGCAGGAGCACCTGCTGTGGTACGGGGGGCTGCGGCTCGAGCAGCGGTACGGCGAAGGGTGGGGCCGGCTCAACTTCGAGTCGAACCTGAACCTTCACCACATGGTGACGGGTACGCGCAACTTCGTCGGACTCGAGGTCAATACCGGGCTCGAGAACGGCCGTTTCAACGCGACCCTGCGGCCGCAGATGCGCGTCAGCATGGCCGACAACCTCCTCGTGGGCGTCGTGACCGGCATCCCCGTCCAGCGCGAGAACGAGCGCCTGAGCTTCTTCATGCGGCTGATCTACGAGCCCGGGCACCGGAGCCCGCGCGGGCGCACCCCGGGCGCGCCGGCCCATCTCCGCACGCACTGACACCGGTGCCGCCCCTGCCCCACCCGCGCCCCGCGGCATCCCGGCCGATGGCCCGCGCGACCGAAGGCGTGCATCATGTGCGGCCGCGGGCGGGCGAGCCGCGGCGTCCGCGAGCCGGCACGACCCTGGCTCGCGCCACGCCCTGACCCGCGCACCGGAGCCCGCAATGCCCCGTCTCGTCCTCCTCGGCGACTCGATCCTCGACAACGCCTCCTATGCCTATCCCGGCCCGGACACGGCGACGGTGCTGCGCGCGCTGCTGGGCGACGCGTGGCAGGTGGACCTGATTGCGCGGGATGGCGCGACGATGCCCGAGCTGCCGTCGCAGCTGACCGAGCTCGACGGCCGGCCCGACGTCGCGATCCTGAGCATCGGCGGGAACGACGTCACCCGCCACCTGGACCTGCTCGAGCCGGCAGCCACCACCACCACGGCGCTCCTCGGGACGCTCGGGGCGATCGCCGACGGCTTCGGGGCCAGGTACGACGCGGCGCTCGCCGACACGCAGCAGCGCGTGGAGCGGCTGGTCGCGTGCACCATCTACGAGGTGGCGCTCTCGGGGCCGCCGCGCGCCGAGCTGGCGCGGGTCCCCCTCTCGCTCCTGAACGACCGGATCGTCCGCGCCGCCGCGCGCGCCGGGACCGAGGTGCTCGACCTGCGCACAGTGTGCACCGACCCGGACGACTTCGTGCTCGAGATCGAGCCGTCGGCGCGGGGCGCGGCGAAGATCGCGGCCGCGATCGCGGCGATCGTGCAGCACGGCCAGCCGGGGCCGGCGGCGCGGGTGTACGCGGTGCGGCAGGGCGCGGCGCTCACGGCTCCGCTCTCGCGAGTCAGCGCGCGCGACCGCACGTCCGCTGGAGCGGATCGGCTCCCGGACCACGAGGCTCCTCAGGGCGCCTCGTGTGCGCTCGCGAGCCGTGAGAGCCGCGCGGCGAGCGCCGGGGAGACGGGGGACGGCGCGGCGTGACGCTCGATGCGGCGGGCCGCGTCGGCCTCGGCGAGGAGCGCGGCGAACGCGGGGTCGGCGCGGAGCCCCGCGACGTTGGCCCAGCCCATCGCCGCAGCACGGTCGAGCGAGTCGAGCGCGGCCTCGCGTGCGTCGAGGCGCGCGTGGGCGGCGGCGAGGTCGCGCCAGGCATCCGGCGCCGAGGCGGTCCACGCGAACTCGAAGCCGGCCTCGGCGTGTGCCTCGGCCTGGCGCTGCGCATCGGCGAGCGCCTGCTGCGCCTCGCGGCGGAGCCGCACCCCCACCAGCGCGCGGGCCCGGCCCGCCAGCGCGCGGATGCTCACCCACCGCATCCCCCCCATCGCCGGCTGCGCCTGCGCGACGGCGAGCGCGGCGCCGAACTCGCCGAGGGCGCGGGCCGCGTCGCCCAGACGGAGCGAGGCCTCGCCGAGCGCGAGGTGTGCCTGCGCGAGGAAGCTCTGCTGGTACACGTGCTCCCGCGACGGAAGCGCGGCCACCTCCTGCGCCGCGAGTTCCCGCGCCTCGGCGGCGCGGCCCTGGTCGAGCCGCGCGCAGGCGAGCAGCGTGTCGGCACCCACCCAGCGCGTCAGGATCGATGACCGCAACGTGCCGCGCTCGATGCGGCGGGCGAGCGTAGCGAACCTCGCGGCCGCCTCGGGGTCGCCGCGCAGGCGGCACGCCCAGGCGGCCACCATCGCCGCCGCGCCCGCGCCCGGGTTGAGCTCGAGGGCACGCAGCAGGTCGGCCAGCCCCTCGTCGTAGTCGCCGCGGAAACCGTAGCCGGCGGCGATGACGTGGCGCGTGCCGCGGAAGTAGTACGCCTCGTCGTTGTCGGGCTCGGCGGCCACGCCGCGATCGGCGGCGACGCGCGCGTCGTCGTAGCGACGCCGGCGCCCGTAGAGGTAGGCGAGCCGGATCGGCACCTCCGGCAGGCCGGGGTCGAGCTCGGCGGCGCGCTCGAAGTGCGCGAGCGCCGCGTCGAGGTCGGCGGGGTCGGCGCTGCCGATGTGCCGGAACATCCGGCAGGTCCCGAGTCCCGCGTGGGCCGGCGCGAAGCCGGGGTCGAGGACGAGCGCCTGCTCGAAGTGCCGCGCCGCCTCCTCCAGCCCCGCCGGCGAGAAGTCGTGCAGCCGCTGCCGGCCGCGGGCGTAGCACTCGAACACGTCGAGCCCCGGCCGCTCGGGCGGGGGCGCGACCGGCGTCGCGTCGGGCGCCGCCTCGCCCAGCGCGGCGAGCACGCCGGCGAGGACGCGGTCCTGCAGCTCGAAGACCTCCCCCAGCGCCCCGTCCTCGCGCAGGTCGGCGATAGTCTCGCCGCTCGCGGCGTCGGCCAACTGGGCGGTGATGCGCAGCCGGCCGCCGGCGGCCTGGTAGCTCCCGGTCACCGCGTAGCGTGCCCCGACCTGCCGGGCCACCTCGAGCGGCGACGCGGCGTCGCCGAGGCGCAGCCCCTGCCGCACGCGGTCCGGCGGGATGACGCGCACGCGCCGCGTGCGCCGCAGGTCCACCGTGAGTGTCTCGGCGATGCCGGTCGCGAGCCAGTCCACGGCCGTGTCGCCCGCGAGGTTGCGGAACACACGGCCGTGGACTGGCTCGCGACCGGCATCGCCGAGACACTCACGGTGG
>Ga0101944_10001800_pt1 | contig 40186 bp, 28 predicted proteins | sample DewCreD2012metaG_FD_75245 | JGI IMG/M metagenome (GOLD analysis project Ga0101944, IMG submission 75245) | Hot spring sediment bacterial and archeal communities from British Columbia, Canada, to study Microbial Dark Matter (Phase II) - Dewar... ... | reverse complement strand
CGGCAACGTTTACCCTGTCGCCCACCCCGAGCGGGACGAACACGCCGTTGCTGATCACCGAACACTCCGCGCCCGACGGACACGCCGCGTCCCACCGACACGCCCACTCCGGAGCCGACCGCGACGAACACACCGGTGCCGACGAACACGCACACGGCCACGCCGACGAACACCAACACGCCCGCGCCAGCAGGGTGCGGCAACGGCGTGGTCGACGCGGACGAAGAGTGCGACGACGGCGGTATTTGCACCGGTGGCGATAATGCTGGAACGCCGTGCACGTCAGAGACCGACTGCATCGGTAACGGAGTCTGCATCGGTGGGATCAAGGTAGGTACTGCGTGTCAGGGTGATCTGGACTGTCCTGACAGCCGGTGCCTGCGCTGCAAGCCGTTTGGCGGTGATGGTTGTGCGGCTAACTGTACCAGGGAGCAGCGGGTGGTCGGGTTCATCGGTCGGCCCAGCCGGGTGATTGTGCGCCCCGCTGGTGTGCTCCAGATACCGTTTAACCTGAGGGGCACTCAGGAGTGGTTGGTGGGCAAGCCGCGCGATGGGGTAGTGCCAGTGGTTGCCAAAGCAGCCTCCTTGAGGCTCGAGCCAGTTGAAGTTCAGGGAAACTGTGTGTGCATCAGCAGCGTCGAGGCAAAGACTTGTGGTGGCACATTGTTCGAGGCGAACGGGCTTCTAGCGGAAGAATGTACTTTGGATCCCAGCATTTGCTCCCGGGAGGGAAAGCCGCCATGCGCGCCCGTTCATGGTCCTGGGAACGGGTTTTCCGGCCTGATCGGCTGCGACGGCCTAGCGCCCGCTAACATCACATGGGTGCAAGATGCAGTTGGCCAGCCGCCACCACCACCTCCCACGCCCCCAGTTGGAGCGGGTCCGCCGATCGTTATGATGCATAGCACGGGTCCAGCCGGAACGGCGCTATTTTTCGCGACTCGTCGCATTGGAACGTTCCTCGGGAGTTGTGCACCGGTCCCGACGCCCACGCCCGGCGGAACCCCGGTACCATTTCCCCCGGGACCTGACGGCCGGTACTGACGATGACCCCGAGGAAGGTCGCGGGAGCGCGAACACCATCCCGCTTGTGAGCGGGCGTGCCGAAATTTGGATCGAGAACTCGTACAATCCCGGCCCACCTCCACGAATCGAATACATTCCTCCGACGCCTCCTGCCGTGGGTGCGGACGATGGGGTTTGTAAAGGGTCCGGGTACCTGTACCATCGATTATGGCCCCGCCGGAGGGCCTCCTACCACCTCGTTCACTGTTAGCTCGGTGATCAGTCCTACTAGCCCGAAGGACATCAGCATTTGTGAGAGCACTGGCGCGGGTTGTCCACTTGGATCGCTGTCGTGCCCCGTGGCTCCGTCGTGCGCTTCGATGTCCTCGGCTCCGGCTTGCGCGAAGAGCGCGCTTCCTCCACCGCTACAAATCTCGTTCGGGCCTGGCACGGTGGCCCAAGGCGACTCGGTTCTTACCGCGCAGATGCAAATTTTGACAGTGGCGCCGGCGGGTTCCTGTACACAGGGAGCCGCAACCAACATGGAGCCCCTATCGCTCCTCCTGACGACCGGGACTTCGACGGCGACAGTAAATGGAGCGTGGGGAAACGCTTGCGGCAGTGATCCTCCAAATACCTGTGACGACAGTAAATCCATTACTGGATCAGGTAGCACGTTCGCTACTTTGGCCCCGAATAGCGTTGGTTCTCCGGGGAACTACCTGGATGGCAGTGACCTCGCGAGCGGATGAGCGACGGGGAGTGTCGCTAACGCTTGTCATTCGTCTGGGTCTCTCGTGTCGAACTGGAAGTTGTGCTGCCAGTAGGAAACGCAACGACCTGCTTCTCAGAGGCTGCAATATTCCATCGGACACAGGGGTCCCACGTGACGTGGAGACCCCTGTGCTTTATTCGCGACACAGACGGTCGTACGGTGTGCTGGTTTCTTCCGTGTTTGGAGTGATGGGTCGGTCGAACTTGTGATGCTCTTGGGGCTCCAACAAGCACACGGCTTCGGCCGCAAGCTCCTCGGTCGCGCCCACCAGGTGGATTGGCGTCGTTGGCCGTTACTCTTGCGGCAGTGTTCGGTCTTGTTCATTGGCTCGAAAGATATTCGGTGTGAAATTGTGAGGGCAGTGCGAGGGGTGGTTCGGTCAGTCACGAGCTAGTTCCGCCCGCAAACGCCTTGAGCTCCACGTTCGCAGTGTTGGCTGCTTTTGGAGCAAACCTCGATCGATGCCACAGGGAACGCCGCTGGTGTCGGCGCCCCGGAGGCGTGCCCGCTGATCCCTGCGCGTTCGAACGGTTCGGAGAAATCCGGCGTGGTTTTTACAAGCCGTCGGTGCGAGTTACACCGGCACAGACGTGCGGATATCCACCGACACGCCGAAGATTTCGCTCACCAGGTAATACAGCGCCATGAGTGTAATGAGCAGTGTGGCCAAGGCACCCACTGCCACGCCCGTGAGGATCGCCAGCGACAAGACGGACCCAACTGCCACCAGCGGCGTCAGCCATGCCGAGGCATCGCCGAGAGGACCCCAAAACGCGATGAACCGGCGTACCGTAACGGCAGCATCTGCTGCTTGGAGCAGCATGGTGGCGAGTCGTTGCAAGTCCATCATTGCCCGTACCTCCTCGTGGGTAAACTCGGTGACCTATTCGGTCAGTCGAGTGTGTCCGCCCCGATCGAGAGAATCAAGACCCCGTTCGACTGGCGTGGCCCGCCTACGAGCAGCGTTCCATGGTTGCGCAGCGCCAATGAAGTGTCCACGATGGGCCGGGCTCCCTCGATGACAAGAACCTTCATGGCGATCCGCCCACTGCGAAACTCGCGGGGAACCACGATCACGTAACGCCCTCCAGGAATGTCGAAGTTCGCTTTCCCTCCCCAGGGAACGCGCTTCCTCTCTTCCTTCACAAGCTGGTACGAGTTGTACGGAAACAAGCTGTGAAACTGCTGGCGCAAGGCCACGAGTCGCGGATCGAAGCCGTGCCCGGAATTGCTTGCCACAACGGCACCGATCCGGATCTCTACTGCAGGTACAGGCTCCAGCAGCATCACTGTGGGGCTGCGGCTACCGACCTGAGCAACACTACTGTCTGCGCCTGCCAGGTAACATAGCGTGCTGGCTACCAGTACCGACAACTGTTTCACCGATCGTTTCCTCCTGCCAGCGGAAGTTCGTCGCTTACCCAGAGCACCGTGGTGTGGTTCTGCAGATCGTCGATCACGGCTACGGAGCCAACGTCAGCTTCAAGCGAGTCGATCCATGCTGGCGGCTCCGCCCCTGCAACCATGGTTCCGCCGGTTGTCCCCACCGGAGCGTTCGTTCGCAAGTAAAGCGCCGTCGCGAGCGCGGCAATGGCGAACACCGCAAAGGCTGGCCACAGCACTTGCGGTTGCCAGCGCCAGGCGGCAGCCGCCTCGTGTAGCCGTCGCCACCATGGGAGCGGAGGCTTTCGAAGCTTGCTCTCGATTCGCTTCCACAAATCTTCGCTTGCCACACCTGCGAGGCGCTGCTCGATGTGGTCCCTCAAAACCAGTTGGAGCCGTTCGAGTTGGCGAATTTCCCCATCACAGAGCGCGCACTGGGCTCCGTGCAGTGCCACCGCCCGCATCCGCGCCGCATCCAACTCGCCATCGACAAACAACGGGACGAGCTCTTGCGCTTCGCGACAGCTCAACAATTCGACTTGGGGAGACATCCGTGCACTCCTGATTTGGCTGGTACCGGCAAGCACTTCCTCACAGTAAATCCTTCAACTTGCTCTGGAGTTTCTTGCGGGCGTAGTGCAGGCGGCTCATCACGGTACCTTTCGAGCACTGCAACACGCGGCTGATGTCTTCGTAAGATAAACCCTCGATTTCCCGCAGGAGTATTACGGCTTTGTGGTAGGGCGTCAACTCGGAGATGGCCTCGGCTACGCGAGTACCAATCTCGCGGGATTCCACTTGGCGCACCGGGTCCGTCTTGGCTTCAGGGTCGGCCAGGACTTCGTCGTACGGCTCGTCGGAGTCCGGGAAGCCAAATTCATCCTGCAAGCCAACCGTGGGATTGCGCCTACGGTGGCGGCGGAGGTCGATGGCACGGTTGACCGTGATGCGAAACAACCAAGTGTAAAAGCTCGATTCGCCCTTGAACCCCTCGAGGTTCTCGTAAGCTTTCACGAAGGTGTCCTGCACGATCTCCATGGCGTCGTCGACATTGTTGACCATACCGAGCGCAATCGACATCACTTTCTTTTGATACCTCTCGAAGAGCTCCCGAAAGGCTTCTTTGTCTCCACGTCGGGCTTGCTCAACCAGCTCCGTATCGGTTCGTTCCACGGTAACACCTGGCGAATGACGCACACGCGCGGATTCTATTCAGCTCAGCGGTGCGCTGCGGCCCAGTTCCTGCCCACGCCGATGTCGACCACCAGGGGAACGCGTAGCCTCACTACGCTTTCCATGACCGAGCGCGCTAGGGATTGCATCGCTTCCACGTCGCTCTCGGCAACCTCGAAGACGAGCTCGTCGTGCACCTGCAAGGTCATGCGCGCAGCAATTTGCCGCTGGCGAATCGCGTCGTCGAGCTGAACCATCGCCAGCTTGATGATGTCGGCTGCCGAGCCTTGGATCGGCGTGTTGAATGCGATGCGCTCGGCGGCTTGTGCCGCTGCCCGATCTGGGCTGGCAAGCTCGGGGACGGAGCGCCGGCGGCCGAGTAAAGTGGTGACAAACCCGCGCTGGCGAGCCGTTTCGACCACCTGATCGAGGTACTGCCGCACCCGCGCGTAGCGCGTGAAGTACTGATCGATGTAGTGCTGGGCCTCGGACACCGGGATTCCTAGCTCCTTTGCCAAAGATGCAGCTCCCATCCCGTACAGAACACCAAAGTTGATCATTTTGGCAACGCGTCGTTGGTCGCGGGTGACGCTGGCTGCGTCGATTCCGAATACCTCAGCGGCGGTGCGCGCATGCACGTCCTCGTTGTTGTGAAACGAGGCGCACAGGACCGGGTCTTCGGAAAAATGCGCTAACAGCCGCAACTCGATTTGGGAATAATCGGCAACGACCAGTTTGTGTCCTGGGGGAGCGGTGAAGCACTGGCGAATGAGCATGCCCTCCTCACCGCGAACGGGAATGTTTTGTAAGTTTGGTTCCGTGGAACTCAGCCGTCCGGTGGCAGTGACACACTGGTTGAAGGTGGTGTGCAACCGGCCGGTGCGCGGGTCGACCGCAGCGAGCAGCCCCTCCACGTAGGTGGAATGCAACTTCGCGACGCTGCGGTACTCGAGAATCTTGGCGGGAAGCGGATGAAGGCTCGCGAGACGGGTGAGCACGTCCACGTCCGTGGACAAACCGGTTTTCCCCCGACGGATCCCGCGGGTCGGCAAGCGCAACCGCTCGAACAACACCTCCCGGAGCTGTTGCGGCGAAGCAATGTTGAACTCGGTTCCGGCCAGTTCGTAAATTTCGCGAGTCAGGTTCTCCATTCTCCTGGAAAGTTCCTCGCCCACGGCTCGCAGCGCTTCCGTATCCACGTGCACACCCGCAGCCTCCATGCGCGCAAGAACGCCCACCAACGGTGCCTCCACCTGTTCGAAGAGCGTCGCCATACCGTGCTTTACGAGCAGGCCGTGCAACACGGATTCGAGCGGCACCAGTGCCGTGACCCCCGCCACCGTCGACGGTACGTCGGCGCGAAAGTGCGGCAAACGCTGCCCGAGGTAAAACTCGGCGACGTTTTCCAAGGCGGCCGGAGCGGGCGCCTCCAGCAGATATGCGGCCACCATGACGTCGAACGCTCCGGCGGTTGGGCATTCTTCGGCCGATGCCTGACGGAGGTCGCGTTTGAGGTCATGAGCAACCAGGCGCGTGGCGCGCAGGTTCAACGCACGCTCGAGAAGGTCGCGGGGGGCGAGCACGCTCGCCGGCACCACCAGCACGACGCCGCCGGGGCGGGCGAGCACGACGGTGAGTTCGTTTTCGCTTCGAGTGGAGGCACATGCAAGGAGGCCGGCCGACCGAGCTTCTTCCAAATACGCGCCTACTTGGCTCGGTTCTTCTGCCGCACGGTGAGTGGGTTCCACCGGGGCGGCTGGACGAGGCAGCTCACGCAGCAACGAGTAGAAACCGAGGTGGAGAAAGAGTGGCCGGAGCCGTTCGAAGTCCAGCGACCGCACGGCAAGGTCTTCTTCGGTCAGCGCCAAGGGTACATCGCGCCGCACGCGGGCCAACTCGTACCCGAGCTGCGCCGTGGATGCTTGTGCGCGCAGCGCCGCCGCCACGTTGCGCGCTCCGCGAATCTCTCGGCTTTCTGCAATCTTGTCCACATTGGCCAGAATGTTCTCGAGAGAACCAAAACGGCGCAGAAGGATTTGCGCGGTCTTTTCCCCGATTCCTTTGACTCCGGGAATGTTGTCCACGCTGTCACCGACCAGAGCGATGAAGTCGGGCACTTGTTCCGGCCGAATACCGAATTTCTTTTCGACCTCGGCGGCATCGTACCAGCGGTCGTACATGGTATCCCACACACGAACGCCACCGTCGACGAGTTGGAGAAGGTCTTTGTCGCCACTGACAATGATCACCTCGCCCCCCTGCTCGACCCAGCGGCTTGCTAAACTGGCGATCACGTCGTCAGCCTCGACGCCGGAGATCATCACTAGGGGTAGACCGACACCCTCGACAACTTCACGGACGAGCGGAAGTTGTGCCACGAGCTCGTTCGGAGTGGGGGGCCGAGTGGCTTTGTAGTGCTCGAACAAATCGTCTCGAAACGTTCGCCCAGGGGCGTCGAACACCGCCGCCGCATACTTTGGCTCCACCTGGCGCAGGAATTTGAGCAGCATTTTGGCGAAGCCAAACACCGCCTGGACAGGCTCACCTTTGGGGTTCGTCAACCGCGGCAGGGCAAAGAACGCCCGGTAAACGTAAGAGGTGGCGTCGATCAGGTACAATGTACGTTCCGCCCCGGACATCGCTGAGAGCGAGGGTAACAAAGGGCTTGCCGCGGGCGCAATCGAGAGTGGCAAACCATCTTGCAGTTCCGAACCGGAGGAACTGTGGTGCGCCCACCCGAGGGTAGTTTCGTCGATGCTGGTTCGCGAAAGGTAATGGCATGCGTGTACGGTGAGCACGCGCGCCCTTGGCGTACGGCGCGGTGCGCCCCGTCCATTTTGTCTTCTTGCCTGCGGCTAGAGTGAGCCGTAGCGTGTGCTGCGCATGGACTGGGCAAAACTTCTGCTGCCGCTAGCTGCGCGCTACTGCCGGAGCGCCCAGCTTTTGCTCGCCCACGGTCCCGACTCGCCAGAGTGGATCGAATACGCGTTGCGAAACCAGGTGGAAGGCAGAACTTGGCTCGGCCGCCGGCTCGACGCGTATTATTTGAACCAGTTGGAATGTCACGGGCTGCGTGCGAGCCAGGACGCAGCGCGAACGTTCTTGCGTTCTTTTGTGGAGCGGCGGCAGGCGTACAGCCTCGATACCGTCGTGCTCGACCTGGGCGTCGGATGCGCAAGCTACGCTTGGCCGCTGCTCCGCGAAACGAAGCATTTGTCCCTCATATGCTTGCGGCGCAGTCCTCGTGAAGTGTGGTTCGGCCGCAGCGTGGTGCCTCCAGAGGTCGCAGGCCGATGCGAGTTCGTGATTGGCGATCGGCTGGATGCAGCGAGCTACCTGATGCGTCGCGAGCCAGATTTGGCCATTTGTGTGGCCCCGCGTTGGGATGATTTCTCTGTAGGCCAGCTTGCCCAGCTCGGTTCCCTTGTCCATTCGGCGCTTGCACCCGCGGGCGCGTTTCTGTTCGTGACCAGCGATCCTCCGGAGCCAGTGCCGCGGAAAACGCAACCGTGGCGCACACCGACGGAAGTTGGGGCGGTCTTGAATGCTGCGGGATTTCAGAACGTGCATGCGACCCGGTCGGATCCCGCCCTAGTGGCGGTTGGCTGGAAGTTGCCGGCGACGGCACGGCGCGAGCTGGGGGGCTGACAAAGGACCAGGATCCCAGCGCAGGTGGACGCCCAGCATGAGCGAGAAGTCCGCTGCCTGCGCCACACCGCTCACGTTGTCGACCCCGGCAATCCATACCGCTGCGGGTCCGAACCGCCGCGACAACCCGGCTGCCAGCTCGACGATCGTACCCTCGAGTACCGATGAATGAAGTCCCCGAAACGGGCTCGTGTACAGTTCTTGTTGAAGGAACAAAGACGTCCGCTGGCTCCACAACCATTCGAACGCGACGGCTTGTTGCAAAAACGGATCGAGAGCGAGTCGCGCTTGGGTCACGCGGCCCAAGGGCGCAATGCCACCGAGATTCCCGTACAGCCACACGTGCTCGGGCCACAGTTCGTAGTCGAGGGCCAAGCCGGCGCCCAGGTCTACCGTACCGCTACCCCACACGGCGCTGGTGCGCCCGGTGGGGAGCTCGATAGCCACGCGTCCCGCCAAGTGCCCGCGCTTGTGCTTCCACACTTCGCGCTGAGCACTGAAGGCAAGGTCCCCCAGTTCCAAGATTTGCCGCGGGCCGTGAAAGAGCACCCGACCATCCCACGACACCCAGAAACCGCCGAACGAGTTGTTGGGAAAGAGTTTCCGCTCTGGATTGAACGCGCCGAATAGGTCCTCTGTGCTGTCGATGACGGGATCGAGAAAGCCACCGAAGCGCGAAAGAAACGGAAGATCGAAGGCGACTTCCCAACCCGACCCGATACCGAGCGCACCACGGATCGCGGTGCGGGTTTGCTCGAATTTAAGCAGCGCCTGAATCCGCCCGTGGTCGGTGGCAATCACGTTGCTTTGAGTGGTCTCCACGCTGAGCTTTGCCTCGCCATCGTGGAGAACTTTTGCTGCCCCGACCGGGAAGTGGAGGAAGATCTGCCGAATCGGCTGGAAGTTGCGCACGGGTAGGGGGCCTTGCGGTTCCAGTGCAGCCGCTGGGAGAGCGCTCCAGAAGAACGTCGCCACTACCCAACTCACATACCATCTTGTAGAAACGGCCCCGTTGTTTGCGCATATGCGACAGGATGCTCCCACGATCCGAGCCTCAGCGCCTGCTGGGATAGCGCTGGTGCCGGCAAGAAAAAGCCTGTGTTCACGGAAGTGGCTGGTGTTTCGAGCGTGCTTGATGGTTGGCGTTGTCGTCCTTCCCCGCGTGCGCTGTGCGGCACTCGAACTCGAGACCGCGATTGCCCTTGCCCGGGCCAGCGCGCCGGCGGTGCAAGCTGCTGAAGCCCGCGTGGCAGCAGCACGGGCGCATTGGTACCAATCCGGACGCTGGCGCAATCCCGAGTTGGAACTGCGGGGCGAAAACTGGCGCGCGCGGCCAGACTTGCATGCCACGAATCCCCCGCTCGACTTCTTTGCTACCTTGACGCAACTGTTCGAACTGGGTGGGAAGCGCGCCAAACGCCAAGCGGTCGCCATGGCTGAGCGGGAACGGGCACACGAGCAAGCTCGCCTCGTAGAGCGAGACGTGAGCGTACAAGCCGCCACTTGGTTTCTGACTGTGGTACGGGCGCACGCGGAACTCGATGCCGTAGAAAACGCTGCTTCCGACCTTGGGCGTTTACGGGACATTGCCGCTCGTCGGGTCGAGCAAGGCCGAGCTCCTGCAGCGGAACTGCTCAAGTTACAGGCGGAGGAGGCGCGTTTGGGAACTGCGGCTGTGGAGTTGAAAACCCAAGAGAGTACCGCGTTGAACGCACTCCGGCAGTTGCTGGCCAAACCCGATCTGCGTGCCGAAGAGTTGTCGATGCCACGTGTCGTCGTTCCTCCCGAGGACGCCGACAGAGATCTGGTCGAAAAGCTGTTGCAGCAGCACCCAGAATATCGCGCGGCAACTGCGGAGAAGGAGCGGGCGCTTCGCACGCTGGAACTCGAGCAAGCACGGCGTATTCCGGATCCGGCGCTCACTGCAGGGTACAAGCGAACGGAAGACCGCGACACGTTGGTGGCTGGCGTTGTGTTGCCGATTCCCGTGTTCGACACCAACTGGGGAAACGTACAGCGTGCGGTCGCGGAGTTGTCTGCCGCTTCCGCCGAGGCGGAGGCGACCGTGCTGCGGCTGCGCGCGGAACTGTTTGGTCTTCTCGCGCGTTGGCGGTCTCTGGCCGCGAGGGCCGAGCGGATGGAGCAGGACCTGCTCGCGCCGGCTGCTGGCGTGCGTCACGCGGCGCGCGTAGCGTTCGAAGAAGGGACGGGAGAGATCGTGGCGCTTGTCGATGCAGAGCGGGTGTACTTGGAAGCTCGGCGGACGGCCATTGGTACCCGCGCCGAGGCGGTTGCGGCGGCTACCGCTTGGCGGATCTTTAGCGGAGAGACCACCGCTCCATGAGAACCCTGAACCCAGAATCCTGCAGTGCCCCGATCGACGGCTGGTGGGCTGGGGCTGTTCGTCTGGTGGTGGCAAGGTTGTGCATGGCCGTACTGGTGAGCTTGTTCGTCGCGAGCTGCCGAACAGAGCCGGAAGCGGCGAGTTCTGGCCCCGTGGCTGCCGACCAAGACACGGTGGAACTGGACCAGGCGACGCGCGACCACCTGGGAATCGAAGTCGTCGTGGCTCGGGAAAGCGTGGTGGGTGAACCGGTGATTGCCCCCGCCGTCGTGGAACTCGATCCGCGAAGAGTTGGGCGTGTCGGTGCCCCGGTGGAGGGCCGCATTCGCGAGGTGCTGGTGCAAGTCGGCGACCGGGTAGCTGCGGGGCAAACCCTTGCTTGGTTGTACAGTTCGGCATGGGAGGACGCTCTGGCACGCGCGCGCACGGCCGCGGCCGCGGAGCGCTCCGCACGAGCGGAGCGGGATTATGCGGAACAGCAGCTTGCCCGCTCGCTGCGATTATGGGCAGCACAAGCGGCCGGGCGCCAGGAAGTCGACCGCGCGCGTCTGGAGGTGGTGGTGGCGAGAAACAAGCTGCGCGCTGCCCGCACCGAGTTGGCGCGCGCCCGACGCGAGGTACGGCAACTCTCAGGAGACGCGACGATTCCAGTGGAGCCCCGTGGCTTGCCCTTGCGTGCTCCCATCGCGGGCACGGTGCTCGAACGAGAGGCAAGCCCAGGGCAAGCCGTCGTACCTGGAACGCACTTGTTTACGGTTGCCCAGTTAGATCGCCTGTGGCTCGTGGCCGAAGTCGACGAAATCGCGCTCGGAAAGCTCCAAGCGGGCATGGAGGTGGAGTTCCGCGTAAACGCGTACCCTGGGGAACGTTTTTCCGCCGTGATCGACTACATTGGCGATGTGCTGGATCCAAAAACCCGTCGGGTCAAAGTGCGCTGCGATGTCGAGAACTCCTCCGGCCGCTTACGCGCGGGGATGTTTGCAAGCTTGTTCGTTCCCATCCGCGAACCGGAGCGGCTGCTCACGGTGCCCGATACCGCCGTGCAGGAGCTCGACAGTGCAACCGTGGTGTTCGTGCCGACCGCCGAGAACCGCTTCCAACGCCGTACCGTACAAGTTGGCCGCCGCGGTGATGGGTGGGTGGAAATCCGCTCCGGCCTGCGGCCTGGAGACCAGGTGGTTGGTCGTGGGAGCTTTTTGCTCAAGTCGGCGATCGTGTTGCGAGCGCAGCCCGCAGAGGATTGAGGACCCGCGAGCGAAGACCAGATGGGACTCATCGATCGCATGGTCGGCAGTACCTTCCGCTACCCAGGCTTGGTGGGTACTGCTGTGGCTTTTGTGGTCGTAGGAGGTTTATGGGCGTTCCACCGGTTGCCCGTCGAGGCGTTTCCCGACCTCACGAACCAACAAGTCGTAGTGGTCACCGAAGCCCCCGGACTGGCAGCGGCCGACGTGGAGCAATGGGTCACGTACCCCATCGAGGCAGCGGTCATGGGCATTCCAGGAACCCAGCAGGTGCGTTCCACTTCCAAATTTGCGCTTTCGCTCGTGACCGTCGTGTTTGATGACCATGTGCCGATTTACTTTGCTCGCCAGCAAGTAGCGGAGCGCTTGGCGGAGGTGCGCGGGCGTTTGCCGACAGGGCTGAGCCCGAGCTTGGGTCCCGTGGCGACACCGTTTGGCGAGGTGTTTCAGTATCTCGTGGAGGGGCCGTTGAACGCTCTCGAGCGCAAATCTCTCCAAGACTGGGAGATTCGATTGCGGCTTCGCTCGGTAAAAGGCGTGAGCGAGGTGAATTCGTGGGGCGGCTGGACCAAGCGCTTCGAGGTGGAAGTGGACCCCCAACTGCTCGAAAAATTCGGACTGTCGCTAAGCGAGGTGTTGGGGGCCGTGCGGGAAAACAATGCCGTGTTCGGAGGCGGGTTTATCGAGCACGGAGCCGAACGGTTCACTGTTCGCGGCCGCGGCCTGCTGTCTGGAACCCGTGACTTGGAGCGGGTGGTGTTAGCGGCGCATGAAGGGAGCCCCGTGTATTTGCGAGACGTTGCCCGTGTCTCTGTCGGGGCCCTGCAGCGTTACGGGGCCGTTACCCGCGACGGAGAAGGCGAAACGGTGTCCGGCATGGTCATTTTGCTCAAGGGCACGAATGCTGCCGAAGCGACACAGCGGGTCAAGGAACGCATCGCGGAAATTTCCAAGAGTTTGCCGGAAGGCGTGCGGATCGAGCCTTTTTACGACCAAAGCGAAGTGATTGCGCGCACAAGCCGTACCGTTGCCCGCAACCTCCTCGAAGGTTGCGCTCTCGTGGTCGTCGTGTTGTTCGTATTCCTGCGGGATTGGCGTGCCGCCTTGTTGGTGTCGGCGGTGATTCCTGTGGCGATGCTCTGCGGCTTCTCGGGGATGCTGCTGTTGGGGGTATCGGCAAATCTGATGTCCTTGGGAGCGATCGACTTCGGGCTCGTTGTGGACGGCGCTGTCGTGATGGTGGAGAACTTGGTGCGCCGGCGCGATGCCCACAAGGGCAACCGTGGCCGCACAGAGTTGCTCCCTGTGTATCGTGCAGCAGCCATGGAAGTAGCCCGGCCGGTAGCCTTCGGAGTGCTGATCATCGTGGCTGTTTATTTGCCTGTCTTCACCCTCGAAGGCATCGAAGGGAAAATGTATCGCCCGATGGTGATCACGGTGTGCGTGGCGATCTTAGGGGCGCTCCTCCTAGCCTTGACTGCAGTTCCTGTGGCCGCGCCGTTTGTGCTGGCGACTGGCACGGCCCACGTGGAAGAGGCTCGTTGGTTCCGGTGGTTGCAGCACCGTTACCAGAGTTTGCTCGGCACGGTGATGCAACGCCGCGCAGTGGTTCTTCCCGCAGCCGCGTTGGTGGTAGCCATTGCGTTGGGTTCGGTGCCCTTTCTTGGTACCGAGTTTATGCCGAAATTGGACGAAGGCTCGATCTTGGTGCAAGCACGGATGCTGCCTTCAGTGAGTCTGGCAGAATCGGTCGATATGTTTACACGCCTCGAGCGCATGCTGCGGGAGTTTCCCGAAGTGCAGCGCGTGGTGACCAAGATCGGTAGGCCGGACATCGCCACCGAGGCGATGGGGGTGTACGAGGGCGACATGTACGTGTTGCTGCGCCCGCACGAGGAGTGGCCTACGAGTCGCACGAAGGAAGAGCTGATCGACGCGATGGCCGAAACGCTCGCTCGGGTGCCCGGGGTCTCGTTCAATTTCACGCAGCCAATGGCCATGCGCTTAGATGAAGTGATCTCGGGAATCAAAGCGGATGTGGCTGTGAAGATTTTCGGGCCCGATCCTGGGGAGTTGCAGCGATTGGGCGGCGAAGTGCAAGCAGTGCTTGCAACCGTTCCAGGTGTGGCGGATTTGCGAACAGAGTTGATTTCTGGAGCCCGCGAGTTGTCGGTAGTGATCGACCGCGAGTCGTTGGCGCGGTACGGACTCACGGTGTCGGCCGTGCGCGAGGTCGTGGAAGCCGCAACCGGTGGAGTGGTGCTGACCGAGGTGCTGGAGGGTGTGCGCCGCTTTCCCGTGGTGGTGCGGCTCCCGGAAGAGTTCCGGCGGAGCCCAGAGGCTCTCGCGCAAATTCCGTTGCTCGCTCCGGCAGGGGAACGACTCCGCCTCGGGCAAGTGGCCCGGATCGCTGTGGTGGACTCGGCCGAGGCGATCCAGCGCGAGGATGGCCAGCGGCGTTTGGTCGTGCAGGCAAACGTACGCGGGCGCGACTTAGGAAGCTTTGTTGCCGAGGCGGAGCGCAAGCTCGCGGACAGTGTGCGCCTGCCTGCTGGCTATCACGTTCGGTGGGGAGGGCAGTTCGAGAACCAGCAGCGTGCAACAAAGCGATTAGGAGTGGTCGTTCCGCTGGCGTTAGGTTTGGTGACGCTCTTGTTGTACGCGAACTTTGGAAAGTGGCGCCATGCTTTGCTCGTCTTGTCCGGGGTGCCGTTTGGAATGGTCGGTGGCATCGTGGCGCTTTGGCTGCGCGGGTTGCATTTGAATTTGGCCGCCTCGATTGGCTTTGTCGCCTTGTTTGGCGTGGCGGTGTTGAACGGGGTCGTGATGATCTCTGCGATCGAGCGCTTGCGTTCCGACGGTTTGCCGCTGGCAAGTGCCGCGATGCAAGGAGCCACGCAGCGCTTGAAGCCCGTGCTGATGACCGCGTTGGTCGCTGCGTTTGGATTTTTGCCCATGGCGACCTCGCACAGTGCAGGCGCAGAAGTGCAGCGCCCCCTCGCAACCGTGGTCATCGGCGGGATTTTTTCCGCCGCCACCCTGACGTTGCTCATTCTCCCTTCTTTGTACGAATGGCTCGAACGGCGATACGAACCGACGAGAGCCTCCGGGCCAGATCGGCCCCCACACGACTGACCCTGCGTCGTGGTGGGGCAACGGGATCGGCTCATGCCCGCGCGTGCAGATTTCCCTACGGTGGTGCCAGTGTCCGTTGCTGGTCGTATCGTGCAAGTCGCGTTGGTTCCCCCGCAAGGGCGTCTGGACGCGCTCGACTACGTCCTTCCAGAGGACTTGACCGAGCGAACCACGATTGGGAGCCGGGTGGTCGTTCCGTTGGGTAAGCGGTTCGCCCTCGGCATTGTCGTGAGCTTTGCCGAGCATTCCGACGTGCCTGGTTTGCGCCCAGTGGCGGCTGTCGTGGACGTTGCCGGACCCGTGCTCGACCGAACTTTGGTGGAACTCGGCCGCTGGATCGCGCAGTATTACCTTGGCAGCTTGAGTGAAGCCATCACGACCATGCTTCCGGGTGGCTTGCAGGTGCGGGTCGATCGGCTGTTCCACAGCGACCCGGCCAGCCTGGAGCGAGCAGTGGATCCTCACGATCGCGCAATTCTGGAATGCATGGTCGCCCACGGACCGATCTCCTTGGCGGACTTGCGCCGGCGCTTGAAACACCTGAGCGTTGCCCGGCTACGGCGCTTGTGCCGCGAAGGCAACGTGCTGGTGACCTACCAAGTCCGCACCAGCGCACCAACGCGCCTGCAAGGTGCCAGCCTCGTGCGTGTAATCGAGTCGCTGCCGGAACCAGAAGCGGAGCATTGGCGCTGCCGGCGACCAGCTCTGTGGCGCCTCTATGCGTATCTTCACGACCATCCACTTGGTGCAGCAACGCTTGCCGAACTGAGGGCGAACTTTCCTGGCGCGGCCGCAAAAGTCCGCGCTTTGGAGGCCGCGGGGGTGGTGCAACGGGTGCTGGCGAATCCGGAACCCCCTCCCGCGCCCGTAACGGACGTTCCCGCACCGGAGGAAGTGCAGCTTACGGAACCCCAGGCTCGCGCAGTGGCGCGCATGACCGATGCGCTCGCCGAAGGATTTCGGGTGTTCCTCTTGCACGGCGTTACGGGGAGCGGAAAGACCGAAGTGTACTTGCGTGTGGCGCAAGCGTGCGTGCAGGCGGGACGGACGGCGCTGTTCTTGGTGCCGGAGATCTCTCTGACGCACCAACTGGCGGTCTTGCTGCGCGCGCGCTTCGGGAACCAAGTGGCCTTGTTGCACAGTGGTTTGAGCCCGAAAGAACGGTGGCAGCATTGGGAGAAAATTGCGGCGGGAGACGTGTCGGTGGTAGCCGGAGCCCGAAGCGCGGTGTTCGCGCCACTGCGCAACATAGGCTTGGTCATCGTCGACGAGGAGCACGACACAGCGTACAAACAAGACGAGGGTCTTCGCTACCACGCTCGCGACGTAGCCGTCGTGCGTGCTCGCATGGCAAATTGCCCCGTCGTTCTTGGTTCCGCGACTCCGTCGCTCGAAAGCTACTTCAACGCGCAGCGAGGAAGGTACGAGCTGCTCGAGTTGCCGGAGCGGATCGATACCCGTCCTCTGCCAGCAATCGAATTCGTGGACTTACGCGGCAAGGCTGCAGCCCGCCACGCTTTGCCGTTTTCGCGAACTTTGCGTACGGCGCTCGCGGCAAACCTTGCCGCGCGCCAGCAAACCCTGCTGTTTCTCAACCGCCGGGGCTACGCGCGGTTCCTTCAGTGCGTGGAATGCGGAGACGTGATCATGTGCCCGAATTGCTCGGTAAGCCTGACCTATCACCGGCGGAAGGCGGCCCTCCAGTGCCACCACTGCGGGCGTACGGTGCCTGCACCGGATCGCTGCCTACGGTGTGGAAGTACGGCCGTTGCCGCGTGGGCTGCGGGCACCGAGCAAGTGGAGCAACTGCTGCAGCAGTTGTTTCCCTCTGCCAAAGTTGGCCGGCTCGATCGCGACGTCGTGGGTCGGCGCGGCGCCCTGCAAGAAGTGTTGCACCATTGGGAGCAAGGCCGATACGACGTGCTCGTAGGCACTCAAATGGTGGCCAAGGGCCACCATGTGCCGGGCGTGACCCTGGTCGGCGTACTGCTCGCGGATCTGACCCGGAATTTCCCCGATTTCCGTTCCGGAGAACGTGCTTTTCAACTCCTCGTTCAAGTCGCGGGACGTGCCGGCCGGGGCGACAAGCCCGGGCGGGTGATCGTACAAACCTACTGCCCGGATGACCCGGTGTGGCGCTGGGCCGCAAAGCACGATTACGCGAGCTTTGCCCGTTGCGAGCTCGCACAACGAGAAGAGCTCGGCTACCCGCCATTTTCGCGATTGGTGCTGGCTCGCGTCGAAGCTCGCTCCGAAGTGGAAGCGGAGCGCACTGCTCGTTTGTATGCGGAAGCCGCCCGAGCTCTTGCCGGGAACGGCGTGGCCGTCCTCGGCCCCGCGCCCGCACCGTTGCTGCGCTTACGTGGCTGGTATCGGTACCAAGTGCTCCTGCGCGCAAAGGAGTCTGCCAAGGCTCGAAGCTGTGCGGCAAAAGCACGCGAGCGGGTCCGTGCCGCAGCGGCCTCTGCGTCTCGCGTGCGAGTGGTGCTCGACGTCGATCCGCAGTCGCTGCTGTAAAGATTGGCCGCCCTCCGTGCGCCAGAGCGGGGTGCGGCAATATTGCCAGCGAGTGTGACAGGGTGGACAGCGTGCACCGGTGCTGACAAAGTTGCCGGTTACTGGCGAGCGACATGAAGTTTTGGAGCAGGGACCATGGAAAGGGAACGCGGCACGATCTTGCTGTGTACGTTGGGGGCATCGTGGGCAGTAGTGCCCGAAGTGTTTGGAGTGGTGGCACCACGGATCCTCGACTTGTTCCGCGATCACCCGCGCCGCGCCAAGTTCGCTGAGGAACTTGCCCGGCGTGGCATTCACGAGCCCACCCAGGTGTGGGTGGCCACGAGCGGCGGCACGGAACGCGGGCTTGGCGCATTGGTCGAGTGCTGGCGAGCCATTCCTTGCGCTCCGCCAATGCGGATTTGGGTGGCCGAGAACACGCAGAACCTGGCAACAGCCGAGGAGTGCGAGGAACTCGGGAGCTGTTGTTCCGCTTGGTGTTTCACGCCACGGAGCGGGTGGGGCCAGAATCTCTGTTGTTGAGTTTGGCTGGGGGGCGGAAGACCATGAGCGCCGACTTGCAGTGGGCGGGAAGCGTGTTTGGCGCCCGTGTGTGTTTGCACGTGATCGACCACCCGCCGCTGCCAGACAAACTGCGGAATCCCGAGCCGCAGCTGCTGGCGGCACCGTTGCCGCAGGAACTTGCCGGCGCGCTGGAACCCGTGTTTTTAGGGCCCTTCGAGCGATCGGACCTGCTCGACGTTCCGAGCGATGCATTCGCTCCTTTGCGGGCCGAGGATTTTCCAATTGGTGACGAAGAAGTCACCCCGGCGAACGATCTCGTGACCGTCATTCGTTGGAAGCCCGAGGGTCCTGCCAATGCCGCGCCGCTCGTGTCTGCGTGGTTGAAGCGCGAGAAGGACAGGGCCCGTGTGTACGTTTCCCATCTCAAAAGCTTGCTCGAGCAGGAGTCACGAGCCAACTGGTACGGGCTTTACCGCTTGCCTCCGAAGCACATCGAGGCATTGCGCACGCGCACAGTAGACACTTCGCTGCGCACGTGGCTCCTCAGCCTTCCGAAGGCCGATTTGCACTGCCATCTGGGCGGCGTATTGGATCTCGCAGAGCAAAAAGCCGTCGGGCAAGCGGTGTGGGACAGCTTGATCGAGAGGGAGCGCAACCAAGCCCTCGAGGCCGTCGCACCCCTCCTTCGAGAGCGCTCGTGGCCCTCGACCTGGCCGCAGCACTTGGGGCAGGGACGCGAGCGCACGGCGCGAGCTGCTGCTCTGTTGGTGCACTTGTCTCTCGAGGAACTGCAGCACCGGTTGTTTGACCTCACGGAACCACGCGTGGCCTTGCGCGAGCGGCACGAGCTTGGCTTCCGCGCCTACGAGCTTCCCGGGGAGCTTTCGGGTTCCGCATTGCTGCAGCGCGAATCGGGCGTGCGCGAATATGCGCTGCAGGCTTATCGACGCCTCCGGCGCGACGGGCTCCGGTACTGCGAACTGCGAAGCAGCCCGCACAAGTACTTGGCCGGCGACGCATTTCGGTTTTCGCACGTATTCGAGAACGCCGTGCGCCAGGCCCAACGGGAAGATCCTGGGCTCGAGTTGCGATTTCTCGTTGTGCTGGACCGCCGCCGACCGCTCACGGAAGAAAGCATCCGCTTCATCGTCGAGGCTCGCCGTTCGTTTCCGGAGTTCGTGGTCGGTGTCGATGTTGCCGGCGACGAGCAGGACTCGCCGCGGTTCGAAGAGCTTGCGGCGCGGATGGATCCGGTGTTCGAGCAGTGCTTGCCGCTGACCATCCACGCCGGCGAGGGGGAGCCGGCAGACAATATTTGGAAAGCTGTATACCGGCTACACGCTGAGCGCGTGGGGCACGGCCTAACCTTGCACGAACGGCGCGACCTCGCTTGCCGCTTGCGCGACCGCGGCATTGCCATCGAACTTTGCCCGACGAGCAACATCGAGGTCGTGGGTTACTACGACCCCGGGTGCGTGGAGACGGAGGACCTTGGGCGCGAGTACCCCTTGCAAAGTTACTTGCGTGACCTCCAGCTCGATGTGGTCATTTGTACCGATAACCCGGGGATCAGCCGAACGAATTTGACCGAGGAGTATCTCCGCGCGGCGCGCCTGTGTGGCGGTTTGACCCTGTGGCAACTGCTGTCGCTTGTCCGAGCCAGCTTCGAGCATGCCTTTCTGCCCGCGGATCAGAGAGCGGCCCTTCTACGAGAATGCGATGCACGGGTGGTCGAGCTGGTTACCCGGCTGCTCGAGGAGCAACACTCTTGAACCAGCCGTCTGACTCAGGGCCGCACTTCTTCCTGTTGCGTTCTGGCTGCTCCGGATTCTCGGCGTTGCGATGGCGTGCTCCGACAGGGAGCTTCCTCGAAACCCGCTTGCCGGCGGGAGCAAATTTGAGCGCCGATGACAACCCGGACCGCCCGCAGCCGGCGCATTGGCGCATGGAAGTACAGTGAAAATTTGTGGGTTGCGCCACGCGGTGCCTTGCAGCTTGCGGGAATTTTGGGCAGCAAGGGAACGAAGGAGTGAACCTGTGAAGCAAAGAAGGAAAAGGAAGCTTTTCAAGACGCGCGTTGCCGGTGCGGCGGGGGTTACCCGTCGCGAGGCGCTCAAGCAAATCGGTGCAGCAGCCGGAGCAGTCGCGTTAGCTCCATGGGTGACGAGTTGCGGGGACGATGGGGAAGGGGCGCCACCGCTGATCCCGCGCGATTTGAAGGTCGATACGGTTGTCTTGGTCATGATGGAAAACCGTACCTTCGACCATTTCTTGGGGGCGCTGTCGTTGCACGAAGGCCGCACGACGGTCGACGGCTTGCAAGCCAACTTTGCGAATCCGCGTCCGGACGGGTCGATGGTGCGGGTATTTCCGATGACGGATCGGTGTGTCGAAGACCCGCCACACGGATGGGAGGCCAGTTTTCGACAGGTGAACGACGGGCGCATGGACGGCTTTGTGCGGGAGCACTGGGCGGCCGTAGGTCCGACACACGGCGACCAGGTCATGGGATACTACCAGCGCCATCAGTTGCCGATTTATTACGCGATGGCTGACGAATTCGTGCTGTGCCAGCGGTGGTTTTGCTCCGTGCGAGGTCCGACCTGGCCGAACCGCATGTACTTGCACGCTGCCCAGTCGGCTGGCCGCAAAAACAACGATTTTCCTTCTCCCCCAGGGTTTCGCTTCAAAACCATTTACGACGTGCTCGACGCTGCCGGCATCGAATGGAAGTACTACTACACAGACCTTCCGTTTCTCGCCCTTTGGGCGAGCTTGCGCCCCCAGACCTCGCGGCTCCTGCCCCTGCAAGCGTTTTTTGAAGATGCTCGTGCCGGAACCCTTCCGCCGGTGTGCGTTGTCGAGCCAGGGTTCGGAATCAACGACGATCATCCGCCGCACGATGTCCAGCTCGGCCAGGCGTTCGTGTCTGCTGTGCTCCGTGCTCTGGGGGCAAGCCCGCAGTGGCGCCGCAGCATGTTTATTTTGACGTACGACGAGCATGGCGGCTTTTTCGACCACGTACCCCCGCCGACCGTGCCTGACGAGCGCGCAGCGGAAGGCTTTGGCGCGCTCGGGCCCCGAGTGCCGGCGTTCGTGGCGTCTCCGTGGGCCCGCAAAGGGTACGTGTCTTCGACCTTGTACGAGCACAGTTCGTACCCTGCCTTCCTGGAATTCCTGTTCGGGTTACCGCCGCTTACCCAGCGCGATGCGAACGCGAATATTTTTCTCGATGCCTTCGATCGGAGTCGGCTGGAGACCGACAACCCGCGCCCATTCCCGGCGCTACCGGTGATCACCGTGGATCGCGAGGCCCCTCCAGAGTGCGTAGCCCTTGGGGTGACCACACGCGACGCACCAGGGTTGCAAGACATCGAGCGATTCGCCAACGCCGGCGGAATTCCGCGCTCTCTCGACCGACGCCGCGAGGCAGCGAACACCCTGCGGGATCTCCATGCAGAGCTGGTGAGACTTGGCGGCGCCGTCTGGCGTTCGCAGCGGTAGTGGACGCAACTTCCATGCTACCAAGCAAGTCAGCGCCCCGTTGGCTGACACGGCCGCTGCCGGTTTCGGACGTTCCGCTACTTTCGTAACTGTGCTTGCTGCCTACTGGGGGTAGACCGGCGATTTCTTTGGGTTGGCATGCGGGTCGCTTTGGCTGTTCCACATTCGGAGGAAACCTTCGATGTGGACAGTCAGAGTTCTTGCCTTTTTTACCTCACTTGCGCTGCCGGTAGTGGCCGCGGCGACCACGTTCGTCCTAGCCGACGAACAACAGCTTGCGCAGCAAGCGGACGCCATCGTCCTTGGCGAAGTCGAACGTGTCGAGCCAATGCGAGCAAACGAGTCGAGCAAGCTCGCCACACACGTTCGCCTGCGTGTCGTGGAAGTATGGAAAGGAGCGGTGCCCGTAGCATTCGAATTGGTGGAGATGGGTGGTACGGCGGGTGGGACCGAAGCACGGTTTTTCGGAGTGCCTGAGTACCGGGTAGGCGAACAGGTGCTGGTATTCGCGACGCAGCGACCGGACGGGCACTGGGCAACAACCAGCTTGGCCATGGGCAAGTACAGCCTGCGGCAGCATGACCAACAGGTGTATGCGGTTCGCGACCTCGGGCCGGAAACAACGGCCCTCGAGTGGGATGGTCGCTCCTTACGCCCTGCACCCGCGCGTGCAGTATACGATCTCGAAGACTTACGTCGCTCCGTCCGCCGGACACTTGGTGGCACGTTGGAGCCACGTGCCGTGCCGCGCTCCGATGCGACATCGGAAGATCTTGGCGACACGTACACGGCGCCCTTTGCGCTCATGGGGAGCCCGGGCCGTTGGTTTCAGCCGGACCAGGGCCTGCCTGTGGAGTACTTTGTCGATGAAACTGGAGACGCAACGTTGGGGGTCGAACAAACGAACGCTGCCGTAACGGCAGCGATGGCAGCCTGGTCCGTGCCCGCGACCCCCACCATCGATTTGGCCGTGGCGGGCACGATGCCCCCAGGAAAGGTGGACTGCAGTGGGCAGACGCAAATCATTTTCAACGATCCAGACAACATGATTTCCGATCCTTGGTTTTGTTCCGGAGTGTTGGCTGTGGGCGGTTACTGCGTGAACAACGACGATACCGTGGAAATCAACGGGGTCAGATTTTCGCGCATCACCACGGCAAGGATCCTATTCAACAATGGTTGGGGGAGTTGTCCGTTCTGGAACGCTTGCAACGTGGCAGAGGTGATGACCCACGAACTTGGGCACACCATTGGAATCGGCCATTCCGGTGACGGACGGGCAACCATGTTTGCATACGCGCATTTCGACGGGCGCTGCGCTGCCTTGCGTGCCGATGACCTTGCGGCCGTGAACTTTATTTACCCGGCGTCTGCGAATTTGCACGACGCGGCCGTACTTCCGCCGCCGCGGGTCAAGGTGCGCATCCGGCGCGGGAAGCCCGAAGCGTACGTGCCGGTGTCGGTAGCCCTTCGCCACGGCGATACGTGGGGAGACCGCGCGTTGTTCCGCCTTGCCGTCAGCGACGGTACCTGCCCACCTGGTACCGTTGGAGCCGCAAATTTCGGCATGTTTGCCGACGCCCCGGACCGGGTCGACTTGGCCCCTGGCACCCAGGCAAAGGCAACCGTGTGGCTGCATTTGCAATCGAACGCGTTTCACACTCCTGATTCCAAGGCCCCAGCTCGGTGCGAACTTCAAGTTTCCGCAGAAGTGCTTGCCAGCGACAATATCGACCCGTACCCGGGCAACGAGGTGGTCCCTGTTCCGCTAGACGTCATCGATGAGAACGACGTCGATCCGAAAACAGCCTCGAATCAGTTGGTCCTCGGCGCACTCAAGCCGCTCTTCCTGCGGCTGACCCGGGGCAAATCGGAATTGGTCAAGATGGTCACGGTCAAAGTTCGAAACGGCGCTTCGAGCGATACGGTTTCACTGTCGCTGGACCCAGGAGACTGCCCGCCTGGGCTCGTGCAAGCGCCGCTCGTGCTCCGCAGTACTCGGGAGTTCCGCGGGGTGGCCATGACGGGAAGCAGCCAAGCTCGAGCACAGTTGCCGGTGCGGTTTGCAAGAGAAATGGTTAACTCGCTTTTTCCCGGTTCGCCCGGCCGTTGTGTGGCGCGCTTGCTGGTGTCTGGCCAGCAAACCGACGCCGACCCGAGCAACAACTCAATACCGGTGGTGATCGACTTGCAGGACGACAACGACTTGTAAGCCGCGCCGTGGAGAATGCGGAGGCGCGGCCCGGAGGATTTGCACGATTCTCAACGGGCAGCGGAAGCGTCCGCCGAGTTGTGGATGTGGATGGGCAAGACCACGGTAAAGAGCGATCCCTTACCTGGCGTGCTCTCGACACTCACGGAACCACCCAGGGCGTCGACGAGTCGCTGGACGATGTAAAGCCCGAGACCCACTCCACCGTGGCGTTGGTCCACCGGTGCGCTTGCTTGACGAAACGGCTCGAAAATCTGTCGTTGCTGCTCGGGAGGGATCCCGATGCCCGTGTCGGCGACGTGAAGGACGACCCGTCCGGCATCCACCGTCCCGTCGACGAGCACAAAACCCGCAGGCGTAAACTTCAGCGCGTTGGTGACCAGGTTTTTCACGATGACTTTGAGTTTCACGGGATCGGTTACTACCGGTGGCAAGGTCGGAGGTACGCACCGCCAGATTTCGACGCCGTCCGGGGAAAGCTGCTCCACCGCTTCTCGAACTGTTAGCGCGACGACTTCGGCTAGGGAGGTGGGTCGTGCATCTACGGGGACACGCCCGGTCTCGAGCCGAGTGACGTCGAGAGTGGCATTGATGAGATCCAGCAACTGCAGCGCATTAGCACGTAACCGCGCAATCGCCTGGTGTTGCTCGCTCGTGAGCTCCCCCATGACGTTTTCCAATAGGAGGCCGCTGTAGCCAAGGATCACGTTCAGGGGCGTGCGCAATTCATGCGACATAGTCGCCATAAATTCCGATTTCAAGCGGCTGGCCCGTTCCAGTTCCTCCAACAGGCGGGCGTTTTCCAAGGTCAGCGAAGCTAGTTGAGAAAGCCCATAGGCGATGCGCTCGAGCGCTGGCGACAGAGGGATTGCGTCTGCCTGGAGTCCCACAACCAGCGCACCAGAAAGCTCGCTACCTCGGGAGAGCGGGATCAACACGGCGCCGGTAAACTGGCGGGCTACCCGGAATAGCCCTCGGGGGATCCATTCCTCCGCATCCTCCGGTCGAATCACGGTGAGTTGCCGCGTCGCTGCTCGTTCCCACAGGCGGGGCACCATTCCCCGATGAATTTCTACGACTTGAAGCGCCTCCCAAACTTCTTGCGGCGCAGCATGGTGCGCTGTGGGAACAAGTAGGTCGGACTTTTCATCGACCGACCAGAGCTGCGCCCACGTCCCGCCTAACGCCCAGGTGGCCACTCGGCACAAAACCGCTGGTAAGGACGGTGCGCGCAGGCCAGAGATAATCTCCTCCGCTGCCTGCGAGAGGGTTAACGCCACCCAAGCTTCCTCTCTGAGCTCTTCCTGCGCAATGCGTTGCTCCGTGATGTCGATCGCCACCCCGAGCACTTGTTCGGGCTTGCCGTCGGGGGAAAACAGTGGCCGCTTGATGGTACGCAGCCAGCGCACCCTGCCCGCAGCATCCGTGATGCGTTCCTCGGGAACGACTCGCTCCTCCCCCGTCTCCAAAACTTCGCGGTCGATCTTGCGGAAGAAGTCGGTCTCCTCGTCGTAGGGGTTGAAGTCCTTGTCCGTCTTTCCGATGAGGTTTTCCACCGTAGTGCCGTAGGTTTGCGCAACGGCCTGGTTGGCCAAGGTAAAACGGCCCTCCGAGTCTTTGGCAAAGATCAGGTGGGGGTTTATGTCGATCACGTCGCGCAAAAACTTGCGTTGTCGTTCGATCTCACGCTCCCGGGCCAATCGCTGGGCCTGCTCCACCGCAGCGCGCTGGCGGTTCCGTTCGAGTTCGGCAGCGATGTAGGCCGATGCGGCGAGGATGACGACCAGGCCGAGATACTCGCGCAACCGAAATGGCGAGAGCCCGCCTTCGGTGGCATACACCAGGATCGGGTACAGGAGCGCAAGGCTCGCGACGACCAGCGCCTGTGGGCGCATGCCCCAAGGAACCAGCGCTGCGCTGCCCATGCCCAAAGCGACAAAAATGAAGGACGACGTGTTGGCATCTCCGGTCAGGATGGCCACCGCCCCGCTGACAAGCGCACAGACGAGGACTGCACACACCCCAGCCACGGTAATTGTGTGGGGACTTCGCGAACGGTACAGCGGCAACATAAGCAGGGAGAGCGCGCCCAAACCGAGGAGGTGGACCGCGGTCACAGCCGGGTTTTCTCCGGGGCGTGCGACAACTTCCACCACGGCGAACGATGCGAGAGCAGTGAACAAAAGCCACCCCGCAGCCCGCGCTCGCGCCAGAAGCGCGTCGGAAGCGCCGTTGCCGTTTGCGAGAACGGCTGCCTCGACTGGAACGCTTTCTCCCATGATGAACAATCATTCATGACATCATTCTCGCCGCGCGTGCAAGCGGAAACTTTCTCCTGTAAAGCCACCCGCCATGCGGATCGAGGCCCGAAAAGCGCCACACGAGCGATACGGGTCTTTTCATGTCGAAGCGGCCGGGTTTTACAGGAGCGTCATGGGTACGAGATGGCGAGCGTTGTTTCTTTGGGGCTTGGTAGTGCTCGGTGCTAGCTGTGCCGGCCGTTACGTGCGCATCGAGGAAAAGGGGGTCCCGTGTGGGGAGGCGCAGCAAATTGCCGTGGGGACGGTCCAGCGACTGGGCTACACGATCGCCGAGGTTACGCAGGCGCAGCCTGGAACTCCGGGAGTTGTCGTCGGCGAGAGGCAACTCGGCACGCGCACTGCGCGCGTGCTCGTCCAGGTGTTCTGCACGACTTTAGGAGCGGAAATCCAGGCCAAGGCGGAAGGGCAAGGTCTCGAAAACCTCGACTTTGCGGGGCAGTTCGAAAAAACCTTTGCAGCCGTGGCCTCTGCTCGGCCCACTCCTCGGCCTATGGCAGAATCCGGCGTGGACGTGGCGGTGGTGTTGGAACGGCCGAGCGCGAACGGCTTGGAAGTGGACCTTTCGTCCGCGGGCGTGCTGCCCGCGCGCGTCCGGGTCGTGAACCGAACCCAACGGCGATACCGGCTCCACGCCGACGGGGTGGTGTTGCAAACTTTTCAGGGCTCTCGGGTGCAGCCGTTAGGCTTGGCCGATGTTGCGCAAATACTTCCCGTCGAAAAGCGCGAAGCTGCCACGGCCAAGCTGTTGCGCGACATCGTTTTGCAACCAGGCGCCGAAGTGGACGGGTACCTGCTGTTTCCCTTCGGCTCTTATGCGCGGGCCCGGGTGACTTTGGAAGATCTGGAGAACGAGGAGAGCGAAGGTTTCACGATCGAATTTTGAGACCTCTCCGGGGCGACGCGGCTGGCTTGCTGGATCAGTTTTTCCATTGCCAGAGCCAGCTCTTCGGGCGCTACGTATCCGACCATCCGGTGCACTTCGCGCCCATTCGCATCCAGGAGAACGATCGTTGGCACACCGCGCACCTCGAAGCGTTCCGTGATGGACTTCGTGTGTTCGGTCTCCAGCGTAAGATCCGCACGCAGCATGGCGAAGCCCTCGGCAAGCTTTGCCACACGCCGGTCGGCAAAGGTGGTCGCTTCCATTTCGTGGCAGGGAATGCACCAGTCGGCGACAAAGTCGATCAATACGGGCTTGTTCTCTTGCTGCGCGCGCTCCAGAGCCTGCTCGGTGTAAGGCTCCCAGCGAATCGTGCCGCGACTTGCCGGCGGCAGCGCCAGCCAAACCCCAAACAGAGCTAGCGTCAATCCTACGGCATGCTGGAACCTTCGCCATCCTTTTCTTGCCTCCACATGCAACAAGCCGAGCACGAGCGCGGCAGCAATCGCGACGGCAGCGTACGCGAGCGAAGCAGCCTGGCGGGGAAGCAATGGGGAGAGGAAATACACTGCCATTGCAAGCAAAAGAAAACCAAACGCGCGCTCTACCCAAAGAAGCCAGCCCCCAGACCGTGGCAGCATCTTGAGCGAACTGACCATGAACGCCAACACCAAGTACGGGGACCCGAGCCCCAGCGCGAGGACGGCAAACAATTGCAGCGCGAGCCACAGGTCCCCTTGCTGGCTGACGAAGGCAAGCAGCCCGACCAAAACAGGACCTACGCAGGGCGCGGCCACGATGCCCATGCTGGCACCCATCGCAAACGACCCCAACACGCCGGGCATCGTCTGACCGGCGACGCGCGTGAGTGCGGTCGGCAGGCGCAAATTGTAAAGGCCAAACGAGCTTCCCGCGAGCACCAGCATCAAGCCTGCGAGACCGACCAGTACCCAGGGCTGCTGTAGCCAAGAGCCGAACATCGCTCCGGAGCTCGCCGCTGCCACCCCGAGCGCCGTGAAGCTCGCCACGATACCAGCCACGTACGCAGCGGCAAGCAGGCCGCGGCGGCGCGCGCTCGCTTGAGATTGCCGACCAAAGTAAGCCACGGTGACGGAGATGAGCGGGTAGACGCAGGGCGTCAGATTCAAACCAAGGCCGAGAATCCAGGTCAGCAGCAACGTAAGCAAACGCCCGCGCTCTGCGAGAAACTCGGAAAAGTCGAAGCCACCGCTCATGATGCCCGGCGAGCTGCTGCGCACGCCGGCTTCGCCGCGGTCTGCAACCGGCAACACCAGCTCGGCGCTCGCCGTTTTCGGTGGCGCGCAGGTGGTGTCGGTGCACGCCTGGTACTTGAGGTTTGCCGTTATTGGGACCTCGGCGCCCGCGTACTCAGCCGGTACCGTCACGCTTGTGGTAATGCGAACTGTTCCCTCGTAGACGTGCAGCACCTTGGTCGGCGCAAAGCGGAAGGTCCGGCCTTGCGCTTCGGGGTACCGGATGGCACCTGCCCGCACCCCAGGGGGCAAGTCCAACGTCAGCTCCGTAGGAATCAAAAACGGCTCGTCCGCTTCGTGTCCGTGAATGTGCCAGCCGGGGGCAATTTGCACGCGAACTTCTAACGGGACCGTCCCGCCACGAATGGCACTGGGTGCAGGGGATTTCACCGTGAGTTGCACGATCTCCCCAGTAGTGGCGCCCAGAATGAACAGGGCAGCGGCAAGAGCGATAGCCACGCGCACGGGCGAGTTTGCAAGCATACGCCCTAGAGTCTTGCAACAAGCGCGATTGTTACGGATAAGCACGCAAAACACCGTAGCACCAAGAGGAATCGAGAGATGCGCGTGTGGCGTTGGTGGTGGATGTGGAGCGTCGTGGTGGTCACTCTCGGTGCGCCGGTCCTTGCGGTGGACCGATCGCTAAAGCCCCTCGGCACCCTCGATGCCGCCATCCTGCCCGACGGGCGGGGAGAGCTGACATTTGCGCTCGGCTATGTACGCGACGAACGATTTCCGTATTTCACCGCTCCGGCTGCGTTGGACCGGCAAGACCGGTGGCACCTACCACGGGTAGGGTTTCGGGCCGGCGCGGCGGACTGGGTCGAAATCGAAGCTGAGTACGAGACCTTGTATCTCGACGAAAAAACCGCCCGTGGTGAAACGAACTGGCAGTACGGTTCTGGAGATGCCCGGCTGCACACGAAGGTTCGTGTGCGCAGCGAAGACGAACTGTATCCCGCTTTCGCGGTGCGCTTTGGCACCAAGCTGCCGAACGCGAACAAAGGCGACCGTCTGGGCACGGACGAAACGGACTTCGATCTCTTGGCTCTGGTATCGAAAAACTTTGGCCCTGTTCGCGTGCACACGAACCTCGGAATTCTGTTGCTCGGAAACCCGGGACAGCTGTTAGGAAATCGCTTCGGGCCGGGCGGCCAAGACGACTTGTTCGTGTACTCCGTGGCGGTAGAGAGTCCGGCGTTCGGGAGCCGGCAGGAGGGTTCGAGCGAGCTGCGCTTGCTCGGAGAAATCTCCGGGCTCGCAGGATCCCGGTTTGGGAACGACCGGCAGCGCGGCACGTTCGGAGTACACGTGTCCCAAGGCAGCTTTGGTTTTTTTGCTGGGGCGTCGGTTGGGTTCGACACCGCGAGCGAAGACTTCGGCCTCCAGCTTGGCGCAACCTATGCGTGGGATTTGGGCAAGTGGGTGGAGAAGATTCAGTGACGCCTGTTGCCAGGCAGTGCGCGGCGCGGAATGGTCCGTTTGTTGCCAGACCGCTCGCCGAGCAGGAAGAGGTTCGCCAACTTTAGCGGCCGAGCTTCGCTGAACGGGCGCGTTTCGCAGTAGCACGCGCCGGCTTTCCCTCGAGTGCGATCGGCACGCATTCCACGATCTCGAGCCCGTAGCCAGGCAGGCTGACCAAGCGCCGGGGAGTGTTCGTGAGCAGGCGAATCTTGCGTACCCCGACGTCGCGCAAAATTTGCGCGCCGATCCCGTAGTCGCGAAACGCCCGGTGACGCGACTCGGGATCGGTGCTCGGATTGCGTGCGAGTTGCTTTTTCAGGTGTGCCAGTTCCGCTCCCCGGCCTTCGCGGCGCAGGTACACGACAACCCCCTTGCCCGCTTCGCCGATGACGCGCATCGACTCTTGGAGCAGGGCCGCCGTATTTTGTTCCGCCATGTTAAAAACGTCCCCCGGAAGGAACTCCGCGTGCGCGCGCACTAAAACTGGCTCGTCCGGGGAAATCTCGCCCTTGACCAGCGCCACGTGCTCTCCGTCGTCGACGTCCGTGTGGTACACGTAAATCTGGAACTCTCCGCCAAAACGGCTTTCGAACTTTGCTTCGGCGACACGGTGCACCAAAGAGTCGTGCCGCAGCCGGTACTGAATCAAGTCGGCGATCGTGCAGATTTTGAGATTGTGCGTCGCGGCAAAACGCTCCAAGTCCGGCAAGCGGGCCATCGTGCCGTCGTCTTTCATGATCTCGCAAATCACCGCGGCCGGACGCAAACCCGCGAGCCGTGCCAAGTCGACAGACCCTTCCGTTTGGCCCGTGCGAACCAACACTCCGCCTCGTCGTGCCATCAGGGGGAACACGTGGCCTGGTACGACTAGGTCGCCCGGGCGTGTACCGTCTCGAATAGCTACTCGGATCGTGTGCGCGCGATCTGCGGCACTCACGCCGGTGGTGATTCCGTGACGCGCATCGATCGACACCGTAAACGCCGTGCCCAACGGCGCACGGTTTTCCGCAACCATCATGGGAAGGCCAAGTTCGCGTACCCGCTCCTCGGTGAGCGCAAGACAAATCAAGCCGCGCCCGTACTTCGACATGAAGTTGATCGCTTCGGGGGTGACCTTCTCGGCGGCCAGGCATAAGTCGCCTTCGTTCTCCCGGTTCTCGTCGTCCATCAGAATGACCATCTTCCCAGCGCGCAAATCGGCGAGACACTCCTCGATGGAGTGGACACGCCCCGGGCGCTTGGGTGGCAGGCGAACGGCGGTAAACATGGTAGGCCGTATAGCGAAAGTGTCGTGCGTGGGGCTAGCCAGCGGGTGCGTTGCCGCAGGTGAGAGAACTGGGCTCTTCAAGCCGTTCCGAATGTTGAGCTCTAGTTCCCCGAACAGTGGGAGCGTTGTTGCACGAGCAGGCCCGATGCTCCCTTGCAACCGGGAAAGAAATTGCGTTCTCTTGGGTTTCATGTGCAGCTCCAGGGACAGGCGGCGCGCATGCGGGTAACGGACGTTTTAGATGAAACCGCAATCGTCGTGGGGAAGTCGTGGCCAAGCCTCGAAGCAACGGTGCGAGCGCTGGCAGAACGACTGGTAGCTGCCGGGCGCCTACCCCAAGAGGTTTTGGAGGAAACTGTTCGCGGGGTGTGCGCACGGGAACGCGAAAACAGTACCGCGATGGTGGACATCGGGGTGAGCATCCCTCACGTGCGCACTGCTGGGGTTGCGGGGGTTGCCTGTGCGCTCGCGGTGGACGCGCGCGAGGTATACTCGGTTGCCTTTGGACTGCCGATTTCGATCGTTGCGCTCGTGGTATCGTCTGCGCAAATGGCTGAGCTCCACCTCGAGTTTCTCTCTGCGCTCTCCATGCTGTTTCAGTCAGCAGAGTGCCGCTCGCAACTGAAGCGAGCCACTTCCCCGCAGGAGGTCTGGGTCGTGTTGCGCGGTCACGATGGGTCCGGGGGGCGCTTCGGGTTCTAGCGCGGCTGCTATGCTCGAAATGTTTGGAGGCGCGTTGTGACGAAACTGGATTTCCTGACCCGGGCGAACGCGGAGTACATCGAAGAGATGTACGAACGATATCGGCGCAACCCCGATGCGGTCGACCCTTCGTGGGCGCTGTTTTTTGCTGGATACGAACTCGCACAAAGGGACCGCCAAGCCGCTCGGGCGCCGTCGACCGCGCCGAGCCCGCACATCGGAGTGTACAACCTCGTGCACTCCTATCGGGAGATTGGCCACCTGATTGCGAACCTCGACCCGCTTGGGCACAACTTGCCGTCCCACCCGTTGCTGGAACCTTCGGAGTTCGGGTTTTCCGATGCGGATCTCGACCGGGTGGTAGAAACGCCCATGCTGAAGGGCTTTCCGCGGGGTCGCCTGCGGGAAGTCATTGAACGGCTGCGTGCGACCTACTGCGGCACGCTCGGTGTGGAGTACATGCACACCGACGATAAAGACCAGCGCACTTGGCTCCAAGAACGCATGGAGCCGACGCTGAACCGCCCGGAACTGTCACCAGAGGATCGCAAGCAGATTCTCTCGCGCCTGACCCAAGCGGAAAGTTTCGAGCAGTTTTTGCAGGTCAAGTACTTAGGGCAAAAACGCTTCTCCCTAGAAGGTGCGGAAGCGTTGATTCCACTGCTCGATGAGCTGGTGGAGGAGTCCGCTCGCCAAGGTGTGGAGGAAATCGTGATGGGGATGGCGCACCGTGGGCGGTTGAACGTTCTCGCACACGTCTTGCGCAAACCTTACGAAATGATCTTTGCCGAGTTCGAGGGGACGCGTTTGCCCGCGCACATTCCGGGCGATGGTGACGTGAAGTACCACCTCGGATACTCGAAGGATCTGGTGACGCGGAGCGGTCACAAGCTGCACCTGTCTCTGTGCTCGAATCCAAGCCACTTAGAAGCGATCGACCCCGTGGTGGAAGGGATCGTCCGTGGCAAGCAGCATTACATGGACGATCGCGACGGGTCGCGTGTGCAGCCAGTGGTGATCCACGGCGATGCTGCGTTTTGTGGCCAGGGCATTGTGGCGGAAACGCTCGCGCTGTCGGAACTCCAGGACTACCGTACCGGCGGCACGATTCACATCATCATCAACAATCAGATCGGGTTCACCACCAGTCCCGACCGCTATCGACCAACCCGGTACCCTACCGACCTTGCCAAGTTTCTGCATGTTCCGATCTTTCACGTAAACGCCGACGACCCGGAAGCCGCCGTACAGGCAGCGCGGTTGGCTGCGGGCTTTCGTGCTCGTTTCAAGAAGGACGTGTTTATCGACTTGGTATGCTACCGCCGCCACGGCCATAACGAAACCGACGATCCGACGTTCACCCAGCCGACGTTGTATCGCGAAATCGAAGCGCATCCGACCGTGCGGAAACTTTACGCTCAACGGCTCTTGGCCGAAGGGGTGGTCGACCAGAAAGAACTCGACGAACAAGCTGCAGCGTTGCGGGAACTGTTCGAGGATGCACTGAACTACGCCCGCGACTTCATGCCACGGCAACAGGTGTTCGTGTTCGGTGGCGTGTGGAAGGGCATGCGCTGGGCAGGCGACGATTGGAGTGCCCACACGGCGGTGCCGCGCGAGGTGCTGGAAGACGTAGCCCGGCGAGCGGCGCGTGTGCCGGAAGGATTTGCCGTCAACCCGAAAGTGCGCCGGATCTACGAACAACGCATCGAAATGCTGCAAGGCGACGGGAAAGTGGACTGGGCAACGGCGGAAATGTTGGCATTTGGTTCTCTGCTGTTAGAAGGCGTGCCTGTTCGTCTTGCCGGGCAAGACAGCGGGAGAGGGACTTTCAGCCAGCGGCATGCCGTTTGGTACGACGTGCAAACCGGTGCTCCGTACGTTCCCCTCGACCACTTGGCGGAAACACAAGCCCGTTTCGCGGTGATCGACACGATGCTGTCGGAGCTTGCGGTACTGGGCTTCGAATACGGCTTTAGTTCGGCAGACCCCCGCAACCTGGTGCTGTGGGAAGCGCAGTTTGGCGACTTTGCCAACAATGCGCAGGTGATCATCGACCAGTTCATCGCTTCTGCGGAATCGAAATGGCAGAAAATGAGCGGGCTCGTGTTGCTCTTGCCACACGGGTACGAGGGGCAGGGTCCGGAGCACTCCAGCGCTCGCCTCGAACGCTTCCTGCAACTGTGTGCCGAGAACAATCTGCAGGTTTGCAACCTCACGACGCCCGCGCAGTACTTCCACGCGTTGAGGCGGCAAATCCGGCGGAACTTCCGCAAACCGTTGGTGTTGATGACCCCAAAGAGTTTGTTGCGCCACAAGCTATGCGTGTCGCCCGTAGCCGATTTCACCGACGGCACGTTTCAAACGGTACTGGGCGACGTCGACCCCATCGACCCAGCAAAGGTGCGGCGCGTGATCATGTGTTCCGGAAAGATTTTTTACGACCTCTTGGTGGCCCGGCGCGAGCGGGACATCGACGACATTGCCTTTATCCGCGTGGAGCAACTGTATCCGTTCCCGGAAAAGGAGCTGCGCACGGCGCTCGAAGTGTACCCGGAACGTGCGGAGGTGATGTGGGCGCAAGAAGAACCGCAAAACATGGGTGCATGGGACTTTATGTTCCCGCGACTCTTGCGCCTCGTTGGCAAGGACCGGCCAGTGCTCTACGCAGGTCGGCGGCCCGCGGCCAGTCCGGCAACAGGGTCGTACAAGGTGCATCAGAGCGAAGAACAGGAACTTATCCACGCAGCGTTGCGGAGGACCTATGCCCGTTGATGTCCGCATCCCGTCGCTCGGCGAATCGATCACCCAGGGAGTGATCGTGCGCTGGATCAAGAAAGAAGGCGAGATGGTGTCGGCCGACGAGCCGATTCTCGAACTGGAAACAGACAAGGCTAGTGTGGAAATCCCGGCGACTGCCGGGGGAGTGCTCCACATCCTGCAGCCCGAAGGCGCCACCGTGGAAGTGGGCGCGCTCGTGGCAACGATCGACCCCACCGCTGGGCAACCAGCGAAGGCAGCACAACCATCGCCGCCCCCACCGCCAGTGGAGCCACGACCAACACAGCCCCAACCGGCTCAGCCAGCGACTCCCGCAGCAACAGCGCCGCCAGTGCCACCGCCCGCCGAGGGAGCGCCTTCGCTGAGCCCCGCCGTGCGGCGACTCGTCGAGGAGCACCGTTTGGATGCGGCGCAAATCCCCGCCAGTGGGAAAGGTGGCCGGCTAACCAAGGCGGACGTGTTCGCCTACTTGGAACAGCGAACTGCACAGGAAGCACCTCAGCCGACGCCGCCCGCCGAAGCTGCAGGGCGGACCGAAGAAGAAAAGCCGCCCACAGGCAAACAAGCCGAGCCGCGGGTGGAGGGGGTGAAGCTGGAGCAGCCAGCGCCAGTACCTTCGGCTGCCGAGGAAGAACGGGTGCCCATGTCGCACCTGCGCAAGCGCATCGCGGAGCGCCTCGTCCAAGCGCAACACACCGCGGCGATTCTCACCACCTTTAACGAGATCGATATGAGCGCGGTGATGGCTTTGAGGGCACAGTATCGGGAGCGTTTTCAAAAACGCTACGGAGTGAATCTCGGGTTCATGTCGTTTTTTGCCAAGGCGTGCGTGGCGGCGCTGCAAGAAATCCCCGTCGTGAATGCGTTCATCGACGGCGAGGAGATCGTGTACCACAAGCACGTCCACTTAGGCATTGCAGTGGCGACGGAGCGCGGTCTCGTCGTGCCGGTAGTGCATTATGCCGACCAGCGCTCGTTCGCGGAGATCGAGGCGGAGATCGAGCGCCTGGCTGGCCTCGCCCGCGCCGGCAAGCTCAGTATTCAGGACATCAGTGGGGGCACGTTTACGATTACCAACGGTGGAGTGTTCGGATCGCTGCTTTCCACCCCCATTTTGAATCCGCCGCAAAGCGGGATTCTCGGCATGCACAAGATCGAAAAGCGCCCTGTGGTGGTAGACGACCAGATTGTCATCCGCCCGATGATGTACGTCGCCTTGTCGTACGATCACCGCTTGGTCGACGGCGAGCAAGCGGTGACCTTCTTGGTGCGGGTCAAGGAGCGCATCGAAGACCCGGCCCGCTTGCTGCTCGGGGTGTAAGCAGGCCGCGCGACGCTTTGTGGCAAAGCGGCGGCAGCGTACTGATCACGGCAGGCGTGACAGCGCGCAGAGGAGAAAAAGCATGGCGGAGAATCGGACTACGACAGGAGCGGATCCTTGGGACTTGGTGGTAGTGGGCGCTGGCCCCGGGGGCTACATCGCAGCGATTCGCGCCGCGCAGTTAGGGATGCGGGTGGCCTGCGTGGAAAAGGCACCACAACTGGGGGGCACCTGTCTGAACATAGGGTGCATTCCCAGTAAGGCGTTGCTCGATTCCAGCGAGCTCTACTTTCAGGTGCGCAGCGGGATGGCGGCGCACGGAATCCGTGTTGCCGGAGCGGAACTCGACCTTGGAGCCATGATGGCGCGAAAAGATCGCGTCGTGAAAGTGCTCACCCAGGGCATCGCGGGGTTGTTCAAGAAGCACGGCATCGAACGGATCCAGGGCACGGCACGCATTGCCGCGCCGGGACGCGTGATGGTGCAGGGCGCGAATGGCGAGCGCGAACTGTTGACGAAGCGCATCCTTGTTGCCACCGGAAGCGTGCCTGCTGAGCTTCCGGGGCTCCCGTTCGATGGCGAACGGATCGTGTCGTCGACGGAAGCGCTTTCGTTGGCTTCCGTGCCGAAGAAAATGTTGGTGGTGGGCGCGGGTGCGGTGGGGCTGGAACTCGGTTCGGTCTGGTCGCGCCTGGGCGCAGAAGTGCTGGTGGTCGAGTTCCTCGATCGGATCTTGCCCGGGATGGACCGCAAACTGGCCGATCTGTTGCAGAAAAGCTTGCAGCGGCAAGGCCTCCGGATCGAGCTCGAGACCACGGCGCAAAGCGCGGAACGCACCGCTACAGGCGTGCGGGTGGTTCTCGAACACAAGGGCAAGACGTCGATGGTCGAGGTGGACTGTGTCCTCGTTGCCGTCGGACGGCGCCCGTACACCGAAGGGTTGGGGCTCGACCAAATTGGCGTCGCGCGGGATCGGCGGGGCTTCATCCAAGTGGATGCCGATTATCGAACCAGTGTCCCAGGCATCTTCGCGATTGGCGACGTAATTCCGGGTCCGATGTTGGCCCACAAGGCGGAGGAAGAAGGCGTGGCAGCCGTGGAGCGAATGTGCGGGATCGCCGGCCACGTGAATTACGATGCCGTGCCCAACGTGGTGTACACGAACCCGGAACTCGCCGGCGTTGGGCTCACGGAAGATGCCGCGCGAGAACGTGGCCTCGAAGTGCGCGTCGGCACGTTCCCATTTCTTGCCAACGGGCGTGCGCGGTGCCTGGGGGAAACCGAGGGACAAGTGAAGGTGATTGCCGACGCGAAGACCGATCGGATCCTCGGCGTGCATATCCTCGGTCCGCGTGCTTCGGATCTCATTGCCGAGGCAGCACTCGCGATCGAGTTTGGTGCCAGCGCGGAAGACCTCGCGCGTACCTGTCACGCGCACCCAACCCTACCCGAAGCGTTGCGCGAAGCGGCCTTGGCTGTGGATGGCCGCCCGCTCAACATTTAGCGGCGCACCGTGGCCCCACGACAACGCACGGAACCACACGCCCATGACAATCCCAGGCCGGCGCGGCGGGTCACCCTGCTGAACGGCAATGCGGAGCCATCGGAGCATCGTGGTCCGAGGGTCACGGTGCGCGTTGCCGCCGCCGTGCGCCCGTCGGAACGCACGCCTGTGTGCGCCAGTTCTAGGGCGAAGCATCCGCAGCGTGACGGATCCCCACGATCGCTCCTCAATGCCACTGGTAAAGGCAGATCCCACACCCACGGTGCATCTCGCGCGGACGCACCGTCCGGCGAGTCCGCGTGGATACACAGCGGCCGCGACCGATTCTTGCGCAGGAAAAATTTTGCCCAACGGTGGGGCAACTCCCTGTGGTTGCGGCGATCGGAGACAGCGCCGTGGCCGGCTGTGTGGTGGCTGAGGCTAGTCGGCTGAGCCCTGCGTACGAGCGAATCGCAAGTTAGTATGGGTTCGCGTCGAAGTTATGGGCTATCAAGCAGGTAAATGTAGGCGAGACTGAAAGACCATTTTGTCCTTGGGGAGCAGCGGATGAATCACAGCGCGATCGTCAATTTCCTGTGGGGAATAGCCGACCTTATTCGCGACACCTTCAAGCGCGGCAAGTACCAGGACGTGATCCTGCCGCTCACGGTCCTGCGCCGCCTCGACTGCGTCCTGGCGCCGACCAAGGACAAAGTCCTCCAGACCCAGGCACGGTTCAAAGGAAAGCTTGAGAACCTCGATCCCCAGCTTCGCGCAGCCTCGGGCTTCGCCTTCTACAACACCTCGCGCTACGACTTCGAAAAGCTCCTCGCGGATGCCCCCCACCTGGCTGCCAATCTTCGCAATTACATCGCGGGCTTCAGCCCCAACATGCGCGAGGTGCTGGAGCGTTTCGACTTCGACAACACGATCTCCAAGCTTGAGGAGGCCGGACTCCTCTACAAGGTCCTCGAGCGCTTCAAGAACGTGGATCTGCACCCCGACAAGGTGGACAACCCCACGATGGGGATGATCTTCGAAGAGCTGATCCGGCGTTTCAATGAGGCGCTGAACGAGAACCCCGGTGAGCACTTCACGCCACGCGACGTGGTGCATTTGATGGTCGATCTCATGCTGGCCGGGGATGAAGATCGGATCCGGCGCAAAGGCATCGTGTGTACGGTGTACGACCCCTGCTGCGGTTCCGGTGGCATGCTCATGATCACCAAGGAGCACATCACCATCGGCTGGCGGCGCAACGGTGAGCTGATTCGCGGCCCCATCAATCCCGGGGCGGAGATCCACCTCTTCGGCCAGGAGGTCAACCCCGAGACCTGGGCGGTGGCCAAGTCCGATCTCTTCATGAAAGATCCCACCGGCCTTGACGCCGACAACATTGCCTTCGGCAGCGTGCTGTCCAACGACAAGCATGTTGGCCGCAGGTTCGACTACCTGATCGCCAATCCCCCCTACGGCAAGGACTGGAAGCGCGACGAAGAGGCGGTGCGAGCCGAGCACGAGCGCGGTGCCAGTGGCCGGTTCGGGCCGGGGCTGCCGCGCATCAGCGACGGGCAGTTGCTCTTCCTGGTCCACATGCTCTCGCACATGAAGGAGCCAAAGGAAGGTGGCTCCCGTATGGCCATCATCATGAACGGCTCGCCGCTTTTTACCGGCGACGCCGGCAGCGGTGAAAGCGAGATCCGCCGCTTCATCCTCGAGCACGATCTGCTCGAGGCGATCATCGCACTCCCCGAGCAGCTCTTCTATAACACGGGCATCGCCACCTACATCTGGATCCTGACCAACCGCAAAAGACCCGAGCGCCAGGGCAAGGTGCAGCTCATCGATGCTTCATCCTTTTGGGTCCCGATGCGCAAAAGCCTGGGGGACAAGCGCCGCGAGATTCCCCCGGAGAAGGCATGGGACATCGTCAAAATCCTCAAGGACTTCAAAGAGGGGGACACCCGGATCGTCGAGAAAGACGGAAACCGGGAAGAGGTGGTCGTCAGTAAAATCTTTCCCACCACGCATTTCGGCTATCGGAAAATCACGGTGGAGCGACCGCTACGGCTCAACTTCCAAGCCTCGGCAGAACGCATTGCTAGGCTCGAAGAAGAGCGCGCGTTCCTGGCACTGGCCGAATCGAAGAAGAAAGGGGCTGCGGGTGAGACGGAACGCGCCCAAGGCCGCGCCGAGCAGGAGCGGATCCGCGCACTTCTGCGCTCTCTACCTGACACGCTGTTTAGGGATCGCGCTGAATTCGAGCAACTGCTCGAGGCGCAAGCACGCAAGGTGCGTGTAAAACTAGCTGCACCGGTGAAGAAGGCTATTCTCTCGGCGCTTTCGGAGCGGGACGAGACGGCCCAAATCTGCCGCGACAAGGACGGCAATCCGGAGCCCGACCCGGAACTTCGCGACACCGAGAACGTGCCTCTGCCGGCCGGCGACGACCCTGCAGACTCGGAGGGAGTGCCGGCGAGTGTGCGCGAGTTCTTCGCGCGCGAGGTCAAGCCCCACGTGCCGGATGCCTGGATCGATACCACGAAACGCGATCCCAGGGACGGACGGGTCGGCCTCGTCGGCTACGAGATCAACTTCAACCGCTATTTCTATCGCTACACCCCGCCGCGTCCGCTGGAGGAGATCGAAGCCGACATCCGGGCCATCGAGGCCGACATCGTGCGGATGCTCGCCGAAGTGACGGGCGGGCCGGCCAGCGAAGTCAACGTCGGCGCTCTCGCGCAAGTGCCGACGTTCTCTGCCAAGGGAAACGAGGGCTGATCCATGACCACCGCTCTTCGCCCCTCCCGCGAGATCGACGGCAAGGGCCGCACCGTGCGCGAGCTGCTCGCGGGTCGCAAGTACTCGATCGACTACTACCAGCGCGAGTACAAGTGGCAGCGCAAGCAGGTCGCCGAGCTGATCGACGACCTCGCTGCCAAGTTCCTGGAGAGCCACGAGAAGGGCAACGAGCGCAGCGCGGTGGCCGAGTACGGCCACTATTTCCTGGGCTCGATCATCGTCAGCGACAAGGACGGCCAGAAGTTCATCATCGACGGCCAGCAGCGGCTGACGACGCTCACGCTGCTCCTGATCTTCCTCCATCACAAGCTGGCGGACGCCGAGCAGAAGGGGCAGATCGCCGATCTGATCTTCTCGCAGAAGTACGGCAAGCGCTCGTTCAACCTCGACATCCCCGAGCGCGCCGCCTGCATGGAGGCGCTTTACAAGGGCGAGGACTTCGATGGC
>Ga0101944_10001798_pt1 | contig 40251 bp, 47 predicted proteins | sample DewCreD2012metaG_FD_75245 | JGI IMG/M metagenome (GOLD analysis project Ga0101944, IMG submission 75245) | Hot spring sediment bacterial and archeal communities from British Columbia, Canada, to study Microbial Dark Matter (Phase II) - Dewar... ... | reverse complement strand
CCACTCGTAAAGTGTTTGCAAAACAACCATTCGCGATTGATGTCTAATTGATAGATGTCCCATTATTTAGTTTTGGTTTTTATTTTACCAACTGAAGGATTTTTGATTTGTCTGCCATTATATGTACCACAAACTTTACAAATCTGATGGGGAATTTTGGGTGATTTACATTGTTTGCATACTGATATGCCGCTAGTTTTAACTTTTTGGTTTTGTCTTCTGCGAGTTGCGGTTCGCATTTTCGACATTTTTTTCTTTGGTTCTGCCATATGTCCAAATTTCACTCCAGCCTACATATCCAAAATCTAAAGATTTTGTTTATTTTGGCTTCCATAAAATTTCTCCTTTAACAGAAAATTCTATTATAAATTATTTATGGTATAAATTTTCTGTTTTTTTAATTATTTTTATATACTTTAAGGAATAGAATTCCTCCTCTTAAGAAAAAATCCTACTATATAAGGTTATTGAATAGATTTTTTCTTTAATTTAATTTTAGTATAAATTTTTTTGTTAATTAATTATTATTTTATTACTAGACTATTTTACAACATAAATATTTTTTTGTAAACCCAATCAAATTGTGAAGCATTATTTGATAAGGTAAATAAAAAACCCGCCTTGGGCGGGTTTATTATTCTGGGGTAGGGGGTTGGGTTTTTTTGTTTAAAGATTCTTGGATCTTTTTTTGTAGTGTGTCAAAATAACTAAGGTGTTGTTGAGGAATTTCATAAGAAGAGGCGATAGAAATAAAGGTTACTATTTCTTCTCTAGTCATGCCGTTTTCCAAAATAATCAAAAGAGTGAGTTCCAATTCCTCATCTTCGCTTCTCTGTTCTTTTTGTAAAAGATATTCTTTTCTCTTTACTTCTTCGGGCTTTATTTCACCTTCGTTTTTCAAAATAACTTCAAGATTGTTTTTGGGTCCAATAGAGAACATACAATCACCACCTTTTTAAGGTATTTTGCTTATTTTAGTATATTTTGTATAAAATTTAAAGATTTGGGATGATGGATATTTCTAGAGTGTTTCGGTATTCTCCGTTTGGTTGTTTTTCATTTACTTCTAGTTTTAAAAGTAAATAATCCGTATTACTTCCGTATGTATCTTTCTTTGATATCTGTTCAGGATTATCAGTAAATCCTGCGTAATTTAAAACACTATTCAAAAACCTAGTAGGGTCGCCATCAAGAGTTAAACAAGTTGTAGAATAGCCAAAATATCCACTAGAAACACTCGAGCTTGGTGAAAACCAAGGCTTTGGTGAAAGATTTGTTTCAGGAAAAGAATTTATTTTATTTTTTAGATCAGATGTTTGTAACTCTCCTTTTTGAGAAACCAATACTTGAAAGCCGTTTATATAATTTGTTGCGCTGTTTATTTCAAGTGCTCCTATTTTTATCTCCCCTTTTTTTATTTCTTGAAAATTAACTGAGTTTCCGCTGCTATTTACATTGATTTTCTCTCCAAATATAGTTTCTCCTGACAAAACCCCACTTATTAACATTTTGTTAGTTACTGTTAATTTAAAGCTTGTTGTTTCTGTTTGCCACTCTGTTAGCCAATCTGATTCATTACTACTGTCATCTGTTGCTCTAATTCTCCAGTAATAAGTTTTACCGTTAATATTATCTACTGGCAATACCTGTCCTTCTTCCCCTTTATTATAAACTCCGCCAGAAGCATTTTGCCCAACAGTAAAGACTATATTTTGATTTTCACTAAAACCATTTTGGGATTTATAATCAACTAATATTTTTGAATCATCAAAAAAAGTAGGCTCTTCTGAGATTTGTATTCTATAACCAACAGTACTAGGGCTATCGGGGTCAGATATTTTAAATTCAAATTTAGGGTAAATTATTTCTATTTCTTTTTCATTTAAATAATCAATAGAAATAATTTCGTCTATCTCTGGGGGATTGTTTGTTCCAAAACCAGGCCCACCACCACCGGATGGGGGATCGACTATTGTGAATGATTTTACTGTACAAATTGATCCGTTAAAACTACAACCATAATTCCATCCAGAGTCAGCTCCCAGATTGTCTTGTGCTCTTACTCTCCAATAATAATCTCCGCTCGATAGTCCAAAAATACCATAATCACTATCATCTATAGTTATATCAGTAGAGTTACCACTGTAAGGTGTGGATGTTTTTTCAAAAACAGGGGATCCAGAAAAATCACTATTATCGTAAACTTCGATTTCATAAAAAACAGTTTGTCCGGTATTAGCGTCAGATGTTGTAAATTCAAAATTTGGCATTGTGTCTGTGGTATTGCTACCGTCTATTAAACCAGAAGGTCCGAGATTTGTGATAACTGGAGGAAAGTTTTCTGAAAAAAGCAGTGTCGAGCCTGTAGTAGTACCCACTAACAAGGAACCAGGGGATAGAGAAACAACGCTGTTGCCGGCGATATATGGCGCCGGGTAAGTTGAGCTTGCTTGAGTCTTATAGTTCCAATTCAAAGTATTTTTATCGCTTAGACTTATTTCAGCTACCCCACCAATTCCCGGGGTGTTTTCCTTCATACCAGCCCATACATAAGCACCATCAGAGTAAACTGAGGTAACATGGTTTTCAGGGAGGATATTTCTTTTAATAGAGAGGTTGGGGCTGTTCAGTTGGTTGTTGAGGATGGTGAGTTTGATATATCTAGTTGAAGTTGTTGTTATATTAAAATTATTAGATGGGTTTGGGTTTGGTTGCTCTATTTTATTAATTTTGTATACATCTAGGGTACCCCTAAAAATCTCGTACCAACTAGAGTGATTTGGATCGGTTTCTGCTGCTGGATCAGAAGAAAAATGTATGGTAAAGTCACCAGATGGTAAAAATCCCGAATCAAAATTGGCGTAATTATATAATTTAAAACTATTTATATCCTTTGGTGACCCAAGATCTATAATGAATTCTTGGGGTTGAGTTTGCCCTGACTCAGATTGCCAAATACCACTATATGATGTCCCAGATAAATTTCCATCTAATATTGTTTGTGCTCTATTATCAGAGCTAAAAGGAGGATTATATGGTAATTGAGATGTGAAATATTTTAGTTTACTTGTTCCTAGAGCTACATTAGTACCACCCTCATAAGCTTCAAATTCTGCTAGTGCAAAATTTGGAAACATATAGTCTTTTGTCCAGTATTCCATAGTTGACTTGGTAGAATCAGATTTGCAGTTTTCAAGTAGTGTTAACCCTCCGGTAGATGGGATAAAAACAGAATCAGAACCAGGCGAAACACAATCGGATATTCTATTTGTATTTGGAACAGTGTATGGTTCACCAGTAATTGTGCCTGGGATTCTAAGGTAACCAGCACCATAAGAAACATCAGCTATTTTGGAGTCCTCATCATTTAATGTTTGTACTCCATAAGAAAAATTTACCGTTACTGACTGATTTGATAAAACCACAGTTCCATCAGAATCAATAAAAACATTATTTACTTCAGGATCGCCAGCGCTAATAGATATATTGGCATTAAAGGTTTCTATGTTTGGTTTTAGTATGGTGGCATTCCCTCTAGTTGAGCTAACGGTATAATCTTTTGATGCTACTGCTAGATAAAATTCTCCACCAATCATTTCTCCATGAATGCTTTGAATATTTGGATTTTGTACCTTTGCATGGCCTCCCACTATAGGGGTTGATGACCATAATGGGCTCGGAGAAAATATTGGTGTTAATAGATAATAAGATTCTTTTGATTGCACAGGAGGGTATATAGCTGTTGTACCATATTTTTTAGCAGTATCATTCTTGAGATCAAATTCAATTAGAGTTCCATATTGTCTTAATTGAGAATGATGTACTTTCCCAGTGCCAACATATATCCTGCCCTCTTTAGCGAAGATGGTATTTACTGGGTTGTATCCATTTGGTGGTTGAGTTGTCTCTGTATTTGTGTCTAGCTTACTTATATCTATCACCCCCCAGAGCTTATTTGGATTCACCGTTGCATTAATAATATTTACATATCTACCATAACCACCATCATTTGATACTACTATATTTACTTTTTCAGGGAAATCACCACCAAGCGGATCTATTGGTGTGTTTTTTGTTATTTCAACTAAACCAATTTGATCATAAACAGTTGGTGTTAATTGTCTTCCCGTGTACCACATTTTGTATTTATTTTCCCATAAATCATATATAAAAGGTCCAGGGAAAACACTATTACTTTCCCATGCGCTTGGTCCAACTGTCATTTTTGATAGTCCATCACTATTCCATTTTATACCATCCAGTGAATAACCATAATAGATATTGGTTCCAGCGCCATAAAAAAATTCATATTCGTTATTTGTTTTAACAATACTGTGATACCCGCCTGTATTATTAAAAACTGGATTATTTGCATATTTATTCCAGGTGTAACCATCAGACGAAGTTGCATAACCTAAACCATATATATTTAGCCCTGAATGATATCCTGCATACCACATCTTGTATTGACCGCTTTCGTAAATAACAATCGGGTTATAAACATAAGCACTTTCCCATCCTGTCCCAAAATTTAAAACACAACCATCACCAGTAAGACCACAGTTATTTCCTGGATTTCTTGTCCAAGATATTCCATCTGGAGAAACTGCATAGCCTATTCTAAATACGGAACCAGATATACCGGAATACCACATTTTATATTTTTCTCCGACGGGTGCAGTTTCGTCATAAATCACATAGGGATCCATAACTCCAGTTACATCCCAAGAACCACCTAAGGTATTTTTTTTGAAAACTGGACCTAAATAATGATTGGACCATTGTTTACCATCTACGGATGTTGCATAAATAACAGCCCATTCTGTTGTAAGCGCAGAATACCACATTTTATAAATACCCTCAGTTTGATCGTAAATAACCGAGCCAGCCTTCACTCTATTTACTGACCAAACAACACCCTCTCTTGAAAAAACAATTGAAGGAGTGGACCAGCTAGAATCTAGACCAGTTGTAGAATTTGAAATATAGATATTAGTATAGTCTGTATTATTGATCCATATTTTATAATCAAAAGAAGAATCATAAATTACCGAAGCGCCGGTATAAGAAGAAAATGTTAGTCCGGTTTCTGCTGACCATGTGACCCCATCGCTTGATGTAGCGTGCCTTGTGTTTAAACCAATAACACTAAACCACATTTCATAAACCCCACCTTTTAAAATAACGCTTGGATCGTTACCAGTTAATGATAGGGCTTGTTTTGTAGCTTCTGGCCAATTTTCACCATCTACGGATGTTCTGTAACCCAAAAGTGTATTACCTGCATACCACATTTTATACAAACTATCAGAAGAATCATAAATAACAGAAGGATTATATGCGCTTGTTGAATCAAAACCAGTACCAAGGGAAACTACGGGATTGGATAAACTTTTTGTCCAAATTATACCATTATCTGAAGTTGCTAAACCTATTTTAAAAACTCCAGCAGAAGTCCCTGTATACCACATTTTGTATTTAGAATCATTTTCATCATAAATAACACTCGGGTGCATTACATATTGAGAATCCCATCCAGAAGAAGAAGGGGACAAAACTATTCCTTTCTTGTTCCAAGTTATACCATCACTAGATATAGCATAAGATATTGTTCTTAGACCGGTAGTAGCCCAACTTTCATACCACATTTTATAGAAACCGTCTTTATATAAAACACTTGGATTTCTGATGGCATTAGCTTCTGCAGAACCAACATTTCCAAATTTAATTACTGGGTTGCCCGAGTTTTTTGTAAAATTCATATCTCTTTCTTGCATACTCCAAGATTGAGTACCCGCATTTATCCAAGAATTATCAGTATCTTTGGTAGTATCGTACACAAAAACATCCGTAGTGTTATCTGATCCTTGGAGTTGGCCACCACCTGTGCTTTGGGTGGTAGAGTCGTTAAAGAAAGAAGCGGAAGCTTGAGATTTAAAATTTGAGAAACCATAAAAAATACTAGAGAACAAAAATAAAATCAAAATCAAAAAATAGATCTTTTTATTTAACTTCATGGCTTTGTTTTTTGTTTTAATATGTATGATTAAAAAATAATAAACGAAAGTTAAAATCTTTCGTTTATTATAGTAAAATCATCCTATAACTCCAATAACTTTTTTGTGCCTAAAACTAGGTAAAAAATCAATCCTATATATAGAGCCTATTTTTTCTTACCCAAAAAATCCCCAATTCCTTCCAAGGCCCTTAAAACTTCTAATGGTACAGCAAATACCACAGTGTTACTTTGATCAGAGGAAATGTCGTTAATTGAATGCAAGGTCCTCAAATGTAGCGCCCCTGGAGATTTGGCAAGCATATCTGCCGCACTACTAATATTTTCAGCAGCGATCTTCTCGCCTTCTGCTTGAATAATTACGGCTCTTTTTTCTCTTTCCGCTTCGGCTTGTTTTGCCATTGTACGAATCATATTTTCAGGAAGATTGATGTCTTTTAGTTGTACGCTTTCTACCTCAATACCCCATGCATCCGATGCTTTTTCTACTATCAATTCTATTTTTTCTGATATTTTTTCTCTCTGGGCTAATAATTCATCGAGCGTAACTTCACCGACTACATTTCGCATAGTGGTCTGAGCAAGTTGGGTGATAGCATAGCGAAAATTTTCTACTTCCAAAAAAGCTTTTCCGGCATCTTTTACTTTGTAATAGATAACAGCATTGATTTTCGCACTAACATTATCTGCTGTAATAGCGTCTTGATCCATAACGTCCACCGCTTTTGTACGAATATCCACTTTTTTCATCGACTGAAAAACTGGGATGACCAGTCTCCAACCTGGATTTTTAATTCCTGTAAATTTACCAATTGTAAATTTTACCCCTCTTTCATACTGATTGATCTGTCTGATTGAGATCAAGATAACGAAAACAATCAGTGCTAATAAAATCTCCATTTTTACTCCTTTCTTTGGTCGTTGTCATTCTCGAGCACTGTTGTAAACAACAGTAAATCGGGAATCCACCACATTTAATACTATATATATTCTTAATGTTCTGGATCCCCGATATTCTCTTTATCTTTTTTATATTTAATTTTTGTAAAGATAAAATAGAGTTCGAGGATGACAGAAAAACATTACTTCACAAAATTGATAAGTCTATTTTTGACGTAAATTACATTTTTTGGTGATTTACAAAATGATACAAATTTGGGCGAATCATTACAAATTTTTATAATTTCCTCTTCGGTTGCTTCAAAAGGCGCCAAGATATTCCCGCGCATTTTCCCATTTTCTTGGACCACAATATTCACCATCTCTTCTTTTATTTTTTCCGGATTATGCTTTGGCCAATTGAAATTTCCCGAGAAAATACTTTCTTCAAAGCCGAATTTTTGCCAAATTTCCTCGGCAATATGAGGGCAAATAGGGGAGAGGAGGATAATTAAAACAAGATATGGTTGCGGATAAGTATAAAGTAGGTCTTTCTTGCTTTGCAAAAGATTTGTAAATTCCATTAAAGTAGAAACAAGTGTATTGTAACGAAATCCTTCTAGGGCCTCATTGAATTTTTTGATTGTTTTATGAGTAGCCACCTCTAGTTCAGTTTCTCCTATCTCAAAACTTTCAGTTAAAAGCTTTTTAAAATCCGGATGCTCCACTCTTTCGCTAATATTTTCACCAAGATTCCAGACTTTTTTCAAAAATCGATATGTTCCAGGAACGCCATTGGTATTCCACTCAGCATCTAGCTCAGGGGGGGCCATAAATAATTCATAAGCCCTAAGAGCGTCTGTGCCATATTTTTCAATTATTTCATCAGGCGAGACTACATTTCCTTTTGATTTACTCATTTTTGCTCCGTGAAGATACACCATCCCTTGGTTAAATAGCTGATTAAATGGTTCGTCGTGGTCAACAACGCCAATATCATATAATACTTTATACCAGAAGCGAGAGTACAATAAATGCAATACTGCGTGTTCAACTCCTCCTACGTACAAATCAACAGGAAGCCAGTCTTTTATCTGCTTTTGAAATCTATCATCTTTTAGTCCATCTTTAAAATCAGAAATTGGAAATTGGAAATTGTTCATTATTGCGTAAGCGAGATAGTACCAGCAGCTTCCAGCCCATTGAGGCATTGTATTTATCTCTCTTTTAGCCGCTCCGCCACACTTTGGGCAAGTAGTATTAACCCATTCATTAACATTGGCAAGAGGGGACTCGCCAGTCCCAGTTGGTTCGTATTTTTCGATTTCTGGAAGTAGCACCGGGAGATCTTTTTCGTCAACTGGTTGAATTCCGCATTTTTCACAGTGAATAATTGGGATTGGTTCGCCCCAATACCTCTGGCGACTAAAAAGCCAGTCACGCAATTTATAATTTATAACAAAATCTCCAAAACCTTCGGATTTTAGTTTCTCGGTTATTTTTTTCTTACCTTCTTCTGATGTTAAGCCGTCAAATTCTTCAGAATTAATTAAATATCCATAATTTGTAAATGCTTCTTGTAAATCATAATTTGTATTTTTTGATTCATGATTCTGAGAAATAATCACTTCAATAATTTTAATCCCGTATTTTTTTGCAAAAGCGAAATCTCTTTCATCATGTGCTGGTACTGCCATTACCGCCCCAGTGCCATAGTCTGCGAGAACATAATCTGCCACCCAGATTTCAACCTCTTTGCCATTAATCGGGTTTATAGCGGTAACACCTTCGATTTTGACACCTGTTTTCTCCTTATCTTCAGCCATTCGATCTATATTTGACTTTTTCTTTGCGCTCTCTATGTATGCATTCACTTCCTCTAGATTCAAGATTCTAGATTCTAGATTCTTTATATAGTCCGATTCCGGCGCCAAAACCACATAAGTACATCCAAACAAAGTATCAGCTCTTGTTGTAAACACCTTAATTCTAGATTCATGATTCATGATTCTAAATTCTATTTCCGTTCCTTCGGAACGCCCAATCCAATCTGATTGCATTTTTTTAACCTTTTCTGGCCAGTCAAGTTTATTTAAATCTTCAAGAAGACGATCAGCATAATTAGTGATTTTTAGAACCCACTGTCTTATATTCTTTTTTGTAGTTTCAGCTCCACACCTCTCGCAAACTCCGCCAACAACCTCCTCATTTGCTAGTCCAGTTTTGCAACTTGGACACCAGTTGATCGGCATTTCTTTTTCGTAAGCCAAACCCATCTTATACATTTGTAAAAACATCCACTGAGTCCATTTATAAAAATTGGGGTCGGTTGTGTCAATTTCTTTTTCCCAATCATAACAAGCACCAATCTTTTTTAATTGCTCCTTTATTGCGGCTATATTATTGTCGGTTCCTAATCTAGGATGAATTCCTTTTTTTATAGCATCGTTTTCAGCTGGCAGACCAAAGGCATCCCACCCCATCGGGTGCAATACATTGTATCCTTCAATTTTTTTGATTCTGGCAGCAACATCAGACAGTACATATCCTCTCCAGTGGCCAACATGAAGGCCGCTTCCAGAAGGGTAGGGGAACATGTCAAGACAATAGTAATTGTCTTTTTTATCTTGATTGGATTTATTTATCCCGGTTTTTTCCCAGATCTCTTGCCATTTTTTTTCGATTATCGATGGATCGTAAGAGTTGTTGTTTTCCATGAATATTTCACATAATTAATATAACTTTTTTTATTATATCTAATTTCAATAATAATTGGAAGTAAAAAATAAATAAAAAACGCCCCTTACGGGGCGAAAGATACAGGACAAAAAAACATTTTGGTGACCATTAAGCCAGTAGGGGCTATACCTCCTTTACTTATTCCTTATTTGAATGAATCATAAGGTTTCTACTAATTGCATTTGGTCTGAAAACTGTTTGGGATCGATTTTCGTATTGTTTAAAAATTCCATTGCTCTACAGAAATTTTGGCAAAAAAAGCTGTTCTCACCTTCTTTTCTTTCAAGGCAATTGTTTGATCCCGGTTCGATTTGGCAGCTTTGTGGTCTGCCCGAGTAAATCTTTTTTTTCTTCTTGCTCATCAAAAAAATCCTCCCATGAAATATTAAGGTGCTTTATCCGAAATAAATTCGGATTATTTTAAATTTAATTAATATTTATAGTTGGGCTTTGTCCCATAGTAACATAAAGAGTTACAATGGAAATAATAATAATCAGAAAAACCCAAATCCAAACTGGAATTTTTAATTTTTTTTCCATATATTCTATTTGTTCATGAACCGTATCTATTTCACCAATTATATCTGGTTTGTCATAGTCTTCAGTAATAGAGTTGTCTATTGTTTTTTTATCTTCTAACATAATTTAATGCATTATTTATTATATACGAAAATCATATATTCCGTCAATAACATTGTATCTTTTTTCACATTTTTTACAACGAACCTCTGTTTTTAAAATAATCATTTCCGTATCACCACAATGAGGGCATTGAAGGACATTTGATATTTCTGTGATTTCTTTTTCCTCTTCATTTTTAGGGTGATCTTTTTTTTGAGCCAAAATAAATATACTTGGACCAAACTTAATTAAATTAAAAAATGGCTGTAGTGCTCTATCCAAAGGGAGTAGTATTTTTAATGGAATTATTTTTTTAATTAAACCAGATCTAAAATTTGAAACTGAAATTGACTTCAAAATACTAAAACCAGAGCTTAATTTATTGTAAATATACTTTGGATGAAAGTTGAAAAAAAGATCGTCTCCTCTTTTGTATGGCTCAATATTAAAGGGTTTCATTTTTGATTTTCCCAAAATACCTCTCAAAACTTCTATAAAATGTCTCTTATTAGCATATTCCAAGATCAAATAACCCCTGGATCTAATGGCACTTCTAATTTGATCAATAAATTTTTCGCTTTCTTCCATATGATGAATGGTTCTTATGGACATTAGGCAATCTATAGATTCGTTTTTAAATGGAAGTTGATAAGCGTTGGCTGCTATAAAATAAACATTATAAACACTGTTTTCTTCTTTTTTTTCAATTAATTCCTTGGCTTTTTTTAGATTTTCCAAAGAGTAATCGATTAGAATAATATTTTTGTAATATTTTTTATAAACATCAAAAAGCCTTCCAAATCCGGAACCAAGATCGCAAAACCAAGCATTCTCAATGCTTGGCAAGGTATTTTGCTTGTTAAATAATTTTAATAAAGCGGATTTTTCCGCTTCGTTTTCATAATTACGATTAATCTCTTTGTTGTCCCAATATTTTTGGTAATCATAATTATATTTGTCGTAATCAGAAATATTTTGTTTTTCCATTTTTTTAGAATAGCAAAAAAAACATTTTAAGTAAATAAGTTAAAATACAGTTTTATTTTTTGCTTTTTGATATTTTTCTAAGTAATATCTCAAAATATTGTCAAATTCCTTTTCTTTTATCATTTTTTCATTTAACATTTTCATTGTGTTGGCATAAATAGTTTGTAATTTAACTAGTTCTTGATTTATTTTTTTTCTCGTAAAACGAAGCTCTTTTCTAATCTCACTATAATCTCTTTCTTTTGGAAAATCATCTATTTTTAAATCAGGATAAATTTCAGAAAAATCTTCAAACATTTTTTTTATTTTTTCTGTTAAATCTTTATTTTTACCATTCAAATCATCTGTTTTCAAGATGTTCAAAAAGATACTTTTACCGATGTATCCATTTTCATCAATAATAGGAAATTCTGAGCCTTTAACCAAAAGAACATTTTCATCAAATAAAAGATAATCTAATTCTGGGTTTTTTTCAATTAATTCTTTTAATATCGCTTGATAATTTCTTTTGTATTTTTCGAAAGGTTGTTCGTGATCCTCAAAAGACATGTTGTTTATTTTATTTAGGTTTTTCATTGTAAGTTTATAATTCTTTTTGTTTAATTTAATTATGCCTTTTATTATTTTTAAAGTCAAACTACACATAAATTATTTTTTGTGTTATAATGATATAAGTAGTGAACCTTAAAAAGGGGAGGGGTTATGAAAAAAAAGCGTTTCGCCGTTTTTTTCATTTTATTAGGAGCCTTTTTGGCTTTGTTATTTTTTCAGGAAAAAATGATTTCTGGAAATGAAAAACAGGAAAAGATACAGATAGTAAAGGTTGAAGAAGTAGGTGGTTTGGAAGAAGAAGGTGATAAAAAAGAACTGGAAGAAATAAGATTAAAGACTTTTCTTTCTTTTGAGGATAAATTAAAAGCCTTTGGTTATGAGAATGAAGAAGATTTTTTGAAAGAAGAGAAGGATAAAGAAAAAAACGAAAAAAATGGGGATGGAAATTTTGATAAAAAAGAAGAAAATAAAATTCCCGAAGTAAAACCTGAAATAAAAAAAGAAATCCCTTCTTTATACATAGCTTTAACTTTTGATGACGGACCTTTTGGCGGAACGACAACAAGGGTTTTGGATTCTTTGAAAAAAGAATCCGTCAAAGCTACTTTTTTTGTAGTTGGTTCTATGGTAAAAGCCAACCCTGCCATTGCCAAAAGAATAGTCAATGAGGGTCATGAAATAGGTAACCACAGTTGGAGCCATCCCTTTATGGCTAGATGCAATAGCGGAACCATCTTTGCTCAATTACAAAAAACCCAAAGTGTTATTCGAGATATTACAGGTGCCAATCCCGTTGTTTTTCGTCCTCCCTATGGTAGTGTTAATAATAATGTTACAAAAATAGCTCGCGATAAATTTGGACTTTCCACTATTATATGGGATCTCGACACCAGAGATTGGCGCAGTCCAGGGAGTAGTGTTGTAACTAGTAGAGTACTAAAAGGCGCAAAAAATGGTTTGATAGTTTTGATGCATGATTCAAAAAAAGGAACCACTCAAGCTGTACCAGATATTATCAGAGGTCTAAAAGAAAAAGGCTACACAATGGTCACGGTTTCCGAACTTTTGGAAATAAAAAAGCAAAACAATCTTACAAAAAATTCAAAGGTAAAAAAATAAATCCCCGCATAAGCGGGGTTTTTTAGTAAATATAAACTTGTGAGTATTGAGAGTTTTCTTTTTTTATTTTGCTAACCCACTCAAAAAGCTTTTTTGCATCAGAATGAGAAAGGCGTATACAACCATGTGAAGCAGGGCTGCCCAATCTTCCTTCGTAGGCAGTACCTGATAAAGCATGAAGCCCAATCATAGCATCTTTTGTAACCGCCATCCAATGTATTAGGGGGCATTTGTATTTTCTGGAGATAGTATATTCAGCTTGGTTTTGTATGCGGTGAATACCCTTTGGGGTTGTACCTGAAACCGCCCCAGTCGATACTTTACCTAAAAAAACAACTTCATCATTTTCTATAGCATAGAATCTTTGTTTTTCTACACTAACTTGAATGTGGTCACTTTCCAACTCAGCCAAAGGTGAACAAATAAGCGAGATATTACTGGCGATCCTTTTTTCTTTGTCGGTTAAATCATCAGTGTTTTTAAAAATAAAACACATTTCTCCGTCTATAATAAAAACCTTTCTTTTAGCTTCTTCTTTGATGGTTGAAGAAATTTTTTTACCAATCGAAGATATAAAGTCTTTTCTTCGTTTCTTCTTTATTGCTTCAATCTTTCTTTTCTCTATTTTCATCAAAAACTCTTCTTTTTTTCTCAATTCTTCTTCTAAGATTTGTTCATGTCTTAGACTAACCACAATAGCCACAGCAATAAGAATTACCAAAATAACAATTATTTTTTTCAAGGTACACCTCCTTGTTTTCTTATATAAAAATAATAGCATCATTTACATATTTTTTCAATATAAAAAAAGTCCTCAATTGAGGACTTGGAGATAGTTTTCTTCGATTCCAAATTTTGTTCCGAAACCTTTGCTGATATTAATAATTTTATTGAAAAGATTTTTGTCAGTAGAGGGCTTGGGTCTTCCATTCAAAACCCAACCGGGTATTATCCGAATAGTTCTTTTTTGATTTTCATCATAGAGAACCTGGATAATAAAGGTTTCGACCTGGCTGGAAGCGCCGGTGAACATGAAATTTCCCAGAGAGTAAGCAATGACGCCTTTTTTGTAAACCTCAACCCCTTGTATTCTGTGAGGGTGGTGTCCAATGATAATATCTGCTCCGGCATCAATTGCCTTATGGGCTATATCTTTTTGATAGCCAGCAGGATAATACTGTCCTTCGATTCCCCAGTGAAAAGTTGCTACCACTAAATCAACTTCTTTTTTAAGCTTTTTTATATCACTATCTATTTGTGCTGTGTAAGACTTACTTGAAGTGTTTGTACCAGCTGTTTTTTCCGTTGCGGCTGAAAGAGCGGGAACTATCATAGAGTATCCCAAGAAACCAATCTTATAGCCATTTTTTTCAATAATCTTTGGCTTTCTGGCATCCTTGAGGTTTTTTCCTCCACCGATATAGGCTATGCCGTTTTTATCAAGCATATCGATTGTTTCGATGAGTCCTTCACTGCGATAATCCATAGCGTGGTTATTACCAAGAGTTACGATATCAAAACCGTTGTCGACCAATATTTTTACATATTCCGGCGGAGCCTTGAAAACAAAATTCTTTCTGGCTCTGATCGAAGTGGCTGATTTTCCTTGAGTTTGATGAGAATAATTGGTCAAAGGACACTCCAGATTTCCAAAAGTGATATCGGAGTTGACCAATGTATCCTTAACAAATTCATAGGGAAATCCATAACCATTTGTTTTAATGTATCCCGCCATGCGACCGCCAAAAAGATTATCTCCGGTAAAGGTCATAACCAGACTACCTTTGACAGGCTTTACAACGACAGGTTTTTTCACTTTTTTCGGTTCTTTTTCTTGCGGAATTTCTGTTTTTACAGAATCAATTATTTGTTCTTTGGCTTTCGAATTACTTGTGCAGGCTCCGACACAAAAAAGCAAAAAAAGAGTTAAAACCAAAAAAGACATTTTTTTCAAGGTGCTTACCCCCTTTGTTGGAATATCTAAATAATAGCACTAATTACACGATTTTTCAATGATTTTTTTTATTTAACAGTTATTTTTTTAATTCTAAAACCGCCAGACTTTCAATGTGCGGGGTTCGAGGAAAGAAATTATACAATTTTAATGATTTTATTTTATATATACCTTGGATCAATCCAATATCTCTGGCATGAGTAGCGGTATTACAAGATAGATAGATAATTTTTTTTGGCTTTTCTTCCAAAATCTTATCTATTATTTTTTGGTTTAGCCCTGCACGAGGAGGATCAAATATGATGGTGTTATCACTTTTGATATAATCAAGTGCTTTTTCACTAGGAGATAGAGTGGCTTTGATATTTTTTAAATTATTTAACCTTATATTATCAAGAGCAAAATCAATAGCCTCAGTATTTGATTCAATCAATTCACTGGTACCAGAAATAATCCCAATAACACCGACGCCAGAATACATATCAATCAAGGGAGACTCAGCCTCCTTTAAAATATCATTTAAAGCCATTTCAAATACGGGAATATTTACTTGGAAAAAAGAGTTGATTCCGTATTTAAATTTTTTATCTCCAATTTTTTCTATTAAAAAATCTTGCCCTTCTTGGTATAAAACATCAGTTATTACTGAAGCGGGAGACTTATGAGTGGAATAATAAAGTGAAAACCCAAGAATTTTATCATCAACTTGGGTTTGATGAATCAAACCCCTACAATCCAATTCCAATTTATCTTTAATAAATAATCCGGCAATAGTTTCTCCTTTTTGGTTTGATCGAACTATTAGTGTTTTTAGATTGCGCATAGTCATATCAGTAGTGTTTATCCAGTCCAAAATCTTTTTTGCAGTATTATTAATAGCGTCAGTTGCTAATTCACAATGATCGAGGGCAATCTTTGATTTTTGACCACGCCTAAAAAGCGCAAGAGAAATCTTGCCGTCTTCTTCGACAAAAGAAAATTCCATTTTATTGCGATAACCAAATTGAATATCATCAGTTTTGGTTCCTTCTATTTCTTTAATTTCTAATTTTCCCAATCTTTTATAATTTTCTTCGACAATTTTTAATTTCATCTCATTCTCATAGTCCCAGTCCATTATCTGCCAAGGACTACAGGAAAGAAAATGGTTTTCTCTCGGGTCTACTCTGTGTTTTGAAGGTTTTAATACATTTGTTGCCAAACATTCATAAATACCCTTGCGATGCTTCAGGATTTCAACCTCAACTTCTTCGCCGGGCAATACATTCCACACAAAATAGGTCTTGTTTTCTTTTTGCGCAAAACCCTGCCCACCCTCGACTAATTTTTCAATATTTAGTTTTATCATTCATTCATTTTATAATAAAAATCAACAAAATAAAACAAAAATAAAGATTGAATAGCTATTATCCTTATGATATAATGGCTCTGTAAAGTAAAATATTACTGATCTTTAAAAAACCAAAAGAAAAGAGGACACAAACACGAAGAGGCCTTTATTTGTTTTTTTGTTTTTCGTCTTTACATTGATTATTTTTGCAAAAAACATTGAGGCGGCAAAAATTATTAATACCTCCACCTCTCCAAACGGAAAATGGATTGCCACACTTTTCTGTGATAATAGCTATAAGTGTTATATTGCAGTCAAAAACCTCAAAGCAAAAGGCAGTAAATACAAAACCGCAATAAAGTTTTCCAAAAACAGCAAATACTCATTACGGGACGACCGGAAAGCACAGTGGTTGAATGATAATAAGCACTTCGTGATTGTAAACTATGTTAGCGATGAAGATTGCCCAACGGTGTTTATGGCTCTGTATAATCTTGATACAAATAAGTTTGAAATAATTGATGATGCTTACCTACTTGATGAGGATATTAAGCCTGAAAAAAATGGTTTTTCATATATTATCATTGATGACCAGATTTACGATGATAAATCCCGAAATAAGTGTGAAAGTGGAATTACTTACAAATTACGAAAGGTAGTGCGCGATTTTTCTGGAAAACTCATCAAGCAATCTACTTACTACGAATGCGGTGGGGGATTTTGCTAATAGTGAGAAAAAAATACAAAAGAAGGGGTGGTAAGCGTATGTTGAAAAAATGTACCATCGTTTCACTGTTTTTGCTGTTTTTCGCAGTTGCTGTTTCAGCAAAAGAAAAAAATTTTACTTTTGATTTTGGCAGGGTTGGAAGCGTCAAAATCGGTATGACTGAAAAACAAGTTCAGGGTATTCTCGGAAAAGCAGAAAGCTCCGAACAATACAACTGCAGTAATGGAGAGCCGGCTTTCTGGGTTACTGCCAAGACTTACTCAAAAAATTCAGTATCAATCATGTATGTTAAAAAGAAAGGTGTTTTAAAGGTTGTTGGGATAAGCTCTGATTCAAGATCCTATAAATACCAAAAAATAGGAGTAGGAAATACTAAAAATGATTTCAAAAAGACCGGTTTTGAAGAAGTAGAATGCGCTGACAGTCTTTACAAAGAAAAAAAAGGCAGTGGATCCATATTTATCTATTATAGTGAAAATGGGCAAATAACTGGCTTTACTGTTTACGCTGAAGGATTTTTTTGTCTGGAATGTTGATTTTTCCAAAAACTGCCCCGTTTTAATAACGGGGTATTTTAATTAAAAAAACCCTCATGTGAGGGTTTAGTAAATGTAAACTTGAGGATATTTTCCGGTGGACTTTAGATGCTTTACAGTCCACTCATAAACTATTTCAGCATTTGGGCGGGATAGACGAATACAACCATGTGAAGCTGGGCTACCGAGTTTTTTCTCATATCCCTTGGCAAAAAGGCCATGAATACCATGGCTTCCACTTGGGGTTACAGCCAGCCACCTGTAAAGATGAACGCCATAGGCTCGAGAAACCGGATTTAAAGCGTGGTTGTAAACCTGCATTACACCCTTGGGTGTTGACCCCGGTTTTTTACCGGTTGAAACCAAAAACTCATGTACTATCTGGTAGTTTTCAATAACACGAAGCCTTTGTTCTGAAATGGAAATATCGATTCTTTTGGCCTCGAGTTTTACTCCTTTTGGAGTTTGGGTAGCTACCTGTGTTTTTGTCTTGATTTCTGGAGTACTAGTAGCTACCGGAGGTATTTTGACAGTAGGGGTTGCGGGACCTATGTCTTCAGGTATTTCAATGTCTCCTTCTGTCCATGTTCCTGTAGCGGTATCTTCAGTTGTTTCAAAAGTGACCGAGGCAAAGCCGTATTCTTGAGCTTTTGCCAATCCAGAAGCAAACAACAAAAGAAAGAAAAACAAAATCAGTTTTTTTGTAGTCAAATCAATAACCCCCTTAAATAATATTGGTTTTATTATAAGCTATCAATAAAACAATGTAGTTCCTAAGATGATTTGGTATAATACCACCTCCTTCTTCAATTAACTGAAAATCAGGTACGGTTATTTTTCCTATATAGTCACCAATTATTATTGATAACTTTTGAATAAAAGACATAAATATATCCATCCTTTCTTTTTGTCCTAGATCAACAAGAGAACTTGGCGATATACAGCCAAAAGAACTTTTTATTTTCCCAATATCAATTTTTTAATATCAAACAGATAAGGTTTATCGGAAAATTGGTAAAACAAATATTTTTTTCGATCTTCATCTTCAATAGTATAAAAACATTTTTCCCCACAATTATGAATAAAAATGTTTTTTCTAAAAGCTGAAGGCACACACAAAGGTGATTTTACGATATTAAGAATAAGCTCACAAGGACTTAAATAGCAAATTTCTCCGCAAGAATTATGATTACTCTTACCTAAAACAATAGTTAAATGATTATCTTTTTCGTCAAGCCGTTTATTACCTTCTCTGTTATACCAAACTACTTTAGAATTAACAATAACAAGCCCACTCCAAGATTTATCCTCGCTTCCGTCTTTTTCTTTTTCTCCATTAAAGTAGTCACCCAATTCATTAATAACTCTTATCAAATCTGCGGGATTACTTAAAACATTAATCATATCTATCTCCTTTTGTCCCGTTTTTTAAGGTTCATATCTTAAAACCCTTTTTAGGGTTATTAATTATCCAAAAACTATTTATTCAAGAAAAATATAGTTATATTTAAAATACCAGCAAAGCCTACCCAAACTAAATAGGGGATCATAAGAAATGCTGCCCAATCCGATATTTTTGAAAACTTTATAGTAGTTAATAATATTGCAACAAAAAGAGCAATAATAACAAAAATAGCTCCAAGAGGGGATTGAAAAGTAAAAAAAACCAGAGACCAAACAATATTTAAAACCAATTGGATAGCAAAATAAATAATAGCGGTTTTTACTTTTTTAATGTTTTCTTGGTTGGACCAAATGATAAACAGTGAAAGACCCATCATTAAATAAAGAACTGTCCAAACTGGTGCAAAAACCCAATTTGGTGGGGAAAAAACTGGTTTTTCCAAAAAAGCATACCAACTGCCTACATAAGGAGTAGTAAAAAAAGATCCTAATATGCCGGCAAACTGACAGATAACTAGGCTAAATATTAATTTGAACCCCAACATCAGGCGACTTTTTTCCATGTTGTTTTTTTTAAATATTAATTATAGGTAGATTATAACACAAATTGACAAAAATACAAAAAAACAAGCATTGATTATAAAAAATCAATCACTATAATTGAATTATATTTAAAAATAAATAATCATGAAAATCATTTCTTTTAATATAAATGGGATAAATTCAGCCCTAAAATACGGTTTGCGTGATTTTATTTCTCTCGAAAATGCCGATGTGTATCTATTCCAAGAAGTAAAGAATTCTTGGGATACTATCGATGATTCTTTGCGGAAAATTCCAGGTTATGAGACCTATTTTTATGGCGCAAAAAAGAAAGGGTACAGTGGACTTCTCGCCTATATCAAAGTAGGGACATACCGTGGCATGTCTTATAAAGAGGGGATTGGTATACCTGAAATTGACGATCAAGCTCGAATCCAGACTTTCGAGTTCAAAGATTTTTATCTGCTTAATACTTATTTGCCACATTCTGGACGCGAACTAGAAAAATTGCCATTTAAATTGATGGTAAATGAGAAATTTCTAAAATACTGTGAACTTTTAAGAAAAACTAAGCCTCTAGTAATTGCGGGGGATCTTAATGTTGCCCACAAAGAGATTGATCTGGCAAACCCAAGGGGAAATAAAAAGAATGCTGGTTTTACACAAGAAGAACGTGATTTTTTTGATAAATTTCTTGCCAAAGGCTATATTGATACTTTTCGTGAATTTGAGAAAGAAGGCGGGCACTATACTTGGTGGAGTTGGAGAACGAATGCCAGAGAAAGAAATATTGGTTGGCGCATTGACTATTTCCTGGTTTCTGATGGTTTTATTAAAAATATTAAAAAATCCTGGATATTATCTGATATTCTTGGTTCAGATCATTGTCCAATAGGGTTGGAGATTTGATATTTCTGACTTAATAGAGTATAATTTTATTTAAGCTATTTAATGTTCATTACCAAATTCTAATAATCCTGCCTAGACGGGGTTAAATATGGTCAACCCAATAGGGTCAACCAAAACTTTTTTAAAGGAGGCCATCCATAATGGACAGCCCAAAAGAAGGAACGGTGTCATCCCTGACATCGAATTTGGATCGTGGTACCAACAGAAAGGCGCTTTTGGCTTTACAAAAAAGTGGTGTTTTGCCGGACATTTTGCCGCAATTGGCAGTTCTCCTGAAATAGCGTCAGCTGTTTCGGGAACAATTCTCCAGAAGACTCTTTTTTCAACAGCGGAAGAGCAAATCACGATGACACTGAGAATTAATGAAGATGTCTGGCATGACCCCAACATCACGGAGAAGATTCTGCGAAAAGAATTGAAAGAACCGCCTATTTGCCCGCCACCACTATTTACAGAAAAAGAAAAACGTTTCTATTGTCTCGTATTATTTTGTGAAACAAAGTCAGAAGGTAATGGTTATCGTAGCAATTACCTGCAAACTTTTTGGCGCTATTTTAAGGCTGTCGAAAAGATTTACGGAGAAGATCGCATTAATCTTTGGGGTGAATACGAATGCCAAGGAGCACAGTATGGACGCGAAAAAAGAGAAAATTTAACCGGAGTAATCATGCGGGATGATTCATGGACCAGTAATCACTACAATTTTTACTGGCTGATAGTGGAGCTTGGTTATCGTTTTGCTGGTATAGAATCAGATGATATGCCGAGAGTTCTTAAGGAAAACAAAGTGGTTACTCTCGGTCATCAAGTTTTCGCTATCCCCGCAATGCATCCGAAATGGGGGGCAGCAATTATATTTCAAGACTCTTTGAGTGGGGACGGATGGCCATTTGGGCTTGCCCCATTTGAGGTATCTGGCCTTCTGATTGTCAATTCTTCGGGTCGTGCTGGAACACCTACACTCTATGGTCACGGGGGAAAACTACACTTTAAGAGCAATTCTGGTGGTAGAGACACTCAGGGTCCAGCCTACATTGCAAAAAGCGTACCGAACATGAACTACCAGTCGGTCACTGATCTTATCTGATGATTTTTGTTGCTCAACCCGCCCCGCCTCTCGCGAGAGGCGGGGTTTTTATTTTTTACTTGACTTACCTGTCTTTTTTTGGTAATATTAAGAAGATTTTTAGATCCTTAAAAACAAAGGGGGAGTAGATGTGAAGATCGATATAGAAAAAGCAAAGTATTATTTTTTGATTTTTGTTATTAGTGTTGTTTTAGTTGTTTTAGCCGTTGCTTCACAAATAATATATTATAAAACCAATATTTTCTTTGCCATTTCATTTTTATTAGCAACAGTATTTGTTCTTTATATCTTTATTAAATTAACTGAAGCAACACTATTAAAGAACAAATAAAAAGAGAAGAATACGAAAAAATCATTTGTCACTCTGTTTTTTCACCTTGGATTGATTTCTGGACTGATGAAAACACTACTCGTCTCATTTATTATCTTGACATGATGAATATAAACAAGGAAAACAAAAAACTCTTTGAAGTAAATATATCTATGACTGAATTTATGACCAAAGAGGAAGAAAGTTTTTACAGTTTGAACCTTGCTACTGCAAGAGCTATTTTTTCTCCTAGCAAAAGAGGTCTCCGATTGGATGATATGAGATTGAGAATTATGCAGGAACTTTCCGATCTTAATGATGAGATTAAAAGATTGAAATACAAAAAAAGTCGTAAAGACTTTTTGAATAAAATCAGAATCTGGACCCTTGATGATGGTTTGTCGATCATGAAGGGTTTATATATTAGAAACAGTACTGATTCAGAATTATTTCTTGATGCAGAAATGCTTTCTTTCATGACCAAAGAAGAAGCAGAAAAATATTCAAAAAACTTAATAAGGATTAGAAATTTTTTCGAATTCATTGAGGATGATCACGATCCCAAGGAACTAAAGGATTGGATACTTGGGGTAGGATAATTTTTCCCCAAAACAAAACCGCTCTTATTTAGAGCGGTATTTTAATTCGATTTTTTATTTTCGTCTTTTGGACGAATATTATAATTTGGATCAATAAGAGACTCTAAAAAATCAATTTTCTTTTTCTCTCTAATGGCGTTTTGGATTTTTTCTAGCATTTTCAAATTTTGGTTATCTTCTGTTTTTATTGACTCCTCAATGTCTTGATCCATAATAGTAAGCATTAATTCATCAACCATCAAATTTGCTTCCCTGAAATGTTCGTCACAAAGAAAAGTTGGGTCACACCCCATCTCTCTTGAACCCTCGGAAAATAAATTTGTACCTTCATTTTTACACATAGGAAAACCACATTCTGGTTTTTTGTATTTTTCCATAAAACGATCCGTCCTTTTTTAATGTTCTTTTTCTACTATAATATTTTAGCATAAAATAGATTTTTATAAAATTTCATGTTTTAGTCCAACACATTTTGGACTGATAGTTATTTTTAATTAAGTAATCCACAGGTGATAGAAGTTTTAGGCTCCAGTGTGGTCTTTGGGTATTATACCACAGAAGATATTGCATTAGTTTTTGGTTGAATTCTTGGGGTTCTTCTAGGTATTCTTCGTTCCAGTCAATGAACTCTTCTTGGATTGTTCTGTTGTATTTTTCAATATGACCGTTCTTGTAAGGTTGTCCTTTGTAATTCCAATAATGAGTAATTTTTCTTTCCTTTAAGTAATCCTGAAAATATTTATGAAACTCACTGCCATTATCAGTTTGGACTGCTTTAATCTTGTAAGGAAAGGTTTGCTCCAGTTTAGAAAAGAAATCTCGTGCATTATGAGAATTGGCTCTAGTATATTCCCAGGCAAAAGAAAAGTTTCCCTTAACATCAACAGCAGTTAAGATGTAGCGTTTTATGTCTAAAACAAACTTAACGATGGTATCTATCTCTAGGAGATCTCCTGGTTTATTGGCAACAAAATCTTTTGGTTTTCTGAGTTTCTTTTTTCTTTGTATTGGTTTTTCTTTTCCAAAATAGGTTAGTTTTTGTCTATGATGATATATTTTTTCTCCTTAATGATTCTGCCTATGGTTGAGGCAGAGATGGTTTTGAGATTATTTTCTTCACAAAACCTACCAAGAAATATTTTAACCTTTTCCTTGCCCATATTAGGGCAGACATCTATCCGCAATCGTTTAATTTCGTTTAAAATCCTGTAATCAGTTATTCGTTTACGAATAGTATTGGGTCTTTGAGATTTAGGATTTAATCCCATTAAATCACAACCTGAATCTTTGTAGAGTTTTTTCCAGTAGAAAAGGGTTGATCTTTTTGTTTTAAAGGCTGATTTTGTTGCTTCTAAACCATATTTCTCCCAGAAGTCTAAGATTCTTTTTCTCTCAGTAGCTTCTTTAGTTATCATATGATTATGTTTGTACCCATAATCATACAGTCTTTTGAACCCAATTACACCTTTATACAGGAAAATTTGTTTCATTTGAATCCTTTTCCTTTCTTAAAGAGTCCAAAATGTATGTGAACTTATTCATTTCACCCTAAAAAGTACGGGTTTTTTTATTTTCTTTTTTAGCATAAAATATAACATATGGCAAAGGCTAACACAACCCATCCTTCGTACTTACTGGAAAAACGAATTATATTCTGTTCTTTCCAGTGTATACTTCGGAGGGTCGAATTCACATGGGCTTATTGTGCTATCAACTTTTATAAAAACATTTAATTTAAATTAATATTTTATGAGTAAGACGAATTCGAAATTTGTTTGTAATAATTGCGGAGCGGAGTTTTTGCGTTGGCAAGGGAAATGTTCTAGTTGCAACGAATGGGAGACGCTGACAGAAGTAAAGACTTCCGCTAGAATGCCAAATTCCAAATTTCCAATGTCAAATTCAGGTGCGCCTTCGGCGATTTTATCTCTTGATCAGGTTGATTCAAAGAATTTCGAGCGCATAAAAACAAATATCTCAGAGTTCGACCGCGTTTTGGGTGGGGGAATCGTACTTGGTTCGCTCGTTTTGCTCGGTGGAGATCCGGGAATAGGGAAAAGCACATTATTACTTCAGGGTCTAGTTGGTATTTCACAAAATAATAGTGTTAGTAAAATATTGTATGTCAGTGGAGAAGAATCGGCACAACAAATAAAACTTCGCGCAGAACGCCTCAAAATCAAAAATGAAAAAATCTTTTTATTAGCAGAAAGTGATCTCGAATCTATTCTCGCAACTATTGAGACAGAAAAACCAAATCTAGTTATAATTGATTCAATTCAAACTGTTTATTCCGATCAAATAGCATCAGCGTCAGGTAGTATTGTTCAAGTAAAAAACGCCACAGAAAATCTCATGCGGGTTGCAAAATCCACCAATATTCCAGTTTTAATAATTGGGCATGTTACCAAAGATGGGGGAATAGCAGGGCCAAAAACGCTTGAACATCTAGTTGATGTGGTTTTATATCTAGAAGGAGATCGTTATCAATCATTCAGAATTCTTCGTGGAATCAAAAACCGTTTTGGCAAAACATCTGAAGTCGGCATATTTGAAATGGAAGAAGATGGGATGACAGAAGTCACAAATCCCTCAAAGGTTTTTCTTGAAGAGCGCCTCGAAGGAGCAAGTGGCGTTGCGGTTAGTTCAATAATTGAAGGAAACCGTCCCTTTCTCGTTGAAATTCAAGCGCTCTGTTCAAAGAGCTATTTTGGTTACCCAAAAAGAACCGCTTCGGGCATTGATCTAAACAGGCTCAATCTTCTTATTGCAATAATAGAAAAAAGAGTGGGTGTGGATATGGCACAATTTGATGTTTATCTCAATGTCGTTGGAGGCATAAAAATTCGCGAAAATTCTACTGACCTTGCCTGCGCCCTAGCAATCATATCAGCGGCAAAAAACAAGCCAATAGACGATAAAACGGCCGTATTTGGCGAGCTTGGGCTGAGTGGCGAGATTCGCTCTGTTCCAAACCTAGAAAAGCGCATCGAAGAGGCCACAAGAATGGGATTTGACAAAATAATCATTCCGAAGCAAAATAGTGGGAGTAAACTGAAAGCTGTGGGAAAAGCTAAACTTATTGAAATAAAAACATTAAAAAATGCTATGAAGGTTTTTGTATAATGTAGTATGTAATAGGTAGTATGGAAAACCTTAACTATAATACATACCCCATGGAATTAGACAAAAGAACATTTGCTATTATAATTATTATTACAACAGTTGTTTCTTATTTTATTATAAGAAAGTTTTTTAAAATTGCGCCAAGATATCTGGCTTATGCGGTAATTGGTATTTTTTTGGGTCTAATTGTCGGCATCACCATAGCTTGGCCAATGTCAACTCTTTTGGGAAAATTTGGCATGATAGTTTCACCTTATGTTTTGGGGATTATTTTGTTGATCTTTGTTGAGGCGTTTATAATTGAAGGACGAGACATCGTAAGAGCTATTGTAAATAAATATAAGTTTTAATGAGATTAAAAAGATCTTTTTTTAATCGGGATACATGTATTGTAGCACGCGAACTATTGGGCACAAAAATAGTTCGCGTTTTTGATGATGGGTTGAAAATTGAGGCTATGATCACCGAAACTGAAGCCTACCATGGATTTGAGGACAAAGCCTCACATGCTTCACGCAAAAAGACAGAGAGAAATAAAATAATGTTTGATAAGCCCGGAATGGTTTATGTTTATCTAATATACGGCATGCACCATTGTTTGAATTTTGTCACAATGAAAAAAGATTTCCCAGCTGCAGTGCTCGTGCGAAGTATCGCACTTAAAACCCCAAATCCCAATGTCCAATTCCCAATTAAAACCCAAACCAAAAATTCCAAAAACCATAATACATCATACATACTACATAATACTAAAATTCGAGGGCCTGGTCGTGTCACAAAATATCTTGGTATCGATAAATCCCTCTACGGAGAGGATTTAATAACTAGCAAAAAAATCTGGGTTGAAACCTTGGAAACGCAAAACCTTGCGTCTTCCAATATAGTCTCTTCCAAACGCATTGGTGTGGACTACGCCGGCGAGTGTGCGGATTGGGAGTGGAACTATAAGATAGATCCGGCTAGATCGAACCTAGCCGGATAATTTGACAAATCCATTTTTTTGTGATACAATGGATTTAATAAAGAATCTCGGGGTTAGTGATAGTAAAGGCCTCAATCTTGGGGTCCTTTTTAATTATCATAACAAAACACTATGCAAAGAAAAGCTTTTAGTAGTCACCGAAGATTCGGTAGACACAAATCTATTGGTGTGAAAAAAGAATCTACAGAAAACACACCTAAAACACAAACACATAAGCGTCAGACAAATAATTATCGTCGACCAAAAAGAACTGAAAGAATCGATTTTTCTCGTTTTATAAATAAAACAGATACTTTTATAGAAGACGAGGTTTATGTGCCTGAAAATGGTTTCTCTGATTTTGATATTTCCGAAAATCTAAAAAAATCTATTTTGAGTAGAGGATATAATCTACCAACACCAATTCAAGATAAAGCTATACCAGAATTATTAAAAGGACGAGATGTTGTTGGTCTAGCCAATACGGGCACAGGTAAAACTGCAGCTTTTTTAATTCCTTTGGTTAATAAAGTTTTATTAAACAGAAAAGAACAGGCCATGATTATAGTTCCAACTAGAGAGTTAGCCTTTCAGATAGATGATGAACTAAAAAAAATAACCAGATCTCTTAATATACATTCTGTTTGTTGTGTGGGTGGTGCTCCTATCCAGAAACAAATAAATCAGTTAAAGTTTCACTACAATTTTATAATAGGAACCCCTGGTAGAATTAAAGACTTTATAGAAAGAAAAATGATTATATTGAAAGAATTTAATTCTATTGTATTAGACGAAGCTGACAGGATGCTAGATATGGGATTTGTAGATGATATGAGACAAATTATAAATGGAATACCAAAAGAAAGGCAAACTTTATTTTTCTCAGCAACTATCAACCGAGATATCGATAAATTAATTTTGGAATTTTTACGAGATCCTGTTCGTATTTCTGTAAAAAAACAAGATACGGCCAAAACTATAGAACAGGAGGTCGCGTATGTCGATAGAATGAAGGGAAAAATTGAAACTCTTGGAGAAATGTTAAAAAAAGAAGAATTTAAAAAAGTTCTTATATTTGGAAGAACAAAACATGGTGTTGAAAGGCTTTCGAAAGAATTAAATAAAAAGGGATTTCGCGCAGAGTCTATTCATGGTGATAAAACATACAGTAAAAGGTTGATTGCTTTAAAATTATTCAAAGAAGGCCAAAAACCTATTCTAGTGGCTACAGATATTGCTGCTAGGGGACTTGATATACCTGATGTAACTCATGTTATAAATTTTGATATGCCAGCAACCAATGATGATTACATTCATAGAATCGGCAGAACCGGCAGAGGAGAGAAAAAAGGTAAAGCAATAACATTGGTGGAGCTGTAAAAAACCAACTAATTATTAAATAATGTCAAACAAGACAAAGATAATCAAAAATAAACTTTGTCTTGTTTTTTTGAATCAAAGTTATAAAATGTAAAAAAATAATTAAAAAATATGAAAAAAACAAAAACTAAAAAAATGACTTTTGGGCGTTTTTTAAAAAATTTATGTATAGTTGTGGGGCTAGTTATGGTTTGGAGAGGCATTTGGTATGTATTGGATGGATTTGATGTTTTGTTTTGTAAGGGTAGTCATATATGGACAGCTATTGGGGGGATAGTTATTGGTCTTTTATTACTATATGTTCCAGATAAAGATCTCAAAGAAATAGAAAAATTATAATTAAAATAAAAAAATGTATTTTCCAAGAATTAGTAAAAAACTCTTAAAATGGGAGATTTTGAGTGCCTTGTTTGTGATTTTTATAGGTTCATTTTTTCATTTTATTTATGAATTGTCTGGTTATAATAATATTGTAGCTGTTTTTTCAGCCGTAAATGAAAGTACTTGGGAACATACCAAATTAGCTTTTTTCCCTTTGGTTATATTTTCTCTGATACAATACCCTTTTGTCAAAAAAGAAATTAAAAACTACTTTACTATAAAATCAAAAGAATCATTTATTTCGGTTATTTTAATTATTGTTATTTTTTATACTTACTCTGGAATTTTGGGAAAACACTATCTTTTTATAGATATTTTGACTTTTATTTTGGCTGTTATTGGAGCTAAATTATTAGCCTATATACATTTCTTTAATAGAACCAAAGAAAACCAAATAATTCCCATTTTTCTTGTAACAATATTAGGTATATTTTTTACTATTACCACTTTTTTGCCACCTCACATTCAATTATTCAAAGACAATCCAACCGGAGCATATGGCAGAGTTATAAAAAACGAAGAAGTTGTTTTTTGCACAATGGACGCAAGGCTTTGTCCAGACGGATCTTATGTTGGTAGAACACCACCAAAATGTGATTTTGCACCATGCCCCGATGTTCAACTGATTTATGACGATACTCTGGAAAGTGTTCAAAATATTTTTATTTCAAAATATCCAAAATACGCAAAAACTCTAAAAATCAGCATAAACAAAGAGGTCCCGGGGTTCGCAAGAGGAGAGATTAGTTTTGAACCGGGACAACCAGGAGGTGAATTTTTGGCATACAAAAAAGATAATATATGGCAAATTGCCTGGGAAGGAAATGGCGAAATTTCCTGCGATCTCCAGATGTACGGTTTTCCAGATGATATAATACCTGATTGCGCTAAATAAAAAGTTCTATTTTTTACTTTCCAATATTAATCTTATTGAAAAGTAGTTTTTTTATGTTAAAATTTTCTAGTACTTTAACATAAAAAAAAGGGGGGTTACCTTGGATATTAATCACCGCAAAGAAGAGTTCGCCAAGTTTTGGACCAACGCTATTGTTTTTGAAGAAAAAATACCCGCCAATTTCGGGCTTTTTTCTTACAGACAAATCATTGAGTGGTGTTTTAAAAACCTTATTATTTGTTCTGGAAAAATTTTATTGAAATGGGGCATCGAACCTGACCAAGAAATTATTAAAAAAATAAACGAAGAAAAGGATCTTCAAGGTAAAGCTTTTTTGGAAAAACTGTACATTTTCAATTTTCAGCAAAAAATCACCCAATTTATCATGAACCAAGAAAGAAAAAATTCAAAGTGGAATTCTTGGCCGACTTCAATCATGGAAAATTCATCTTTCAATTGCACAGGAGGAACAACTCTGTCTATATGGATGCTTTCAAAATTGAAACTCAAATCCTACATTGGTATTATTCCATTTTCTCATGTTTTTAATATAGTTGAGCTCAGCAATAAAGAACTTTTCTGTCTTGATTTAGTAAATATGAGAGTTTATTCCATGTTGGATATTGAAACTATTGATGTTGAAGGTCATCAATGTCTGGATTTATCAAAAAAACCAGGTCATCCTTCAAGTATTATTCCCATTTTTGATACTCATTGTATTACCTATATGATTCTTAATAATGCAAGTATTGCCAGAAGTATTGGAATGGGGGAAAAAGAAAGTTATGCTGGGCTTAGTGGTTTAGATGTGTATGGTGCTCTATCTTTTTATTCAGAAAAGCGGGATTTTTTTCCTTCATACCCAATTTTCGAAGCAAGAGATGAATTCTTCCCTGAAATAAAAATCTTAAGAGAAAAAGAAGTATTCAAAGAAGAAATGAAAAAGGTTAATGGATTTATTTTTTAACTTCAATTTCAAAAATCCAAAACCGGCTTAAAAAGCCGGTTTTTTTATTAATATTAAATAAAAAACTAGCCACTAGGGCTAGTCAGATTTTTTGAGAAATCAATCCTGATCTTTTGTAGCAAGAGACCCATCAAAACCGGGTCCATCAAGAATATATTTGTATTCTGACACTGTCATATCATTCAGTTTGTAAATAATAATTATAATATTTACAAAATGATCGGTTTTTTCGCTGGGCCACATATATAAAGCGTAATTATCTGGATCGTTACATTTTTTCCTTCCTAGTTCACATTCAGTCGAATAATCCAATCCGTACATATCTTCAAATTCTTTTTTTATTTTTGATATCAATCCCAAGACACTTTCTTTTTGGTTCTCTTTATGGACATTAGCGCAAGTAACTGAAACCGCCCGGTCAAGATAAGTAATCAATGTGATTAAAAGACATTCATGGTCTTTTTTCTCATTTGTATTGGGTATAAGTGTATACTTTCGGTATTTACCAGAGATAACTGCATCTTTTTGAAAAAGATAATCTTGAAAAAGCTTGCTCTCTATTTGATCCTTGCTGGAGCCTATTTTGATCCCATGAGCATAAAACCTATTCATAAAATCAAAAAAGCCGTCCGGATTATCTGAAACACAGAATTTTCTTGGCTCCTCCTTGGAGCCAAAACATGGCCAGTCGGATTTTATCTCTTCCGCTACTGAAACTTTGGGTAGAAAAAACAAAACCAAAAAAAAGCACAAAAAAAGTTTTTTCATAAAACTCTCCTCCTTTTTTTAAGGTTCTATTTGTAATTATAGCATCAAAAAGACAGTTATTGCAATAAAAAACAAGGATGTTAAAATAAAAATATGAAATCAAAAAAAATCATCGTCAATGATTTAATGCAGAAGAAATATATTTACCATTTGACCGAGCCAATGGGGAAGAATTTTGACCCCGATTTCAAACCAGAGCTTACCCCAAAACAGATGCTCATGATCGGTGTTTTTGGTGGGAAATACATGACTGATTGCAAAAAAGAATTTCCAGCTGATTGGTTCGAAAAAGCAAGACTAAATAGTGAATTTCACGATCCGAAAATTAACTATTTCAAGGTCAATGCCAGCCAACCCCTGTCCGTTTGGCGCAAAAAAGGTTGGATTTATAACGAAGATCCAAGAGGCTGGTTTCAGTGGTATTGTCGCTACTATATGGGGCGACGCTGTCCGGATGATATGAGGCAAATAAAGCGCTGGAAAGCCTATCGCAGACACCTAGCACAAGTGATACGAAATTGTGAAATAGGGGATAGTACTTGCCGCAGAAAGCAAAAACAATCGCTCATTCATTGGGCATATGATAGCAGAAAAATATAAATAAAATAAAAAAATATGAAAAAAAGGCTGATTGTTTCAATTTTGGCAGGCGCTATTCTAGGTATTTTCTGTATAATCGGGATAAGCGTTAGGCTGGGTTTTGCGGGGAATGAATTATTTATATTGGCTACATGGGTTAATAGAGTTGTTATGGGCTTTGTAATTGGCTTGGCACCTTATTACAAAATTAAAAATAGCACCTCAAATATAATACTTCGTGGAGCGTTCTTTGGGCTTGTGATTAGCGGTTCTTTCTTCCTCGCAACTGATTTTAGAGATATTCCCGGATTCATCGCAGGAATTGTTTATGGAATAATCATAGACCTCGTTGTGACAAGGTACGAAAAAAATAATCACATGAAATTATTATTAAAATAAAAACATGGAATTTAATCTGTTTCAGTTTATTGGGCTTTTTATCCTCATCGCTGGATATATTATAGGATTGGGAGCTGTGACGGTTATAGACCTTCATGGTTTTCTAGGCAGAAATTCACCTTACTGGACCGAAGCTACTATCAGAACTCATAAAATAACAAAGCCTTTGATTTGGGCAGGAACCGTTCTTTCCATTATCGGCGCCTTTATTTTTTACGAAACCCCTTTTATTTACTATCATCTAATAATATTTTTCTTTCTTGTTTTGAATGGTCTTTTTTTGAGCTTTGTAGTCAGTCCATATTTAATAAAAAAAGAAAAACAAGGAAAATCAAAGGAGCTTTTACCAATGAGTTTTCAATACAAAATAACCGCTAGCTTTCTAGTGTCTTTTGCTGGATGGTGGGGATCGTTATTGATTCTGATATATTCCTTATTAATAAAATAAACCTATGGACAACACAAAAAATTGGTATTCAACATTAATAAAGCCCTCTTGGGCACCACCAGCCTGGGTCTTTGGACCGGTATGGACTTTTCTCTACATTCTAATTGTCATCTCTTTTGGCAAAGTGATCATCGCGATGTTTCAAAAACAAATTCCTTTTATCGTTGCGCTTCCATTTATTCTCAATATTGTTTTCAATCTGATTTTTACTCCGATTCAGTTTGGGTTAAAAAACAATCTTCTTGCGTCTATTGATATTGCTCTAATTCTCGGCACCCTCATCTGGGCAATTATCGCTATCTATCCACATTTCAAATGGGTGGCCTATATGCAAGCGCCGTATCTGATTTGGGTGTTGATAGCTACTACGCTTCAATTTACAGTAACCTATTTGAATAGATAAAAAAATATGAGTGAGCTTACAACCCTGATCAACATTGGACCTGTAATTGCTAAAAAACTTCAAAAAATCGGTATCAATTCCGCCGAGGAATTCTTGAAGCGTGATCCATATCAGGTTTTTGAGGAGTTACTTGTTCGCGTCGACCCAACTCTATGCCGTTGCGCGCTAGGAGCTGTTATAGGCGCAAAAAATGGAATCAAGTGGAATATCGCAATGAAAACCGCCGTTCCCAAATTTGAAAAAGAACACTCTGGACACAAGTGGGTGAATTGCTAAAAATGTGAATACAAATAACAACAAAATCATGCAAACTAGATATCTTAGAATTTTACTGGTACTTGTACTGGCTTTTTGCGCCATTACTTCTTTTGGTGGGGGAGTGGGGCTGATAACTACCAATGGACTCGGGATGACCGTAGAATCCCTAAATGGGGTGTTTTCTTCCTTTCTGTTTCCCGGTCTGATTCTCTTTTTTATTGTTGGAGGGTCAAGTCTTTTTGCCGCAATATCTGGTTTGCAAAACAAAAGTTATGCTATGTGGGCTGCGATGGTGGCTGGTTTTGGGATGCAGATATGGATCTATGTTGAGCTCTGCATCATATTGAGCCTACACTGGCTACATTCGTTCTATTTCGCCATCGGAACATTGACATTGATATTAACATTCCTAGTTCATAAAAATAATAAGGAGGAAAAATCCTTACAAAGATAAGCTACTTCGAAGAATGCAAAAATTACTGCACTCGATCAAGAATAGCAGAATGGGTACAAGAGGCAGATAGAAACCTACCAGTGGCTTTTGCGTCAAAATGGGTATAAAGTGTCAAATACAGGCTATTTTGTGTATTGTAATGGAAAGAAAGACCGAAAGGCATTCGATGGAAAGCTCGATTTTGATGTGACATTGATACCATATAAGGGAAGTGATAAGTGGGTGGAAGGCGCCATTCTGGAGCTCAAAAAGTGCCTCGATAGCAAGAAAATACCGAAACCGAGTGGGGATTATGATTATTGTAGGTATTTTAAATAAAGACGGAAATTAGTATAATATATATTCTTGTTGAACCGGATCCTTGACTTTCGGACGAGTACATCGCAAAGCTCGAAGATAACAAGAGGGAAGTAGTAGATGAACAAAACTTTATATGTTTTTTAATATTTGATAAATTCTATAAAGTTTGAAGATTTTATTTGTGATGCAATTTTATCCGGTTTTGATATAATTGAAAGAAAATAAATATAAATAATAAAACAAATATGAAAAACACGATTACCAAAGTACTTGCGGGAGTGGTCTATATCGCTATGATAACGGTGAATTTTTTGGCCGGTAGCTCAATGATCAATAACCGTTCTACGGGCGATATATCAGACGCCTATCAAAACCTTTTCGCTCCAGCAGGTATCACATTCTCTATTTGGGGCTTGATTTACCTTTTACTTGCTGGATATGTAGTCTATCAATTTGTGTTAATTGGAAAAAAGGTAGATAAAAAGAAAGAGGAGACTATGCAAAAAGTTAATCTCCTTTTTATTGCTACCTCTCTAGCCAATATCGCATGGATCTTTGCTTGGCACTATGATGTTATCTGGTTATCGATAATTCTTATGTTGGCGCTACTCGTACTTCTTATTAAAATCACTGATATTCTTCGTGGAGAAAAAATGACAAAACAGGAAAAGGTATTCATTTCTACTCCTTTCAGCATATATTTTGGCTGGATCACGGTAGCGACCATTGCCAATACTACGGTATTTTTATTAAGCCTCGGCTGGAATGGGTCTGGCATCGCCGAATACATCTGGGCAAGTATAATAATTTTGGTCGGAGCACTTATTGGAATATTGCGAATGAACAAAGATAAAAATATCGCCTATGGTTTGGTACTGATTTGGGCATATCTCGGAATATTGCTCAAACATCTATCTGCTAGCGGTTTTAATGGGCAATACCCACTCGTCATTGCAACAGTGGTTTTGTGCTTAATTTCATTTGGATTCTTTATTGGAAAGACTGTTTATAAGAAATAAATATTAATTAATTTTAACACCATGTTTATAAAACTTTACGCGATAGCACTGCCAGTTTTTATTGCTTTTGATATGGTCTGGCTTGGGCTGGTGGCAAAAAACTTTTATCGTGAGCAAATTGGTTTTCTGATGACCCAAAATGTCAATTGGTTGGCGGCGATTATATTTTATCTTTTATTTATTGTTGGTCTCGTGCTTTTCGTTATTACCCCGGCAATAGAGAAAGGTTCTTGGGCACATGCACTATTATTCGGCGCGCTCTTTGGACTTATTACCTATGCCACATATGACCTTACCAATCTTGCAACACTTAAAGATTGGCCGATTTTGGTAACGGTTATTGATCTGGTGTGGGGAGCAGTATTAGCTGCCTCAGTTTCTATTGTAACATATTTTATCGCACTTAAAATCGGACTATAGTAACAATAAAAGATAAATTTGACATCCATTTTTAAAAGTGAGATAATACTATGGTGTCTTGAGTTTTGATTGAAATGAGACAGAAGAACCGGTACTTATTAGTAGCGGTTTTATCATGAAAAAGACACAATACAATTTAATGAAATTTATAAAACACTCAAAGGGTCGGTTTTGGGTGTTTTTTTATTTACCCCGTCAAATACCACAAAGTGGTAATTTTGCTTTGGCAAAATTGTTTTACGGGGTTAATATTTTATAAGTAATTAAACTGGAAAGGGGATTATTATGGAAAACGATCAAAACAATAAAGAAATAATAGAAACAGAAGAATACCCCAAGCTTATGGTATCCGAAGATGTCGAACAAACCTTAATAAATCTTTATGCACCACTTATGGCAATTTACTATGAACAAATAGATATGGTTAATGAGATTTATGCCAATAATATCGCTAATTTTATGCAAGATATTCACCCAGAACAATATAGGGCTTGGCCTATTTCGGATACAGGTAAACGCCTGAAATCCTATGACTTTTTGGGACATGAAGATTCACATTTTATTATCCAAGATGAATGGATGGAAAAAATAAAAAATGATCTTTTTAATAAAGAAAGGAAAAACTACCCTGATTTAACTAATTGGGATATTGATTGGTGGAATAGTATGACTGATGATGAAAAACTAGCAATATTAACTGTGGACTTTGTAGTATGGGGCGGTGCTTTTAATGATTACAGAGAAAAAAATCGTCCGGAATACAATTACGAGACAACAGAAAATTTGAGAACTTGGTTTCCTTGTTTTGGTAATCCGGAGGGTGGGAGAGATTGTGGAGACCGAGATCGACCATTGCCACTTGAATTACTCAAAACTATTTCAGATTATGTATTAAGGCGCTGGAATGAAGACAAGGATAAGACGATTTTTATTAGAGAAATCCGCGGAGTTGGAAACTTTAATGTATTTATTCGAGAAAAAATCGAAGCAGGGGAACTGTAGTTTTTTATATTAGAGAATATATTAAGATAATTTTAAAATACAAAAAAGATTATTTTTCTATAATCATCCTTTTTCTGTTGTTCTAGCTGTTTTTTTATGATAAAATAAAGAAAAAAACAGAAGAGGTGATGCACATTGAAAAAAGAAAATCTATGGGTCGCAGTGGTCGGCGCAGGAGCAGTAGGAGGAGAAATGGTCAAAATCCTCCGACAGAGAAAGTTTCCTCTTTCAAACCTCGCGATTTTTGCCAGAAGCAAAAGAGAGGAGATGATCGGCGACAGAAAGTATGACATCCAGGAACTCAAAGAAGACTCCCTAGATCAATTCGATCTCGCCCTCATTGCCGGTAGCGACAAGTACGACTATCACCCCGGAATGATCGCGCTGGAGCGCCGCAAAAAGAACCCAAGTCTTCCCGAAATCACCGTTATCGACAACGGCAACGAATTTCGGATGCATCCGGATGTTCCCCTGGTCGTTCCCGAGGTAAACCCCCAGGCACTGGAAAACCACAAGGGATTTATCGCCAGCCCAAACTGCTCCACTATCCAACTCGTGATGGTCCTGAAACCATTGATGGGGTCCTCTCATATAGACCTCAAAAGGGTCAAGAGAGTGGTGATCACCACTTTTCAGGCAGTTTCGGGTCACAGCGCTGCTGCAAGAGAAGAGCTGAAAAGCCAACAGAAAGATCTTGCGGATGGTATGCCGCCCATGCTGACACCGGGGATCTTCCCCCGTCAGATCGCCAGTAATTGTATTCCTATGATCGGATCATTCCGTGAAGAAGACGGGGGATACACCACCGAGGAGATGAAGTTGGTCAATGAAACTCGCAAGATCCTCGGTGATCACTCACTCCAGATCACCGCTACCGCCGTTCGCGTGCCGGTAGACAATGCTCACGGTATGGCCGTGAATGTGGAGTTTGCTGAACCCGTTAATACTACATGGGTAAATGCAACTCTCCACAATGCTTCGGGCGTACTTGTCCCGAGCAACATCCACGAAAAGCTCTACAGTGGCATACCGTCAAAAAAAGACTGGGATCTTTTTCCTACGCAACTGGAGACTTCCGGAAAAGACGATGTCTATGTTGGACGCCTCCGCCAAGATCTCTCCGTGCCACACGGCCTGGACATGTGGATTGTTGCCGACAACCTGCGCAAAGGCGCCGCCCTAAATGTCATCCAGATCGCGGAGCATCTCATCAATAACTACTAAAACAAGCTTAAACCCAGATTTCAAAAGCCCCCTCGAAAGAGGGGGCTTTATATTAAATATTGACACGCAAAACAAAATATGATAGTATGATTTAGTTGAGAAATTAGCTTTTTTCTCAAATTTCCCAGAAAAGGAGATTTTGGATGAAAATTATAGGAGAACTCAATGGTATTACAATCGTAGAACACGAAGGGGTTTTTTATCAAAGATTTTCAAATTCTGGAACAGCAATATTTTGGAGAAAGTCTCATATGGTAAAAATAAATCCCAGATCAAAGTCTGCGGTTGTAGCAAGTGAACTAAAAAAAGAAGAAATAAAAGGAAAAATATTCGAATTGGAAAATGGTTTTTTCTTTTTGTATCTCGGTATGGTTTATTTCCGCAATCTCAATGGAGAAACCAAAGTTATTTTGTCTAACAGTAATACCACTGAAAACATTATCGAAAAACTCGAGCTGGAATTTCAAAAATCAGAAGAAGAGTGTTTTGTCCTTAGCAACTAAAATCCGATCCTTTTCAAAACCCGCGCCCCAAAGGCGCTATTTTTTTATTTTTATTTTCAGTTTTTTTCTTTTTTAAAATCAAATAAAATAACGCTTAAGTAAGCCGATCGTATCTTAAAAAAGGAGATGATTAATATGATGGATCTTCTAGACAAAGTTTGTGGTTTTTCTTATTATCTCTACCACTTTAATATTGTTTTTTTACCTATATTCACTATTATTTTATGGATCAATTTTGGTAAATTTGAAAAAGAAGCAAAACCAGTCAATCCAAAATATAAGGAAGGATATTTATTATTAATTAAAGAACAAGAAAGAACATTAAAGATATATACCATAGTTTGTATCATAGTATCAATTCTCGCGATTGTTTTTCTTATTTTTAAAAACGTGACAATTATGTATATTTTTGTTTTTATCTTTGTTTTTTTGTATTTTAATGCCTTTCCTTTAATTGGTGGGTTTGTTAATGATTTTTTGCTTTTATTTACTTTGTTTTTTGCATTAATTTTGGTTTTATCCCCACCTTGTGTTTTTGGTATAAGAAATAAAAGCTACGCCATTAATTTCAGTGGTCAAATAACGCCACAACACCTTTCTTACAGACTTAATAAAGTTGTAAAACTAAAAAAAGAATTAGAAAAACACAAAAGAGAGACAACTGCTCTTATTCGGGATTTTTCCAAAGAATTAGACTCTCACAAAAAAGTAATTCTGTATATTTGTAAAAAGAGCGTTGACTGTTCTCAGGGATTAGAAGTGGCTTCAAAAAATAAGGAAATTAACTCAAGATTAGCAATAATTCAGAAAGAATCTTTCTATTTATCTAAGTTGGAAGAAAGAAAAGAAGTTTTATCTAATAGTTGTAAAGAATTGGAATTTTTGATTTGGTCCATCAATGCAGATAAGAAAATGCTAGAAGCAAATGAAGCTTTTAAAAACAAAGATTTGATAGTGGAAGTGGATAGGGTAATTAAGGAAAATGAGACCTACTTAAAGGAATCAAGAGATAATATTCTAAAAGAAGGTGCCCAGGATGCAGAAACTGTCTGGAAAGATATTACTTCTGATCTGAAAAACAGAGGAGAGGATGATTGATGAGATGAGAAAAATTATCGATCTTGTTAGAGAATTTGCTATACAGATTGTCTTGATAGTTGTGTTTTTTATAGGCCTATTAATATTTATTCGCTTTGTTGGGTTAGTAACAACGCTCTACACTTTCAAAATATTAGCTGTAAGAATAAATAATAACTATGGCTTTCCACTCTGGATTTCTTATCTTCTTTCCTTGTTTTTTGTTTGTTTATTTTTTTACAGTTTTCGATTTTCTTTTTCATTTAAGAAAAAAGTTAGAAAAAAAGGAGCGATTATACTAATAGGCTCTTATATATTCTTTGTAGTCGTCGCAGCTTTCGTTGAAAGAGATAATGCTTATACCACATCTGGCAAACCAACAAAGTGTTTTGCTTCTACGCCTTCGGGATATGAGTATGTACCTTGTAATTGGAGAGTTCACCCTAAGTTTGGAAGCGAAGTAAAACCAGTAAATCAAGAAGTAGTTGCTTCAATGTGGAGAAACAAAAATGGTGATTGGCATGTTGAAAGAATATCACCAAACAAAGATACACGATTTTTTAGCCCAGACGGAATACCACTTGTTTGGTTCTATCAAAAACCTGATGGGTCAATTGATTTTTTTGGCCAACCAGGAATGCATCCACAATTACCAGAGATAGAGTTAACACCCGTAACAAAAGAAGTGGTTATAAGGATCTTGGAAAAATCAAGCCAATCAGAGCCAACAAGCACCAATTCTGTAAGTCGTACAGTTGAACCAAACATAGGCTCCCTAAAAGAGCTCGGCGAACTCTTGGAGTAAATTCATTAAGGAGGGGATTAAAATGGAAAACGAAAAAAATGAAGCTTTGGAAAATGTTAGCGCTGGTCTAATTGCAGGTGCTCTTTTCGCTGCTGCTTTTTTCACTTTAAGAAATCCTAAAAAAGTCAAAGAAAGTATCAGTAATGTGAGAAGCAAGGTTTCAAAATTCTTTGAAAAAGAAGAAGGAGGAAGTAAAGAATGAATACCACAAAAAAAGAAAAAGAAAATATGTATTTTATTATTGCCTTCATTATTTCCATTGTAACCATGTCATTTATCTTCAATAAAGATGGTTTTGAATCCAGTAGGAAAAAACTAAAAAGTCTTATTAGAAGCATATTCAGTAGACAAAATTAAGATTTCTTTCTAAAAAAATTAAAAGCGGCATAATTCTTGCCGCTTTTTTTCATTTTTCAGTTTTTTTCTTGATTATAAAAATATACTATATAATATGTAAGATTTAACAGCGTTGTTTACATTTCATTAGGATAAAAGTAATTTATTAATTTTTCCATTGGTGTTAGGTTATCAATTCCTTTATGGGGTTTTACGGTGTTGTAATAGTTAACA
>Ga0101944_10001797_pt1 | contig 40280 bp, 35 predicted proteins | sample DewCreD2012metaG_FD_75245 | JGI IMG/M metagenome (GOLD analysis project Ga0101944, IMG submission 75245) | Hot spring sediment bacterial and archeal communities from British Columbia, Canada, to study Microbial Dark Matter (Phase II) - Dewar... ... | reverse complement strand
ACCCAGGGCTTCGCCCTGGGCTCGGATGTTTCGCCCCTTCGGGGCTTACATTGGGAAATTGTGGGGCCTGCCCTGGTCCCAGGGCTTCGCCCTGGGCTGGGATCTTGCGCCCCTTCGGGGCGGACGTTGGCCCGCGTCCTGCGCCCTGAAGGGGCGCTGGAGGCTAGCCCGGGGCGAAGCCCCGGGGCCGGGGCCGGACCACACATTTTTCAAAAAGCCCCGAAGGGGCGAAACACGGGGGAGCGGCCAAGGCATCCCCATCCGTCCGGCCTCGTCCCCAAACCCCAAGGGGCGCCCCTTCGGGGCGGATATTGGGGGGTGGGGGCGCCCCAAACCCAGGGCTTCGCCCTGGGCTGGGATCTTGCGCCCCTTCGGGGCGGACGTTGGCCGGGGATGGGCGCCTCTGCGGGGGCGTCCGGTGCGGGCCCGCGTCCTGCGCCCTGAAGGGGCGCGGGAGGCTAGCCCGGGGCGAAGCCCCGGGGCCGGGGCCGGGGCCCCACATTTTTCAAAAAGCCCCGAAGGGGCGAAGGACGCGTTACCCTTTACGCGGGGGGTTCGGCCGTGAGAGAGTAGCGTTCTTCCAGAAACCTTCGGGCCAATTCCTCCACGGACCGCTCGCTGTCCATGAACATATCCAACTGGCGCGTGAATTGGAGCAATCGGCCAAGCTTTTCCAAGTGCTCCGCCGTTTTTTCGCAAGGGTACTTCTGCAATCGCGCGGTCACTCGGTCGCCCACCACGTCCACCCGAAAATCCATGGCCTCCAGAATCCTTCCGATGGCCCGCACGCGCCGGTTCCGCCGAATTTCGTCGGCGGCGCCGCCCATAAAGGAAAAGGTCACATAGTTTTTGTGGGGATCCCGACCGCAGTAACTGTCTACAATGCTGTAATGGTACCCCACCCGTGAACTGAAATTCATGTATCTATCAGAAATGATGGCATAACTCTTGTCGCCGAACCGTTCGGCCCCCATGCGGGGCGGCGACAGCATCTGTTCGGTCATGACGGAAAAAAAACCCCTGAAATTCACGGGACGGGGCCCTTCTTCCTGGAGCGCTTCATGGGTCATGCCGTCCAAAAGGGCCCGCAGCGGGACACAGGCCAGCTCGTCCAGACAGACCCGGGACCGATGAGCCGCTTCGGGAATTAGCCCCCCTCCCAAATCGATGACATAGAGATCAATGGGCAGGCGCGCCTCCACCTTCACGGCCCACCCTTCGCCGTCGGCCACGCTGTCGCTCAGCCGGAACATCTCGTGGTACGACATTTCATGGGCGAAACGCATCACATCGTGCAAGGTGCGGCACCCTTCGGGCCGAAAGGAGGCATCCTTTGGGTCGACGAGATGCAAGGGCACTATCCAGGCGGCTACCCGCCTTAACGTTTCGTAGACAGGGGTCCCTTTCATGAAAGGCTTCCGTGCCGCGCTTTCTTCCATCAGCTCTTGGCGACACCCTTCGTAGATGCGGCGCCGAGAGGCATCCACGGTGACCGTCATGCCCCGCTTCAGGGCGGCCAGAGCCCCCGGCACCCCCAGGAGGGTGGGAACGCCGAATTCCCGAGCCACCGAGGCCATGTGGCCCGTGACACTGCCCGCTTCCGTGACAATGGCCGCCGCCCTGCCCATCACCACCACGTAAGACGGGGAGGAATGGGCCGCCACCAGCACGCCCCCTTGGGGAAAATCGGCCAAATCGTCGTCTTTTCGCACCACGTGCACCGGTCCGCAGCCCACGCCGGGAACGGCGACGGCTCCCCCACGGCAGATCAGCCCCGGCTCGTCCCCTTCCGCCGTCGGCTCCGTGGTCGCGTCCGAAGGCGACGTTCGAAGGATCTGCAAAGGCCGGCTTTGAAGGATGTACACCTCCCCCTCGCCGTCCACAGCCCACTCGACGTCCTGGGGGCCTCCGAAGTGCTCCTCCAACCGGGTCACCGCCTCAGCCAGCCGTCGCACGGCGTCATCCTCAAGGCACAAGCGGGCCCGATCCGCCTCGGGCACGGGAATCTCCCGCAACCCGCCGTCCGGGTTGAGCACGAGCTGCACGGGTTTCACGGACACCGTCTTTTCCAGAATGGGAAAGCCCGGTTTCTTGGACACGCGCACCATGTCCGGCGTCACCACCCCTTCCACCGCGTAGGGGCCCAAACCCCAAATGCCGGAAATCAGCAGCTCATTCGGATCGGGACGCAGCGGATCCATGGAATAGGCCACACCGGCGGCCACCGATTCGATCATGGCCAACACCGTGACCCCCATGGCCGTGTCCTCGTCGCGAATGCCCTTTTGATACCGGTACGAAACGGCCCGAGGCGTGTAGAGACTCGCCACGATGACCCTGTAGGTCTCGGCCAGCCGATCGGGTTCCACATTGAGCACGCTCACGTACTGACCGGCAAACGAGAGGTCGCTGTCCTCCCCGATGGCACTGCTGCGCATGGCCACCCGCAGGGATCGGCCCGGACCGAGGTCCTGGCCCGCCTTGGTCTCCATCTCGTAAAAAGCCGCCTCCAAAGCCTCCTGAATTTCCCGCGGCACCGGCGTGCGCAGGATCAAGTGCTGCACGGTTTCGCTAAATTCCTGCACCGCCGCCGGTGAGGTCATGTCGGTTTCGGTCTTGTGCTTTCGAATCCAGTCCCGCAGGTCCCCCTGGTCCATAAACAGCTCGAACGCCCGCGTCGTGACGGCAAAACCCGCAGGCACCTTGAGCCCCACTCGGCCGGCCACTTCCCCTAGGTTGGCGCTTTTGCCTCCGACCCAATCCACCATGCCCCGATGAACCCTTTCCAAGGGGATGACCAGATCGGGACAGCGGGCGGCCTTTTGCGATTCCGCTTCCAGATCTTCCCGAATATGGTTCTGGATCCGTTCCAGGGCGTCTTCCAGTGCCGCATACCGATGAAAGGACAAGGCGTTCAGCGCCCGAACCATCCTGGCAGCGTGGGACATGGCCATGGTGGCTTTGGCTCGCACGTAGCCCATGCCGAAAACATCATGGCCCTGGAGCCTTTCCGTGATATCGGCGATGATTTGAGCCAGGTCCGTGTTGGACTGCAGCAGGTCCTTGAAGTGGCTGTATTTGAAACGAAAAAGATCGGCGATCTCTTCGGGGCTGCGCCGCTGTCTTTTCGAGAACCGCTTCGTGAGCTGCCGCCACAGGTTGATCATGAAGATCCTCCGGATCCCTGGTCGAAGCATGCCTGGAGCTGCTCACGACGCATCACCTTATAACGCGTCGCCGGACCTCGCCCTGTCTTTTTGAGCACCCCTTTGGCCACCATGTCCTGAAGATCGTTAAGAGCCGTTCGAGGCGCCACGCCGCCCCCGACCGCCTCCTGATACTGGGCCCTCGTGATGTGGCCCCGTTGGAGAAGGACCGCCAGTGCCTTTCGCTGGCGCTCGTTGAGTGCCACTGGCGCCCCCTGTCCCTTGCCGCTCACGGGAGTTTTCACGGCATCCCTGTCCTCCCCGCGGACAGGTTCCCCATGCGGCCCTGTCCCGCCCTCGACGCCCTTCGAGCCGATCCCTTCCGGCGGTTCTGATTCCTTGTCGACGCCGCCGAAGACAGGGCTCCCCACGTCAGCGTGCAGGTCTAAATCGGAGGCGTGGATGCGCGAACCTTCCGTCATGGCGAGAGCCCGAGTCAGGCGGTTTTCCAATTCTCGAACGTTTCCAGGCCAGTCGTGCGCTAAAAGAGCATCCAACGCCCCCTGGGTTAAGGACACCTTGCCACGGTTCAGCTTTCGGGCGGCTTCGGAAAGGAAATGGGCGGCCAAAAGCGGGATGTCTTCCCGCCGGTCCCGCAAAGCCGGCGTCTGAAGGCTCAGCACGTTCAAACGGTAATAAAGGTCTTCCCTAAAAAGCCCACGGCGCACCAAGTCCCGCAAATCCACGTTTGTCGCCGCCACCACCCGGACATCCACCGATTGCTCCACGTCGCTGCCCAAAGGGCGCACCTTGCGCTCGGCGAGGACGCGAAGGAGCGCTTGCTGGACTTTGGGGGAGGCCGTGCCGATTTCGTCCAAGAAAAGTGTGCCGCCGTCGGCGGTCAAAAAGGCCCCTTTGCGATCGCTTTTTGCCTCGGAAAAAGCGCCCTTCACATGCCCAAAGAGGGCGTCCAAAAGGAGGTTCTCGTCCAACGCGCCGCAGTTCATGGGGACAAAAGGCTTGGAAGCCCGACGACTGAGCGCGTGAATGGCCTCGGCGGCAAGCTGCTTGCCCGTGCCCGTTTCTCCCGTGATCAGCACATCGGCTTCGACGGAGGCGGCCCGAACGACAAACTCCCGAAATCGCTGCATGGCCGCCGACTGCCCCACCAGCCTGGCCAGAGGTTCGGGCAGGGCCTCTCGATCCGTTCGTAAGAGATCGTTTTCCTCATCCAGGGAAATCTTCTCGCGCATGATCATCTCTTGCAGCTGTCGGTCCTGGAGCTCCAGGGCCGCCATCTGGTCTCGAATCCGCCCGATGAGTCCATTGACCGCGTCCTTGAGAAACACGGTGTCCAGATCCTTTTCCGGAATTTCGATGGGTTCGAGACGGCCGGTTTCCTGAATGACGTTCAAGGCTTCGGCCAAGCGGTACAAGGGCCTGGTAATGACGCGGCTCACTCCCCAAAGCAGCACGGCCACGAGGATGGCACTGACGAGGCCCACAATGAACACCACATCCACTTGCCGATACCCTGCCATGGTAATGAGGCGGCTTCTGTCCACGAAAACCACGCCACCGTAGAGGATTCTATCCTGTGTGCTTGGCCCTTTGGCAAAGAGGATGGGGGCGTACCCGATGTAAACGCGATCCACCTTGCTTTCGCCCGCCGGAGGAATGTAGCGGACCATAACCCCGGCTTTGATTTCCCGAATGTCACCGGCAATGGCCCAAAAGTCCGAATGGTCCACATTGGGACGAAAAGCGAAGGGCAGTCCGGGCCTGCCGTAGGTTCCCGAAAGGCCGAAACGGGCCGTGTCCGTGTTCAAGGCTTTTCCCGAATCCACTCTGTCTTCCGATTGAAAGACAATCCAGCCCTGGGCATCGATGAAGTAGAAATAGCGCAGCTCCGGGCTGCGCACGAAACCCAGCAGAGGAGATCGCGGAGAACTGTAAAGAGAGAGAATATCACGCCACCTGCGGGCATCGACCGAAAGAACAACGAACCCCTCGGGCGACCCGCCCTCCTCGCAACCCACCCGGGCAATGAAGCGCACCACGTGGGTCGCCTTTCCATAGAACGCCGTGCCATCCCTCGACCGATAGCCCACATGCACCACGGGACCAATCCACGGTCCCGGATCGGATTCCGGAGGCCCTTGGCTCCAACCGTACAGCGCGTCCAGTCCGTCCCACAGGGACGTGCCCGGCTCCAACACCACAGGCTCCACATCTTCACCGGCCATGGCCAAGACAATGCCGCTGCCGCCGGCTTTTTCCACAAAGCCGATCTCCGCGTATCCCCATCCCCGCGCGGCCTTGAAGCCTGCCCACACGGTGCGAAGCCGCTCCTCCGTAAGGGCCCCTCGAGCGACCCAAAGAAGATCCTCTCGGCATCGATCCATAAACGTTTCAAATTCGTGCGCAACGCCCAGGGTTTGGATCAACACCGTGCGTGAGACCGCTTCCTGAAGAAAACGACTGGAAAACCAGTGGCTCACATAACCCATAATCACCAAGATGGTCACCACCGTCGGCACGAGTGTCAGCCACAGTTTGGTGCGGATGCGAAGGACTCTGAAGGCTCCTCCCCCTCCAGCCCAAGGCGACTCTTCATGGAAAAATTTCCACCTCATCCGCGCCTCATCCCCTTTCCGTGAAATGCGCAGCCGAGCGTGTCTTCCACGCCCCTCGGGGTGAGCAGTTATCATGCCAAAAAAGCACAATGGCTCGAGGCAGGATCAACTCCTTTGAATTCCAAAGCTTTCGCCGAAGATGCGCCGCATGGCTCATGCCGGCTTTCAAGACCCGGCCGTCTTAAGGTGTCAAAGTCCCTGACAGGGCTGCGTCTTTTCTTCTTTTATTTTAATAATTCCATTAGGTTAATTTAGACGCTTCGCCCCGAGACCAATTATGCGCCCATGAGAAAAAGGATCGCGCAGCCGGATGCGCGATTTTTTTCTCGGCGGCCATTTCGTCCTTTCTGCGCAAAGGATCCCGACGCCATCGCGCATGCATGCCCTATGGATTCGGCACGCCTTTTGATTTCCGTGGACCGCGAAGCGGGGCAAAAGCCTGGGCTTTCTGAAAGCCGGCCAGGCCGAAAAGAAGCACCAGGGACGCAGAAGGATAAGGAACATAAGACAGGCAAAGATGGAAAAGCCGGGAAAGGAGGTCGAAAAAAGCGACGCCTACAGACACGGAAACCTCATGAGGGAACCATCGGCAGTGGTGGAATTTCATGAACGTTCAGCGCAGGAGGTTTTTGTCATGATGCAGCTTATGAAAAAGATAGGCGTGGGGGTTGTGGGCCTGGTGACCGCCGTGCCGTCCCTCGTTTGGGCCGGCGGCGGGGAAAAGGTCGATCAGTTGGTGATCGTGGCAGACACGCGGGTCATTTCCAACAGTTTTGTGAAATACATCGCCGATCTCTACAACACGAACACCCTTCTTTTCGCCGTCTGGGCCGTGGTCTTGACCGCGTTGTATGGGGCCTTTTTGGGCTTTTTCATGGATTTTCTTATGGCCCGCACAGGTTTGGATCTCAAGAGCCGTAAAATCGTCGAGCACTAACGCACGGAAAGGAGGCTGACCATGGATTGGTTGTATATTTATATGCCCATTGCAGGGATGGATATCCTGTGGCCCGGTTTGGTTCTTATCGGGTTTTCCGTCGGCGTCATCGGCGGCTTCTTCGGCATGGGGGGCGCCTGGATGGTCACCCCGGGTTTGAACATCCTGGGATTTCCCATGGCTTTCGCCATCGGGACCGACATCGCCCACATTGCCGGAAAGTCCATGGTGTCCACCATGCGCCATTCAAAATTCGGCAATGTGGATTACAAGCTCGGCTTTGTCATGATCATCGGGACCATGATCGGCATCGAGTGCGGCGCCCAGCTCATCATGTACCTGGAACGCCTGGGCGTCGTGGGAGGTGTTGTGCGGTGGGTGTACGTGGTTTTCCTGGCGCTCATCGCGACCATGGTGTTTTATGACTTCTACAAAGCCGAACAAAAGAAGAAGGCCGGCATTGTGGATGGGGAAAAGGGCACGGAAGGCATCACCTGGTACAAGACCCTGCACAAAATCCGTATTCCTCCGATGGTGCACTTCAAAGCGGCCGGCTTCACCTGTTCCGCGTGGCTGCCCATCATGGTCAGCTTCGCCACCGGCGCGCTGGCGGGTTTCTTGGGAATCGGCGGCGGGCTTCTGCGCATGCCGGCGCTTGTCTACCTCATCGGGTGCCCCACCCATATCGCCGTGGGCACCGATCTTTTCGAGGTCATGATTTCCGGCCTCTACGGCGCCTTTACCTACAGCATGAAAGGGCGCATTGAATTGGTGGCCGTGTTCGTGATGCTCACTGGAGCCGCCATCGGCGCGCAGATCGGCACCGTGGCCACCAAGTACGCCAAGGGCTACGGCATCCGGATTCTTTTCGGCTGCGCCGTTCTCGCCTGCATGGTCTCCATCATCTTGAAACAATACGGCTTCAGCGCCTCGGCGGCCGTGGTCGTTCTGGGTGCCATCAGCGTCATCTCTCTCTACATCTGCGTCATCATGTTTCGGGGCGCGGCCCAAGAACTGCGGGATAAGAAGGCCCGGGAAGCGGCAGCCCGATCCTACTAACGAAAGGAGTCCCTTATGAAACGATCCCTTCTCGCTTTGTTCCTGGCCGTGACGGCGGCCTTCCTCATGAATTCGACAGCGCTGGCCGCCGACGTGGCGCAGGGGAAAGTTCTTTCCATGGACACGGCGACGAACCTTTTGACCATCGAGGAGTTCGATACGCACAAGAGTGCGGATCATCCCTACGGCCGTCCCACAGGGGTGACGTCGGCATACAAGATTGAGAAGCAAACCCTTGTCGGCATCAAACCGCAACCCGGAGACGTGGTGCGCATCGCCTATAAGACCCAGGGCACGGATCGCATCGCCGTGCGCGTCATGAACGTTTCCAAACAGGATCTCAGGAAAAAATAAATCCGGCCGGCGGCGACGCCCCGCTCCCTGCAGGGACTGGAGCGACCTCTTTATGACGGGTCGGCGATGCCCCCAGCACCCCTGCAGGGAGCTCTGAGAGCCACGGCTTTCAACACGGGCTTCGGGACATCGGCGACACAGCGGGGGAGATCACCATGAACACGCAAAGGCGTCTCGTCGTTCTCAGTATGGACGTGCTTCTTCTGGCGGAACTGACCCTGTGCATGTACTGGAGCGCGCCGCACGGCAACGCCATGGCGGCCGTGTTTCTCAAAACCTATGTGCCTTTGGCCGCCGCCACCGTAGGCACAGCCTGGTGGCTTCTTCGCCGCATTCGTCGACTGAACGCGGTCTCCGGAGCGGCGTCGTGACCATGGAAGGCACCCCTGCCCCTGCCCCTGGAAAGTCGTGGGTCCAACGCGTCGGCGTTCTGGCGGGTTTGATTCTGGCGGCCTGCCTCATCGACGGCCTGGCCGCCGTCGTTCGCACGCCAAAGACCGAAATCCGCCTTTATCCCGGCATGAAAACCCCCGTGGCGGGCAAGACCGAAGCGGCCATTCCGGATCGACGATGGCTCACTCATGAAACCACGGCACCCGGCCTCAGCGTGACCTTTCTGGAAGCCAAAGGAAGGCTGTGGCGGGCCGAGCTGGCCGTGGAACCCACGGCGCCGGACGGAACCTACACGCTTCGCGTGTTCCTCCATGGAGAAAAACCCGAAGACGCCGCCCAAAACCCGCTCTACACCATCCGTCTGCTTCCCGATCGCCACGCCTTTCTCGCGTCGGAAAGATCCTTTGTGCTGCGCTATGTGGGCGTCAGCCCGTGGGTCGGGGCCGCAGCCGCCTTGCCCTTTCTTGTGTTTTGCCTCTACCTGTCCTATAAAGCCAGCGACAGGCTGGACGAAGCCCTGCGACGTCAAGGCATGGCGCCTGTGTATCGGGCTCTGCGAAAGGACAAAACCGTGACCCTTTTCTTCGGGCTGGGAAGCGCCGACGGCCTCTCCCCGGGAGATTCCGTCAGGATCGTGGCCGAAGACGGCCGCCTTGTGGGTGTGGGCCGGGTGGAAACGGTGAGCCTCAACGACGCCCAAGCTCGGCTCGACGACGTCGACCGGCTGCCTTCGATCCTTTATGTTTCACGGTCTTAAGACCCCCAAGACGCTGCGCCGGACACGGTAAAGGAAAACCATCCATGAAGCTCGAAGAGATCATGACCCGGAAGTTGGAAGCCATTACCTCGGACGCCTCGGTCTACGAAGCCATTGAAAGAATGGTGGACAAGCGCATCCGATCGCTCCTTGTTCGGGCCTCCCATCCGGCGGAACTGGACGGCGTGGTCACGGCACGCGACGTCGTCTTCAAGGTCCTGGCCAAGGGACTCAATCCCATGAAGGTCCGGGTCGGCGATATCGCCTGCCGGCCGCTTCGGTGCGTACCCAAGGACGAAACCGTGGAAAACGTGGCCGCTCTCATGGCACAGGCCAACGTGGCCCGCGTGTTCGTCTGCGACGAAGGCACGGTGGTGGGCCTGGTGGCCCTTATGGACATCATGCAGGCGGCGCTCATCGACAGAGCCAGGAATCCCCATGCTTAAGAAGTTCATGCGCGGCGATCGCAAGGAAGAGGCCGCCCTGACGGCCATGCACGAGCACCTGGATCTTCTGTGCGCAGCCGGCCAAACCCTCACCGAACTGCTCAGCGCCGGCGGCAAAGACTTGGTGGACAAGATTTTCGATTTGGAACGGGAAGGCGATACAGCCCGACGTCGGGTTTTGTCCATCATCTTCGAAGGGGCGTTTCTGCCCTATCTTCGACCGAACCTCTGCCGCTTCGTGGAACTTGTGGACGAGGCCTTCGACACCGTGGAGGACACGGCCCGCTATTTCGACCTTATTGCCCTGCATCCGACCATCGCCGAAGAGTGCCGCCGCATCGCCTCCTTCAACCAACAAATGTGCGAAATTCTCATCCTGGCCTTTGAATTGGCCGTTCGAGGAGAAGACATTCGCGAGCAGGTCTTGGCCATCCGTATCTTGGAAAAACGCGTGGATGACCTGAAAGGGGACATTTATCAAAAGATCCATGAGGTTCCCGTGGCCGATTTTTGGCAGGGCAAGTTTTACGCCGACTTCCTCCATAGCCTGACCGCCTTCAGCGATCTCATCGAAGACGCCAGCGACGCTCTCTACGTGCTCACCGTCAGTTTTCGCTAGGGCTCTGCGAGGGAAGGCGGGCGGAAACCATGTGGCGGATCACGGGCGGCCTTTTCTTGGGATGGAGTTTGGGGGCCAACCATTCCGCCAACATTTTCGGAACGGCTGTGGCGAGCGGTCTCGTGCGCTTTTCCCAGGCCGTGTGGTTGACCGCGGCCTACGTGGTGCTGGGAGCCGCCGCGGAAGGCACCAAATGCATGGCCACGTATTCCAAATTGGCCGCGTTGCATGCCGATGCGGCCTTCGCCCTGACGGTGGCCACGGCCGTCACCATGACGGGACTGACCCGAGCCGGCGTGCCGGCGTCCACCTCGCAGGCTCTTGTGGGCGCCATCATCGGCTGGTCTCTGTTGGATACCACTGCGGATTTCAGCCAACTTTTCAAGATTGTCGTCTGTTGGGTGCTTACGCCCGTAGCCGCCGTGGTCTCAAGCACGGTGCTGCATCGGGGGCTGGAGCGCCTGGTTGTGAAAAGGATTCGATCCTTTTCCGCCAGGAACCGCTTTTTCCTTGTGGGCGTCCTTTTGACGGGCTGCTACGCCGCCTATGGCCTGGGCGCCAACAGTGTGGCCAATGTCACGGGGGTTTACGTCAATGCCGGCCTGCTGCGTGAGGATATGGGAGCCCTTCTCGGCGGGTTGAGCATTGCGGCGGGGATTTTGACTTACAGCCGCCGGGTCATGCTCACCGTGGGAAAAGGCATCGTGCCGCTGGATCCCTTCTCCGCCATGGTGGTGGTGTTCGCCGAAGCGGCCACCCTTCATCTGTTCACCCAGCTGCGGGTGCCCGTCTCTTCGTCCCAGGCCGTGGTCGGGGCCGTGCTCGGCGTCGGCGTCGCCAAAGATCTTAAAACCATCAATGCCCGCACGGTGCTGAAAATCGCCTTCGGCTGGGTCCTCACCCCCGTGGGCGCCGGGGCCCTCGCCCTGGGCGCCCACGCTCTCATGAACGCCTTGGGCTTATGAAGCGATTTACCGGGAAGCCTTTTCCCGCAGGCATTTGCGCTCATAGGCGAGTTCGATTTTCGGCAGCAGATCGGTGAGCTTGCATGGTTTCATCACATAGTCGAAGGCTCCCAGTTGCATGCCCTGCAGGCCTGATTCCACCGAAGCGTGGCCGGTGAGCAAAATCACCTCCACCAGAGGCCATCGCGTCTTGATGGCTTTCAAGACGTCGAGGCCGTCCATGCCGGGCATCCTTACGTCCAAGACCACCACGTCGAAAGGGCGTTCCGCCAGCGCCGCCAGCGCCTCACGGCCTCCAGGCACCCCAACGGCCTCCACCTGGCGCCTTTCCAAACGCCTGACGAGGGTCTCCAAGAAATCCGCCTCATCATCCACAACCAACACCCGATACGGCGGGCCATCCATCGTTTGAAACCTCCCATGAACAGTGCCGAACACGATCCGGAATCATCCCACGGACGCTTGGTGCTGCAGGGGGATCGCCAACACGAAGACGGCGCCGCCCTGCGGACCGTTACGGGCTTCGATGCGCCCCCCCAGTTTGGTCATGATGCTGTGACAAATGCTCAGGCCGAGCCCGGTCCCGCTGCCCAGTTTCTTGGTGGTGAAGAAGGGATCGAAAATTTTATCCAGGACGTCGGAAGGAATGCCAGGTCCCGTGTCGCTGATTTCCACCAGCACGTGGTGGAGATCCTTGTCGTAAGAGGTTTTGATGTGGACCCGGCCGTCCTTTTCCACGGCATCGATGGCGTTGTTGACCACGTTGAGGAGCACCTGCTGGATCTGGGCTCCGTCGCTCAACACATCGGGCAGATTGTCTTGCAATTCCTTGGTGATCTCAATGTTGCGATGCCGCGCCTCGTTTTCCAAAAAGGTCAGGGTTTCTTCCACCAGCTTGTTCATGTTGACGGGATGCTGCACCGGTTCCATGCGACGGGCGAAGCCGAGCAGTCGATGGGTCACGGTGCGGGCCCGATCCACATGCTGCTGAATCTTGGTCACGGCGGCTTCAAATTCCTTGAAGTTTTCGCTCTTTTGCACGTCTTCCTCTTCCAGAAGATCCTGAATCCAGCCGGCCTTTTCCTGAATCACGGCGAGGGGATTGTTGATTTCATGAGCGATGCCCGCCGCCAACCGTCCCAAAGCGGCCATCTTGCTCGTCTGCATAAGGTCCGCATCCAGCAGGGCCTTCTGGCGGTCCGCTTCTTGAAGCTGGCCGATCATGAGGTTCACGACGAAGACGGCCCCCAGGACGACGACGGCCACGCCCGCCGCGAGAAGAATCAAGGCCAAAGACCGCGTCTGCAGCACCGGCAGGAACTCTTCCTGGGGGTCTTCCATGACCACCAGCATCCACGGCACGTTGCGCAACCAGACGGCTCCCACGAGCATGGTCCGCTGGCCGATATCCAGGCTCATGACCCGCGAGCCGTTGAAACGAGGCTGTGCCGGAATCGGGGGCACCTCCATGGGGCGACCGACGAAACGCGAGGAGGTTTGTAAGAGATTCTTTTCATTGACCAGAAAGGCGTCGCCGTATTCTCCCGCCTGAGCGGCCTTGACCATGGATTCAAAAAGATCGGTGTTGATGGTCGCCCGAAGGATCCAATAACGGTCGCCTTCGCGTCGCAGGACCGCGATGATGAAATGGGGATACTGCCGAACCCCCAAGAAGACGTCGCTCACATAAATGCCGTGCAGCAGCACGGATTGGAACCATTCGGCGTCCCGATAGTTGACCCCCTTGAGGGCGTAGGGGCCGGCATAGGCCACGTGATCCCCTTTTTGGTCGATGACTCCAATGTCCACATAATACTTGGATCGGCGCTGCATGAGATCGAAAACATGCTCCAGCGTGGTCGGCGAGCACAGCGCATCGAAACTGTGGGTATGGGCCACGGTGTAGAGCTGCGAGATGCGCTCTTCGAAAAAAAGATCCAAGGCGTGACGTCGGTCTTCCACCAGGGCGCGCAGATTCTCCTGGACCTTCGTGGTGTAGGCGCGATCGAACTGGTGGTAGAGGCTGAGACCGACGATGAAGAGCGGCACCAGCGAAAAGCTCAGCATGGAGGCCAGGAGCTTGAGGCGCAGATTTCCGTACTTGTCTTCCATCGCTTCGATCCAACAGGGCACAAGCGCGGCCCGGCGCCATGGCCGAACGGGCACACGCGGCCGCCTCACGAGCGGTGACGAACCCACCCGTGAGGCGGCCGATCCTTCGGCGCCGGACCCTCAGCGACGCGGACCTGTCGCCCTTTCTTTCACGGAACGCCGGTCTCTCCCGCTCGGCACCCCTCCTTACCCGGGCAGCGCCGTGATCAACGTGGGCGTCTTGACCATCTGATACAATTGACGCTTGCACAGACGATACCGATCAAAATAGATGCGCGCGACCTCCTTCATGAGGATGTAGCCGATGGATGGGGCCCATTGGATGAGTTCATCCAAGCCTTTCACGTTCACTTCATAGAGCTCCGTATCTTCCTGGCATACGGCGGTAAGCGTGTAGCTTTTGGTGGGCATCAAAGAAGCCACCCCGAAAAGTTCTCCGGGCCCGCGCGTCTCGAAAGCGATCCCCACGGCATCGCCGGGTTGGAATTCTCGAAGGCTGACCAGCCCTTTGGAGACGATGAAAAATTTCTGCGCCGAATCCCCGTTCTTGTAGACCACATCGCCTTTCTTGTAGCTTTTCTTCTCGGTCACTTGGCCGATTTTCTCCAATTCGGCATCGCCAAAGACCAGGAAGAAGGGACACCCTTTCAGCTCATCGGTCGTCATCATCGCTCACCTCCGTGGTGAAAAGCCTCAACCGCTCGGCCGCTCCTCATTGTCGGGACGGCCCCTCCCCAAAAGCGCCTTTCAGACCCCGTGCCCCCAGGAACCTGTCGTCCCACAAGGGCCCATCGATCACGGGGCACCCCGGGGTCATGTCCCCTTCCCTTCTTCCCTCACGGGCGAAAGCCGCGTGAGACAGCCGTCGCCACGGAGAAGGAACCATTCCATCGACCAGGTTCCTATTGTTCTCCTAAGGCAAAATCCACACCATCGCGACCGATTCCGAAAAACCGCCGCGGATCGCCGTGTCGGGCCGTGAAGTCGGGTTTTTCGGTCAGCGCCGACGCTCATTTTTCCAAACCGGACGCACCGGGCTGCCCCGGGTTTGACGAATTGTAAAAAAAGCTGACATCGGGCGATGGACGAGGTGTGGGCTTTTGATATTTGTTGACAAAACAAGGCATTTGATTCCATTTGGAGGGCATGATTGGGGCGGCTTTTCGAAAAGGGGAAAGATCCCACGGTGCGGCGACGAGAGGGGGGATCCGTGCGCAGAAGGAGGGAAAAGCCCATGGAAAGACAACAGACGGAGGGGCCGGCGGTGCGGGAGGGCATCGAGAAACATCTTCGCGCCTCGAGTCTTTCGGAGCCCATTCCGGCCGTGGTCTATTGCGACGCCCACAGTGAAGAGGCCCGCTCCGTCTCCATTCACCCGCAGGTGGAAAGACTCCTTGCCAAACCGGCCTTGGCCGCTTCACAAGCCCGCGAATTTTGGGAGGCCTGCCTGCATCCCGAAGACCGGGAACGCATTCTCGCCGAGCATCGGCGGGCTCTTCATCAAGGCCGCCCCTTAACCTGCGAGTATCGCCTCCTCGGCACCGGCGGCCAGATCCGTTGGGTACTGGACCAGGCCTCGGTCGTGCGGGACGCCGACGGCACCATGCGGCTCCACGGGGTCCTTTACGACATCACGGCCCGAAAGGCCCTGGAAGAAGCCTTGGCGTCTCGAGATACCATCCTGCAGGCCCTGGCCTACGCCGCTGAATACTTTCTCATTCATTCCCGAACCGAAGTGACCCTGGAAACGGTATTGGGCCGTCTGGGCGAAGCCGCCCGAGTCAGCCGCGTTTATGTCTTCGAAAATCACCAGGCTCCGGACGGCACCCTCCTCACCAGCCAGCGATATGAATGGACGGCGGAAGGGATTTCCTCGCAAAAAGGAAATCCCCATCTCCAAAATTTTCCCGTCCAGGCCGGCGGCTTTTCCCGATGGATCGAAACCTTCCTTCAGGGAGAACCCATCTACGGCTTGATCGAAGACTTTCCGCCTTCGGAACGGCCTGTTCTTCAGGCCCAAGGGATCCTCTCCCTCGTGGCGGCCCCCATCTTCGTCAACGGCACGCTGTGGGGATTTATCGGCTTCGACGACTGCCTCAGCCCGCGACAATGGAACGCCGTGGAAATCGACGCCCTCAAGACCGCCGCCCATCTCGTCGGGGCCATGCTCCAGAAGAAGCGCTCAGAGGATCTGCTGGACCAAGCCACTCGGAACCTGGAAAAGGAAGTCGCCGAAAAAACGGCTGAGCTGCGGGAAGCCAACGCACGGCTCCATGAAGAGCTGCGCCGTCGGCAGGAAGCCCAGGCCCGGCTTTCCGAATCGGAACGGCGGTATCGCGAACTGTACGAAAGAAGCCGGGACGGGTATGTGCGCACGGATTTTCGCGGCGTGATTTTGGAGTGCAATCGGCCCTTCGCCTCCATGCTGGGCTATGCGGACCCGAAGGAAATTGTGGGGGTCTCCTGTCGCGACATGACCCCGCCGCAGCGTTTCGACGCCATTACCAAAGCCATGCGCACGCTGCTCATGGAACGGGGGTTTTCCGACAGATTTGAAAAACAGCTCATCCGCAAAGACGGCTCCCTCCTCGACGTGGAAGTGCGCATGTATCTACACAAGAACACCGAGGGAACACCGGATTCCATTTGGACCTTCATTCAGGACATCACCGACAGGAAGCTGGCCGAACAGGAACGGCTCAGGGCCCAGAAGCTGGAATCCCTGGGCCTTCTTGCCGGAGGCATCGCCCACGATTTCAACAACATCCTTACGGGCATCCTGGGGCACATTTCCCTGATCAAGCATGCCGCCAAGATGGGGGCACCCCTGATCGACCGCTTGGAGCACGTGGAAAAAGCCTGTCTGCGGGCTCAGGAACTGACGCGCCAGCTGCTCACCTTCGCCAAAGGGGGCGCGCCCATCAAAAAAACCGGCTCCTTGCAGGACCTCATTCGGGATTGCACCGAGTTCTCGCTGCGGGGAACCCCATGCCGGTGCCGTTTTGATCTGGCCGAGGATCTCTGGCTTGTGGACTACGATGCGGCCCAGATGAGCCAGGTCATTCAAAATCTGGTCATCAACGCCCACCAGGCCATGCCCCACGGCGGCCTCGTGACCGTTTCGGCGCACAACGTCGTGGTGGGGGACGGCGCCGATCCCCCGTTGCCTCCCGGCCGTTACGTGCGCGTCTCCGTTCGGGACCAGGGCGTGGGCATTCCCAAGGAACACTTGGACGCCGTCTTCGATCCCTACTTCACCACCAAAAAGGACGGCAGCGGCTTAGGCCTGCCCACGGCCTATTCCATCGTCAAGAGACATGACGGCCATATCACCGTGCGGTCCACGCCAGGCAAAGGCACCGAAATGGTCTTTTATTTGCCGGCCTCGACGGCGGACGGCGCCGAACCGGCGGCGGAGGACATGGACGGGCCCTTGGCGTGTTCGGGACGCCTCCTCCTCATGGACGACGATCCCATCGTCCGCGAGGTCCTGAGCGCCATGCTGGAACAGTTGGGTTTTGAAACCGAGGAAGCGCACGAGGGCATGGAAGCCCTGAGCCGATACGAAAAGGCTCTGGCGGCGGGGCGCCCCTTTGCCGCGGTCATTTTGGATTTGACGGTTCCGGGAGGGGTCGGAGGACGGGAAATCATCCAGAAAATCAGGGCGCTGGACCCTTCGGTGCGCGCCGTTGCTTCCAGCGGCTACGCCAACGACCCTGTCATGGCCCAGCCCCACGCTTTCGGGTTTTCGGGCGTGATTGCCAAGCCCTACCGCATGGAAGACCTGGAAAAGGTCCTGCGCACCGTGCTTCGAAACCGCCTTGAGCGTGACAGAAAACCGCACGGGAAACCCTAAGCGCCCAGGGTTTTTGGGCGGATCCTTGTAGCGGCTTTGGCCGCGAGCCTCATGGCCGCTGGGCCCATGCCGCGGCGCTTCACGTCGCCACGGTGGCCTCCACGCGAATGCCATATTTTTCCATGCGCGCGAGCAGCGTGGGCCGGGAAATGCCCAGGAGCTTCGCCGCGTGGGTTCGGTTGCCTTTGGTGAGTTCCAAGGCCACTCGAATGACCCGAGCGCTGAAATCGTCCACCAGGGTATCGAAAAGTCTCTCCGAATCCCCGCGCCCCAGATTGTCGAGGATCCATCGGTCCAGCACGGAGGCCGCTTCGGCCAGATCTTCCACGCCCCGTGCCGGCGCGGCGCCGTTGGGCCCCTCACCCACGGCCCTCTGCACGTCGGCGAGTTCCAAGGGAATACCGCGATTGAAGATGAGTGCCTTGCGGATGACATTGGCCAATTCCCGAACGTTGCCCGGCCAATCCATGGCCATGAGACACCGCAGCGCATCGTCGGTGATGCCCGGATTGGCCATGCCCAATTCGGCGGCGCACCGCGCGAGGAAGTATTCCGCCAAAAGCGGGATGTCTTCCCGGCGTTCCCGCAAGGGCGGCAGGGTCAGGGTGACCACGTTCAGTCGATAGAACAGATCGTCTCGAAACCGCCCTTCGGCCACCGCCTCTTCCAGATCGCGATTGGTGGCCGCAAGAATCCGCACATCCACCGGTATGGGGCGGCGCCCGCCCAACCGCTCGACGCTGCGTTCCTGCAACAGCCGCAACAGCTTGGCCTGAATGCTCACCGGCATATCGCCGATTTCATCCAGAAACAGGGTGCCGTGATGGGCCTGCTCCACCTTGCCCACGCGGCGGCTCACCGCCCCCGTAAAGGCCCCCTTCTCGTATCCAAAAAGCTCGCTTTCCAAAAGCGTTTCCGGAATGGCCACGCAATTGATCACCAAAAAAGGGCCGTGCGCCCGATGACTGTGCTGGTAGATGGCTCGAGCCACCAGCTCCTTTCCCGTGCCCGATTCGCCCCGAATGAGCACCGTGGCGTCCGTGCCCGCCACGCGACCGATGGCCTTGTAGACTTCCTGCATGGCGCGGCTTCGCCCGATGAGGGCGTCCTCTTGAGGGGATGCCGGATGGGCGTCCAGGGCCACCTTGCTGCGCATGAACCGGCCCGCCTTGAGTGCCTGGGAGACCAAATCGAGCAGGGACGGTATGTCGAAGGGTTTGAGCACATAATCGAAAGCGCCCATTTTGGTCGCTTCGATGGCCGTTTCCGTGGTGCCGTAGGCCGTCATGATGATCACCGGCAGCTTGGCATCCACGTTTTTCATGGCCTGAAAGGTTTCCAAGCCCGACATTCCCGGAAGGCGCACATCCAGAACCACCAGGTCCGGGACCTTTTCCTTGACGGCCGCCAGACCGGCTTCCCCTGTGGCCGCCAAGCGCACCGAATGGCCCTCACTGCGCAAAATCTTTCCAAAACTTTGCCGCAGCTGGGGATCGTCGTCCACAATCAGGATCTCAGCCACAGCCCGCGCTCCTCACAAGGCAGGCCCACCACAAAGGTCGCCCCTTGGCCCGGTTTGGAATGCACATGGATCCATCCCTTGTGGTCCTGGAGAATCCTTCTGGCGATGGCCAACCCCAAGCCCGATCCCTCCTCCTTGGTGCTGAAGAAGGGTTCGAAAATCTTGTCCTGAATCTCCTCGGGAATTCCCGGCCCGTTGTCCTTGATGCGCACCAGCAGCACAAAGCCCTGGTCGCCCATCATGCCCGATTCCTCCACGATGCGGATTCGGCCGCCTTCGCCCAGCGCCTCGCATGCGTTGAGGATGAGGTTGACCAGCACCTCCTTCATCTGGTCCGGATCCAGCGACGCCTTGGGAAGGCGTCCCTTGCGGTCCACCTCGATGTGCACCCCGTAGGAATCCAGTCGGTGTCGCAAAAGCTGCAGGGTCATGTCCACCACATCGGAGAGACTCACCTGCTGCATTTTGAGCTTCGGCGGGCGGCTGAATTCCAGGAAATTGCCCACGATGGTGTCGATGTGGGCGATTTCCTCGGCGATCACTTCGAAGTCCTCCCGCTGCGTCGGATCCAAGCTGAGACTCCGTTCCAGGGAAAAGAGCCGCATTTTGACGGACGTCAAAGGATTTCGAATGCTGTGCGCCACACCGGCTGCAAGCTTTCCCACCATGGCCAGCTTTTCGGACTGGATCAGATGTTCCCGGCTCTCTTCAAGCTCCTCGTGGGCCCGATCCACATCTTCCAACAGGCTGTGCACACGCCGGCTGAGCGCCTTGACCTCATCCCGGGTATCTTCCGCACGATCCGGGACCCTCCCCTTTTCCTGCTGAAAGGCCAGGCGGCGGATGGGCTCCAGGATTTGGCCCCACAGGACCATGGCCAAGGTCACGCCCACCAGGAGCGCCACGGGCAGGGCCACCCACGCCAGCCGGGTCAGGCTCTTGGCCTTGCGCGCGTAGAGCTCCTGATTGCGCTGAATCTGCGCCTCATGAAGGTTCTTGAACTTTTCGGTCAGAGCATAAATTTGGTGAAACTGGTCGCGCACGGTCCAGTGCTGTTGCGCCCCCTCTTCTTTGCGCCCTTCCCGATACAGCTGGATCACTTGATCCCGGCTGGCCTCGAAGCGCTGGTACGCTCCGGCGATCTCGTCCAAAATGCGCCGGCCTTCCTCCATCCGGGAACGCTCACCGGCCGTGCCCAGCCAGTACTGAAACGCCAACTGGTGTTCTTTGAGCCGCCCGAGCCATTGTTCGTCTCCGGTGAGGTAATAGTAGGTCACGTAGCCTTTTTGCATCACCAGGGCGCTTCCGAGCTTTTCCGCGGCAAGAAGCGCCTGGACATCCCTTTTCACCATGGACTCGGACACCTCCAGGGTGTGCGACGTGTACCAAATGGTGATCAGGGCGCCGGCACAGTTGACCCCGATGAGAGCCGCCAGGAGCACGAAAATTCGCGATCGTAGACTCAACGCCAAAAACCGCCCCATTCCTGTGCGGATCCTTTCCGTCAAAACCGCCGCCCGCCTTTTTCCGGCACACCGCGGGTCCTGGTCCCGCATGCCTACGGTCGAATGTCGATGGTGGGATACATCCCCTTCATGTCCCCTTCAGGATAGGGCTGAATGAGGTTGAAGGCGATGTTCTGGCCCTTTTGGGCATGTCCCATGTGATGGCGCCCGTCGTAATAGGCCCCGTTTTCTTCCAGGATGTGTTCGATGCGGTGTTGAAAGCCCCGGATAAAGGCCGACCCGCTGCCGCGAAAGACCATGCGACCCCGCGCAAGTTCCCCCTCGCAGGAAGCCAGTTCGTCCATGGAAAGGCTGTTTTCCCGAAGGTCTTCGGCTTTGCGGACGCATCCCCACATCACATGCCGCGGAGGAATGGTCACGGGTTCCTCCAGGTCGATAATCGTATGAGGCATGACGATGGAGGCCTCCCCGATGACGAGCGGCGCGTTGTGAGTTCCCCGAACAAAAGCGTTGAATCCCACAAAGACTTTTTCTCCCAGTTTCGCCCCGATGATTTTGCCTCCGTGGGCCGTGACGTTGTAGCCTTCCAACTGGGCGTCCACGATGTAGCAATTTTCTTGCGCATTGGCTCCGCGGCCCATCCAGGCATCCATGAGGTAAGCTCGTTGGGCCACAAGAACGTTTTCGCCGATGGTGCTCGATCCCTTGACGACGGCGTATCGGCTCACGGAGGCCCCGTCGGGAATGGGAAGGCCCGAACAGCACGTCACGGAATCGAAAACCGCCTGGAACTCTTCTTTTCGGCTTTCCACGAAATCCATGAGCTCTCCCACGGGAACGGCGCCGGGCCGAACCGCAATGTAGCGGGCGAGCACGTCTTCCGGAAATCGATAGACGAATTCAAAATCCCCGTCGGAGCGGATCCAGACGGTGCCGGGCGGCACCTGTTTATGGGACAGCTCACCCACCTGCACATAGGCGAACTCCCCGATGACGCAGTCATGAACCGTGGTCAAATCCACTGTCGCAAAGGGGCCGAGGAAACAGCCCTCCACGGGCGAGCCGTGGATGTTGGCGTAATGCAGGGCCACGGTGTTCTGAATCCGGAACTCCTCGGGACTCTCGGGGTCGTGGGAATTGTTGTGGACCAGGGTCTTGATGAGGAAACTGTCCTTGACGACAATGGCCTCATCGTCGTGGAGCGGAATCCGAATGCCGCGGTAATGGAACAGATCGCCTTTGCGCTTGAGTTCGTCGCCGCGCAGGTCGCTCTTGTAAAGCACCGAGTGGTCCACCGTGCACCGGCCGAGAAAATAGCTGCCGGCCAGGCTGGAATGGGTGAAGAAGAAGTGCAGCGGATGATGGGGGGTCAGGCCGTAGAAGGCATAGAACCTGCCGAACTGATCCAGGGGAATGAGGTGGCGCACGTAGGGGCCCACGTCAAAGGCTGGCTCCCGCAAATTGATGTTCACTCGATCGATGATCCGATCGATCAGTTTTTCGATGCGGTACATGGTCGAATACCTCCCCGAAGCGCTGACGAAAAAGCCCAGGGTCCTCCCACCCCGGGCTTTCGGTTTCTCTTACCCTTTGAGGGTCACGGGCATGCCCATGAGCGGCCAGATGACGCCGACGAAGAGCCCCAGGACCACCATGAGCAGAGCGCTTGCCGGAATTCCGTGGAGGAAAAATTCTCCGGCCGTAAACTGCTTGGACTCATAGGCGATGGCGTTGGGGGCCGCGCCGACCAGCAGCAAGAAAGGCATCCCGGCCGTCACCAGCGAGGAATAAAAGATGACCTCGGGAGCCACCCCCAGATAGGGGGCGATGACCAGGGCCACCGGCAGCGAAATGGCGATGGCCGCCACGTTCATGATGAAGTTGGTCATCACCAGCACGAAAAAGGACATACTCAACACAAAGACGAACCAGTTGGCCTTTTGGAACATGGTGAGCCAATTGACGGCCAGCCACTTGGCCGCCCCCGTCTCCCACAAGCAAAAACCAATACTCATGGCCCCGGCGAAGAGCAGAATCACGTTCCAGGGGATTTCTTCCAGATCGCGAATATCCAAGATGCCCGTGACGAAAAACAGAATGGTGGAGCACAAAATGATGGCCGTTTTATCCAAGGGATCCAGGGCGGGGATGAAGGATTTCAAGCTCATGAGCAGAATCACCGCCGCCACGATCACCGAGGCGAGAATTTCCTTCGGGGTGATGGAGCCCAGCTGAGCTTCCAACGCCGCGGCTCTCTCCCGCAGCCCTGGAATCACTTTCTTTTCCGGACGGCAAAAGACCATGAAAAAGCCCCACAACAGGAACACCATGACCCAGCCGATGGGGAACATGTAATAGGTCAGTTCAAAAAAGCTCACGTTCTTGTGAGCGATTTCGTTGAAAAACCCGATGGCCACAGCCCCGCGGGCGGCACCCAACAAGGTGATGATGCTGCCGGCTCCGGCCACGTAGGCCATGCCCATGAACATGGCCTTGCCGAATTTGGTGGGCCCATTATTTTCGCCGTACAGGGAATAAATGGAAACCAGCAGCGGGAAAATGGTGGCCGCCACGGCCGTGTGGGCCATGATGTGGGTGAGGGCCGCCGTGACCACAAAACAGCCCAAAAGGATGTTGCTGGTCTTTTCCCCCACAATGCGAAGCATTTTGTAGGCCAGGCGTCGGGTGAGGCCTGTTTTTGTGAAAACCATCCCTATCACAACCGAGCCGAAAATAAAGAGCACGGACGGATCCATGAAATCCTTAAAAGCCGCCTTGGCCGGACGGACCATGAAGAGGGCCTGAAGCACGCCGATAAGAAGGCTTGTCACCCCGATGGGCACCACTTCAAAGACCCACCAGGTGCCGGCCCACAAAAAAACAGCCAGGGCCCCCTTGGCTTCTTTGGACAGAGGGAAATGCTTGCCCATGGGATCCACCGCATCGGCCCAAGGGGGAGCGAAATAGACGAGGAAAAAGAGAATGGGACCGAGGAGCATAAAACAGAGCCGCTTCCAGTCCACGCGGCTTTGGGCATTAACCGCCACATCGTGCATGTTCATCCTCCGCAGTTGGTCGCTCATCGGTTAGAGTGGACACGCTTTGATGCGTTCGCTGATTTCCGTATAGACATCGGTGAGCCGCAACACGCCCACAATGGTATCCCCGCGCGTCACCAAAAGAGACTGGTGGGGACCCAAAACCAGGAGCTGAATGGCCTCGTTCAGGCTCGCCGTCTCCGGCACGAACTCCCCCGTGCTGGGGCTGTGCATGATGTCGCGCACGCGGATGCGCGCCGCCTTTTTGCACAGGTCGTCCAGGGGCTTTTCCAAAATGGACATTTCCTTCGTGATGATTTTGACCACATCGGGGCCCAAGCCGAAACGCCCCAACAGCCCCACGTCTCCCAGACTTTTGAACTTGGGCTCCAAAGCCCGCAGAACATCCAGCTGACTGACCTTGCCCACGATTTTTCCGGACGCCGTGCACACCAACACGGCGCGATGCTTGTAGGCCCGCTTGGTCGGCCTCTTTTGGGCTTCCTCCAGGGCCAGAACCGCTTCGTAAAGCGTGGCCTCCTCGGACACACAGGCATACTCTTCGATGGGAACCATCAGATCCTTGACCGTATCCGCACCCACAACCTCTTCCTCCTTGAGACACAATACCGCCCCATAAAGGCGGGCTACCATCCCCTGCGCTTGACGATGCCGTCGATTTCCGCCTTGCGAATGCGCTCCTCGTGGTCCCGCTTGCGGGCCACGGCTCCATTGATTTTCTGCACCAAATCGGGCGTCTCCGTAGGCTTCATGAGGTAGTCGTAGGCCCCCAGTTTCATGCCTTCAATGGCGGTTTCCACCGTGGCATGCCCGGTGAGCATGATCACTTCCACAAGGGGCTGCTTGTGCTTGATCTCGTGCAGGGTCTCGATGCCGGATTTGCCCGGCATGACCACATCCAAAATAATCACATCCACTTTGTGCGTCTCGAGCTCCTTCAAGGCCTGGTCGCCGCTGTAGGCCTTGTAGACCACGAAATCCCGGGCTTCCAATCGCTCGGCCAGAACGTCCACAAACTCCACTTCATCGTCCACCACCATGACATGCGCCTTCATTCACACCCCCTCACCTGTCCTTCTTGTCTTCGTCCATGATTTCCCGAGCGGTGCGAAAGTCGCCGGCTTCCGCAAAAGTCGCCGCCACCATGGCGTCTTCCATCTTCTTTTTGTACGCCAGGCGCAGAGTTTTCAACAGGTGGTCCACATCCACGGGCTTTTGCAGATACTCGAAAGCCCCGAGGCGCCGCGCCTCTTCCTCGTCCTTGTCGGATCCGTGCCCCGTGAGGATGATCACCTGGACGTCGGGGTAGTTCTTGCGGACTCGGCGCAGCACTTCCATGCCGTCGATGCCGGGCATGCGCAAATCCAAAACCATCACATCCGGCACCTGATCGCTTACCAACTCCAGGGCCTGTTCGCCGTTGTAGGCCACATCGGGACCCACGTCGCGCATCTTGAGGCGTTCCGCAAGGGTTTGGACAAACTCCTGCTCGTCGTCCACCAACAACACCTTGATCTTCTTTTCCACGGCTCCCTCCTTGGTTTCCCTTTCGTTTCCCGAAAAAGAAAAAAAGACCCCCTTTCCCTCGGGGTCATTCCTTGCCCTCGCCTCGTTTTTTTTTCAGACCCTTTCGTCGCGGCCGTCTTGGACCGGGACGCCTCCATCAGGCGCCGCGCCTCGTCGGGAGCCCCCGCTTCGGCAAAGGCGGCCGCCACCATGAAATCCTCCCACCTTTGCCGCAGCGTTTTCTTCTTTTTGGCCGCCTTGGGGGCGGTTCGCAATGCGGCCGCCACCTTTTCCTGCAGACTTTCCCAGGCAAAAGGGATCAGGAGATCATCAAAGGCGCCGCGGCGCATCCCTTCAATGCCGTGCTGGACCTGCCCCTTGGGGACCAAAAGGATCACGGGAGGCGCCTCGGACAGGCCACGCACATGATCCAGAAGGATCCAGCCCCAGCCGTCGTTTTGGGCGCAATGCCACACCACGACGTCGACCCGCTCATGATCCAAAAGCCCCATGGCTTCCGCCTGGTCCGCGGCACCCACCACGCGATAGCCGTCCTGGCGAAGGCGCGCCGTGATGCCCGCCCGAAAGCCTTCGTCCGGCGCCACCACCAGCACGCAGCCTTTCATGACCCGTCAACCGGCGGACTAGATTTGAACCACGCAAAGCCGAACCCGCACTCCGGCCAGACCGACGTCGCTCAAAAAGTCGCCAAGCCCCACCGTGCCGCGGCGACTCGACATACCAGTCGGGTGGAGCAGAGCCCGGGCCGCCCCGTCCTCACCGGCCTCCGCAAAAGCGACCGCCGCAAAATGGTCCTCCATAAAGCGCTTCAGCCCGGTCGCCACCGGACGAAACCCCAAAGACGGCACACTGGCCGGATCCACATGGGATTCGGCAAAGGCCGCCGCCGCAAAAACGTCTTCCAACTTCTTCTTCCAGCTCTTCATGGCCTCCTCCTTGTCCGTGCCGGGTTAATGTCCCTGTGCTGTCGCCGGAAAAGGGTTGCACAAAGAGTGCCAGAAGAAAAGTTGCCGGATTGCGGACGCTTTCTCCACAGCTTCAGGGCGCGACTCCGGGGTGAAACATAATAGCACAATATGAGACGTTTTATCGGTCGCCGGAAAGAGACATATTGATACATATCGAGACGTCTTCGCCCGGTTCCGTCTCAGCCGGACCGGGAAAGGCGCACGAGCACCCCGTCGCCCTGAACCGACACGGTGGCCGAGAGAGCCTGAAGGAGGGCCGCCACGTCTTCTTCCTCAAAGCATCGCCGAATCGCCCCCACCGCCGCTTCGTCCAAGACCCCCGCCTGGCCGCTTAACCGGCACCACACCCCGTCCGCCTCGGCGCCCGTGTGGATGGAGAGACTCCCCCCTTGGGGAACCTCTTGGGCAAGGGCCATGAGCCCTGTGAAAAGGAGTCTTTGGAGCGAGACGGGACAGGCCTGGATCGTGACCTCATCGGCTCCCTGCGTCCCCGAAAAGGTCAGGCTCAGAGCCTTTTGCCGCAGAAACCGGTCGCTCAGGGCCTTGAGGTTTTCCACCATGTCCCGCAGGCGCACGGCGGCCGCATCGCTGTCCGCCCCATGGGCGAAACGGTTGAGTTGCGTCAGGATGTGCGTTCCCCGTCGCACCTGGTCGCGGATGGAGGTGAGCGCCTTGAGGAAGCGCTCTCGATGGGGAAAGTCCCGCGAAGAGGGCGCCTGAAGAAGATCTTCCAGCAACCCCGCCGATTCCCCCACGATGGCGAAAACGTTTTTCAGCTCGTGGGTCGCCCCCGCCGTGATCTTTCCCATAAACGCCGCGTCGTCTCGCACGTGCTCCTGCATCAGTCGCCTCCCGCCGGTGTGGACGTCCGCCCCAGGACGGCTTCCCGCATCTTTTCCAGCAGCCGGTCGATATCGATGGGTTTCATGAGGTAATCAAAGGCCCCCAGGCGCATGCCTTCGATGCCGTCGCGCGTCGCACTGTGCCCGGTCAAAAGGATGATGGGAACGTCCGGGCGACTGGTTTTCATGCGCTTGAGGATTTCCAGGCCGCTCAGCCCGGGCATGCGCACGTCCAGAACCACGACGTCGAACGGCTCTGCCTCTAAAGCCTGCAAGGCCTCCGGGCCGTCGTAGGCGATGCGCACCGTAAGGCCCCGGATTTCCAATCGCTCGCCCAGGGTGGTGACAAACTCCCTTTCGTCATCCACCAAAAGCACTCGAAACATTTCCATGCTCCGTCCTCCGTCGGCTCCCATGACTCCCGAGATTCCCGAAAAATTCCGCCTCTGCCCGGCGCCCCTGTTCGGCTCAGCCGAAAATTCCGCCTTCCTCCAGGCTCGGGGATTTTTTCGGCAGATACACGGTGAAGGTACTTCCTCGGCCCTCTTCGCTTTGCACCTCGATGCAGCCGCCCAGTTTCTTCACAATCCCGTAGGTGATGGGAAGTCCCAGTCCCGTACCGGATCCTTTCTTGGTGGTGAAGAAAGGCTCGAAAATGTGCCGAAGCGTTTCCGGCGACATGCCATGCCCGTTGTCTTGAATGCTGACCCCGACCCGGTCCCCGTCGGCGTCCCAGGTCCGCACCACAACCCGGCCTCCGTCGGGGACCGCCGCAAAGGCATTGTTCAGAATATTCAGGAAAACTTGTTGGAGTTGGCCGCGGTCGGAAGCGATTCTCGACAAAGTGGGCGCCAGGTTGAGCTGCAGGTCGATATTGCGGTAAAGCGCCTCTTTTTCGAGAAACCCCAGGACTTCCTGCAGGACTTCGTTCACATCCAAGACTTCGATCTGCACGTCCATGCGTCGAGCAAAGCCCAGAAGCCGATGGGTGATGTTTCGGCACCGGTCCACTGAATTGAGGATGGCCACAATCAGGGTTTCAAATTTCTCCCGGTAGGGGAAATCCGGCACCCGCTGCAGGAGATCCCGCATCAGGCCCGCTTTTTCGTTGATGATGGCAAGGGGGTTGTTGATCTCATGGGCCACTCCCGCCGCCAAACGCCCAATGGAGGACAGTTTGTGATGGTGCTGCATATCCTGGTAGGCCGCCTCCCGCCTTTCGTCGGCCTCCCGAACTTTGCGAACCAGCACCCCCGTGAGCCAATAGACGATGAAAAAGATCACGCTGGTGCCGCCGACAAAGAGCACCACCAGCTCGCTTTTCAGCGTGGTCCAGGCCCGCAGCAGATCCGCCTGGGGCTTGACGGCCATGAGGATGAAGTTCGGGTGCACGAAATGCGCGTAGGCAATAAAAACCGGCCGGCCGGAAGGATCCAGCGCCGGGATGACCGTGGCTTGATAACTGACGGGGGGCACGCCGAGGGGGCACTTCTCCAAAACGGCCCCGTAAAACCGCGACGGTGTCTGAAAGACCCCGTCGGTGTTGATCAGAAAGGCGTCGCTGTCGGGGTCCAGCCCCATGGAAGCGATCAGTTCGTTGAACATTTGCGTGTCCAGGGTGGCGCGAAGCACCCAGCGCGCCCCTTCCGGCGTCATCTGTTCCACGGCGATGACCACATGGGGAAAGCGCCGGTATCCCAGGAACACATCGCTCACGAACGTGCCGCGAATGTGCACTTCGTGAAACCAGTTCTGATCCGAGTAGTCCTTTCCCTTCAGATCATAGGGGCCGACGTAATTGACCTGGACGCCGCGGGCATCAATCAAGCCCAAATCCACAAAGCCGGAAAATTCCTGTTTGACCGCCCGAAAGATATGGTTGAGGCGTTGCGGATCGGCCAATTCCTGATACCCGTAGGCCCGCCCGATAAAGCTGACCGCCGACTTTCTTTCGGCGATGAACAACTCAAAGGAATGTTTCGTCTTGCTGACGATGTTGCGCAAGGGGCTCGCCAACTCATGGCTCAACACCTTGCGGTATTCGTAGTAGTTGATGGCCGCCATGAGCACCAAAGGGACGAGGGTGACCACGGCCATCAAGACAACCAGATTACGCCGAAGGATGCGATAGCGATCGGCACTGGCCTCGTCCACGTCAAAAGTCAAGGTCGCTCGAAGCTGGTTCAACCACCGTTCCAAAAACATCCCGTTACCTCTCCCCATGGCGCTCCATGAGAATCGCCCCCGAGGTCAACGTCCCTTCTTCCAAGGCCTTTTTGACCGAAGGAATGGTGGCGATGACCCCATCGAAAACAGTCACCTTTTTCCAGACCAGGTAATCATAATACTCCTGCTCGATGCCGCCGCACACCAGCACGTGAGCCCCTTCGGAAAGGATAAGCTGGCAGAGGTTTTCCGCCGATGGCTGCGGGAGCACCACGGTGCGCTCCTCGACAAAAGCCCCGCTCGGGCCTTGCAGTCCGATCCACACTTCCGGGGCCAGATCGAACCGCGGGGCCACTTCCGTCCCGAAGACGGGAACGACGACACGGCGCATTTCAGGACTCTCCCTGCAATGAGGCGTCCTCGTCCCGTTCCAGGAGGCCGTATTGCTTCATCTTCCGCCACAGGGTCGAACGGCCCCAGCCTAAGATCTGGGCGGCCCGGCCCCGCCGCCCCTTGGCCCGAACCAGGGCCTCCACAATCAGGCGCCGCTCCATCTCCGCCCACGCCCCGCTTTGTCCCGCCTCCACAACCGCCCCCTTCGGCACGGCCTCCTCACCTTCCATGTCCCGGCCTTCCGGCCGCGGCGCCACGATGGTAACCGGCACTTCGGTCATGTAGGACGGCAAATGATGGATCTGGATCGTCTCTTCTTGGCACACGTTGACGGCGTATTCCACAATGTTTTTCAGTTCCCGCACGTTGCCCGGATAGGGATATTCCAAAAGGCATTTCAAAGCGTCTCTGGAAAACCCTTTAATATGCTTGTGGAAATCGGAAACAAAGGCGGCAAGAAAATGGTCCAGCAGCAGCCGAACGTCTTCCCCTCTTTCCCGAAGCGGCGGAATGTGCACACGCACCACGTTCAGCCGGTAGAGCAAATCCTGCCGGAACTTTCCTTCCCGCACCATGGCCTGCAGGTCTCGGTGCGTCGCCGCGATCACCCGCACATCGACGCGGGTGCCCTTGGTGGATCCCAGGGGATAGATCACGTGATCATCCAGAAAGGTGAGGAGTTTGACCTGCAGGGGCAAAGGCAGGTCCCCGATTTCGGTGAGGAAAAGGGTGCCGTTGTGGGCGAGGCGGAAACGTCCGGGTTTGTTTTCCGTGGCTCCCGTAAACGCCCCTTTCTGATGCCCGAAGAGTTCGGATTCCAGAAGGGTTTCGGGCAAGGCTCCGCAGTTGACCTTAACGAAAGGCCCTTTGGCCCGAGCGGACAGCTGATGGATGGCTTCCGCCAGAAGGTCTTTTCCGGTGCCCGTCTCCCCGGTGATGAGCACCGAGGAATCCGTCTGCGCGATCCCTGGAAGTATGGCGAAGAGGCGCTCCATGGCCGGGCTGCGCCCGACGATGCGGCCGAACTGATAGGCCTGCCCCTTGCGGGTCTCCACATCCTCCAAGGACCGCAAATCCTCCAAGACCTCCATGAACCCGACAACCGCGCCACGGACGTCTCGAAGCATGACGGCACACAGACGAACGGGGACGCGCCGCCTGTCTCGGTTGATCACGTCGGCCTGGCGGCACACAGGCCCGGAATCCCGGGAAAGATCGTCCAGGGGACACTGCCCGGCACACACGTTGCTCCGCACCACATGCCGGCACGGAAGGCCTTGGGCGTCCTGGCGGCTGAGTCCTGTGAGCACTTCGGCGGCCCGGTTCAGGTAGAGGACACGTCGGTTGGGCGACAAAAACAAGAGGGCGTCGGGAAGGTCGTTAAAAACGGCGGCGCATTCCACAGGACGTGAGAAAAGTCCCGAAATCAGAGCCCGTCGCGCCGATGCCATGGGAGCCCGTCCCCCTGTGTTTTGTTCCGGATAGATGGTCGATTCGCTTTTTAACCATACTGCCCGAGCCTCAAGAAGACAATCCAGACTCCCTTGGCGCTTCTCGTCTCACAGGGCAAACGGCGCTCCGCGCCTGCGCTGCCCTAAAAGCGTGTCTGAAAATCCCGTCATGCCTTCACGGCCTTTCACGATAAAAATGCACCACAGAGACGCAGAGGCCGCAGAGCTTTCTTTTTTGTGCCGCGCCGCTGAGAGGCCGGCGCGGCACAAGAAGCACCCTTCGGGATGCTTATCACCACCACCCCCACGCTCCGAAAGGGTAAAGAATGTCAGCCCAAGGCGTCGCCCTGGGATGGGCCGAAAGGATACCCCATTTTGTGGAAGCGGCTTGGGCCGCGACCCCGCACCGCACCTTAGCCCACTTCTCCTCAAGGCCGCCCCCAAAAGGCATTTTCGGACAGCCTCCTGGCCGAACCGCGCCCTAATGCCCGCCCGTTCCCAAGATGCCCGATGCCGCCAATAGCAACGCCAAGACTTCCAGAATGACGATCACGAGAAACGACCAGTCTTTTTTTCGGATATAGGCCGGGATGAGCGTGAGGAACCCGACGATGGTCATGGCGCCCAAAAGAGCGATCCCCAGGAAGTTCAGGTAATCGCCCCTGCCCAGCAGAAGCGCCCAGCCCCATCCGTGGGGTGCGTTGGCCTCATGGAGGAAATCGTTGACGGGAAGACGCCACAGATGCGGCAATTTGTCCAAAGGAATATGGGGGGAAATCAATCCCGAAACATAAATCGCGTACGTGATGACCATAATGAAAATACTGGCCCAACACCCGTAAAACAACAGGTCCGCATAGAGCATCTGCTCCGGGGACGCCTTGGCGCTTTCTCTTGTGGTCATTGTGAACCTCCCTGTGTCGAATGGAGACGCACCCCTTAAGCCCTTTCGGTCCGCTAGCCGATGCCGAGGCCTTTCAGGAGCGCTTTAATCCCGGAAAAGAGCAACACCCCGATGACCAGGTATCGAATGATTTTGGGTTTGGCCACGGCCAGGATGCGCACCCCCACGAAAGAACCCAGCATGAGACCGACAATGGATGGAATGGCCATGAGCGGGATGACGCAGCCCTTGTTGAGGTACACCCACGCGGCGGAAGTGTCCGTAATGGAAAGGAGGAATTTGCTGGTACCGACGGCCACTTTGAGGGGAGCGCCCATGAGGAGGTTGAGAACCGGGACGTTGGCCCACCCGGCCCCCAGCCCGAACATGCCCGCCATGACCCCGATGACGATGAATAGAATGAGTCCGGGAAGGGTGCGGTGGGTCTTCCATTCCACCACTTCCCGCGAGGATTCCTCATAATAGACGCCGTACATTCCCAAGGCACGCCCGATGGCGTCCTGGGCTTTGACCTGCGGGCGTTCCACGTTCTTGGATGTGGCCAGCAGCACGGCAATGAAAACGATGGTGGCCCCCAAACAAATCTGGACCACGTTGGTGGGCAGGGCCAGCCCCAAGAAAGCCCCCCCGATGGCACACGTCGAGGCGATGAGGGCCACGGGAAGGGCCAAGCGGAGGTTGGCCAGATTGCGGCGCAGTAACCCGGGACCCGCCGCCAGGGCGCCGGCCAGAGCCACCAGCAGCCCGGCTCCGCGGACGAAGTCCAAATGAAACGGGAAAAACCCGCTCACGAGGGGCACGTAGAGCACCCCGCCGCCGACCCCGGCCAAAACGGCGATGATGCCCAAGACAAAACAAAAAAGCAAAAGAACGAGCGGCCAAAACCACCAGGGCTTGTTGACTTCCGGAACCGCCCCTTGGGCTTCGGCGGCAAAGGCCCACGCGGGGCTCGCCACCACGCCGGCCAGCGCGGCCCATAAGCACGCATTGATCCCTTCTCGCAGCCTTCTCACCATGCCATACCCCCCGTATCCTGTTGAGATGCGCGACTATCGTGAATGATTGCACAAAGCGACCGCATCTTAAACGGACGCACCCTTGGAGTCAAAGGGAAATTTCGTCCGGTTTGAAGAACACCGCCGCCAAGGGGGGCAAAGTGATGCTCAACGAATACGGCCTTCCGTGATAAGGGGCGGCTTCGGCCTTGACGCCGCCCAGATTGCCCAAGCCGCTGCCGCCGTAGAGGGCGGCGTCACTGTTGAGGAGTTCTTTCCAGGACCCGCCGAAGGGGACACCGATTCGGTACGGAAACCGCGGCACGGGTGTAAAATTCAGGGCGCACACCACAATGTCCTCCTCTTTGCGCCCGCGCCGCAGGAAAACCAGGGTGCTCTGGTCGCTGTCGTTGCAGTCGATCCATTCAAACCCCTGGGGCTCATTGTCCAGGGCGTAGAGAGCCGGTTCGGTGCGCAGCAGTCGGTTGAGATCCTGCACCCACTTTTGCAAGCCCCGGTGGCTTTCGTGTTCCAGAAGGCCCCATTCCAGCTGGCCGTCGTGGTTCCATTCGGCCCACTGGCCGAATTCGCCGCCCATGAACAGGAGTTTCTTTCCCGGATGGCCGTACATGTAGCCGTAAAGGAGCCGCAGGTTGGCGAATTTCTGCCACAGATCCCCGGGCATTTTGGCCAGCATGGACGCCTTGCCGTGGACCACCTCGTCGTGGGAAAAGGGCAGGATGAAATTTTCCGAAAAGGCGTAGAGCAAACTGAAGGTCAACAGATTGTGATGGTATTTGCGGTGGATGGGGTCCTTGCTCATGTAGAGCAAGGTGTCGTGCATCCAGCCCATGTTCCACTTGAACCCGAAGCCCAACCCCCCCAGGTACGTGGGGCGGGAGACCATGGGCCAGGCCGTGGATTCCTCGGCGATGGTCATGGTGTCCGGGTGTTCTCGATAGACCATCTCGTTGAAGCGACGCAGAAAGGCAATGGCCTCCAGGTTTTCGTTCCCGCCGTATTGGTTGGGAATCCATTCGCCGTCGCGGCGCGAGTAGTCCAGGTAGAGCATGGAGGCCACGGCGTCCACGCGCAGCCCGTCGATGTGATAGACCTCGAGCCAGAACAGGGCGCTGGAGATGAGGAAATTGATCACTTCGTTGCGGCCGAAATTATAGATGAAGGACTTCCAATCGGTGTGAAAGCCCTGGCGCGGGTCGGCGTGTTCGTACAGGTGGGTTCCGTCGAAATAGCCCAAGCCGTGTTCGTCCGTGGGAAAGTGGGCCGGAACCCAATCCACGAGGACGCCGATGCCGTGCCGGTGCAGGGTGTCCACGAAAAACATGAAGTCCTGAGGGGTACCGAAGCGGCTGGTGGGGGCGAAGTAGCCCGTAGTCTGGTAGCCCCAGGAGCCGTCGAAGGGATGTTCGGTCACGGGCAGGAGTTCCACGTGCGTAAAGCCCATCTCCTGGACGTAGGCCGCCAGGCGCGGGGCCAGTTCCCGATAGGTGAGCCAGCGGTTGTCTTCTTCGGGAAGGCGCATCCACGACCCGAGATGGACTTCGTAGACGGCCATGGGCGCCGAGCGGGAGTTGACCGTCTTGCGGGACTTCATCCAGGCTCCGTCCCCCCATGAATAGCCGCCGATGTCCCAGACGATGGAGGCCGTGCCCGGCCGTTTTTCCCAATAGAAGGCGTAGGGGTCGGCCTTCTGGACCTTATAGCCGTTCACGCGCGAGGTGATGGCGTATTTGTAAAGAGTCCCCACGCCGATGCCCGGAATGAACCCTTTCCAGATGCCCGTGTCGCCGAAACATTCCAGGGGGTGGGCCGTCTCGTCCCAGCCGTTGAAATCCCCGACCACGGACACCTTTTCCGCGTTGGGGGCCCACACGGCGAAGTGCACCCCGTCCACGCCGCCCATGCGGCACGGGTGCGCCCCCATCTTTTCCCACGACCGGTAATGGCTGCCCTGCTTCCACAAATACACGTCGAAATCGCTGAAAAACCGCCATTCGCTCTCACTCATGTCCCGCATCCCACCTTTGCGCGTTCATCGTGTGGCGTGCTCCCGCGGCAAAACGTCGGTCCCGGCCCGAGCACGAAAAGGGCGAAGCCCGCCTCTTCCAGGGCCATGCCACAGGGGCGGCGTGCCTCGCCCAGAGCGTGCCCGAAAAGACGCCCACGCCCTGCATCCGCGCGCGTTATTTAAGGTTCCCTTCGGGAGGCTTTTCCAGTTCCTCGTAGGCCCAGCTCAGGGCCGCGGACACCGACGGAAAGCCGATGGTGCTCACGAGAAGCATCAAGGCATGGACGACTTCTTCCCGGGTAGCTCCGGCCCGCAGGGCCCGCCGCGTGTGGCTGTGCACCGCCCCTTCGGACCGGATGGCCGCCGCCGCGGCCAGCTGCACCAGGTGCGCCGTTTTGTGGTCCAGAGGCCCTTCACGGCGAACGGCGATACCCAGCTGGTCCAAGGCGGCCATGACGCCGGGATGTTTTTCCCGAACGATGGTGTACCAGCGCGGCACTTTTTCTTCGGCCATGATCGTCCCTCCTCGTGCAGGGCCCCAAAGGCCCCGGCTGATGGTTGCCCTCTTTCGGCGCCCAAGGGGAAAGTCCGCCCCGCGCCTTCTTTTCACCTTACCGCGCCCATGGCTTTCTGGCAAGCCGCGCGGCTGGCGGGATCGTCCCGCGGTTTACACGCTCTTTGGAAGCCTTTATACATGAGGCCGTTATGGATCCGATGGGGCGGTTTTTGGGGCTTTAAACGACGTGTTCAAAGGAGCTGGCATGGATAACGGATCACGGCAGGTGACGGTGGAACGCAAAACCCGGGAAACGGCCGTCGCCGTGCGGATCGCTCTTGACGGCACGGGCACGGCCGATGTGGACACCGGTCTTCCGTTTTTCGACCACATGCTCACCCTGTTTGCCGTCCACGGATTTTTCGACCTCACGGTTCGGGCCCAGGGGGATCTGGAAGTGGACGGCCACCACACCGTGGAAGATGTGGGCATCACCTTGGGCCAAGCGCTTTCCAAGGCCTTGGGCGACCGAAAGGGCATTCAGCGCTACGGCACGGCCTTCATCCCCATGGATGAAGCGCTGGCCCAGGTCAGCCTGGATCTTTCCAACAGGCCGTATCTCGTGTGCCGACTGCCGGCGCTCGCCGAACGGGTGGGCTCCTTCGAAACGGAGCTGGTGCCCGAATTCTTTCGCGCCCTGTGCCAACACGGCGGGATCACGGCCCACATCCTCGTGCCGTACGGCGACAACACGCACCACATCCTGGAGGCCGTCTTCAAGGGCTTCGGCCGCGCCCTGGACGAAGCGGTTCGGCTGGAACCCCGCCGATCCACCATCCCCAGCTCCAAAGGGGTCTTGTAGCGGAAAAGCGGCCTCATCCAAGCCGATTCAAACCGGCACACGGCTGCCCTGGCTGGAAGAGAGGGACGATGGCGGTTCCAACGGCCATGGCCCCCGCTCAAAGAGCCCGCCTCGAACATCGGGGAGCCCCTTGACTTCCGAAAATCCCTGGGCTAAAAGACAGTGTTCGTTGGCGCGGGGTGGAGCAGTTCGGTAGCTCGTCGGGCTCATAACCCGAAGGTCGGAGGTTCAAATCCTCCCCCCGCTACCAGGAAAATCAGGGACTTAGCTCACACGGCTAAGTCCTTTTTTCTTTCTGGTTGCGGATAGGTTGCGGATGGTTGTGTGTGGTCATTGGCCACATCGTCCAACTCGTCGATGTTGGAGCGGCTCTCGGAGGGCAGCCACTTATAGTAGATTTGAAAAGTGATCTGCGCGGAGCTGTGTCCCATTTCCTTCGCCACTTCAGCCAGCGGGTCGCCCTTGCTCAGCCGCAACGTGGCGTAGGTATGGCGCATGTCGTGCGGGGTGCGGCGCCTTAGCCCTGACTTGTCCATGGCACGATTCCACACTCTCTTTCGAAAATTGTCCGGGTCCATTGGATTTCCGCTCTCGTTACAGAAGATCCATTCCGGCACGTCCCCCCAGCCGTTCCTCAAGGCCTGTTCTTTCCTTTTTTTCCTGAGGTTTTGAAGCTCAATCGCCACCTGCCGGGTAAACCTGACATCCCTTTTTCCCGAACGACTCTTCGGCGTAGTCACCTGTCCGTGCACAACGTTTCGTTGAACCCGCAGGATACGCTTATGAAAGTCAATGTCACCCCACTGCAGCCCCGCCAGCTCTCCCATTCGCAATCCTGTGCGAAACGCTGTTACGATCAACGGGTAGTACTCGGGGAAGTTTTCCCGGTAAACATCTTCCAGCACTTGTCGCTCTTCCCGACTGAAGGGATCTGGCTCCCTCGCGGGCAGCTCCCATTCCGGCTTGGGAATCTTCACACCAAGAACCGGATTCCGATCAATGAACTCTTCGGGATGGTGCGCATAAGCCAAAATGGAGCTCAGGCAATTCTTGATGTTCTTGACCGTTTTGCTGTTCAGACCTTCCCTGATTTTTTGAACCATCAGCTCCGCCACCGTTTTGGTGGTGATTTGGTCAAGGCGTTTGCTGCCTATGGCTGGAAGGATGTGTTTTTTTATGATCACCTCGTAATTCCTTCGCGTGGATCGCTTCACGGAAACCTCTGCGTATTTACCCAACCAGCCCATCGCGAATCGGCCGTCACCGTCCTTCCACCCGTACACGTACTCCTTGAGTGTCGGAACCCGCCGATCGTGGTGAGTTCCACCGTCGGTGATCACGGCCGAGCCTCCCAGTACCAGACGTGCCTCGATGCGCTTGGCCGCCTCCAAGGCGACCCTTTTGTCCTTACCGATCTTTTTGGACTTCCTCTTGCCTTGGTGGTCGATGAAAATCCACCATACGCCCGAACCCTTCGGACGCTCGCGCACTTTGACTCCCATCTTCCCTCCTTTCCAAGTGCGCCAATCCGCAGCTTTATGATAGCAAAGGCGGATGGTTTCGTCTCGCTTTGTTTCTGTCCTGGGCGGCCTGGAGCCCCAGCGAGTCGATCACCTCGTCCACGATGGCGTCCAGTGCTTGAGGATGAGCGCGAAAATGCTTGTCCATCCACTCGTCAAGGTCGCGCTCCCTGACCCGAACCAGCTTTCGGTTGATTTTGAAAGTCGGCAAAGGGTGGATGGGATCGTGCACCAATCTCCATACCGTTCGCTCGGAGATGCTGAGCTTTTTGGCTACCTCGCTGATTTTCATGTATCTTTCGCCCATTCTCGAATCCTTCCTATGGAAAAAACCGTCATTTGCCCCTCAGCGCGGCGCAGCCCGTGGGCGTAACGCCGGCTCACATAGATAAGGGAAAGAGAAAGAATCGCATTTAGGGGGGAATTAAGAATTCCGAGAAGGGCGTCTGGGGTCTAACAATTTGATTTTGATAGAATATCGGCCTCGGAAAAATTTTGAGATTCAGCCGCGTGTGACCGCAGCCGAAAAAAGTCGTTTCTGAATCCGTGCTTGTTCAATGTTACCAAAACCGTCAAAGTCAAAGCCCATACTTTCAGTGCCGTTGGGAAACTGAGCGGCTACAGAGCCTAAGGCCCGAGGGCACCCGCCGGATTGAAAAGCCCACAAAGCCTTCGGGCAAGGCCATAGCACAAAGGGCAGGAATGGCCTATCGGCTAAAGATTCGACGGGCCATAGGCCGGGGGACGTCCTTGGAGGCTTCCGAGCCGTCGTTTCGGGCTGCCTTCGGCGAGCGTTGGTTCGCCCATTCTTGGCGGCCCTTCGCGATTGGATCCGCTGTTAAGGGCGGGTTCTCTTGGCCCCAATGAAGAGGTCGACGAGCTATTGTCAAATTTTGTGTACGGCCATCTCAAGCGGCGTTTCCCCTTCTTTGGTGCCATTCACAAACTTCACTCCCTGGATCACCTCGGCCCGCCTGGCTGATCCATCTAAGAGCCGCCATCTTCGTTGCGCTGATCGGCACAACTGGTAAACCATGATAAGCGCAGTGTTTGCAGTGTAGCAGTTCCTTGTCTTATCGGTACGAAGCCTCACGGTGGCAAACGTGGATTCTATAGGGTTGGTCGTTCTCAGATGTTTCCAATGCTCGGCAGGGAAGTCATAAAAGGCGAGCAAATCGGCGCGATCCTTGGCAAGAACCTCCCAAGCCTTCGGATACTTGGCCCCGAACAGGGAGAAAAATTTGTCAAAGGCCTTCTCCGCCTCCTCCCTCAAGGGGGCCATCCAGATCTGCTGCAGCAGCTTCTTCGCATTTCTGTGAAGGCTTTTGGGAAGTTTGTTCAACACGTTGGCCGTCTTATGGACCCAACATCGCTGCTTTCGGCTGTGGCCGAAAACTTCCCGCAGGGCCTTCCAGAATCCCAAGGCACCATCCCCTATGGCCAAGGTGGGACCCTGGCTCAGCCCCTGATCCTTCAGGCCCAGCAAAACCTCTTTCCAAGACAACTCGCTTTCCCTGTATCCTTCGCCCAGGGCCACGAGCTCCTTTTTCCCATCGGCCTGCGCCCCGATGATGACCAAAATACAGTGTTTGTCTTCTTGGCCTCGGACGCTGAAGTAGATCCCATCCACCCAAAAGGACACATAGCGCTTCTTTGAAAGATCGTGTCCTTTCGGCAGCCGTGCGTGGAAAAAGGCCTGCTGGATTCTTTGGACGCCAACGAACGAAGGTCATCTTGGGGCTGGAGCGAGGGGATTTTGATTGGCAACGCACCCTATGTGGATGGTGTGGAAAGCACGAGGCGGCGGCATTTTTGAGGGTTTGTCGTGGGGAAAGTGCTTGGTTCTCGGGGAGGGAGTTGTTTGGGCGTACCTGATCGTCGGCTCCGCAGGCGAATGCCGGCGGAGGGCGGGTGATGCCCGGCAAGGGGGCTGGGGCGGCGGGATCGCCGTCCGTCAAGGACTGGCGGTTTCCCGTCGCCTTATGGAAGCAAGCTGCAGGAAACGCCATCCCTCCTGGAACGATGCCTCTGGGCACGAACCGATGCCCGCCGCCCGGGTGGGAGCGCCGAAGCATTACCGTCAAGGAAGGATTTTCAGCCCCGAGGGAGGGCCTCAGGGCGGCCCTTTGGCGAGATTGTGGCGATAGTTCCAAGGCATCCAGGCCATGGGATCCTTTGCCACCCGGGCGGCGTTTTTGAGCACGGCGCACAGGTAGTCCATGGGCGATTCCCCGGCCAGCTCGCAGGTGTGGATGAGGCTCATAAAGAGGTCCCCCACGTGAGCTCCCTTGGGGGTTTTAAAGAAGTAGGCATTTTTTCGGTGCAAAACGGCGTGCTTCAGCGCCCTTTCACAGACGTTATTGTCCAGGGGGGCGCCGGGCACATGGCAAAACCGGGTGAGTTCCTTCCAGTGTTTGAGAAGGTATTGGATGGCCTTTCCCAGGCCCGAGTTGGGCTCCACCTCGCGGTTTTGTTGCTTGGCAAGGCACCAGTTTTTGAGCTCCTCCATCACCGGGGCGCTATGGCCCTGATGGTAAACCAGGCGCTCCTGGGGACTCATGGCCTGTTGGCGCGTGAAGGCCTCGTGGCGATAGACGATGGCAAGCTGCTCGATGACATGGGCGCATTCTTCGGGGAAGTTTTCCATGATCTCCACAAAGTGCCTTCTGGCGCGGACCAGGCAGTGACAGACGAGGTTTTCTCCCGCGTGGCGCCGTCCGGTCATAAAAATGGCGATCTTTCGGCTCTGCCACACGGAGACGATCCCCGAGGTGAAGATGCCTTTGCGCGTGGTTTCGGG
>Ga0101944_10001795_pt1 | contig 40401 bp, 29 predicted proteins | sample DewCreD2012metaG_FD_75245 | JGI IMG/M metagenome (GOLD analysis project Ga0101944, IMG submission 75245) | Hot spring sediment bacterial and archeal communities from British Columbia, Canada, to study Microbial Dark Matter (Phase II) - Dewar... ... | reverse complement strand
GACCAGACACGCTTGGAGCGTCGGTCCCGCGCTCCAGCCCACCACCCGCCGGCTCCACGAATCCAGGATTACCGCCACCTACAGCCAGCCTTCCCGGGTGGCGACGTAGGTCAGGTCGCTGACCCAGACTTGATTGGGGCCGGTGGGGACCGGCGCTTGCGCCAGCCGGTTGGGGGCGATGGGCTGGTCGTGACCGCTGTCAGTGGTGCGCGGCACAAAGCGCTTGGGACAACGCCCGCGCAGGCCACCGGCCTGCCTCAAGCGGGCGATGCGTTTCTGCCCATGGCGCTGACCTTGGGCCGCCAGTTCCCGCTGAATGCGCGGGCTGCCATAACGCCCCCGGTGGGCTTCATGCACCGCCTTGATTTGGGCCGCCAGCACGGCGTCGGCTTGGGCGCGGGCGCTCGGTTCGGCCTGTTCCCAGGCATGGTAGCCCGAGCGGGTCACGCCCAAGGCCGCGCAGAGTTGCGCGAGCGAATGGTCCCCTTTCATGGCTTCGATCCGTTGGTAGCGCTCTTCGACGGTTCGGTGAAAATGCCCAGCGTTTTTTTTAGGATGTCCCGCTGCTCGCGCACCCGGGCCAGTTCGGCCTGCAGTGCGCGGATCTGCTGGGCGGGATCGTCCCGCTCGGGGGTGGCGTCGCCGTAGTAACGGCGCTTCCAGTCCTTGAGGCAGGGATAGCTGACGCCCAGTTCGCGGGCGATCTGGGTGCCGGGTTTGCCGGTCTGGATCCACAGCTCGACGGCCTGGCGCTTGAAGGCGTCATCATAGCGTTTGGCGCGCGGCCCCGGGGCCGCCGTAGGCGCGTTCTTGAGCTCACCCATCTTGGTCTTGTTCATCGGCGCTTGCTGTTAGCCCATCGCCTCCAAGGTGTCCATCAAACCGGGTGAGGCCCAGACGCCACTTTGTCAAAAGCCTGGGACACGAGCCGTGTTTGCGGGCAGCCGCCTCGTGAGATTGGAGTCATGAAGATCAGCGTTCTCATTCCCGCCCACAATGCTGCCCGCACGATAGCCGAGAGCATCGCCTCGGTGCTTGCGCAGACAGTGCGGCCTGACGAGGTTATTGTGCTCGTTGACGGAGCAACCGACGACACGCTTGCTGTGCTTGACCGGTTCAAGGATTTAATAAAACTGGTGGTTCAGGAGAATCAGGGTATCGCGAATGCCCGTAACCGGCTAGTGAGACAATCCGGGGGTGACATCCTCGCCTTCTTAGATGCGGACGACATTTGGCATCCCGATTATCTCGCCACGCAAGCGGTCGCGTTCAGAAGCTATCCGCAGGTTGTGGCTGGCTTTACCGGGCATACCCGTTTCTCTGCAGAATGGCATAATAGATGGCCGGAAAACAGGCGACACAACGAAGTACACATCCTGGATCCTCTTGAATTTTTTACCCGTTATAATAAAACAACTGCAGTGTATGGCAGCATGAGTTATTGCGCTGTCGCACGCACCGCTCTTGAGAAGATCGGACCCGAGCCTTTCACAACCGACCTACATGCTGTTGAGGATTCGTACTTGTGCTACAGGCTGGCATTGCTGGGAAGCGTTGCATTTAGTCCAGCAATTCGCGTAGCTTACAGGCTGACGGAGGGCTCACTATCGGTGAACCGTGTGCGCAACCTGGGCCGCTGGGTGGTTGCATTCGATAGGCTGAAGGACCTTTACCATCAAAGTGGCTCGCCCACGCTCGCTAGAAGGTTCGATTTTTATCACGCATCCAAACAAAGGGAGTTCGCTAAGGTTCTGATGGGAACTGGAGCAGTAGCGCCGGCGCGCTACCAATTGATTCGTTCCATGGTTAATTGTCGGCAGCCGGCTTCCCTGTTCAAGTCCGCAGGGTTGCTTGCATTGACCTTCCTTCCAAAGACATTGCAACCGAGATGGAGCTCTGGTGTCCGGATCGTTACAGGTAGGCGCGCGTGAAAACGCAAGAAAGCCGACGAGGTCTTTGTTTACCCGGTGTCCTGAGATGTAGCCTTCCGGAGTGTTGGAAGAGAGTGTAAACGCTTTACCACACAGACGGCAGACTATTTAACACGAGCGTCGTACTTCATGACAAGTATTGGCGTATTTTTGACCGTCATGTTTTGTGCAGGAGTTGCGTTACTGCCCCGAAAGCATGCTGCCCTAGCATTTGTCGCTGCGGTGCTTTACATCACGCAAGGGCAGGCTATTGAGGTAGGAGGCATCGCTTTGATGTCGGTGCGGTTTGTGGAGGTAGCCGCGATATTGCGGGTGTTACTACGCGGCGAGTTGGCCTCGATGCGATTCACACCACCGGACTGGTGGTTGATTTGGTTTTTTCTCATCAGCTTGGCTATCCTTCTATTGCGCACGGGATCGCTCGACGCTTATTCTGTTGGCCTAGCGGTAGATGGATGGCTAGCCTATTTTTCCTTTCGGGCGTTAATTTCCTCGCCAGAAGACTTTACGCACTTTATGCGCAGAGTAGTGTTTCTCCTAATTCCCTTTGCCATCCTGATGGAGGTGGAGGCGGTCACGGGCCGGAACCTTTTTGCATTGATGGGCGGCGTACCGGAAACGCCAGTTCTTCGTGAAGGTCGCTACCGCTGCCAGGGCAGCTTCCGGCACGCCATCACCGCGGGCAGCTTGGGCGCAAGCTTCCTCCCGATATTTGCTGGCTTTCTCTTTCAAAAGTTCCACCGCTGGTGGGCTGCGCTGGGCGTGGCAGCCTGCTTTGTGATTGTCTACGCCTCGTACTCTAGTGGACCATTGATGGCCGCGGTGGCTGCGTTCGCGGCGTGGGGTTGCTGGCTGCTTCGCGACCGGATGACACTCGTGCGGCGAGGAATCGTTGCTGGAGTGATTCTATTGCATTTCAACATGAGTCGGCCGGTTTGGTTCATATTTGATCGAATTAGCGGCATCCTGGGCGGCGACGGCTGGCATCGCGCCAATATTATTGATAAGTGGGTCAAAACCTTTGGCGATTGGTGGCTGGTAGGCATGCCGATGGAACAGACGGCAGATTGGGCAGCTACAGTCACCACGTTCGGTTATGCGGACATCACTAATTACTACGTATCAGTGGCTATCAATGGTGGCCTTCTTTCGCTGGTGGCGCTCCTTGTGTTCCAGACGCAGGTGTTCAAGTTAGTTGGAAAGAGCTTGGCCCTGGTCAGAGAGGCGTCCTCAGATAGCGCAACGTTTGAGCCTATACTGTGGGGAGTCGGCACCGCCGTGCTAACCCACGCCGTGAATCTCTTGGCAGTACTCTACTGGGATCAATTTTACGTGATCTGGTATTTGCATCTGGCTATTGCTGTGAGCCTCGCCCGATACTGGGTCGCGACCGAATTGCCTCCGAAGGGGCTCGAAGCTGTGGAAGCCGATGATCTGCACCCGAATCTCAAAGGATATCAACCTGTGAGACGAAGCCGCAATTACTGATGAATGGAAATGTACCGACCAGCCTAATTACGCTGATGGGGGTGACTAGAAATACAGACAACTACGGCGTGCGGGTCCTTATGAGCGGCGCGGTGGAAGTGCTATCAGATTTGTATCCTAATGCCGAACTCGCCCTGTTGGATTATGGCCGAGAAGCGTTCCGTTGGACGGAAACTACCAAGGGCGGGCGCCGAGAGATTGTGCTAATCAATCTCCGGTTTAGTTGGAAGGTGTTTTTATCCAACAACCTGTTTCGGCTACTATGTTGGGTTGCTCTGACGCGCTATCTGCCTCGCCGCCTACGTGAGAGCTTGTGGCAGCGCAATCCGTGGTTGCGCCGGATCCTCGAAGCGCAATGGCATTACTCCCTTGCTGGGGGTGACAGCTTCAGCGATATTTACGGGTTAGGTCGGTTTCTTTATGTGACGCTACCCCAGATCTTGGTGCTGCTGATGGGGCGTCCGCTGGTCCTTTTGCCCCAAACCTACGGTCCTTTTCGAGGACCGATAACGAGAATGCTAGCCCGCTTTATTCTACGTCGGTCTCATACCCTCTTCTGTCGAGAGGCAGAGGGTATAGGCGTCGTGCAACTGCTGCTAAGGGATGCGAATAGGGTAGTACGGATTGTACCCGATCTGGGCTTTGTGATGTCTCCAGCACCTTTGCCGGAAGATGTACAAAAGCAACTCGCAGAGATAAAACAACAGGGCCCACTTGTGGGCCTTAATATAAGCGGGCTGCTTTACGGGGCAAAATACAATGCAAAGAACACGTTTAGGCTGCGCGAGCCATTCGATCGTTTAGTTAAACAGCTAATGGAGTTTATAGTTAACGACTTGAAGGCAAGGGTGCTGCTAGTGCCGCATGTCTGCGGCGGCACTAGGAGTCAAGAGGATGAAACCCGATTATGTAATCGTCTAGCTAATGCGTATGCGGATGGAAAGGGTAAACGTGTTTACTACATCGACTATGTATTAGATCATCGCCAAATAAAGACATTGATTAGCTTTTGCGATATATTTGTTGGTGCTCGCATGCACGCCTGTATCGGTGCGGCGTCTCAAGCAGTGCCGACTGTGTGCTTGGCTTACAGCCACAAATTTGGAGGCGTGATGCGCCCGCTTGAGCCAGGCGTACAGGTGGTTGACCTCCGGATTGTTAGCGCTTCGGGCGTGTTTCGGACTATTAAAAATGTCTTTGACCACCAAGCTGAATTGCGTGAGAATTTACAGGCGCTATTGCCGGGAATTGTACAGCGCATTGGGTTTTCTATTAATAGTGCGCTTCGTGTGGAAGCGGATGGAAAGGTAACAAAATGAATAATGTAAAAGTGAAATGCCGCCGTGCTGAGGTGAAACAAACTGCCCTGACTTCTTCTTGCAAAGTGCATGGCAATCCAATTGCGGTATCATCGGATGGGATAGGCACCGAAACGGGTAACTCTCCCGGCATCACGCGACCTCGGACTTCTGCAGGGTGTCAGAACCGGCTGCTTGTAGGAGAACAGGTCTACCGGAATTACTTGAAGTTGAGTGTCAGGTTGAGACACAGGTTGTATGTCTTGCTAGCGTTCTGCTGGTGTTTGGGATGGGCCGCCGTTGCCGCTGACTGGTACCTAGATCGCGCTGCGACGGGCCTGAACAACGGCGCAAGTATGGCGGATGCGTGGACGAACGTCAATGCGGTTCGGTGGTCGTCGATTCTTCCCGGAGACACACTGTGGATCCAGGGGGGAGTTTACAATCAGCATCTCGACGTGGCCAACAAGAACGCAATCATCGTGCGGATAGCCAGCAATGCGACGCAGAAGGCAGTGTTTCTGGGCGGTCAGCTTTACAATGCCGACAACTGCGTAATAGATGGCTGGCTCAACGGTACGCAGTTTTTCCGGTTTTGGTCAAATTGTTCTCACGGAGCAAATGGCTATCTTGTGCGCGAGACGACGAACGCGGTCATAAGAGGCATTGAGGTGGATAGATCGGCAGTGTACATAAAGGACGTCTCGCAGAATCATTGCATCGCGCTGGGTAGCGGGGCAACGGATTTTATCACGATAGATTCATGCCATCTTCATCACACGACCGGCGACGGCATCAATCAGGGGTTCACGCCAGCGTTGGCCAATCATTATCGATCGGTTGTGGTGACAAATTGCACGATCACGGATGTAGGTGATGATGGGATGCAGTTAGGCGGACAGATTACGGTGGTCGGCAACTATGTGGACAACAACAACTTCCCAACATACTTTGGCGGTCATCCTGATGGATTGCAGACCGGCCAATACACGGGGAACATCAAGGTATTCAACAATACCTTTCGTGGCTTCAATCAAAATGTGTTTATTGAGTACGCGTCCAGTAATGTCTATCTTTACAACAACATTCTCATGGGTTTCCGGACCAATGGGACAGACCGGGCGTTCAATATTTCGGCGGACCGACAAACGGCAACGGTGACCAATGTGTTTACTGGCGAATGGGTACTGGCGAATAATACAATGTATAATTTTCTATCGTTTTCAGCCATCAACGGCGGATTGCCAGCAAACAGGGATAGCGTCAAGGCGTTCGGAAACAATCTGTTTATAAACTGTAAGATCCTTGCTCCAAGTTACATGGCAGAATGGATGACAACTAACAATGTCTACTGGGATATCCCGGGTACACAGTTTTTTGATACGACAGGAGCTCCCTGCACGCTTCCTTCTGACCGAGGCATTGGTCTGGCACGAAATCTTGATCCCAAACTGGTCAGTCCAGCTCTTGGAGATTTTTCACTATCGATTGGGTCGCCCGCTATTGGCGCGGGAAAGAATTATAGCACCTATTTCACGACGGACAAAGCGGGTGTGACGCGCGGGCCGACCTGGGACCTCGGTGCATTGGAATGTCAGGCTGAAACATTACTACCGCCCACCAATCTCCGTGTCGAGCCGGTCCAGTAGCACCTTGGGGAGGATTGCGTTTTGGAGACGGGGCACGCTCGAACTGCAGGCACTTCGTGGGTAATCACAGCCTGATTGAGTCGCTTTCGGGGCAGTACGCGGGCAAGCCGGTTCGGTATTTTGCGGGCGCGCGCAGGTCGTTTGTCGAGGATCTGCCGCAAAATCCTCAGGCGCGGCTGCTGGAGATCGGCTGCGGCAACGGAGACACTGCGGCATATGCGCGCGAGACCGGCAGGTGCAGCTTGTGTGTGGGTGTGGAGTTGTGCCCCGCTCCTGCTGCCGAGGCCGCTACGAAGCTTGACGTTGTGCTGACGGGTGATATCGAAACGCTTGAACTGCCGTTTCCAGAGGAACATTTCGACGTGTTGATCCTGAGCGAGGTGTTGGAGCATTTGCGCGACCCATGGGCGACGCTGAGTCGGTTGCGTCCTTTGCTTAAGCCGGGCGCGGTAGTGCTGGCAGGCTCGCCCAACGTGGCGCATCACAGTGTGCTTTGGATGATGCTTAGCGGTCGGTGGGATTATAGCCCCGGTGGTGTGATGGATAAAACTCACCTGCGCTGGTTTACACCGATCACATATCGGGAGTTGTTCGAGGGGTGCGGGTACGTGGTGGAGTATGTGGGTCCCGCTGCCCCTCTACGATGGAAGGCAAGGTGTTTCGATCTTTTGACGCTTGGCCGGATGCGGCATCTTTTACACACGCAAACGTATTTGAGGGCCAGAAGGGGCTAGCGCGCCGCTCGGTTGTTCTAAAAGTTCTTCCCTCGTCAGCGCACGATTTGCTTCTCATGAGTACCCTTCACAAAATCAAATGCTGGATTTCGCCTGCGCGATCGGTATTCACCAATCAGCAGCCTCAGTACAAGCAATACGAAATCGGTGACTGGACTTACGGGCGGCCGATCGTTCTCGATTGGGGTGACGGAGGAACGCTGAAGATTGGAAGGTTCTGTTCCATCGCTCGCAATGTCACGATTCTCGTTGGCGGCGAGCATCATCTGGATTGGGTGACAACCTATCCATTTCCAGAATTGTGGCGCAACGGGGCGACTGCAAAAACCGGCAAATCGTCTCGCTCCAAGGGTAGCGTGTTAATTATGAACGATGTATGGATAGGTACCGGGGCGATCATTCTTTCTGGCGTGACCATTCACAACGGAGCAGTAATCGGGGCCGGTAGTGTTGTCACAGGCGACGTGCCTGCTTACAGTGTCGTGGCTGGGAATCCTGCGCGGGTACTGCGCACCCGGTTCCAACCCGATATCATAGCGCAGCTCCAACGCATTGCTTGGTGGGATTGGTCGGCGGAAAAAATTCGCGCGGCGTGGCCGGCCCTGATGTCCAGTGATATCCAAGACTTTATTCACAAGTACGGGGTAAACGACTGACACTCCGACGCGAACCATGTCTCTGCTGCGTAGAATCCTGACAGGCTCAGTGACGATCACCGTTGGGGAAACAATCTCTCAAGGCTGTGGACTGGTAAGGAATATCGTCTTGGCGCGCATCTTGGGCAAAGCTGATTACGGTGTCGCCGCCATGCTGGGAATGACGGTCTCGTTCATGGAAATCGGGGGAAGACTGGCGATCGAACACTTGGTCATTCAGTGCAGAGAAGGTGATGAACCCAGGTTTGTTGCCGTCGCCCACTATGCCCAAGCAATGCTTGGGGTTGTAAGTGGGGCATTGATTTTTCTTACTGCTCAACCGGTCGCCGCATTTTTCGATGTTCCCGACGCTACGTGGGCTTTGCAGACATTGGCGGTGCTCCCCGTGCTGAAGTCTCTGATCCATCTGGACGTCTATCGTATGCAGAGGGAGTTCAGTTTTGGTCCGGCAATGCTGATTGATGTGATTCCGCAAGTCCTTATTACTTTGGCCGTATGGCCGCTCACTTGGGTTTGGCGGGACTACTCAGTGCTCGTGTGGTTGCTGCTAGCCAAGCAGGCATCGACCACTGTGGCGTCGCACTTTCTTGCCAGCAGGCCATATCGTTGGGCGTATGATCCCCGAATCGTCCGCACGATTTTTTCTTTCGGGCGGCCAATGCTCTTGAGTGGCGTGTTGATGTTCGGTATCATGCAGGGCGATCGGTTCGCCGTCGGAATCAAGTGCACGGTATCTGAGCTGGGCGTGTACGCGGTAGCAGGAACGCTGGCACTTTTTGCAGCCGTACCGCTTTTCAAGTTAACTGGAAATATATCACTGCCCCTGCTGGCATCTGTGCGGGATGATGAAGTGACGTTCCGCCGCAGATTGTTGCAAGTGTCGGAAGTCTTGTGTTTGCTCGCGGCCCTGTACGGCGTCGTGACGGTGTTCGCTGGGGGCACACTGGTTCGCATGGTTTTTGGGGACAAGTACGCGGAAGCCGGATCACTGGTGGCTTGGTTGGGCTTCGCTCAAGCCGTGCGGTTACTCCGCGGCGTTCCCACGGTTGCAGCCATGGCAAAAGGGGACACAACGAATGTGCTGTTTTCCAATGTTTGCCGGCTTTCGGGTCTGGCGTTGGCATTTCCGATAGCTTTCGCCGGAGCGTCTCTCGCGAGCATTGCAGCGTGTGCGGCAGCGGGCGAAGTCATGGCCTTGGTCGGGTCGGCCAGACGGCTTTCTAACATGCATGGCATCCCGGCGAAGTTGCACATTCCAGGTTGGTTCGCGGCCGCGGGGTTCATCTTCCTGAGCGCCTGGCTTGCCTGGCTGGGATTGCCCAAGTTGTCTGCATGGGTTGCGCTGGGCGGGGCTGGAGGGCTGTCGCTCTGCATAATTGCCGTTCACTTGATGATCTTCGCTGAATGCCGCCGACTCGTCCTCGGGAGGCTCCAGCATCTGTTACCATCCGGCTTCCGATTGGCGGCGTAACTGCCCGGTCGGTGTCGACCCTTTCACGAAGCTTTTGAGCGTGTACGGAAAATCATTTGGCGCGCTGTCTGGCCAGGTGGCGGAGCATCAGCGCGGTCATGGCGATGTAAAGCATCGCCTCAGAATGCTCGGTCTTGACTTCATAATCCCGCACCAGGCGCCGTTGCTTGAAGAACCAGGCGAAGGTGCGCTCGACCACCCAGCGGCGTGGCAAGATCGCAAACCCGGGGTTGTTCGGATCGCGGCGGACAATCTCCAAGGCCACCGGCCGACGCCGGCGCAAGCCGTTGATCCAGCCCACCACCGCCTCGGCATAGCCGCCATCGGCCCAGATCTTGGCCAGCTGGCCGCACCCGAACAGGCAACGCTGAAGCAACGTTCGGGCACCGTCCCGATCCTGCTCATCGGCCGAGCCGCCATAGACGCCCAGCAGCAACCCCAACACAGCGACCAGCAGGTGGCGCTTGCGGCCGACCGTCGTCTTACCCGCATCATAGCCCGTCGGACCGCCCTGGTCGCCGACCTTGAGGGTCTGGCTATCCAACACGACTGCACTGGGAGCCGGTTGATGGCCCTCGGTTTGGCGCCCCCGCGAGCGCGAGCGCTCGTGCAAGCGTTGCCAAAGGCCGGCGTTGACCCAGCGGCGGTAGAGATCATAGACGGTGCTTCACGGGCCGAATTCGCGGGGCAGCATCCGCCAGGCGCGACCCGCCCGCAGCCGATCGAGGATCGCATCGAGGACCCGACGTCGGCTGGTGGGAGGCCGACCCCGCTGGGCGCGTGGCGGCCGCCGGGGGCGGAGGAGTTCCCATTCGGTGTCGGTGAGATCGCTCGGATCTGCACAGTCTCGCATACCGAGCGTCCACGAGCGCCGCGGACCTTATCCGGCCCCGCTGGCAAGCTTTTTCGTACACGTTCTTAGAGGTGCCTCATGAAATGTAGTGTCATCGTCGCGACTAATGACCGCCAAATCCTGGAAGCATGTCTGCTGGCTTCACCAGATTTGGCAAGTGGGCTTGAGGTGGTGGTGGAGACGGGAGCGCTCTCCGCCGGCTTGGCGTACAATGCAGGCGCACGGAAAGCTGGAGGAGATATCCTCTTGTTCGTTCACCAGGATGTGTTCCTTCCGGCGGGCTGGATGGACCGTTTAGCATGGACGGTCAAACAGATTGGAAAAGTGGATCCGCAGTGGGCCGTGATGGGTGTTTTTGGCATTGACGAGGAAGGTCATGGCCACGGGCATCTTTACTCAACAGGGTTACGAAGAATCGTTGGTGCGCCGCTTGAAATGCCGGCGCGTGTGCGTACTCTGGACGAAGTGGTATTAGTGGTCCGGCGTTCCGCGAAGCTCCAGTTCGATGAGATGTTGCCCGGCTTTCACCTTTATGCAACGGATCTGTGCCTGCAAGCTCAGGGAAAAGGATATGGGTGCTACGCGTTTGAGGATTTTTGCATTCATAATACCAATGGCATCAAAGTCCTGCCGAAGGACTACTGGACCGCCTATGGCTTTATGCGAAGAAAATGGGCTTCCCAGCTGCCTATCGTGACGCCCTGTATGACCATTTCTCGTTGGGGCATTCCCGCGCTCGGATATCGCTTAAGGGCCGCAGTCGGTTTGGGCAGAAAGGCGCGGGAAATCGGACGTCGGGTATCTAATCCGGCCGCGCTTTGCAGCCTCCTCGATTATGCGTGGCCGCCATCTCCCAAACACTGACTGTCACGTGGGGCAGATCTAGCTTGTTGAAAACTCAGGCAGAGGCGAGGCGCATTGGGTGATGCGCCTTATCTGACTGCCAACGCCCCGGTTTGACGGCGCGCACCTGTTTTCCTGCTGGCGGCAACTCTTATTCGGAGAAAAACTAGGGTCCGTTTTCGAGACCCTGCGGCGAATCGTCACACGTAGGCTGTATCGGCCTTTGCAACTCGATTCCGCTACTGGCGTTCCGGTCGAAGCTGCATTGGACAGCGTGAAGGTATCAAAGTTGCCAACTACCCCTTCACCCATTCCTCTGGACATCTCCGCAGGTCGCTAAACGGCGAAGCGATCTGCAGATTCACCACGCAGGGCTTTGCGGGAATGCCAGACGAAATTGTCGTGGGGGCCGCTTGCTAGTCCCGGTCGGCGGCTCTGCGGGCCTAGCTGTCGGCGCGCTCCGGCAATCCCTTATGCTGCTCGCCATGCGGCACTAGTCAGCAGGCTGGCAACCTACGTTACACCGCCGGGCAACTTCGCAGATGAGCGGTCCCGTTTGCCGGGCGCGATTGTGATTTGTCACGGGTACGCCGCACGCAGCACGCACCACTGTCGCAGGACGAACCGTCCCGGCGAGTTGAACGTTCCCCTCGGCTCTTCAATCCACCGATCGAGCTGTCCACTGCGACCGCCCGGCTCGCGGAGAGCCGCTCGCGCCACTGGGTGCCCCACCCTGAGTTCTCGGTCGCTTGCCCGTCGGTCGTCGGGCTCTGAAAAGTAAAAAGGAAAGAGGCAAGTACCACGCGTACCGCACGCCCTGGCTCACGTCCCTCGTGCCTTTCTGCTTTCTGCTTTTTGTTTTTGCTTTTGCTTTCCTTTTCAACTTTTCTGCGCCGTCCTGGTCCCCTTATGTCCGGGCCGATCCGTCGCTGTTACCTCGATGGAAACGACCGTCCCGGGAGCGAGATCCGTCGTCGTGGTGTAAACCCACCCGGCGCCATTCGGGCTGGCCACCGCGGTCCCGCGCTCAAGGACCGTTCCCCGCGAGTCGGTGATCTCCACTTCCACGCCCGTGACTTCGAAGTCGTCGCTCGCCCGGATGCGAATCGGTTCGCGGTTTTGCCCGTTGAAACCGACGAGGGCAACTTGATTCGCCAAATTACCGGAGACGTGTCCACTCGTGTTCGTAGAAGGCTTTTTCAGTGGCGGAGTTACGGCTGAACCATGATTCCGACAAACATCCTAGCAGGATGTTGAAAAAGTCCCATGGGAATTTGAACACGACGGTTTGATCGGCGTCTGAAAGACATGCGTGGAACTTCCCATGCCCAACCCGAATTTCTCACCGCCATCAACCTCACCGCCACCGTACCGAAGGATCATCCGTTGCGTGCCATCAAGCGCCACGTGGACGTGGTCCTGAAAAGGCTCTCGCCCCTGTTCAACGACCTCTACGAGGAGAACGGCCGTCCCAGCATTCCGCCCGAGCAACGGCTCAAGGCGCGCCTGCTCACCGCCCTCTACCGCGGGCGCCGCGAACAGCTCGGCGACCATCTGCTCTGGCTCTGGTTCCTCGACCGCGAACTCAGCGAGGGCAGCTTCGACCACAGCGTCTTTGCCAAGAACTACCCGCGTGTGCTCTCCGCCGACGTGGCCCGGCTCTTCTTCGCCGAGGTGTATGAGCTGTCGCGCCGGGAAGGCTGGCCCAGCGACGAGCACTTCACCGCCGACGGCACGCTCATCGAATCGTGGGCCAGCCTGAAGAGCTTCGTCCGCAAGGACGGCACGGACACGGCGAAAGTGCAATCCGCCAAGGACGAAGACCCCGGCAATCCGACGATCAATTTCCGTGGCGAGCCGCGCCGCAACGACACGCACCAAAGCACGACCGATCCGGAAAGCGTGCTGTATCGGAAGGCCAGCGGCAAAGAGGCCCGGCTGTGTTTTGGCGGGCACATCCTGATGGAAAACCGCCACGGCCTGTGCGCGGACTTCACGGTGCACAACCCCATCACGGAACCGGAGCCCGTGATGGCGCTGCGCCAGATGCAGGCCCAGCAAAAGCGGCACGCAGGGGTGCAGGTGAAAACGGTGGGGGCCGACAAGGCGTATCACCGGAAGGACTTTGTGGCGGCCTGCCGGGAGCAAGCCATCGCGCCGCATGTTGCCTGCAAGGAGGGGATCCAGGTGCCGGGTTTGGACGGGCGCACGACGGCGAAAGAGAGCTACCGAGTCAGCCAGCGAATCCGGAAAAAGGTGGAGGAGATTTTCGGCTGGATCAAAATGGTCGGGGGCTTGAGACGCAGCCGGTATCGCGGACGAGAACGATACGCAAGCCTGGGGCTACTTTGTCGCCGGCGCCTACAATCTGCTGCGGATGGCCCGCCTGAGCTTGGCGGGGGCGCGGTGAGCCGACCGTTGCGGGCCGTCGGCGGCCCAAGCCGGCGCCAAAACGCGGCGGCGGCGGACAAAAGTGCCGCCGCGCGCGGTGCGAGCGGACGGAAATCCGCGTTGGCTCAGACATCACTGGACGAAAACGCATCATCAGAACGACGTGGCTCGGAAAAACACCACTTTTTCAACAGCCTGCTAGTGATCGGCTGCACTGGGCAGGTGGGTTGGGAGTTGCTGCGGACGCTCGCTCCGCTGGGTCGGGTCACGGGAGTTGACTTTCCTAACGTGGATCTGACCCGGGCCAAGTCGCTCCCTGGCTGGTTCGAACGGGTCGGGCCACGAGTTGTGGTGAACGCGGCGGCCTACACAGCCGTGGACCGGGCTGAGTCCGAGCTGGAGCGCGCTTATCAAATTAATGCAGTAGCGCTCGGTGTTCTCGCCGAGCAGGCACGGCGCCATCAGGCCTGGTTGGTGCATTACTCGACCGCCTATGTCTTCGACGGCAGCAAGGATACGGCCTACGTCGAAGATGATGTGCCCAATCCGCTGGGCGTTTACGGACGCAGCAAACTAAAAGGCGATCGGGCGGTGCAGGTGACCGGGAGCAAATGCTTGATCCTTCACCTGTGCTGGGTGTACGGCGGGCGCGGGCAGAACTATCTGCGGACCATGTTGCGACTGGCGACAACACGCGAGGAATCGCACGTGGACCGCTCGATTACGGGTCCGGATGACTTCATCCAGACCAACGTGGTAGGAACATTTCACCTCTTGGAAGCATGCAGGGCGGCCTGGACGGGAAGCTTTGCGGAGCGGCGCTTTCTGCATGTTTCGACCGACGAGGTGTACGGCAGCCTCGGGCCCAGCGGCCGCTTCACCGAGACTACTCCCTACGCCCCAAACTCGCCGTATTCGGCCGACAAGGCGGCCAGCGACCTGCTGGTACGCGCCTATCATCACACCTATGGTTTGGCCGCGCTCATCACCAATTGCTCGAACGATTACGGGCCGTTCCAGTTCCCGGAGAAGCAGATCCCGGTGGTTATCCAAAGCGTGCTGGAGCGCCGTCCCGTGCCCGTTTACGGTGATGGTCTGAACGTCCGCGATTGGTTGTACGTGCGGGACCATGTCGAAGCCCTCTGGCTGGTGCTCAACCGGGGCCGTCCTGGCGAGATGTACAATATCGGCGGGCACAACGAATGGCCCAACCTGCGGATCGTCGAGCGCATTTGCGACCTGATTGACGAATGCCAGCCCGGCCTGGGTGGTGGGTCGCGGCGCCTGATCAGTTTAGTGCCGGATCGGCCGGGTCATGACCGCCGGTACGCGATTGACGCCTCGAAGATCCGGTGGGAACCGGGCTGGCAGCCGGCCCACACGTTCGAGAGCGGCATCCGCGAAACCGTGCGGTGGTACCTCGACCATCAGGATTGGGTGCGGGCGGTGCTGGCTACGCAGGCCGGTTGATGAAGCTCCGTCTAATTCAGCGAAAGTATATCTGGTGCCCGACGTGGCTGGGCTGGCTGTGTTTGCTCCTGCTGCTGGGGGTGCCACCGGGCTGGTGGTTCATTTATGGCGAGGGATTCCTCTCGTTGACCGCGCGGCAGCGTGCAGATGTGTTGGTGGTGGAAGGCTGGATCGGACGCGAGGGAATGCGGGCGGCCAAGGCGGAGTTTGAATGCGGTGGTTACCGCTACCTCGTCGCGACCGGCGGCTACACGGGCGAAGGCTGGATGGACCGACGTTGGAGTTACGCCGAGATGGCGGAAAAGGAGTTGCTGCGACTGGGCGTGCCGCGACAGCAGGTGTTGATCGCTCAAGCCGGCGACCTTGACACGCAGCGCACGTATCAAGCGGCTGTGGCCGTCCGTCAGGCGCTGGAGTCGCAAGCCATCCGACCGGCGGGAGTTAACATTTTCAGCCGCGGACCCCACAGCCGCCGCAGCCGACTGGTCTTCGCCAAGGTGCTCGGCCCCGACGCGCGGGTCGGGGCCATTTCTTGGAATCCAACCGGCTCGCACGAGGGCGCATGGTGGCAATCGAGTGATCGTGCCAAGGAGTTAATCACCGAAACTGCGGCGTACGTGTTCGAGGTCCTTGCCGGCTCGGGCCGGTGGCTGCATCGGGCGGAAGCAACCGCGCCGTCAGCGCCACCGGGGAGTTCAAGCAGCGTTGTTGGAGCAACGTCGTCCGCCGTCGTGACAGGCCCGAGTTGCGCCATGTTGCATTGACTGCGTGAAACGAGTGGGGCGAGACTCCGTCGAGCCCTGCAACAAGTCACAGCGTCCGGTTCCGGCATTATTGGAGGCTTTATGAACCGTCTGTTAACCTCGTTCCTGCCCTGCCTGGCCTTGGGTGCCGGCGGCACGGCTCAGGAAACCGCCAATCCATCCCCCTCAGGCCTAGAGGTTGTGCGGGAGGCAGGAGTTCAGGAAAAGACAAAGCCGGTTTCGGCGCCCTCGGCTATCTCGCCGCTCCCGCAACTGGGTCCGCGCGACCTGACCCGTCCGCCGCAGCCGCGCGGTTCCGGTTTGGGCACAGAGGTCCTCGGTGCAGCACCCGAACCGCCGACTACAACAGCGGCGCCCGTAACCACGGCGCAAGGCGTTGCTGCGCCGCCGGCCCCACCCCTGCCGTTGCATTGGGGTAGTCTGAGCTTTCACCCGCACCTTGCTTACAACCTGCTGTACGGCACCGGCATTCTTTCCGGGCCGGGCCGTGAGGAGGACACTTTCCTGAATACCCTTGCGCCTGGACTGACGTTGAAGCTCGGGGCGCGTTGGAGCCTCGACTACACGGCCAGTCTGCGGTTTTATTCGAGCGATCAGTACGATGATACGCTGGATCACGCTGTGAGTCTGAGCGGCTCCGTTGTATGGGACGACTGGCTGTTCAGCCTTGGGCACGCCTACCGGTCCAGCAGCAGCCCGCTCGTGGAAACAGCGGCCCAAACCGATCAAGATACACACAACACCGTGCTGGGCGGCACGCATCGCATCACGGATAAGACAAGTTTGGAGTTGGGTTTGGCACAGGCACTCCGCTTTACTCAAGACTACACGGATAGCTACACGTGGTCCACCACGGATTGGCTGGACTATCAATGGCGGCCGCAGTTCGCGGTGGCAGCCGGGCTCAGCGTGGGCTACGACATGCTGGATCCTGGCACAGACATGACCAGCGAGCAGATTCTCGTTCGGGTGCGAGGCCAGACGCTGGACAAACTGAGCTATTCGGTTGCGGGTGGCGTGGAGTTCCGCCAGTTTCTCGACTCGGACGCCGACACCAAAGTCTCACCGACCGTGGACGCCTCGGTCAGCTACCAGCTCTTCGAGCCCACGACCATCTCGGCATTTTTCTCGCACGACGTGGGCACGTCGTACTACAGCAACCAGTTCACCGAGAGCACAAGCTTCGGTGCCGCCGTGCAGCAACGTTTCTTGGGCAAGTTGTTTCTGAATCTCAGTGGCGGGTACACCTTCCAGAAGTACAGCAGCACGTTGGTCAGCGATGTCGAGTTGCGCGAAGATGACCGGGCGTATTTCCAAGCTGGACTAAGCACGCGCTTCCTGCGGCGGGGCAGCGCGTCGGTCTTCTACCGATGGTCGGAAAACAACTCGGACAACGATGATTTTGCTTACGACAGCAACCAGATCGGGCTACAACTGGCCTATGCGTGGTGAGGACATCAGTCTGGCGCCGGAATTGGTGCACCAAGGAACGCCGGACAAAGCAGCGCCGGGAGCAACCACCGTGGCCAACCTGGGCCCTGAAACCCGCCAGGCTCTTCTGCGGTTTGCCTTCTGGACCGCGGCCATTACCGCGGTGTTCGCCTGGCCGCTGTGGAACCTGGCGATCTTCTCGATGCGCAATTCGCTCTTCTCGCATGTGCTATTGATTCCCATTGTGAGCGCTTACCTGGTCTGGCAGCGGCCTCGCGCTGTCGCGCTGCCACGGGTCACGACCGGTTCGGCTTGGGCGGTTGTGCCTGCCATGTTGGCCGCCGGTTTGCTGGCATGGTACTGGTTCGGATTACGTTCCCAAGGACCGCTGCCGCTCGGCGACTTTCTGAGCCTCATGACCACCGCCTATCTCGGCTTTGTGCTGAGCGCAGCTTTGGTCTGTTTGGGACCGGGCATGGTCAAGGCCTTTCAGTTTCCGGTCCTCTTCCTGGCGTTCATGATTCCGTGGCCGAGTGTCATGGTGGACGCTGTGGAAACCGCACTGCAGTACGGTTCGGCGGAAGCGGCGCATGCGTTTCTCGTGCTGAGCGGCCTGCCCGTGCTGCGGGACGGCCTGGTTTTCCGGCTGCCGGGCATCACGCTCGAGGTCGCCCAGGAATGCAGCGGCATCCGCTCCAGCCTGGTGTTGCTGATCACGAGTGTGCTCGCCGCGCATCTATTGTTGCGGACCCGCTGGCGGCGCTGGGCGCTGGTGCTGGCGGTGATCCCGCTGGGTATCGCGCGCAACGGCTTCCGGATTCTCACCCTGTCGCTGCTGTGCGTGCATGTGGACACGGCGATGATTGACTCACCCATCCACCATAGCGGCGGACCGATCTTCTTTGTGTTGTCGTTGATTCCGTTTTTTCTGTTCCTGCTGTGGCTGCGGCATGCGGAGTCCAGGCGCCTGAAAGCCGCCGACGCAGCCTCCTCCCCCTCGCCATGAAACTCCCGATGCAGAACCCCATCCTTGTCGCCGGCCAGGCTGCTTTGTTAATCCTGCTGTTGCTCGCGCCCGGCTGTTCCAAGGCGTCGCGGGCCGCGCGCCACCTCGAACGGGCCGAGGCGTATTTCCAGGCCGGCGAGCGGGACAAGGCCGAGATCGAGTACCTGAACGTGCTGCGGTTGCGCCCGCTGCATCCGCAGGCCGTCGAACGGTTGGGAACGATCTACTATGAACAGGGCCGCTTCCCGCGCGCGCTAGCCTTTCTGCTGAAAAGTCGGGAACTCGACACCAACAACCTGGCCGCCCGCCTGAAAGCGGCGCACATCCTCATGGTCGGGGGCCGGCCCAAGGAGGCGCGCGACGAGGTGCTCGTGGTGCTCGACCGGGAGCCGACCAACGAGGAAGCCTTGCTGTTGCTGGCCGAGTCGCCGCGCAGTACAAACGACCTGGTGGCGGTCCAGCAGCGCCTGGCACAACTGGCCCCGGTCATCAGCAACCAGGCCGGCTACCATCTCGCCCAGGCAGAGTTGGCCATGATGCGCCGGGACTCGAACACTGCGTCCCGCGCCTCACTCGAGGCCGTGCGGCTGGGGCCACAATCCATCCGGGCCCACCAGGTACGCGGCACTTTCCTGCTGACCATCGGCGACTCCACCAATGCGCTGCGATCCTTTGAAACCGCAGCGAACCTGGCACCGGTGCGCTCGCTGGTCCGGCTGCGCTACGCGGAGTTGTGTCTGCAAACCGGCGACCGTGTCCGCGCGCGCACCGTGCTTTCGAATCTCCTCGCCCAGGCCGCGGATTACCTGCCCGCGCAGGTGCAGATGTTCAAGCTGGACCTCTCGGAAGGCTTGCTCGACGAATGCGAGGCGCTGGTCAACAAGGTCCTGTTGCGCGAAGAAACCCACTTCGAAGCCCTGCTCGCCCGCGGGCAGGTCCTGCTGGCACGCGGCAAGCGTGAGGCGGCGCTCAAGGAGATGGAGCGGCTGGTCGGCCTTTACCCCAAGTCCGCCCAGGCCCAGTACAACTATGCGCTCACGCTGCTGGTCAATGGCGACCTTACCAAGACCACTGCGGCGTTGAACCAAGCCCTGGCCCTGGAGCCCAACCACGCGGATGCCACGCTCCTGTTGGCCCGGCTCAACATCCGTCGCGGCGACCAGGCGGCCGCCATCGCGTCGCTGACCGAGTTGTTGCGCAAGCGGCCGGGGCTGGTGCCGGCGCGCATAGCGCTGGCGGAGGCGCACGCTTTGAAGGGAGCACACGCCGAGGCGCTCGCGCTGTACCGACAGCTTGCCAGGGACTTCCCGCAGGAGCCGCAGTTCCGGTTCTTGGAGGGGCTGGTATTACGCGACCAACGGAAGCCGGCCGAGGCCTACAAGGCCTTTGAAGCCGCTCTGGCCCTGGCGCCCGACAGTTTACAGGTCGTTCAGCAGATGGTGGAGTTGCAACTGGCTGACAAGCAGTACGAAGCCGCGCGCAAGTTGCTTGAACCGCCGCTGGCCAAAAATCCCAAAGCCGCCGCGCCGTTGGTGTTGCTGGCAACCACCTACCTCGCGCAAAAGGATCTGTCGAAGGCCGAGGAGACGCTCAACCGGGCCATCGAACTCGATCCCGACGCGCGGTCCGCTTACATGTTGCTGGCGCAGGTGCTGATCGCCACCGGCAAACAACAGCAGGCCCTCGAACGGCTCGGCCGCGTGATCGAGAAGAATCCCAAAGACGTTCAGGCGCTGATGCAAACGGGCATGCTGCGAGACAGTTTGGGGCAGCACGAGGGGGCAGCCGAAGCCTATCGCCAGATCATCGCGATCAACCCGCGCTTCCAGCCCGCCTTGAACAACCTGGCTTACCTGTACTGCGAGCATTTCGGGCGGCTGGACGAGGCGCTCGACCTGGCCAAGCAGGCCCGCGAGTTGGCGCCGAACGATCCGTTTACTGCCGATACACTGGGCTGGGTCGCGTTCCGGAAGGGTGACTATCCCTGGGCACTCACCTTACTGGAGGAAACCGGCAAGGCCTTCCCGGCCGAGCCGGAGGTTCAGTACCACCTCGGCATGGCCAATTACATGCTGGGCCAGGAGGAAGCCGCGCGGACGGCCTTGCAGCGCGCGGTGGCGGCGCCCAAGGATTTCCGCGGCAAGGCCGAGGCCCAGGCCGCCCTGGCCTTGCTGACGTTGGACGCCCAGGCGGCGGATGCCCAGGCCGTGGCCGCACTGGAGAAGCGGATCAAAGAAGTGCCCGGCGATCCGGTCGCCGCGCGCCGGCTGGCGGCGGTGTGCGAGCGCCGCGGCGAGATCGAGCGCGCCGTGAAGCTGTACGAAGCCCTGCTCAAGGCGAATCCCAAAGCGGTCTTCGCGTCGCTGCGACTGGCGGAACTCCACGCCACCCGGCTTAACAACCCGGCCAAGGCCATGGAATACGCTCGCGCCGCCCGGAGTGTCGACCCGGAGGATGCCCGGACCGCGCAACTAGCCGGGCGGGTCGCCTTGCAAGCCGGCGACCCCAAATGGGCATTCAGCCTCCTCCAAGAAAGCGCGCGCAAGCTGCCCGGCGACCCCGATGTCCGGTTCGACTTCGCGGTGACCGCTTATCATTTGGGCCGTGTCCGCGAAGCAGAGACAAGCTTCGAGGAAGTGGTGAAAGCCGAGGGAAATCCGGCGCGGATCCAGGCCGCCCGCCAATGGCTGGACCTGGTCCGAGCTTCCACACAACCGGCGTCGGCGGCGCAAGCCCTGCCGCTGGCGCAAGCGGTGTTGAAAGCCGACACCAACTCCCTTCCGGCCACGATGGTGACGGCCGTGGCTGCCGAGCAGCAGGGCGATCTGGCCGGGGCGCGCCAGATTTATGAGCGCATCCTGGCGCGCAATCCGGACTTCACACCCGCCACGCGCCAACTTGCGCTGCTGCGGGTGCGGCAGGGCGAGGACGACGCCCGGGTGTTTGCGCTGGCGAGCAAGGCGCGCGAGGCGTATCCGCAGGACGCGGAAGTGGCGGCCACGCTCGGCGTCCTGGCCCACCGGCGGGGGGACTTCACTCGCGCCCTCCAGTTGCTCAACGAGGCATTGCGCCAGCGTCCGGACGAAGCCGAGTGGCAGTATTATCTCGGCATGACCCATTACCGGCTGAAGCAACCGGCACAGAGCAAGCCGGCGCTGCAGAAGGCCGTGACTTTGAAACTGCGCAGCGAACTGGCCGCGGAGGCCAATCGCGTGCTGGCCGAACTAAAATGAGCGGCAGGGCGGTCATGGATTCCAACTGAACTCATGACGCTGAGTTCCACAGTGCCGTTGCTGGCGGCGGCAGTGACCGCGTTGCTGGCAGTGGGGGCCTTGGTGGGCCGGACGCGCTCTCCGGGCCGGTGGATCTTTGCCGTCGCGATGGCGGGGCTGGCGATCGAAACCTTCTTGAGCCAGCGCAGCGCGACGGCGCCGACACCGGGCGAGGCGGCGCGGTGGCAAGAATGGCGCCTGCTGGTCTTCGCTTTGCAGCCCGGGCTGTGGTCGCTGTTTAGCTTGTGCTACTCGCGCGGGAACCACGCGGAGTTCCTCCGGCGCTGGGGCGGGTGGGTGGGCATCAGCCTCATCGGTCCGCTCGTGCTGGCGTTTGTGTTTTATGACCATCTGACCATCGAACTGCCACCGGGACCGGTGGCCGCGGTGTATGTCGTTGGACTGGGTTGGGCGGGCAAGGCCCTGCACGTCTTTGCCTTGTTGGCGTGGGTGTTTGTGCTGCTGAATCTGGAACGGACGTTCCGCACTACCGTGGGCACGATGCGGTGGCGGATCAAGTTTGCCATTGTCGGCTTTGCCGTGCTGTTTGGCACGCGTCTGTACACCAGCAGCCAGGCTTTTCTCTACTCCGCTGTCCCGCGGACGCATGGCGTGATCGTGGCGTGCGCAATCCTGCTGGCGTGCCTGCTGGTGGTCGCTTCGGTGGCGCGGGCTCGCGCGTTCGAGGTCGAGGTCTATCCGTCCCAAGCCATCCTGTACAATTCGCTGACGATTGTGCTGGCCGGGTTCTACCTGCTTGGAGTCGGCGTGCTGGCGAAACTGGTTGAGGCGTGGGGCGGCGACGGCAATTTCCCGGTGGCGGCGGCGCTGATGCTGGTCGCGCTGGTGGGCCTGGGCTTGCTGGCGCTTTCGGACCGGCTGCGGTTGCGGCTGCGCCGGTTTGTGAGCCGGCATTTCCAACGACCGCTCCACGACTACCGGCGGCTGTGGTCGGGGTTCAGCGAACGCACGGCCACGTGTGTCAACCAACAGGAGTACTGCCGGGCGGTCGCGCGGCTGGTTTCTGAGACCTTCGAGTCGCTGTCGGTCTCGGTGTGGCTGGTGGACGACGCCCAAAGCGGCTTGGCCTGGGGAGCTTCGACGGCCCTGTCGGCTGAGCGGGCGGCGGAATTGCTCGCCAAGCCGGAGACCACCCGCCCGGTGGTGGAGGCGCTGCGAGATGAAACGAAGCCGGTGGACTTTGACGCCGGAGGCGAGGCGTGGATGGAAACCTTGCGCCAGTTGCAGCCTGATCAGTTTGGTAAAGGTGGCGGACGCCTGGCGATGCCGCTGCGCGCTCATGGCGAGTTTCTGGGCCTGATCACGCTGGGCGACCGCGTTAGCGGCGTGCCCTTCGATGGACAGGATCTTGATCTGCTCCGTTGTCTGGCCGACCAGACCGCCGCCGGTCTGCTCAACCTGCGCCTGACCCGCCGGTTGCTCGAGTCCAAGCAACTGGAGGCCTTTCAGGCCATGTCCACGTTTTTCGTCCACGACCTGAAAAATGCCGCCTCGACACTGACGCTGACGTTGGAAAACCTCCGCGTGCATTTCGACAATCCGGCCTTTCGGCAGGATGCGCTGGGCGCAATCGGTCGCACGACCGACCGCATCAACGCCTTAATCCAACGGCTGGCTGCGCTACGCCGGGGGCTGGAGTTGAACGCGCACCGCACAAATTTGAATGCGGTGGTGCAGAGTGCCCTCCAATCCCTGGGCACCGGCTTTCCCAAGGTCGAGCTGGCGCTGGCCGACCTGCCGCCCGCCCGCCTGGACGCCGGCCAGATGCAGCAAGTGATCGCCAACTTCTTGCTCAACGCCCGCGACGCGATCGGCGAGCAGGGCCACATCGCGGTGCGGACCGCGCGTCAGAACGGCTGGGCGGTCCTCTCCGTGACCGACGATGGTTGTGGCATGACGCCCGAGTTCATCCGACAGCAGCTTTTCCGGCCGTTTCAAACGACCAAAAGCCGCGGCTTGGGCATCGGTATGTTTCAGGCCAAGGTGATCATCGAGGCGCATCGCGGCCGGATTGAAGTGGACAGCGCGCCGGGGCGCGGCACAACCGTCCGGGTGCTGGTACCGCTGGAGGAAGATCGCGCATGAAGCCGGTTCTGCTGCTCATAGACGACGACGAGGACATCCGCATGCAAATGCGCTGGGCCCTGGAGGCCGAATACGAGGTGCTGCAGGCCGGCGACCGCGCCAGCGCGCTGGCGGAGTTCACCGAGCACCGGCCGCAGGTTTGTCTGCTGGACCTCGGCTTGCCGCCGAGCCCAGCGGCGCCCACCGAAGGTCTGGCCACTCTGGCTGAATTGTTGGGCGTGGACCCGCTGGCCAAGGTCATTATCATCTCCGGCCAGGGCGAGAAGCAAAACGCCATCAAGGCTGTGGGCGAAGGGGCCTATGATTTCCTTTGCAAACCTGTGGACCTCGACGAACTGCGGATCATCCTCAAGCGCTGCTTTCACATCGCCCGGCTCGAGGCGGAGTACCGGGCCATGCAGCGGCAGCTTCAAGCCGGCGAGTTCGAGGAGATGCTGGGCAGCAGCCCGTCCATGCAGCATGTCTTTGAGATCATCCGCAAGGTCGCGCCCAGCGATGCACCGGTGTTGATCCTGGGTGAGAGCGGCACCGGCAAGGAGATGGCCGGCCGCGCCATACATCGCCTGAGCCTGCGCAAGGACGGCCCGTTCATCGCCATCAACTGCGGCGCCATTCCCGAGAACCTCCTTGAGAGCGAACTTTTCGGCCACGAGAAGGGCGCGTTCACCGGCGCGCACACCTCCCGGCCCGGCCGGCTCGAGCTGGCCAACCACGGCACGCTGTTCCTGGACGAAATCGGCGACCTGCCGCCGCCACTCCAGGTGAAGCTGCTGCGTTTCCTCCAAGAGCGTTGCGTGGAGCGCGTGGGCGGCCGCAAGACCATTCCCGTGGACACGCGCGTGATCGCCGCCACGAACACCGACCTCAAGGCCGCCCTCGAGACCGGCGCCTTTCGCGAGGACCTGTTTTACCGCCTGGCGGTCGTCGTGATCAAAATCCCGCCGTTGCGCGAGCGGGACGGCGACATCCTGCTGCTGGCACGGTCGTTCCTGCAGCGGTTCGCCGGTCAGGCCAGCCGGGATTCGCTGGCTTTCGACGAGCAGGCGATGCGTGTTTTGCAGGAACACCGCTGGCCGGGCAACGTGCGCGAGCTCGAGAACCGGATCAAACGCGCCGTCATCATGGCCGACGGCAAGACCATCCGCGCCGCCGACCTGGAACTCGGGCCTGCCGACCTGATCGAACCGACCGCGCCGACCCTGAAGGAAGCCCGCGAGAATCTGGAACGCGATCTCATCACACGCGCGCTGCGCCGACATGGCGGCAAGATCGCCCCGGCCGCCGCTGATCTTGGCATCAGCCGTCCGACCATGTACGAATTGATTGAAAAGCTTGGTCTCAAGCGCGAATGAACTTTCCGCCGTCCGCTGGTCATTCAATTGCTTCCCGAACTACCATGACTACCTCCGCTTGCTCCTCAAGGACCGAATCGCCCGGTCCGGTGGCCCGCTTTATGGACGTCCTCGCGTCCGGCTGGCCTGTGTGCTGCGCTCTGCTGGCTGGTCTGCTGGTTGGCTGCTCCTCACCGGAACTGATGCCGCTTTCCCCCGATACCCAGCGGCCGTACTCGAGCGTCGCGTTGCGCGAGGGCGATGTCATCCGGATCACCTTCCCCGGCGCGCCCAGCCTGAACACGACGCAACAGGTGCGGCGCGACGGCAAGATCACGCTTGACCAAGCCGGGGAAATCATGGCCATGGGCAAGACGCCGCCCGAACTTGAAGCCGAGATCCTCAAGCTCTACGAGACGCGCCTGGTCACCAAGCAGGTACTGGTGACCGTGGAGTCCGCGGCCTACCCGGTGTATGTCAGCGGCGCGGTCTTGCGGCCGGGTAAGATCATGGTCACCCAGGCCATCACGGTCGTGGAGGCCATCATGGAGGCGGGCGGTCTGGATGAAAACCGCGCAAAGGCCGGCGCCGTGGTGGTCACCCGTGAGGTCGCGGGTGTCACCAAGAGCTACCGCCTGGACGTGCGCGCCATGCTGGAGGGCCGCTCCACCACCCGCTTCTACCTTCGACCCAACGATGTGATTTACGTTCCCACCAAGGTGCAAGTCTGGTGACTCCCCGCCGGCCGGCTTTCCGGCCGGGCGTTGCCTTCTCCCACCACTTTCCCTGCCCGCCGGCCGCACACGGCGGCTGGATTCCTGATTCTCCCGCGCTTTTCTGTTTCCCGGTATCCTTTTTAGCCTCGGGCGTCCAGCCCGTCGGTAACTGGTAGTTGATCCAGACCCTGACGACAGGACCGGCTGTCCGGTCGCCCTCACCCCCACAGGTGCGTTATGGATTGCATCGGCATACTTATCGTGGATGACCACGCCGTCCTGCGCGATGGTTTAACCCTGCTCCTCAATGCCCAGCCCGACATGTGCGTGCTCGGCCAGGCAGGCGATGGTGAGGAGGCGCTGGCGAAGGCGCGCGCGCTCCGCCCCGAGGTGGTGTTGTTGGACCTTGTCATGCCGGGACTGGGTGGGGTGGAGACGGCGCGGCAGTTGAAGGCGGAGCTGCCGGACACGAAGGTCATCGCCCTCACCATGCACGAGGACGAGAGCTACCAGGTCGGCATGCTCCAAGCGCGGGCTGACGGATACGTGCTCAAACGCTCGCCGGCGGAGACACTCGTGCAGACGATCCGCGATGTGATGGCCGGCAACAGCCGATTTGACGCCGGACTGGCTGAGCGTGCCCAGGCGGGCAATTTCAACAACTCAAGCAAAGGTGAGGGCACCGGTGAGCAACTGGACGAACGGGAACTCCAGGTCCTCCGGCTGTTGGCCTGGGGCTACGCCAACCAGCAGATCGCCGACCGACTGCGGCTGAACGTCAAGTCCATCGCGGGCTGCCGACAGCGCATTGGCGCCAAGCTGGGACTCAACAGCCGGGTGGATCTGGTGCGTTACGCTGTGCAAAAGGGCTTGCTGGCCGGCCAACCGGAATGAGAGCGCCCTCCAGCCGGGTCGAAAATGGCGACCCTACCGGGACTCGAACCCGGGCTACCACCGTGAAAGGGTGGTGTCCTAACCGCTAGACCATAGGGTCACCAGCGACGCGAACACTACTGGCGGCGGCTGGCCTGTCACGTGGAAAAATGAAAATTGAACGCCTGCTCGCGGCCCGTTGCACATCTGATGCGGCCCCGGCGCGGGAAAGAGTCTGGCGCGCCAGTCGGGCGGCGGCAATACTGCCGCCATGCGATTTGCTGCGAGCGGCGGAGAGTGTACGCGCGGTCCGAACGGCGCCAGGGCCGGGCGAGCGGCTGGGCTGGCCGTGGCGCTGGCCGCCGCTGCTCTTCAAGCCGCCGACCAGCCGCAGTGGGGCGAGGCGTGGTCGCGCAATCTGGTGTCCCGGGAGCGTGGGCTGCCGGACACCTTCGATCCGAAGACCGGCCACAACATCAAATGGGTTGCCAAGCTCGGCACCGAAGCCCACGCCTCGCCCGTGGTGGGAAGCGGTCGTGTCCTGCTCGGCACGAACAACAGCGATCCCCGCGACCCCCGGCACGAAGGCGACCGCGGCGTGCTGTTCTGCCTCGACGAACGGGACGGCGCGCTGCAATGGCAGTTGGTTGTTCCCAAACGCGTCGAGGACATCTTTTTCGACTGGCCCAACAGCGGCATCTGTTCCCCCGCCACGATTGAAGGCGACCGGGCCTACATCGTGGACAACCGCGGCGTGGTATTGTGCCTGGACTTGCGCGGGATGGCCGACGGCAACAACGGACCGTTCCGCCTCGAGGAGATTTACTACGCGCCGCAGCCCTCCAATGATCTCGCCCGCGGCGCCCCGGCCGCCTTTGCGCCGGATGGCGCGCTGATTCCCACCGACCCGGCTCCCCGCCGGGTCACTCCCGGCCCGCTCGACGCGGACATCCTCTGGATGTTCGACCTCTCCAGCGGTGCCGGCATCTGGTCGCACGACGCCGTTCACAGCGGCATCCTCATCCACGGCGACCACCTCTACCTCAACACCGGCACCGGCGTGGACAACACCCACCGCCGCATCCGCCGGCCCGAGGCCCCCGGCCTGATCGTGCTGGACAAGCACACCGGCCGCCTGCTCGCCCGCGAACGTTCCTCCCAGGGCGGGCGCATCTTTCACTCCACCTGGTCTCCGCCCTCGCTGGCGACGGTGAACGGCCGGCCATTGGTGATCTTCGCCGGCGGCGACGCCGTGGTACGCGCCTTTGAACCGCTGCCGGCCGGTGCCTGTCCCGCCGAGCCCGTCCCGCTGCGACAGGTCTGGGAATTTGACTTCGATCCCACCGCCCCCAAGGAAGACATCCACCGCTACCACCAGAACCGCCGCGAGAGCCCCAGCAACATCTACGGCATGCCGGTCGTCGTGGGCAACCGCGTCTTCGTGGCCGGCGGCGGCGACTTCTGGTGGGGCAAGAACGCGGCCTGGCTCAAATGCATTGACGCCACCGGCACGGGCGACATTACCCGGTCCGGCCTGGTGTGGTCCTACCCGCTGGGCAAGCACGTCTTCGCCACGCCCGCCGTCCACGACGGGCTCACCTACATCGGTGACACGGAGGGCGTGCTGCACTGCGTGGACGCGGCCACCGGTCAGGCCCTCTGGACACACGAGGCGGGAGGGGATTTCTGGGCCTCACCGTTGGTGGCGGACGGCAAGGTGTTTGTCGGCACGCGCCGCGGCGACTTTCTGATCCTGCAAGCAGGCCGGGACAAGCGCGTCCTCAGCGTGATCCCGATGGGTTCACCCATCAGTGCTACTGCCACCGCCGCAAATGGTGTGCTGTACGTTGCCACCATGAATCGCCTCTTCGCGGTCGCGTCGAAGAATCCGTGAAGACCGCGTTATCCGATTCCCGGTCGGTCGTAAAGTTGGGCTTCAGTCCGGCAAAGCCTGAGTTGCTGCCGCCCGCCGGCTATTCCGCTACGTTCACGAGCCGGACCACGCCGATGCCGCCCGGGTTCCAGTTTGTGAAGATCACGTAAAGTTCACGCTTGCGTCCTCGGCCGGCCACGTACCAGCAGGCGTCATGGATGTGCTGCGCCTCCGTAAAGCCGAGTTCTTCCTTGGGCTTGATCGTGCTGACGATGGCCCGTTTTTTCAGATTGATCACGTAAATCGGGCCGGGCGAGTTGTTCGGTCCATTCAAGCAGGGCGCCAGCGCGTAATCACCCCACAAATCCACGTCGCAGACGGTGCTGCCGGCGGGCAGACCGTGTACTTCCAGCCAGCTTTCACGGGCCGGCACCCACCGCTGAATCCGCGCCTCGGGCCGGGCGGACACGAGCAGCGACTTGTCCTTACGGTCGTAAGTGATTCCATGCGGTGTCTGCGAAATCGTTTTCCCACCGTAGAACGCGCCCGTGTAAGCCAGCGGCTCCATCGTGGCCGGCATGAAGTAGGCCTTGCCATAGCCGTCAGTCACCCAGAATTCCCCGGCCCGCGTGAACGCGGCGTCCGTTGGCGCGAAACCCTTGCCGTCCGCGTAAGGCCCGCCGGGTGGGATGCCCAGCGTCTTCACCGACCCGAATGCGGTGTCCGACAGGTACACGTGACCCTCGACGTTGTCCGCGGCGACCACCAGCGGCAGCCGTCCGCGACGGGGCAGGAGGTCGGCGCCGTGGAGATTGCCCTTCGCCAGCGAGGCGTCGCCGGTGATGACCGCGGACTTGCCCAAGCGGTCACTGAACGCGATCCAGCCCACGTTTTCCAGACCCCAATAAACGATGTCCCGCTCGGCATCCACAATCAGCGTGCCGTGCGCGCCTTTGAGATGCGGTTTCGCGGTCTCCGGCACGGGCGCCAGACCGGGCGCGGCGGCAAACTTCCACGCGCCCTGGCCGCTGGTGGTAACGCTGCCCGGCGCCAGCTTGATACCTTTGATCGGTGTTTTGGCTTCGACGCGGAAGGGCAGGGGACGAGCAGTGGGCGGTGGCTCGTGTGAATGGGGACGCCCCATGTCGTGGCCCAGCACAATTCCGGGAAGCACGATTACGGAGCAACTGAGAACGAGCAGGCGGACGGTTGGTAATCGGGTCATCTGTGTTATCGTTGTTTGGGGCTAAGCCGGCCGGCGGTTGACGGCGCTCCCCGCACTCATGCGAGCAGGGTGCCCGTGCCACCGCGAATGCCGGCCTTAGCGCTGAAGGTGTGGTGGAATTCATCGGCTGCAAGTGCCAGGTAAGAAATTCTCGCCGTGGATTGGCAGTCCGGGCGGGCCTTCATAATCTCGGTTCGTGACTCCGACCGTATTCTCCGTGTGCCGTTGGAAGTGGCTTGCGCTCTGGGTTGCCGCGACGTTGTCGGCGGCGACGCAGGCCGGCAGCGACCTGTTTGCCCGCTCCAATCTCGTGGCCTGGTGTATCGTGCCGTTCGACGCCAGGAAGCGCGGGCCCGAAGAGCGCGCCGCCATGCTCGAGCGGCTGGGCGTCACCCAGCTTGCCTACGATTACCGCGCCGAGCACATCCCCACCTTCGACGCCGAGATGGAGGCGCTCAAGCGCCACCGCATCCGCCTGCTCGCCTGGTGGTTCCCCGGCGCGCTCAACGACGAGGCCCGGCTGATCCTGGAGGTGCTCCGACGCCATCACTGGCGCGGCGTCCAGCTCTGGGTCAGCGGCAGTGGCGAGCCGGTTGCCGACGCCGCGGAACAACAGGCGCGGGTCGAGGCCGAGGCGGCGCGTCTCCGGCCCATTGCCGAAGCGGCGGCGGCCCTCGGTTGTTCCGTGGGCTTGTACAATCATGGCGGCTGGTTTGGCGAACCTGAGAACCAGCTTGCCATCATCGAACATCTGCGGGCCGGTGGGGTGACCAATGTCGGCATTGTGTACAACCAACACCACGGCCACGCGCATGTGGATCGTTTCGCCGGACTCCTCGCAAAAATGAAGCCGCATCTGCTGGCCTTGAACCTCAACGGCATGGCCCGCGACGGCGACAAGACCGGCCGGAAAATCCTGCCTTTGGGCCGGGGCGAACTGGACCTGGCGCTTCTCAAAATCATCCGCGACAGCGGCTGGCGCGGGCCCGTCGGGATCCTGAATCACACCGACGAGGACGCCGAGGTAAGGCTGCGCGAAAATCTGGCCGGGCTGGGGTCGCTGTTGACCGCGCTGGACGCTTTGGGCGCGGCCGCCGGCGTGAAGGTCCTGGCGCCACCCACCGTGGCCGAGGCGCTGGAATTCGAGTCGTGGGCAGCACGCGCAGCGCCTCCGTCCGGTTACTGGGGCGTCGAAGATGCCGGCGCGCGAGCGAGCCTGCCGGAGTACCTGGTCATTCCCGCCGCCGAGTCCCAAGAGCTGACGCCGGCCAGCGGTTTTCCCAAACCCGAGACGTATCGCACGTGGCATCGCTCGCACGGTGACTCCGGTGGCGTGCGTTACTCCTTGCTCGCGCAGATCAACCGCCAGAACGTGACCAACCTCCAGGTCGCCTGGATTTACCACTCGCGGGACGGCAGGGACAACCTTCAGTGCAATCCGATCATCGTGGACGGCGTGATGTACACGCCCACGCCGGGCAAGTGCATCGTGGCGGTGAACGCCGAGACCGGCCGCGAAATCTGGCGCTTCAAGCCGGAAGGCCGGCCCGCCTGGCGCGGCCTGGTCTTCTGGCCCGGCGACGACGACGCCGCGCCGCGCATCTTGTTTTGTTCCGGCCGGCACCTGTACGCGCTCGATCCGCAGACCGGCGGAGCGGTGTCCCACTTTGGCGAGCATGGACGTACGTTGCTGCCGGGCAGGGCACAAGGCGATTTCGGCGCGGCCACGGCTTGTCCGGCCATTTTCCAGCGTATCATCGTCGTGCCCGGCTTCGAGAAGGACGTGTGGGGCTTCGATGTGGTCAGCGGCCGGCACCTGTGGACGTTTCACACGGTGCCGGAACCGGGCGAGTTCGGACACGGCACCTGGGACCGGCCGCAGCCGTACAGCGCCAATTGCTGGGGCGGCATGGCGATGGACGAGGCGCGTGGCATCGCCTACGTCACCACCGGCTCACCCAAGCCCAACTTCACCGGCGTGTACCATCGCGGCCAAAATCTGTTTGCCAACTGCCTCATCGCGCTCGACGCCCGCACCGGCCGTCGCCTCTGGCATTTCCAGGAAATCCGCCACGACATCTGGGACCTGGACATCCCCGCACCGCCCAACCTTGCCACCATCACGCGTGACGGACGGCGGGTGGACGTGGTGGCCGCCTGCACCAAGATCGGCAACACGCTTCTGCTCGACCGTGTGACCGGCAAGCCGATCTTTCCTTTCCGCCTGCGCCGCGCGCCCACCAGCGACGTGCCGGGCGAGGTCACCTGGCCTTACCAACCGGACCCCGAACAGCCGGAGCCGTTCGCGAAGATGGAATACTCCGAGGCCGACCTCACCGACCGCACCGAGGAGGCCGCTGACCACGCGTTGACCCGGTTCCGCAGCCTGAACGCCGGCTGGTTTCGCCCGGTCAGCGAGGGCAAGGCCACGATCTTTTTCGGGATAGACGGCGGGGCCGAGTGGACCGGCGCCTGCGTGGACCAGGAGACCGGCCGGTTGTACGTGACCGCGAATCACATCGGTTGGACCATCTCGCTTTTTCGGGACGACGACCCGCCTTACGATCCGCGGGCGCCCCAGACTCGCGGCCGACAGGTTTACGAGCAGGCCTGCCAGCAATGCCACGGTGAGACGCTGCGGGGGCTTGGCATGTACCCGGCGCTGCGCGGCGTGCGGCACCGGCTGACCTTCGAGGCCATCACCAACCAGGTACGGTTGGGCAAGAACGCCATGCCGGCTCAGGCCGACATGGCCGACGAAGACGTGCGGGCCGTGGCCGATTACCTGCTGGTGCGCGACCGGCCATTGCCGCCGCCCGGCCCGCCGCCGGAACGCCCGCGTTACGGCGAGAACGGTTACCCGAAGTTCTACGATCACGAAGGCTACCCGGCCAACCAGCCGCCCTGGGGCTCGCTGAACTGCATTGACCTGAACACCGGCCGCCTCGTGTGGAAGGTGCCGCTGGGTGAATACCCGGAACTCACCGCGGAGGGCGTGCCCAGAACCGGTACCGAAAACTACGGCGGCGCCATCGTGACCGCGGGCGGACTCGTGTTTTGCGCGGGCACACGCGACCACAAAATCCGCGCGCTCGACAAGGACACCGGCGCGGAGCTGTGGTCGGCCGGGCTGCCTTATGTGGGCAACAGCCCGCCGGCCACGTATCAGGTGAACGGCCGGCAGTATGTCGTTATCAGCGCCAGCGGCGGCAACAAGCTGGGCACACCCTACGGCGATGCCTGGGTGGCCTTCACGCTGCCGCACTGACACCGCAAACCCCGATCACCCTTCGGCAGCCGCCCGTGCCGGCCCGCGCAGCCACGCAGCAGGTTGCGCCCTTCGGCTTTGGCGGCTGTTTTGTTATCCCGAACTACCGAAGTTCGCTGTGGCGCAAGGCATCACGCGGTTCCAATTTCGGTTTTCGGGCTGTACCGGGGAACGCGCCGCAGCCGATCAGTCTCGGTGGAGAGAAGCTTCATCAAGCCTTGCAATCCTCCGGCGTGTGAGTTTTCCTGCCCCGGTCTCGGCGTCCCGATCCAGTTTCCCCTTCGCCACTCCCTGCGTTTTTTGCGCCTTCTGGCCGCCGCTGAACTTCACCTTCCACTTCAAAACGCCACCAGCGCGGGGTGCTTCAGTTCGATTTCGGTCCGGCCCGTGATTTGCAGGATCAGGCGGCCGGCGGTGGTCTGAAAATCGTGCGGCCCGGACAGCGAAACGGCCGCGCCGTTGAGGCGAACCTCCGGCGGCTGGCGCAGGCCGTTCACCAGTACGAAGCAGGGCCGCGGGCTCCAGGCATCCACGGCGAACTTCAAACCATCGGCGCGCTCTTGGATTTCCTGAATGCGGCCCGGCGCATGCACACGCACACCTTGCCGGCGCAGGACTTGGAAGTCGTACAAAGCCGGTTGTTCGAGCGCCTCGATGGCCGGAGCCAGCAACGTGGCGGGGTTGATGTTCGCCGCGTTCCGGGTTTGCGCGCGCAAGTTGAAGCTATCCGGCAGCAGGCCGAGGTACTTCGCATCTCCGGCCGGATAGGTTTGCTGGATGCCCGAGTGCACGATGCCTGCGGCCAGTTGCCGCCACGGACCTCCGGCGTCGTGCCGGGTCAGGCGCTGGATCGCCTCGGCATAGACCAGGCCGCACCATTGCACGGGCAGGCCGATCCAGTTTGGCGCGATCCATTGCGTGGCGCCCAGCACCGGGATCGTGGCGTAGAGCCCGACGGGCTGGACGGTGGGCGGATTCAAGTACACGAACGGCACGCCGGTCCAGGCCCAGTACTTCGCTTCGTCTAGAAAGCCGGCGTCACCGCTCAGTTCGTAACCGAGCACATAGCAATTCACCAGGTAAGCCGAAGCGAGAATGTCCGGCGTGTGCAGCGCGATTTCCCAGGTCTGGGCGCCGCGCGGCACGCTGTCGCGAAACCGTTGCGTGAGCGCCCGCAGATGCCGCAAGCCTGCCTCGATGTGATCTGCCCGGCCGGTGAACGCCGCCGCCTGCAGGATCTGGCCCAGCACCGCCGCTGTCAGCCCGTTGGCGTCGGGCGCCCAGTGCGTCTTGCCGTAGTCGAGTCCGCCTGGCGACGGCCGGTAGCGGACGAAGCCGTCCGCCTCGAACCGCGCCAGGAGACCGCGCGCGGTTTGCTCAGCGCGTTCGAGGTTTTGCGCCACCGCGCCATAAACCAGCGCCGGTGCCGGGTAACGCACGTGGCCGACCTGCGCCTGGTTGTAGTTCGCAGGTGCCACCTTGCTCAGCGCGGTGCGCGCGGCGGCGTTCAGGCGCGCGGCGAGTTCGCGGTCGGCCACGCGCGTGGCCAGCCAGTCTTCAAACAGCGCAGCATCGGCGGCGGGCTGGCTGCCGAAGCCCGGCGTGGCGTGCCGGTACAGGTCGCCATCGCGGATTTGTGAATCCAGCCAGCCGCGGGCGGCCAGTTCGAGATAGGCCGTCGGGCCGCCGGAAATCTCGGGCGGCGGTGGCAGTCCGAAGCGGCGGATGTATTCCTGCACGGCCGGAATTACGCTCCGGCCCCGGCCGCCCAGCAGCAGCGCCGCCACGCGCACCGGCTTGTCCGCGGCCAGCCGGACGGTGTCGTATGGCAGCAGGCTGCTTTCCTCGCGGTTCGCGCCATCCGAGCCGGGAAACAGGAGGCCCATGACCTGCGCGCCCGAGTTGAACAGTCGGTCGGGCGAGTCGAACACGGCGCAGGTCGGCGCGCCGGGCGGCTGGTTCCAGGCCAGCGCCACGAAACGCTCCCGCGCCGCCACCGCCATGAGCGGAAAGGTGAGCTTGGCAGTGTCGGCGACCTGCCGGTGCGAATCGGGCGGATTCAAATCGGCCGTGGAACTGCTGGGCTCGTTTTCGAGGTACTCCACGCCCGCCAGTAAAGCCTGGGTTTTGTTGGTTCCGTAACTGCCCAGCCCGGGCAGGAGCGTGAACAGCGGCAGGTACAGCACGTCGCGATCCTGATCGCAGCGTGCCACCGCCTCGACCTGGAGCGCGCCAGCGGTGTCGAGCTTGAAATTCTGTTCCAGGCGCCACTGGCCACCGTCAGGGTCTGCCACGGTCACGCGCGCCACCAAGGTGCCGCCCAGCGTGGCGTCGGCGAGTTGGGTGCGCGGCGCCGGTTGCACCACCACCATCGTGCCCGGCGAGTTGACCGGAAACCACCGCGGCTGGCCGTCGCGAACGTAACCGATCAACGGCGCGTTATGGCCCGCAGCCATGCGTTCGCCGTCCACTTCGACGACGAAACCGCCAAACTGCTTGCGGCTGTGAACCACCTTCAACCCGTCGCTTTCGAGGGAGGCCGCGTCTTCGCCCAGGTCGGGTGGCGTCGGCCGGGGCCAGGCCGGTGGCGTAAACTGGAGCCGCTCGGTAAACCACAACCGGCCCAGCACGCAAGCCCCGCCATCGCCGGGTGGGTCCAGGCGCAACCGGTGACCAGGGCCCAGCGCGGGCAGGCGAACCTTGGCCTCGACCCAGTCGCCGCCGCGCACCGCGAAGCGCACCGAGTTGGCTTCCGTTGCGTGACTCGCGGCCGGGAAGTAAAACACCTGCGCGGTGCCGGCCTGGCCGGATTTGAGCCGCAGGTGCAGCCAGAGCGGCCGGTCAGGCGGATAGTCGCGCGGCGGGCTGATGATCCACGGGTCGGGGCCGTTGATGGCGAGCGCCAGTCCTTCGGATTTGGTCACGCGCGACGCCAGGTGGTGGGGTTCGCCCCATTCCGCGCATTGACCGACATCGGTGAAATCAAAGACCGGCAGGTCGGCGCGTAAAGCGGTCATCAGGCCGGCGGCGGCGAACAGCGGCCAGAGCCGGCGGCAGGGGAGGACGGTTTTCACCGGCCCAGTCAAACCGGGCGGCTTGCCGCTGGCAATGGCGCATGCGAGCGGGCGAACATTTGACCAAACCATCAACGAACACAAAGGGACACCGAGCGAAACGAGCCGGCTCCGGCATTGGGTGCCAACCCAGAACGCCATTCATGGAGTGGTCCGGCCCGGAGCCCGCAAGTAGCGGGTGGCTGCTGCGCGAATTTGCGGCAGGGGGTGGTTGGTCAGCGCGCGGATTTCCCGAGCAAACTCGGCGGCGTTGGTGCCCGGGCGGGTCAGCATGAACAGGATCGGACCGGGATTGGTGGAGGTCAGCCACGAACTGATCAGTGTTCGCAGCGTCGGGTCATCGGGCCGGCGATTCCAGAGAGCCACCACCGCCGACATTCGCAGCCAACCGTTGGTGCTGTCCGCGATCATTTCTTCCAGCACTGGTACCGCCGGATCGGGCGTGCGTCCGGTAGCAGCGAGCGATTGAACCACGTGGGTCAGCCGAAATCGCTGGCGGCCCGTGAGGTTGGTGTGCATGTACACCAAGAGTTCGGCAAGGGCTGGGGCGGCGGTCTGGCTGGCGGGACCGATTTGCCCCAGCGCGTACGCCGCCAGGGAGCGATGCGAGACCGGCTGAAGCGGATCGGCCACGATTGCTGTGAGATGAGGGACCGCCGCGACCGCCGACTCGCCGAGCTTGCCCAACGCCGTAATGATGTTCGGTAACCTGGCGTCACTCGGCAGGGCGTTGGTCAGCAGGCCGAGCAACAGCGGCGTGAATTCGGCGGCCACGGGGCCGGCCGCTTCGACCACGCGCAGCGCGTAGATCTCTTCTCGCAGCTTGGGATCACGGAGGCCCTCATGGAGAACCGGAAAGACGTTGGTGATGGAGGGCTTCCGGCTGGCCTTGCCCGACTCGGTCAACTGCCGTTGCCGCGCAGCGATCAACTCTAGCAGGTAATAGGCCCGGTTTTGACGAATTTCGGATCCCGCGGGCTTGACCCCGAAACCCAGCCGGTACGCCGCTTCGCCCGCCGGGTTCATCAGCCAGGGGTTGGGTGGATTGGTTGCGACGGCGGCCAGGAGCTTTCGGGCGTTGACAATTTCTCGCACCAGAAACGGCACTGCGTTGCCCTCCATGGCCTCGAAGGCCTCCTCCACGTCCCAGCGATGGGCGCTGTCCTCGACCGCTTCCTTGAACCAGGTGGAAAACAGCTTGCCGCCGTGGCTCGGCTCGCGTGGGCCGCAGCCGGCCAACACCACCGTGAGAACCAGGGCCATCAGCCCGAGCGTCCTGCTCGCGCACCGGGGGTCCGGGCCGCCCGATTGACCTAACGCGCTTCGCATACGATGACCTTTGGGCAGATTTGACCGCGCCGGCCAGTAGAAGTTTCGCCAACCGCGAGCATATCGCAGGAAGCCGGTGGGAGCCGGAACTCGAAACCCATGGTCGGGACCCCCGGGACCCAAGACTGTGGCCGGTAGAGCAAGCTTTTCCAACGTTCCACTTAGTAAAACTGCTTGCCGACCAGCCTGTCCCGGCGTAATTTGCCCGCCAATTCTAATTAGCCAGGACGGTTGTTGTTGGTCGGTGGATCAAGTTCTGGGGAAGTTCACACCGGTGGACCTGGCCTTAATCTATGAATCTGCTCGGACCTTTGCTGGTGGTCATCTTGGGTGTGGCCGTTTTTCTGCTGGGGACCAAGGCGTTTCGCAAGGAGGGCCTGCCTGTAACCGCCTCCACGCGATGGCGCGGCCCGTGGGCACGCCTGGTCGGTGCCGGCTGCATTGTCCTCGGGCTGGTGTGGATTGTCGTCGGCCTGTGGCTCGGCGCTGGCGCCCCCACGCAATAAATGATGCCGCGCTCCGGCCTGCGTCCGGCGGGGAGTCAAGACTGAGCACGGACAGCGCAGATTCTTAAACTCAGGATAACAGGGCAGGCGGAAAGTCCTGAAGCCGCTCTCCGTCCTGCCTTCCCGAGTTCCCAATCGCCTCCCAGCACCAGCTTTTCCCAATTTCCACTTCCCGGTTACCGGCGGGGCTCGACGCCCAGCAGTTGCCGCACAAAGAAGTCTTCACGGCGCCGGGCAGCGTATGGTGATTCGCCCGCGCCGTGACCTGCGCCCGGCACGATCAGCAGCTCGAAATCCTTGTCCGCGCGGACGAGCGCGTCCACAACCTGCATGGTTGAGGCCGGGTCCACGTTGCGGTCCATTTCGCCCACGGTGAGCAGCAGTTTGCCCCGGAGTCGGTATGCCTGGGCAACGTTCGAGGCTTCTTCGTAATGCGGTCCGACCGGCCAGCCCATCCAGAGTTCGTTCCACCAGACCTTGTCCATGCGGTTGTCATGGCAGCCGCAATCGGCCGCCGCAGCCTGGTAAAAGTCGCCGTGGGCGATCAGCGCGCGCATGGCGTTCTGGCCGCCGGCCGAGCCGCCGTAGATGCCGACGCGCGTGAGGTCCATCTCAGGATACTGTGCGGCGGCCGCGCGCAGCCAGGCGATGCGGTCGGGAAAGCCTGCGTCGCCGAGATTCTTCCAGCACACGTCGTGGAATGGCTTGCTCCGCCAGTTTGTGCCCATCCCATCAATCTGCACGACGATGAAGCCCAACTCGGCCAGTTCCTGCGGCCGGTGGTGGGCGCGGAAGGCCTTGGGTACATGGAAATCCTGCGGTCCGGCGTAGATGCTCTCGATGACCGGATACCTCTTCGCCGGATCGAAATTCGTTGGCCGGTAGATGAGGCCGTAGATGTCCGTCGTGCCATCGCGACCTTTGGCAACAAAGCGCTGCGGCGCGCGCCAGCCGGTGGCGAGCAGGCGCGAGATGTCCGCACGCTCGAGTTCGCGGATCAACCGGCCGTCCCGGGCGCTTCGCAGTTCATGCACCGGCGGTTGGTCCACGCGGGACCACGTGTCCACGAAATAACGCCGGTCTGTCGAGAACTGCGCGGCGTGCGTGCCGTCGCCTTCGGTGAGCACGGTCAGCCCCGAGCCGTCGAAGTTCACGCGGCAGAAATGGGTCTGGTACGGATCCTGGCCCGGCCGGACGTCGAGCGCGCGAAACCAGACCTGACGCCTCGCCGCGTCCACGTGGTCCACACCGCGCACCACCCAAACGCCGTGCGTGATTGGATTCTTCGCCGTGCCGACCGCCGCGTCGTAAAGGTAAAGATGATTCCAGCCGTCGCGTTCGGACATCCAGATCAATTCACGCGTGTCATCGAGCCAGTGGGCGAACAGCTTGTGGGCGTAATCCACGAACGTCGGGCTCGACTCGTCCACGAGCACGCGGACGGTGCCGGTTTCCGCCTCGACGGCCAGCACCCGCACCACCTGGTGCCCCCGCTGGTTATACAGCACGGTGAAGCGTGAAGAGTCCGGCGCCCAGCGCACAGCCGACAGGCTCCACGGATTCGGCAGGAGCGCATCGCTGAACGACACCGCCCTGCGCGTGGCGACCTCGAACAGGCGCGGCCGGCTCACAGTGAGGCGATCGCCGGGCTTGTCGTAAGTGAACGTATGCAGCCTGGGTTGGAGCTGATCCCGCGGCGCGGATTCGATGATGTTCACCTGGCGCTCGTCGCCTTTTCGCGTGCGCATTACCACCAGCCAGCGGGAATTGGGCGACCAGAAAAACTCCGGCGCGTAAAAGTCCCGCTCGTTGCCGTCCCAGGTTAGCGGCGCGTCCGCGGCGCCCGCTTCACGCAACCGGACGTTGAACCCCACCACCGACGCAGACCACCGGCCGTCCGGTGACCTGGATTCCGGTCCGGGCCCGTCACGAGACGGACGGCGACCCTCGCGGCGCGGCCGGGCGGTGGCCTCGACGACCAGCGTGCCGCCTCCGGCCCGCGCGATGCGGCCGGTCAGTGGGCGGCCCGCAGCGTCAAGCACCAGCCAGGCGTGGCCGGCGAACGTGTGCTGGCGGCGCTCGGCGCCGGACTCGAGCCGGCCGTAGCTGTGCCGATCGCCGGCTTCATCCAGCCAGAACAACTCCACCTCGCTGTCCGTGCGGTTCACAAACGTGATCCACGTTTCCTCGCCCGTACCGGTACTGGCACGGGGCAGTTCCTCCTCGTCTTCCGCGGGCGGCGCTGCCGGTTGCTCGGTCAAATCGCCGCGGGCCAGGACGAAGTTCCACCGTTTCCCGACGGCCTCGAAACGGATTGAGGCGACGTCGGCTGCAAAGGCCAGGTCGTCCAGCGGCAGGTTCGTGGGGCTGATCTCGCGGCCGGCGGCCTTGGTGAGTGCTGCGGCGAGCCGGTTGTGATCAAAGGCCGGGCTTAGCTGGCCGGTGTTGGCGTCCGTGAGGATGAACTCGTGGCCGCCGGCCGGAATTTCGCGGCGATACCAGAGCCGCCCGGAATCGCCGAGCCAATGAACGATGAGGCTGGCGTTGGCCACCGTGTTGCGCGTGCGTTCCGCGAGTGATCGGGCCCGCTCATAATCGGCCCTGGTACCCTGGGCCGAAGCGGCCGGGCCGGGCGACAGGCTTCCGAACAGCAGCGAAACCAACAGCAGAGCGGGGGAGCGGTACGGTGACGCGGCGCGGCAGTTCATGGATCAGAGGCTAGGCCTAATGCCTTTCGGGAAATCAGGGTCATAGCAGTTTGAAATGAACCGGGCCTTCCCACGATTGATTGCGGCGCAGCCGGGGCCAGCCGCTGACCGGTTGGCGCACTGCCCGTGGACAAC